>Ga0065165_1002226_pt1 | contig 17296 bp, 9 predicted proteins | sample AraplaMF_Cvi_mMF_FD_63813 | JGI IMG/M metagenome (GOLD analysis project Ga0065165, IMG submission 63813) | Arabidopsis root microbial communities from the University of North Carolina, USA - plate scrape MF_Cvi_mMF (version 2) (version 3) | ecosystem: Host-associated > Plants > Roots > Endosphere...
CAGGTTAACAACCCACGCGCGGGAGTGCTTCCCGACTTTGGAAACTTCTGCATTAAGCGTACACAGCCCGTTACAAACGACATTGCCGGATGGATGGGCACCAAGTGCCTGGAAGAATACGATAAGTACAAGGGCGTGGAAGAACTTATGCCGTATGCCAAAGGTGTAAGCGCTAAAACCCACAAGTTCGACGCCAAGGGCAACGAGACCGAGATCGACTTCAAACGCATGCTAACGATTATCAAGAAGTCGGGCTTTAAAGGTATCATCGGTATTGAGTACGAAGGAGGCCTTATGCAATCGTATGGGCAGGCGGGGTATCTGACGAACGATGAGGGCATTCGCGCTACGCACAAGCTTCTGCTAAAAGCCGCCGATGCGGTAAGCTAGTACAATGCAAAAGGACTGGTGCCGTAGACCAGTCCTTTTTTCAATCATTATTAACCCAATCAACTACGGTATACGGCTTAGACGTTTACGCCATTCACTACCTTCAGGTAGGCTTCTACGTTGGGCCTGTTGCTCAACGCGGCTTCCAGAATGGCGAGTACTTTTTTACGTTCCTCTCCTACCAGTGGCAAGCGGGGTTCGCGTACGCGTTCGTTGCCCAGGCCGGTAAGGCTCTCGGCGAGCTTTATATTCTGTACAAGTTTTGTCGATACATCCAACTCCAGTACGGGCAGGAACCATTGGTACAGCGCGCGTGCTTCGTCAATACGGCCTGCCTTTATAAGTTTATAGACCGCGACGGTTTCACGCGGAAAGGCGCATACCAGTCCGGCTACCCAACCGTCGGCTCCCATTACCAGGCTTTCCATCGCCAGTGTATCTACACCGGTAAGGATGCTGAAGCGTTTGCCGAAGGCGTTGCGCATACGCGTTACGTTACTGATATCGCGTGTGGACTCTTTTACGGCGTTGATGTTTGTTACATCTTCCAGCTGGCGGAACATAGCCACCGATATAAAGATTTTATAGTCTGCCGGATTGTTGTAGAGCATGATCGGCAGCCTGGTAGCCTTTGCTACGGTTTTAAAGAAATGTACGGTCTCGGCATCGTCTGCGGCATAGCGCATGGGGGGCAGCAGCATAAGGCCACTGGCGCCGTTAGCTTCCGCACGTACCGCGGCTTCTACGGCACTTTTGGTGGCTTGCTCCGCCACATTCATGATAACGGGTACCCGACTGTTTACAGACTGCACGGTGAATTTTACCAGCTCATCTTTTTCGGCGTTGGTCAGTGTACTGGCCTCTCCCAGCGAACCGCCGAGAATAATACCGTCAACGCCGGCGTCCAGCTGCGCCTGTAGGTTATGATCGAAAGCTTTCAGATCGAGCTGGTCGTCGGTTCCGAACTTTGTGGTAACCGCCGGGAATATTCCTTTCCATTCAAATTTCATAGTTCAAAACGTAAGTGTTGGAACAAAAGTAGCCGCGCCGCAACGTTTTAATTTGACTCGAATTATCAACAACAAATACTATATTACCATTTAAACGAAACGTTCTTCCCTCAATACTGAATATTTCGTATCATTATCATACCAAACACCTACGTTTCACGGTGCCCTTGCCAAGCACCTCAAACCACCTATGAGCGTATGAAAATTCTACCGTTTAAGATTCCCAAGACCACCCAGGAGTCGTTTCGCCTGCAAGTAGATCACCAGCAACACTTCTACGATTACCTGCATCAGCATCCGGAAGTGCAGATGTCGCTTATACTGGAAAGCGAGGGCAAGGTTATTGCCGGCGACTATATCGGGACTTTCAAACCCGGCAACATCTTTCTTATCGGAGCCAATCTACCTCACGTTTTCAGAAACGATCCCAAATATTATACTGAAGGCGACGGCACGACCGCGCACATGATCTCGGTGTTCTTTGAATGGCAATCGTTTGGCGACAAGTTTCTTTCCCTCCCCGAAATGAAAGGTCTGCACGAGTTTGCCCGTCTATCCGAACGCGGTCTGATGATTAACAACCCCGTGTGCAATCGGGTATCGCAGCTTATGAAGCAGCTGTTTCGCACCTCAGACATGGACCGCTTTATCGTACTGTTAAAGATTCTCAATATACTGGCCAACAGCGGCGATATCACCCCGCTGGCCTCGTCAGGAATATACCACGAATTCGACGAGATCGACGGCAAGAAACTGGATTCTGTATATCGCTTTACGATGGCCGAGTTCCACCGCAAGATACATTTAGAAGAAGTGGCCGACATTGCCAACATGACGGTTAACTCCTTCTGCCGTTACTTCAAACGCCGCACAAGAAAGTCCTATGTAGATTTCTTGACGGAGATACGCATCGGGCAGGCTTGTAAGCTGCTACAGCAAAAGGATCTGAGTATATCGCAGATATGTTTCGAGGTTGGCTTCAGTAATCTGTCGAACTTTAACCGGAAGTTCAGAGAGATTACCACATTGACACCGTCGGAGTTCAAGCGGTATCAGGTGAAGGATCCAATGCATGTCTGAACAGGATTACGGAGATTGACATGATGAACCCGCCGACGCTGAAACAGCTATGGCGAGCGCGGCAGGATTAGGGCACATGTAATAATAACGCCCAGCTCACATAAACGAGCTGGGCGTTATTACTATACGCTGTTAAAGAGATTGTCGATTATACTGAAGAACCAAGTGTCAATCTAATCCTCCTCTGCGTTAACCTTGTTCATCATGTCAAGCTTAGATATCCTGTTTTGATAGTGATACACGGGGATACCCAGAAGAATGATGCCGAGACCTGGGAGTGTGTATCGTGTCTCGAAAATGAGCATGAGTACGGCCAGCGACGACGCAATGAGAATGTATATAGCCGGGAGGACGGGGTAACCGAAGGCTTTGTAGGGGCGGATGATGTCGGGGCGGGTTTTGCGGAGGATATAGATGCCGGCGATGGTAAGGACGTAGAAGATCAGGACGCCGAAGATCACGAGGGCGAGAAGGTCGTTGTATTTGCCGGTGAGGCAGAGTACGGATGCCCAGGCGCATTGCATCCAGAGGCTATTGGCGGGTACGTGGTGGCGATTGAGGTTGCCGGCGCGGCGGAAGAAGAGGCCATCGCACGCCATGGTGTAGTAGACGCGGGCGCCGGAAAGGATGAGGCCGTTGTTACAGCCGAAGGTGGAGATCATGATCATGATGGCGATAATGATGGTGCCGCTGCTGCCGAAGATGTGTTCGGCGGCTACGACGCCTACACGGTCGCTGGCGGCGAAGGCTATACCATGAAGGGGTACTACGGCCAGGTACATGATGTTTGCCGATACATAGATGAGCGTTACGATAAGGGTGCCGAGTACAAGGCTGAGGCCAATGTTGCGTTGCGGGTTACGCACCTCGCCGGCAATGAAGGTTATGTTATGCCACGAGTCGCTGGAGAACAGCGCGCCTTTCATGGCCACGGCAATGGCACCGAAGAACGCGAGGCCGCCGAGGGTGGTGGAGGTGATGTGGTCGTCGCGCCAGTCGAGGTTCGTGAGGGTCCAGGCGTCTTTCCAGTTGGCATCCCATACGGCGCGGTCGGCACCGAGCCAGAAGCCGAATACGATTAGCCCGAACAACGATACAATTTTGGTTATGGTAAGGAAGGTTTGGATAAACACGCCGTTCTTAACACCCTGGCTGTTGATGTAGGTTAACAGAACTATAACGGCTATCGATACGAGCTGTGCGGCGGTGATCTGAAGCGCACCGGCATTGATCAGTACATTCCCTTCGCCTACGGCGGGTACCAGGTACGATGTAAATTTGGCGAAGGCCACCCCTACCGCGGCAATGGTGCCGGTCTGGATTACGGTAAAGAAGGTCCACCCGTATAGAAAGCCCACGAGGGGACCATACGCTTCCCGCAGGTATACATACTGGCCGCCGGCGCGGGGATACATGGCCGAGAGCTCGCCGTAGCTTATGGCGGCTATAATGGTGATTACGCCGGAGAGTATCCACATGCCCAGCAGGTAGCCGGCACTGCCCACACTGCGCGCAATTTCGGAGCTTACAATGAAGATTCCGGAGCCGATCATTGATCCGGCTACGATCATGGTTGCGTCCAGCAGCCCGAGCCGCGACGTAAAGCCTTGTGTGTTTGTATCTGCCATGGCTATCGGTAGTTAAAGTTTTGAAGCAAAGTCCCAGGTGGCGCGATGCTCTTCGCGCAGTTTTTCGCCGGTTAGTATGACGCGTACAAATTCAACGGGTATGCTGCCTTCTTTGAGTATGCGGTCGTGATATTCCTTTTCGGTCATTTTGCCGCCGCCTACCAGTTCTTTCTGCAGGGCATAGAACTGCAGGCCACCGATCATGTAGGCTATCTGGTACAGCGGGCCATAGCGGCCTGTGAACGAACGGCGTACTTCGGCCTCAGCATTGGCACGCTCATGCCCTACCCGGTCTACGAGGAAATTGATGCATTGCTGCGGCGTCATCTTGCCCAGGTGATAGTTGAGCGAGAAGATGATGCGGGCACAGCGGTGCATACGCCAGAACAACATGCCGATGCGGTCTTCAGGCGACCGCGGGAAGCCTTTATCCCATAGGTTCAATTCCCAGTATAACGCCCAGCCTTCCATCCAGAACGGTGTCTCGAATGTATCGCGGTACGGCTTATACCGTTGCAGCATAAACTGCTGCAGGTGGTGACCTGGAATGAGCTCGTGCTGTACGGTAGCGCGCGAGAAGTGCGGGTTGTTGCCACGCATACTCATCATTTTCTCGCTGTGTTCCATCTCCTGCGTGGGATACGATATGATGATCTGCTCACCTCCCAGGAAGAACGGGTTTACTTTCTGCGCCTCGGCCGACATCATGATCATGCGCCACGTTTCTTTAGCCAGCGGCGGTACGGTAATAAGGTCGCGCGATTCTACAAAACGTATCGCCTCCTGCGCCAGCGAGTCTATCATGGCGGGTTGGCTTCCGGCAGGTACATAGGTATTCTTTACTTTCTCTAAGGCAGCCTTCCAGTCTTTGCCGAAGCCTAATGCCTGCGATGCTTTGAGCATCTCGGCATCGCACCATGCAAACTGCTTCTCGGCAACGGCAATAAGCTCTTCGGGCGAGTAGCGTATAAACTCGGATTGCAGACTCTTCAGCAGCGCTTCGCGACCGATGGGTTTACCGATGATGCCGCTACCGTCGTCTTTTACAGACGTGTTTATATAATGCTTCTTCAGAAACTCTTCGTATTCGGTAAGGGCCGCCGCCAGCTTTTCGTAGGGCTTTTGCAGCCACCAGGTAAACTCCGGATCGTAGTTGTTATAGAAGGTATGGGTTTCTTTCAGGTTGTCGCGGAGGGAGCGTACGACATCGGCGGCCTTTTCGGCTTTCTGCCAGCTTGCGAACGGCGTTGCTTTGCTTACGCGGGCTTGTGCAGCCTTTACATCGGCCAGTGCCGCGTCGAATGTTTTGGCTACGGCTGGTGCATCGGGTTTAGCGCCACGTCTGCGTTTCCTTATGAAGTCGTAGAGGGGTGTGGCGAACTCGGTAACGTAGGCTACTTCGTTAAAGGCCTGCTGCTCCTGCTGGATAAAGAACAGTTCTTTCTCCAGGTGATTTTTTAGCAACAGATAATCTACCTGTGCTGATGCGGTGAGCGATGCGAACGGGATTTTTTTGAGGGAGGCTGTCCAGTCTGTGTATAGCTTTGCGAAGCGGGTATAGTATTCGCTTGTTTCGCGCAGGGTGTATTTGCGGCGGAGTGCGGAGCGGTCTGCTTCATATTGAACAATCATGTCATATAGATCGTTGGCCACGAGCGGCGCCGCGGAAAATAAAAGCAATAGAATAACAATACACTTCTTCATGTACAGCAGTTTAGGTTAGGTTAAGGCTTTCGCCCCATGGGAATATGTCGTGTGAGCGTGCGTGTGCTATCAGTAAATAAACAAAAAAGACACGGGTAATGCCGTGCCTTTCGTGTAGTATTCTGTGTTTACTCGGAATCTTTTACGAGGCGTATACCATATACAGGACCGGCCTGATTGTTTGTATTCGCCTGGAATTTAAAGGTGACCTGCTTCTTGCCTTTGAGCAGCTCGGGCGGAATGGAATACGATATATCGTAGAAGCGGCTGTCTTTATAGCGGTTCAGGTCTTCGCTGGCTATCTTCTGGCCGTCGAGAAGAATATCGAATTTACGTCCGCGGTTATCCATACCCCAGTACGTGCAGATGAGGGTATGCGTACCCTGCCCTACTTTCATGTTGAAGGTGAACGAGCCGCCATCGTTTGCCACGCGCCATTTGCGTGTATACGATTCGCCGGTCTCGGTTTTATCGCCGGTAAAATTGTGGTCACGCTCGGGCTGCATTTCACCTACCCGCAGTTCGTCTACGGTGCGTTTGGCAAGCTCGCTGGCGGCCTGCTTCTTTTCTTCGTAGGCCTTCTCTTCTACTTTCCAGGCCGCGGGTGTGAAGACATCCCAGTATACCGAGTATGATTCGTCCTGAATGGAATAGAAGGGCTGCAAGGTTACATCGCCGGGCGCTCCCACACTGGCGGTGCGAAACACGGTATTGATTTTATCGACCGGTTTGATCCATTGTGTAAGGTCGGTTTTGTCGGTTACCAGTACAGGGATACCCAGGCGTGGATCAAGCTCGGCCTTACCCAGGTTGCCGGCCAGCATTACCGGACCATAGAAGAATGCCTGGCGCCGCGCATTATCGGGCATGGCCATGGCGTATAGCGATGACGGGAATTCTACGGTTACCACATCTTTATCTTTCCACGCACGGCTTATTACAATATAACCTTCGGCATCTACTTTGGCATCGGTCACTGCCTTGCCGTTTACGGTAGGCACTACCGCGCCGCTTACCCAGCCCGGCTTACGAATACGCAGCGGGAATGTGGCTGACTTCTTCAGTGCCAACGACAGGCTTACGGTGGATTCTGACGGTAGATTTGACTTCAACGTCACCACCGCCTCGCGTTCCTTCCACCACAGGGTAGACGGAATAAACAGGTTGACATACAGGCTGCCATCCTTACCCTTGAAGTAAATGCTCTCGCCATACTTCACGTGGTTCTCGATTCCGGACCCCACACAGCAGGTGAAGGAATGATGCGGATCGCTGAACTCTTTTTTAGTACCCATACGCAGCGGCACGAAGTAACACATCATGCCGTTCTGATGATCTTGCGAGGCCAGGATATGGTTGTATAACGCCCGCTCGTAGAAGTTCATGTATGCGGCCGATGGCGCTAGCGCGAACAGGTGGCGTGTAAGCTTCAGCATGTTGTAGGTGTTACACGTTTCCATGGTGTTGTCGGTAAGCTTATCGCTCAACACATCAGGTTTGGTGAGGTACTCGTAATTGCTGTTGCCGCCGGGGGCGTAGGTATGGTGTCCTACCACGGTGTTCCAGAAGAAGTCTGCGATAACAAAATCTTTCTGCCGGGTGGTAAGCTCATAGCGGCGCAGGGTGCCGATTACTTTAGGAATCTGTGTATTGGAATGTTTGCCCGGCAATACGTTTACTTTTAATGCGAGCGAGTCGAGAATACGCTTGTCGTGAAACTTGTACGACAGATCGAGGTATTTCTTTTCGCCGGTGAACGCGTAGGTGTTTACGAGGGCTTCGTTCATGCCGCCGTATTCGCAGAACAACATCTTTTGCAGTTGCTCGTCGTTCAGGTTTTTCAGGATGCCGGCTGTCCAGTCGGCAATGCCTGCATTTACGCTGAGCGCTTTGGTGTTATCGCAATACAGGTAGGCATCGAGCAGCCCGGCCATGATTTTATGTACGGTATACCAGGGTGACCAGGCGCCGTTGAGGTCGAAACCGCGTGAGGTAATGTTGCCTTTGGATACTTCAAGGAATACACTGTCCTCTTTTGGTATAGCGCCCACGTAACCTGTTTTACGGGCCTGTTGGGTTACGGCCAGTTCGTCGACAATGTAGTTTACGCGCTTGCGGTATTCTTCGTCGCGACTCACGGCATATTGCATGGCACAGGCCGAGAGATAGTGGCCCAGCGTATGCCCGGCCAGGCCGGAAGATTCCCAGCCGCCGTAGCGTTCACCCTTTGCCTTGAGACCGGCATGCACGCGGAAGTCTGCCAGCAGCCGGTCCGCCTCCAGTTGGAGCAGGAACCGGGTGTCGGCCTCCATCGCAGTTTTAAAAGGACTTTCCAGCAACGCCACATCGGATAGCGGGAACGAATACGCCTTTATGTCGACAGCGGGTTTTATTTTAACCTTATCGTTGTTGGTTTCAGGAACATAGGATTGGCTCGCGCCTTGCAGCACGGGCAAGACAAACAGCAGCGTTGCAAAAAAGGATACTTTCAACATGATTACCGTTATAACTATATCTATCGTTTTAGTTTATCGGAGTTATTCTACCACCCACTCCATGATGCCGCTGGAGTGTTCCTTTGGCAATGTTACTTCCATGCGTACAGCGCCGGTGGTTACGGCATCGAACCGTACAGCCGAATACGCATCTTTTACAACGCCATAGGCGGTGGTGTTTTTTACCGGCACCCAGTCGTTGCCTTGTTTATATAATATTCTCCAGTTCAACGGCACGCGGCAACCGCCAAAGGGCGCGTCATCGTACCAGTATACTTTGGCAGACGTTACGGAAGCGGGCTTCTGAAAATCGTATTGTACCCACTGCACGGTGTCTTTCTTAGGCCACCAGTGATAGTAGATGATGGAATGGTCGTTCGAGTTCTTCGGTTCCATTTGATCGTTCAGCGCGAAGAGGCTGCGGGACTTATACGATGCGCTGACCGTGCTTGCGGACGACACGGTAGGACGCGGCAACGGCCGCTCGGCACCCGGCTTGTTGGGCAGCCATACTTCCATTTCGCCGGCACCACGGTGTGCCCAGGCGTAGTAGGGAATAAGCGTTACCGGCGCGGCGACCGATTTGGTTTCGGTATCGGATACCCGGGATGTCGATTTGCCGGTAGCCGATACTGTATAGACGCCGTGTAACAGATCGGGCCTGAATGCTCCGGTTAGCGGCGCTTTGTCGTCTACCACGAGGTTCAATACGTGGCCATTGTTGTCGGGCCATTCGGCACAGTATACCAGTGGGCCACGCTCTACGGTTATTTTGCCGGCGTCAGCTTCTACTTTCGCATGGGCTACGACCTCGCGTATGGGCATGGGCAGGTGTATACGAATGCGGTCGCCCTTCTTCCAGGTACGGTTAAGCACCACGTAGCCTTGTTGCAAGGTTAGCGGAACGGCTTTGTCGTTTACGTATACGGTTGGCTTTTCTTTGATGGCTGATTCGTACCGGTACAGATCGCTCGGTATGGGCTTCTCCACCGCCCAGCCGGGTATACGCACGCGTATGTCGAACGCGGCGCTTTTGGCGGGGGTAACATCGATGGATACATCGCCGTCCCACGGATAGTTGGTTTTCTGTTCCAGCGCTACGGTTGTTCCCGGCAGCGTGAACTCGGCACGACCGGCGCCGTAGAGGTTTACATAAAGTGATTTGTCTTTCTGAGCATAGAAGTAGCCACCAACCGAGGGGATGAAGCGGGCGACGTTGCCCGGGCAGCAGGCACAGCTGAACCATGGGCTACGGGCATGCTGCCCGTGCGACTCCAGCGGGTTCGGGTAAAAGAACCGGTCGCCGGTTAAGGCTACCCCTGATAGAAAGGCATTGTATAATGTGCGCTCCAGTACATCGTAATATTGCGCATCGCCGTGCAGCAGGAAGAGGCGGTAGTTCCAGTATACGTTGGCTATGGAAGCACACGTTTCGTTATAGGCCGACATGTTGGGCAACTCGTAGGGCTTGCCAAACGCTTCGCCATGGCCTGTGGCACCGATGCCACCGGTAACATAAATCTTTTTCGTTACGACATCGTTCCAGATATCGTCTATTGCTTTGATGTAGGAAGGGTCTTGTGTGAGCGCGGCAATATCGGCCATGCCAGCATACATATACGTAGCCCGTACGGCGTGGCCAACGGCTTCGTGCTGATCGACTACTTTCTTATGAGCCTGATTGTATTCGTCACCACCTTCGCGTACGTCGAGCAGAAACTTGCCGGTAGCAAGATACTTCTGATCGCCGGTTACACGGTAGAGTTTCGCCATGGCAAGCTCGATGATCTGGTGGCCGGGATAGATGTGCAGCTTATCGGGGCCGAAGTCGGCACATACGCGGTCTGCCGCTTTGATGGCTATTTCCAGAAAGTTCTTTTTGCCGGTTGCATAATAGTGCGCCACGGCGGCTTCGATGAGGTGGCCAATGTTATAGAGTTCATGGCTCAGGTCTGCTTCTTTTTCCCAACGCTTTGCGCCCGCCCACTCGTGACCCTTGCTGCCCATGATGGTGCGGTTGGTGTAGATGTAGCCGTCGGGCTCCTGCGCTTTGCCAATCAACGCGATGAGCGAATCGACTTTTACTTCGAGCGCAGGGTCTTTGAAGATCTGAAACGAGTAGCAGGCACCTTCGATGATCTTATATACGTCGGTATCGTCGAATGTGAACTCCGTGCAGTACGATCCGGATGATAGCCCTGCGGCGATCTGGAAGTTCTTGATCCGTCCGGTTTCTCTGCATTTACCGAGTGTGAAAGGAATGGTAACGTCGTGGTTGGTCTTGATACGCGGCGCCCAGAAGTTATCGTTCAACTCTACCGCTGTAAACAACACGGGGTGTATGGGGTAGTCGCCAACTTTCGCTTTGGTTTGGGCGCCGGTTTGCAAGGCCATACACCACATCATCATCAGCGGTGTTAATCCGTACCAAAACCGGAAGGTTAGTGTCTGTTTCATAAAGAATACATCGATTATACGACTGTGAATACTATTCGATTTGTCATGGCTTATTCTCCTAACCACACAAACAAACTTATGGGATTGACACGCCCGGGTTTTCGTTGATCTTAACAAATACTAATTGAATATTACCCTTAAAGTGTGACCTCTCCCTCACGTTTTGGAAAATATACTACATACTTTTAACCGAAGAGTACCGCACTATTTTGCGGGTACAAACTCGGCAATGCGCCCGCCGCCACCGGCCAGCAGCACCCAGCTGCCTTGCTTGCTTCTGCGCACCACGTGAAATCCGTCGGCAGCCAGTCTTTGCCAGCGCTTGCCGCCATCGTGCGAGATGTCGGTGCCCGATGTGCCGGTGGCCAGTAGCGTATTCTTCGCAATACGTTCTACTCCCGACCGGAACCCCAGCGGTGCTATGGTGGGTTTGTGCCACGTCTTGCCGCCATCGCGCGTGAGGCGGAAATTATCGGTGCGCACGGTATCGGCGGCATAGTCTCCTCCGGCCACAACACCGTTGCGGGCATCGGCGAACAATACGGAAAAGCCTCCTGTTGAGCTCTTGCCTTGTGTTAGGGAACATGGCGTTACGGTCCAGTGCTGACCATAGTCGGCGGAGTAAAACAGCCGCGAAGCGGTACCGCCGGTAACGATCCAGACATGTCCGCCTTTCACGGTGCGGATGGCGGTGCCACTGGCGGCAAAGCTGGCTTCGCCTTCGCGTAGCGGTTCTTTGAGGTTATCGGTAATGGAAGTCCAATGCTCGCCGCCGTCGCGTGTTTCGAGCAGCTGCATACGGTTGGCAATGGGATCGCCGTAGATAATGCCACGGTTGCCATCCCAGAAGTCCATACCGTCGAGAAAGATCTCGGGGGCGTCGTTATGGTAGGTCTCTTTCCAGGTCTTGCCACCGTCGGTCGTCAGTAAAACGATGGCCGGCGTACCGGCGCTGACGATAACAGCACGCTGCGCGGAGAAGGCTTCGATATCTCTAAAGTCCAATGCGGTATAGGCTTCCAGCTGCTGCCACTGCCAGGTTTTACCACGGTCGGTGGTATGCCCTACCCATCCTTTGCTGCCGCTTACCCAGGCCACGGAATCGTCTACCACACTCAGGGCACGAATGCTGGTGCCTCGCCCGCTTTGCAACAGGTTAAGCGATTGCGCCGACACCTGACACACCAGGCTATACAATCCGATCAGAAGAAATACATTACGCATAGAGAATATACTTGGAATCCGAGCGGGAACCGTACCCGCGCCATAACGAAGAAACGCATAAACGCGAGTATATGCCATACCGCTGGTAAACAAAAAACGTACGGCACTCGGGTACCGTACGTTTCTGAAGGCAACGGGAAAGAAAAAGCCCGGTGTTATTGGTAGCCTGGGTTGTGTTTAAGCTTGGGATTGGCATCGAGCACGCTCTGGGGAATGTCGAAGATAATGCGGTGATCGCCATTGGGCTTATGGCTGAACCAGTGCTTTTTGGTGAATACACCAAACCGGATGAGATCCTGACGGCGATGAAACTCTGCCGCGAATTCGTAACCCAGCTCGTCGAGGAAACGACCGAACTGAATTTCGCTGCCGCCATCATCGACGAGTATTTTTCCGGCCTCGTAAGTACCGTATTTATAAACGCTGCCCTTTAGCAAGTCTGCGCCAGTAACGGTTGCCTTTTCAGGGCTATTGACGAAAGCCCGTTTGCGAACCTCCGAAACAATTCCGGCGGCTTCGTTGGCCTGCCCTTTACGAAGCAGGCATTCGGCCTTGATCATCAACGCATCGGCATACCGGAAAAGGGGAACGTCGTTACTGATAGCCGATCCGGTAACGCCCTTTTCGATCTCGAACTTGCCGATGCGATAGCCTTCATACTCGGCTGTTTTATCAACGCTGTTTACCTGTTTGGTATAGTTCAGCTGAACATCTTTCAATGCCGGATCGAGACCGTTATAAATGGGCATGCCTTTGCTGTCGAACTGCGGACCTTTGATCCAGATATTAAGACGATCGTCTTCCGTATCGTAGGTGTCGATAAACTGCGGTATGGCACAACTGCCACCCCAGGGCTGTACGGCCAGGTTATAAGTAGCGCCGCTGGACGGATGCAGCGTCTTCCATGGGTAATGAAGCCATCCGGCCCGGGTAGCATCGAATACGATGGATAAAATCTGCTCCTGCGACGACTCGTTGTGTACCGCAAAGTTGGCGCGGTAAGTCGGTTCCAATATATACAAGTTACTGGCCTCGATATCGTTTATTTGTACAATGGCATCGTCCCACCGTGGTGTTCCTGTATAAATCTCTGCGTTGAGGTAAATCTTGGCAAGGATCATTTTGGCTGCCCATTTGTTCATGCGTCCATATACTTTCTCTTCGGAAAGATCGTCCATCACTTCGTTCAGCTCGTTTTCAATAAACTTGAATACATCCGCGCGGCTGCTTTGCTCGGGCGTAAACCCGACCTTTGTGAGATCGGCTTCGGTTACAATGGGCACATTGCCAAAGCTATCGAGCAGCAGGTAATAGTATAAAGCACGTAAGGCGCGGAGTTCGTTAATAATATCTTCGGTGCCTTCCAGTTCGCGGTAGTTGAGCAGTGCGCCGTTCAGAACGCTCAACGCACGGTATATATTACCCCATACGCCGGCGCCGTGCCCCTGAAACGAGTTCCAGGTATGCATGTGCATGGCGCGGTATATACCTCCATCAACCCAGCCGTTAGGGCGTGCGGGCGTTACGATAGCATCGGCACACTCTTCCTGCAAATCGAAATATCCGGTCCATCCAAACATTACATCGGTAAGGATGGTGTATGCCGGAGCCGTAAGCGCATCCAGTATCTCGGGCGAGGTACCCAGGTCGCCTTCCAGTAAGTTATCATACGGTCTTTCGTCGAGATCGGTGCATGACATAAGCACCACGAAAAGCGACAGCAAGGAGACCGATATACGTTTATATAGGCTTGTCATATAGAATAAGGTTAGGGCTTAAAAGGTTAGGTTCATACCGAGTGTAAAGGTGCGTACTGTGGGGTATTTATCACGGTCATCGTTACCCGGGGCCATACCTTTGCGGGTAACTTCGGGGTCTATACCTTTATAGCCGGTAATAATGGCCAGGTTGGACGCGGCAACATACAGGTGGGCTGCCTTAACAGCCGGTATGGTGTTGGCCGGTACACGATAGCCGAGTGTAACGTTGTCGATCTTCCAGAAATCGGCATCCTCGATGTAATGACTTACATAGGCCTGGCCATAGTTCAATACTTTTCCATCGATGAGATCGTAGGCAGACCGGAGTCTGTTGTATGCTATCGTGGGATTCTCATAATACATGCGCTGGTAGTTCAACACCTGGTAGCCAAAGGCACCGCGCATGGTAACGCTCAGGTCGAAGTTGCCGTAGCGAAACGTATTGTTCCAAGCCAGGTAAGACTTGGGCAGACCATTGCCCAGAATCTGGCGGTCATCATCTTTTGCATCACGGATAGACTTACGTTCTCCTGCCTCGTTCTCGATAAGCCAAACAGCATCTTCGGTCAGGCCAACACTTTTGTAGCCAAAGAAGCTGCCGATAGCTTTTCCTTTTTCAAGTTTATGGGTTGACATCTGAACCGGGTCTCCTGTATAGCCTGCGTAGAAGAAGTCGTTTTCAATCTTGAACTCATCGTTGGATATCGATGTAAGGCGGTTACGGTTGGCCGAGTAGTTGACATTTGTATTCCATTCGAACTTCCCTTTTTTAAGCACTTCTATATTGACCGATACCTCAATACCCTTGTTGGTTAACGATGCCGCGTTGGCAAGCGTGGTACTGAACTGGTTGGGGGGTACCGGCACAGGATACAGGTACACAAGATCATCTAACCTGCGATCGTAGTAGTCTACCGCACCGGTTACACGGCCGTTCATAATACCGAAGTCAATACCGATGTTATACTCGGTATTCGTTTCCCATCCGAGATTCGGATTGTAGTTGCTGACAGCGGTGAGAATGCTTCGCCAGCGCTCGCCGTCGAAATAGAAGCGTGACGGCTGATACCCATACCGCATAAGGGATGAATACGGTGCTACCGAAATAGAGCCCGTCTGCCCGAATCCTGCGCGCAGTTTCAGATTACTGACCATGCCCACGCTACTCATGAAGTCTTCGTTACTTATAGTCCAGCCGGCCGAGATGGCCGGGAACATGCCCCACTTGTTGTTGTCGCCGAAACGCGATGAGCCTTCATACCGTAAGCTGGCCAGCACGTTGTACCTGTCTTTGAATCCGTATCCTATACGTCCGAAAAAACCCACCAGTGTCCAGTCGTTTTTGTAACTGTTCACACTGGCTCCTTCACGACCTTCGCGCAACGCACGGCCGGTCTCAATACTATGATAGGAGAAGAGATCGGTCGGGAAGTCGAAGTTGGTGATCGATGAACCCGAGTAGGTGGAATCCACATAGCTATACCCCAGCAATGCCGAGATGCGATGATTGCCAAAGGCTTTGGAATAGTCGGCGGTGAGATCGAGGAAGTTCTCCACGGTTTTATCGTGTGCTATATACGCCACACCGTTTTTGCCGTCGCGAACGGTAGAGATGTGATTGCGGGTTTGATATGATCCTACGTCGATCGCGCGGGTGTGCTGCGATCCCACAACTTTCAGTTCCAGGCCATCTACCGGATAGAAGGATACTCCTCCCGTCAGCCACGTCCATTCATTGCTGTTATCTACGTTTTCTTCGCGTACACGCGCCACGGGGTTCTCGTACTGAAACTGTCCGGTGTGTTCCACCCACTTTCCGGCGTCGTCTGTAATCCGGTCTGTTGGGTTGCGGATAAGCGCCTGACGGTATGAAAAGCCATCGAAGCCGCCATAGCTTTGCATGCCTTTCAATACATTAACATTCACCTTCAGTTTGTCGGCAATCAGGTAGTGATCGAGGTCCATCCGCACCTTGAACTCTTCGTTGTCGGACTTTTGAAAAATACCCTGCGCCATTTTGTAGTTGGCCACGGCAACGTAACGGGTACGGCTTGTGCCGCCACGCAAAGAAATGTTATGATAGTGTGTTACGGGGGTGCGGGTAATCTGCTTTAACCAGTCCGTATCGTTTCCCAGATCATACGACGGGTCAATAAGGCCTTCGCTTACTCTTTGTCGTACATCGGCTGCGTCCATGAAGTCGGCTTTGCGCTGCATGCGGTCGGTGGCCACATACCCGGAGTATTCTACGACGGGAGTCATTTCGCCCTTTGCCTTTTTGGTGGTAATGAGAATGACACCGTTTTTGCCCCGGGTACCGTAGATGGCTGCGGCCGAAGCATCTTTCAATACATCGACGGACTCGATATCGTTGGGTGAAATGGCATTGAGATCGCCGGTGTAGCCGTCGATCAGTACTAACGGTGCCGACGATCCGTAGATGGATGTAATGCCGCGCAGCAGGATTTCAGAGCCGGCAGCCGGATCGCCACTGGGCGTGCTGATGGCTAACCCGGCTACTTTACCGCGTAGTAGCTCGCCAGCGTTGCGTACAGCCCCTGGAACGAACGTTTCCGGGCTAACGTGTGCCACAGCCGTAGTAACGTCTGCGCGGCGCTGGGAGCCGTAGCCAATGACTACAACCTCCTGTAATGCGGCGAGATCGGGCTTAAGGTCGACGTTGAGTGTTGTCTGCGTTCCTACGGTTAGCTCGGTGGTACTGTAGCCCACAAACGTGAAAACGAGAATTGTCTCGTCGCCTGGCACCGGCAGACTGAACCTGCCGGAAGCATCGGTCGTGGTACCAGTGACGGTGTTCTTAATAACGACGTTCACACCCGGCATGCCTTCGCCGGTTTCGGATTTTACGGTGCCGGTTACCACCCGGTTCTGTGCATATACAGAACCCGCTGCCGGGATTATCAGCAGCAAAAGGGGTAGCCAAAAGAAAGGTAGGGTAATCCTCTTCTTCATAGCGTTGTGCGGTTAGGTTAGTGATGTTTTGTTCTTTAGGCTATTGAGGAAAGAAAATTACTATCAACCCCACGGCACTATACGCGAAATTTTAGCTTATCAGAATACTATTTTACCATACTTTATTTCTATCAATAGTCATCCAGGACAATTTTGTACGCATATTATCCGTCGGCGATACTATCTTAACTGCGGCACGCGTGACGCTCCCTTTTCGCACGGCGACTACTATCGGACTACATCGGACTATCTATGGACTCGGAAAGGACTCGAATAGGACTCCACCATGAACTATCTAAGGAGTCGCAGCGGCTTAGGCCCTGTTTCCCATGCGGCCGTTCGGGACTGCCTTCGCGTTGCGGTGCCAGGTTGCGAGGGGTAGTCGATGGATCGCTAGTTTATAAGAGTCTATTGATTGTACCTGCAGTTGATCATCCAGTCGAGTAGTCAGATGAGTAAAATCGACTCAACTGGTAACACCATCAATAAACAATCAAATTAGACATCCCTCAATCCCCCATTCCACTCTCCCAGATTTTCCGCTTCGCTCTCGCGTTGCAAGGTGGGCCCACCTT
>Ga0065165_1002230_pt1 | contig 17253 bp, 11 predicted proteins | sample AraplaMF_Cvi_mMF_FD_63813 | JGI IMG/M metagenome (GOLD analysis project Ga0065165, IMG submission 63813) | Arabidopsis root microbial communities from the University of North Carolina, USA - plate scrape MF_Cvi_mMF (version 2) (version 3) | ecosystem: Host-associated > Plants > Roots >...
GCGCAAGGCGATCCTGAGCGAGACGGCGACCGCGACCGACGATCCGCTGTTCTTCCGGCCCAACTACGACAAGATGTTCCTGCTCGGCGATCCCCCCGATTACGAGCAGCCGCCGGAGAACGCGCTGGGTCCGCAGGCGCGCAGGCAGGGGCGACAACCGGAAGAGCTCGCCTACGATGCGATGCTGTCCGACGGCGGCCGCGGCATGCTCTACGTGCCGTTCCTCAACTATGCCGACGGCAATCTCGATGCGACCCGCGAGATGCTGATTGATCCGCAGTCCGTGCCGGGCCTCTCCGACGGCGGCGCGCATTGCGGCATCATCTGCGATGCCAGCTTCCCGACCTATCTGCTGACGCACTGGACGCGCGACCGCACCCGCGGCGAGAAGCTGTCGATCCCGTTCGTGGTCGCAGCCCAATCACGCAAGACCGCGCTCTCGGTCGGCCTCACCGATCGCGGGCTGATTGCGCCCGGCTACAAGGCCGACGTCAATGTGATTGATTACGACCGCCTGCACCTGCATCCACCGAAGGTACATTACGATCTGCCGGTCGGCGGCCGCAGGCTGCTGCAGGATGTCGACGGCTACGAGGCGACGATCGTGTCCGGCGTGGTGACGCGGCGACAGGGTGAGGCCACGGGGCGTCGGCCAGGGAAGTTGATCCGGGGCGCGCAGGGGGTGCAGTAAGCGAGGCGGTTGCGCGCTAGACGCAGCAGCGCATCCACTATCTCGGCGTCGTCCCCGCGAACGCGGGGACCCATAACCACAGGGAGACCTGTGGCGCGAAGCTGCCAACTCCGAGTCGTCGCCGAACCGCTGCCTGTGGTTATGGATCCCGGATCGGCGCTCCGCTTCGCTGCGCTTGTCCGGGACGACAGTTGTGGTTGAGGCGAGCAGTTTGCCTCTATCCCACTTACGTCGGCGACACCGCGCCCTTCAGCGGGGCGGGCTGTGCCGGGACACCACGGCTCAGCCTTCCCTTTTCCGTGTTCGGCCACAGCAGCAGCAGGCCGATGACACCGGAGCCGACCATCACCACCGCGTTGATGGTGAAGCCGGTCATGTAGCCGTCGAGCATGTTGCCGGCGCGCTGGATCACCGTGCCCATCACGTTCGGCGCGATGATGCCCGAGAGCGTGTAGAGCGCACCGTAGATCGCGATGACCGCGCCGCGCTGCGAGGCCGGGGTGAATTCGCCGAGCATCGGCGGGCAGACCACGTAGATCGCGCCGCACAGGCCGGAGCCGATCACGAGCAGCGCGATCTGCAAGCCAGCGCCCGTGACATGCGGCATCGTGGCCAGGATCAGGCCGCCGATGATCAGCGGCACCGAGCCGAGCACGCCGCGCGAGATGCGCGTGGTGTAGCCGCGCGCCATCATCACCTGCGAGATCCAGCCCGTGAGGATGACGATGGTGGCCCCGAACACCCAAGGCAGGATCGAGACGAAGCCGGCCTGGCTCTGCGAGAAGCCGAGTCCCTTGACGATGAAGGGCGTAAACCAGGTGAGGCCGAGCGACAGCGCCCAATAGGCGCCGAAGGTCGCGATCACGCAGCCGAGGAAGGTGCGCGAGGTCAGAAGCTGCAAATAGGGGATTTGCGGCTCGGTGGCTGCGAGAGCCTGCGTGTCCTCGAGCGGCCCCTCCTTGCCGAAGGTGAGCCAGGCACAGACCCAGATCAGGCCGACGACGCCGAGCGCGCCGAAAGCATAGTGCCAGGAATGATTGACGATGACCCAGTTCAGCGCCGGCACGGCGAGGATGACGCCGAAGGCCGAGCCCTGCGACAGGATCGCCGTCGGCAGCGTGCGCTTCTCGTCGGGGAACCATTTGTAGATCGCGTGTGCGGCGACCGAGAAGGCCGGGCCTTCGCCCGCACCGAGCACGATGCGGCAGATCAGCAGCGTGGTGAAGGAGACCGAGCCGACCATCGGGAACTGCGCCAGCGCCCAAATCACCGCCAGGGTCAGCAGCACCCAACGCGTCGGCACCTTGTTGACGATGAAGCCGACCACGATGGCCGAGATCGAGAACAGGAAGAAGAACGACGACCCGAGCAGGCCAAACTGCTCGGCATCGAGCTTCATGTCGGTCATGATCGGAACGCCGGCGAGGCCGACCACGATCTTGTCGGCGAAGTTCACCACCATGAAGAGAAAGAGGAGAAACGTGACAGTCCAGGCGCCCTTCGGCGCGGCCTTGGAAATCACTGCCGTCTTCCCCGCCGCATTGGGCGTTCCCTGAGCGCTCATCATTCTCCCCGTACGTTCTTTTTGATTTGGCCGTCTTGCGAGCTAACAACGGCTTGAACGGCAACGCAACCCCGGCATTTCCGCAGCAAGTGTGCTACGCAGCATTTCCGTTAATTCCGTCCGGCGCCATTCATCGTGCTGAGTATCCGAAATCTTTCCAAGACCTTCTCCTCCGCCGGCGAGCCGGTCCATGTGCTGCGCGGCGTCGACCTCGACCTCAGGGCCGGCGAGCGCGTCGCCCTCACAGGTGAATCCGGCAGCGGCAAGAGCACGCTGCTGCACCTGATCGCCGGATTGGATGCGGCCGATGGCGGCTCGATCAGGCTGGAGGACACCGAGGTCACCAAACTCTCCGACGCAGGCCGCGCCGGCTTGCGCCGCGACCGGATTGGCCTGGTTTTCCAGCAGTTCAACCTGATCCCGAGCCTGTCGGTCGCGGACAATCTGGCCTTCCAGGCACGGATCGCCGGCCGGATTGATGCAGCCTGGACCAGGGAGCTGGTCGAGCGACTCGGCCTCGCCGATCTCCTCAAACGTTATCCAGAGCAATTATCAGGCGGCCAGCAGCAGCGGGTCGCGATCGGCCGGGCCTTGGCGACAAAACCGTCGCTGCTGCTGGCGGACGAGCCGACCGGCAATCTGGATGAGGCCACCGCCGAGGAGGTGCTGGCGCTGACGCGCGACCTCGTCGCGCGCACCGGCTGCGGTTTCCTGATGGTGACGCACAGCCTGCATCTGGCCGGCACGCTCGACCGGCACCTCACCTTGCATGCGGGGCGGATCGCATGAGGCGCGCGCTGTGGGTGCTCGCGGTGCTCCTGAGCCATTGGCGGCGGCACAGGATGCAGTTCGCAACGCTCCTGATCGGGCTGATCGCGGCAACCGCGATGTGGAGCGGCGTGCAGGCGATCAACCAGCAGGCCCGCAACGCCTATGACCGCGCCGCGGCTACGTTTGGCGGCGCGCGCACCGCGATGTTGGTCGCACCCAATGCGGCGACTTTCCCGCAAGATCTCTTCATCAAGCTCCGCCGCGCGGGCTGGCCTGTCTCGCCGGTGCTGGAAGGCCGCGTCCAGGTCAACGGCCGTTCGGTGCGGCTGCTCGGCATCGAGCCGGTGACGCTGCCGGCCGATGTCGGCAACGCCCCGCGCCTCGGTGCTTCGGATCTGAGCAGCTTTGTTGCGCCGCCCGGCCAGACGCTGGTGGCGCGGGAAACGCTCGACGACTTGCAGGAGCAGGAGGGCGCGATGGCGCCGATCAGCAGCGGCGCAAAGCTGCCGCCGCTGCGCGTGCTGCCGCAGCTCGTGCCCGATGTGCTGGTGGTCGATATCGGCGTGGCGCAGCGTCTGCTGAACAAGCCGGATCAGCTATCCCGCCTTTTGATCGGCAAGCCGAAGGGCAAACCGGCCCCGCTGCAAGGCGTGGTCGGCGAGCAATTGCAACGGGTCGAACCGAGCGCGGAGACGGAGCTGGAGCGCCTCACCGACAGTTTCCATCTCAATCTCACCGCCTTCGGCATGCTGTCGTTCTTCGTCGGTCTCTTCATCGTCAACTCGGCCGTGGGGCTCGCCTTCGAGCAGCGGCTGCCGATGCTGCGGACCTTGCGGGCCTGCGGCGCCTCGGCACGGCTGGTCAACACGGTGCTGGTGATCGAGCTGGTGGCGCTGGCGCTGGTCGCGGGCCTGATCGGGCTCGTCTGCGGCTATTTCATCGCGGCCGCGCTGTTGCCTGACGTCGCGGCCTCGCTGCGCGGGCTCTATGGCGCGCAGATCCCGGGGCAGCTCACGCTCCGGCCCGAATGGTGGCTCGCCGGCATCGGCATCAGCGTTGCCGGCGCGCTTGTGGCGGCGGCGACCAGCCTGATCAAGGCGATCAGGATGCCGGTGCTGGCAACCGCGCAACCGTATGCCTGGCAGCAGCGGCAGCGCCGCTGGCTGGTCCTGCAAAGCGCTGCCGCCTGCATGGTGTTCGCGGTCGCGCTGCTGCTGCTTCACTATGGGCAATCGCTGATCGCAGGCTTTGGCGTGCTGGCAGCATTGATGCTCGGCGCGGCGCTGATCCTGCCGGCATTCCTCGAGATCATCCTGCTCGTCGGCCAGCGTCTTGCGAAAGGACCGCTCGCGCTGTGGTTCTGGGCTGACAGCCGGCAACAGCTCTCGGGATTGTCGCTGGCCCTGATGGCGCTGCTGCTGGCGCTCGCCGTCAATGTCGGGGTGTCCACCATGGTGGAAACTTTCAGCCGCACCTTTATCGGCTGGCTCAACGGACGGCTTGCGGCCGACGTCTACATCAGCGCCGCCGACAATGCGCAAGGCACGGCGATCCGCAACTGGCTCAAGGAACGCGGCGATGTTCAAGCGATCCTCTCGGGCGGGCGGGCCGAAACGCAGGTTCAGGGCCAGCCGGTGGAATTGCTCGGCCTGCCCGATCACGCGCTCTATCGCGAGCGCTGGCCGCTGCTGGAGACCGCGCCGCGCGCCTGGACCCGGCTCGTGCCGGGCAGTGCCGCCTTCATCAGCGAGCAATTGGCCCGCCGCCTCGATGTCCGCGTCGGCGATGTCATCGAGGTGCCGGCACCGGGCGGGCCCTGGGAGCTCGATATCGTCGGCATCTATGCCGATTACGGCAATCCAAAGGGCCAGCTTGCGGTCAACGTCGCCGCGCTGATCCGGCAGTTTCCGCAGACGCCGCAAACGCGGATCGGGCTCATCGTTGCGAAGGAGAACATCCCCGGCCTGATCGCGGCCTTGCAGAAACAGTTCGCGCTCGACGACCGCAGCGTCGCCGACCAGGCGACGGTGAAAGCGGAATCGATCCGCATCTTCAACCGCACTTTTGCGGTGACGTCGGCCTTGAATGCGTTCACGCTCGGCGTTGCCGGCATCGCGCTGCTGACGAGCCTTTTGACGCTGGCGAATTCGCGCCTGCCACAGCTGGCGCCGCTGTGGGCGATCGGCATCACGCGCCCGCGCCTTGCCGCGATCGAATTGACCAAGACGCTGTCGGTTGCGCTGTTCACGGCGCTGCTGGCCGTGCCGCTCGGGTTGTTGGTGGCGTGGTGCCTGATTGCGATCGTGAATGTCAAAGCGTTTGGCTGGCGGCTGCCATTCCATGTGTTTCCGTTGCAACTGGTCGAGCTGGTCGCCGTCGCGCTGGCGGCTTCGCTGCTGGCCGCGTTGCTGCCGATGATCCGGCTGGCGCGGATGCAGCCGGCGAGCCTCGTCAAGGTGTTTGCCAATGAGCGTTAGTGGGATTTCGCGGCGTGCCTTCGCCGCCGGCATCGCTGCGCTCGCGCTGGCGCGCCGGGCACAGGCGCAAGGTTATGCCGGGCTCGGCGAGACCGCCGACGGCTTCGCCAAGGTGACACCGGGAAAGACGTTCGCCTTTCCGGACGACCACGGCCGGCATCCGGAGTTTCGCATCGAATGGTGGTATCTCACGGCGAACCTCACGGATGCCAGCGGCGCGGCTTGCGGGCTGCAATGGACCTTATTCCGTCAGGCCGCGCAGCCGGGGCCGCAAGGCGAAGGCTGGGCCAATCAGCAGATCTGGATGGCGCATGCCGCGGTGACGCGCGCCGACACCCACCGCTTCAACGAGGTGTTTTCGCGCGGCGGCATCGGGCAGGCCGGCGTCACGGCAAAGCCGTTTGCGGCCTGGATCGACGATTGGGAGATGAAAGCTGTTGAGCGCACGGACGATCACACCCTGGCGCCGGTGACGTTGAAAGCGTCCGGCACGGATTTCAGTTACGCGCTGACGCTGGAAGCCGATCATCCGGTGGTGCTGCAAGGCGATCACGGCTACAGCCGCAAGTCCGAGCGCGGCCAGGCCTCCTATTATTACAGCCAGCCATTCTACCGCGCGCGCGGCACGCTCGTCATCGACGACAGGCAGCTCGATGTCTCCGGCCAGGCCTGGATGGACCGCGAATGGAGCAGCCAGCCGCTCGACGCCGACCAGACCGGCTGGGACTGGCTGTCGCTGCATCTGTCATCCGGCGACAAGCTGATGCTGTACCGGCTGCGGCAGAAGGACGGCAAGGACTATCCGTTCGGCAACTGGATCAGCGCCAGCGGCGAGACGCAGATGATTGCGGGCGGCGATATCCGGATGAGTCCGAAGGCGACGGCGGACGTCGCAGGCCGCAAGCTGCCGGTGGAATGGCAGATCGCGATCCCCTCGCGCGCGTTCTCGATTTCCTGCAAGCCGCTCAATCCAAAAGCCTGGATGGGGACCGGCTTCTCCTATTGGGAGGGGCCGATCAGCTTTGCCGGCTCGCATGACGGCGTTGGCTATCTCGAGCTGACCGGCTATTGAAGCGCGATCTGCCTAGGTTCTGGTTTTGACGCGTTTTCTTCACGCGAACCGGCATCCACTTCGCTCGAAAACGCTAGGGGGAATCCAGCAATGTATCATCTCACCGCCCTCGTCACGCTGCTGGCGATTGCATTTTATTTCTTCACCATCATGAACGTTTCGCGGTCGCGGTCGAAGACGGGCGTCAAGGTGCCGGCGACATCGGGCCATCCCGACTTCGAGCGCGCCTTCCGCATCCAGATGAACACGCTGGAATGGATGCCGATCCTCCTTCCGGCGCTCTGGCTGTTTGCGGTCCATATCGGCGACGCCGTCGCGGCCGGGATCGGCGCGGTCTGGATCATCGGCCGTATCGTCTATTTCATCGGCTATTCGCAAGCGGCGGCAAAGCGCGGCCCGGGATTCATGATCCAGGGCATCGCGGCGATTGCGCTGTGGGCGGGGGCGTTGGGGGCGGTGGTGTTGCGGCTGGTGTGAAGGCGGCATCACACGCGCTCGTGTCCCGGGCGCGGTGCAGCGTGTAACGCTGCGCCGCTGAACCGGGACCCAATCGGAATATGGAGAAGCATGGGTCCCGGCTCTGCGCAGCAGCGTTTCACGCTGCAGCGGTCCGGGACAAGAAGGACTTACTTCGTCAGCGGACAGCCACTTTCCTTGGCGGTGAAGAAGGCCTGGTCGCCGGGGACGACCGCGAGTTGCTTGTAGTAGTCCCACGGCTTCTTCGATTCCGAGGGCTTCTTGACCTCGAACAGATACATGTCATGGACCATGCGGCCGTTCTCGAGCACCTTTCCCTTGGCGAAGGCATCGTCGACCGGCAGCTCCTTCAGCTTCTTGGCAACCGCCTCGGTGTCCTTGGTGCCGGCCGCCTTCACCGCCTTCAGATAGCTCAGCGTCGCCGAATAGGTGCCAGCGTGGATCATGCTCGGCATCCGGCCCGTGCGCTTGAAGAAGCGTTCGGAGAAGGCGCGCGTGGTGTCGTTCTGATCCCAATAGAAGCCTTCGGTCAGGACCAGACCCTGCGCAGCCTGCAAGCCGAGGCCGTTCACTTCGGCGAGCGTCATCAGCAGACCGGCGAGCTTCTGGCCGCCCTGCACGATGCCGAATTCGGCCGCCTGCTTGATCGAGTTGGTGGTGTCTTGACCGGCATTGGCGAGCCCGACGATCTTCGCCTTCGAACTCTGCGCCTGAAGCAGGAAGGAGGAGAAGTCCGACGAATTGAGGGGAACGCGGACCGAGCCGAGTACCTTGCCGCCGCTGTGGGTGACGATTTCGCTGGTGTCCTTTTCCAGCGCATAACCAAAAGCGTAATCGGCGGTGAGGAAGAACCAGCTGTCGCCACCGGCCTTGGTCAGCGCCCCGCCGGTCCCGACCGCAAGCGCATGGGTGTCGAATGCCCAGTGGAAGCCGTAAGGCGAGCACGCGGAACCGGTGATGCTCGAGGTGGCCGCGCCGACCACGATGTCGATCTTCTTCTTTTCCTTCGACAGGTCCTGCACGGCCAGCGCGACCGACGACGTCGTCAGTTCCGTGATCATGTCGACATTGTCCGCGTCATACCAGCGCCGCGCGATCGAGGTCGCGAGATCCGGCTTGTTCTGGTGATCGGCGGTGATCATCTCGACCTTCTGGCCGAGCACCTCACCGCCGAAATCCTCGATCGCCATCTTGGCAGCTTCGACCGAGTACTTGCCGCCGTAATCGGCATAGACGCCGGACTGGTCGTTGAGGATGCCAATCTTGACGCCTTGTCCGGTTCCTTGCGCGGAGGCCGGTGCAGCGAGCAACAGAGCGGACGTTGCGACGGCGGCCAAAAGTGCTGATTTCATGTGTTAGCTCCCAGCAGTTTTCTGTTTTGAAATCGCGCGGATACTAGTGAAGAACCCCGCATGTGCCCATCCATTTCGGCGTAGGCCGTTAGTATGGGCGCCAGCCACAAGCTCCGCTGTCGTCCCGGACAAGCGAAGCGCAGATCCGGGACCTCCGCGCGAGCGCTTGCGCTCGTCGCGATAACCATAGGGAGTGGTTTGGCGAAGACTCGGAGCTACCGGCTTTGCGCCAAACTTCTCCCTGGGATTATGGATTCCCGTGCGCAATTGCGCACCAGGCGCGGACGACAGTGGAGGGTGTGGAGATGCCGACGGCCTAAGAGGCCACGCTACGCCGCCACCTCCGGCTTCTTCCCCTCGTTCCGCCCTTCCGCCAAGTTCCGCACGACGACATAGAAGATCGGCGTGAACAGCAGGCCGAACAGGGTGACGCCGATCATGCCGAAGAACACGGCGACACCGACGGCCTGCCGCATCTCCGAGCCGGAGCCGGACGAGATCACCAGCGGCAAGACGCCGAGGATGAAGGCGAAGGACGTCATCAGGATCGGCCGCAGGCGCAGGCGGCACGCCTCGATCACGGCCTCCAGCCGCGGCTTGCCTTCCTTCTCGATGTCGCGCGCGAACTCGACGATCAGGATCGCGTTTTTCGCCGCCAGCCCCACCAGCACGACGAAGCCGATCTGGGTGAGGATGTTGACGTCCTGCCCCATGATGCGCACGCCGATGGTGGCAGCGAGCAGGCACATCGGCACGATCAGGATCACCGCGAACGGCAAGGTCCAGCTGCCATATTGCGCGGCGAGCACGAGATAGACGAACAGCACGCAGATCGGGAACACCAGCAGGCCGGCATTGCCGCCGGTGACCTGCTGGTACGACAGATCGGTCCATTCGAAGGTGAAGCCGCTCGGCAGGGTCTCGTCGGCGAGCTGCTTGATGGCGTTGAGCGCGGTGGTCGAGCTGGTGCCCGGCGCTGGCTCGCCTTGCAGTTCGGACGCCGCATAGAGATTGTAGCGCGCGACGCGGTCGGGGCCGGAGACGTCCTTGAACTCAACCACGCTGCCGAGCATCACCATGTCACCCGAAGCGTTGCGCGTGCGCAGTCGCGAGAGGTCACTCGGCTCCTTGCGGAACGGGAAATCAGCTTGGGCTGTGACGTGATAGGTGCGGCCGAACAGGTTGAAGTCGTTGACATAGGTCGATCCGAAATAGGTCTGGATCGTGTCGTTGATGTTGGCGATCGGCACCCCTAACTTCTGTGCCTTGGTGCGATCGATGTCGACGAAGAGCTGCGGCGTGTTGGCCGAGAACGGCGAGAACACCGTGGGCGCGAGCAGCGAGGGCGATTTACGCGCCGCGGCGACAAGCTCGTCGGTAGCCGCGGCGAGCAGCTCCGCCCCGCGGCCCTGGCGGTCCTGGATGCGGATGGTGAAGCCGCCGCCGGTGCCGATGCCGGGCACGGCCGGCGGCGGAATGACGATGATGAACGCGCCCTGGATCGCGGCAAGCCGCTTGCGCAGCTCCGCCGTGATGGCGTTCGCCGTCAGCCCCTTCTTCAGGCGCACCTCGGGTTCATCGAACACCGGGAACAGTGCGGCCGCGTTGCCGGCCTGCGTGCGCGTCGCGCCGGAGAAGCCCGCGAAAGCGGCCACGCGGACGATACCCGGCGTATCCAGCGAGATCCGCTCGATCTCGCGCACGATCTCCGTCGTGCGCGCCAGCGACGCCGCGCCCGGCAATTGCACGGAGATGATGACGTAACCGCGGTCCTGCGCCGGAATAAAGCCTTGCGACGTGGTCCCGATCAGCCAGCCGGCACTGCCGATCAGCATGACGTAGATCAGGATCATCACCACCGAATGCCGGATCACGAAATTGGCGAGCCCGGCATAACCGTGCGCGAGACGATCGAACACGCGGTTGAAGACGCCGGTGAAGGCATTCCAACCACGCGCAATCAGATTCCAGGCAGCCGGCGGCCGCTTCTCCTCGTGCGGGGTGAGGATCAGCGAGGCCAGTGCCGGCGACAGCGTCAGCGAGCAGAAGCAGGAGATCGCGGTCGCCACCGCAATGGTGACGGCGAATTGCTGGAAGAACTGACCTGAGATGCCGCCGAGGAACGCGGTCGGCACGAACACCGCGCACAGCACCAGCGCGATCGAGACCAGTGCGCCGCCGACCTCCTCCATGGTCTTGAGCGCGGCGTCGCGCCGGCTCAGGCCATGCTCGAGATGGCGTTCCACATTCTCCACCACCACGATGGCATCGTCGACCACGATGCCGACGGCCAGCACGAGGCCGAACAGCGTCAGATTGTTGATGGAGAACCCCAGTGCCGCCATCACGGCGAAGGTGCCGACGAGAGACACGGGAATCGCGATGATCGGGATGATCGCGGGCCGCCAGCCCTGCAAGAACACCAGCACGACGACGACCACGAGCAGCATGGCCTCGTAGATGGTCTTGATCAGCTCGTGGACCGACTGCGCGATGAACTCGGTCGGGTTGTAGCCGATATTGTAGTCGAGGCCTTTCGGGAAAGTCTCCTTCAGCTTCGTCATCGTGTCGGAGATGTTCTTGGCCGTCGCCAGCGCGTTCGAGCCGGGCCGCTGCGTCACCAGCATCGCGACCGCCGATTTGCGCAGCAGGAAGCTGTTGGTGGAATAGGCGAGCGCACCGAGCTCGATCCGGGCGACGTCGCGCAGCCGCACCGTGCGGCCGTCGGAGCCGGCCTTGATCAGGATGTCCTCGAACTGCTTCTGGTCCTTCAGGCGCCCGGTGAAAACCAGGTTCGGCTGGAACGCCCGGTCGGCGATCGGGGGCTCGGCGATCTGGCCGCCGGCGATCTGCACGTTCTGGGCGCGGATCGCGGCCAGCACTTCGGTCGAGGTCAGGCCGAGATTGGCGATACGATCGGGGTCGAGCCAAAGGCGCATCGAATAGTCGCGCGCGCCAAAAATCTGGATGTCGCCGACACCGTCGATGCGCAGCAGCTGGTCGCGGACCTGGAGCAGCGCGTAGTTGGAGATATAGAGCTGGTCGAACGTGTCGTCCGGCGACAGCATGAACACGACCATCAGGATGTCGGGCGAGTTCTTGCGGGTGACGACGCCGTTGCGCTGCACTTCGTCCGGCAATTGCGGCTGCGCGATCGCGACGCGGTTCTGCACCAGCACCTGCGCCTTGTCGAGGTCGGTGCCGAGCTTGAAGGTCACGGTGATGGTGAGCTGGCCGTTCGAGGTCGCCTGGCTGTAGAGATACAGCATGTCCTCGACGCCGTTGATCTGCTGCTCGATCGGAGCGGCCACCGTGTCGGACACGGTTTGCGCCGAAGCGCCCGGATATTGCGTGGTGACGACGACGGTCGGCGGCACCACTTGCGGATATTCGGAGACCGGCAGCGTGGTGTAGGCGAGCGCGCCGACGATCAGCAGAACGATGGACAGCACCATCGCAAGGATGGGCTGGTTGATGGAGAGACGGCCGAGATTCATGACTTGCCACCGGCCGGCGCCTGAGCAGCAGTCGGCGCCACCTTGGCGCCGACGCGGGCGCGCTGGATGCCGTTGACGATGACGCGGTCCTCCGCCTTCAGCCCGTCGCGGATCACGCGCAGACCCTCGTCGAGCGGCCCGAGCACCACGGGCCTCGCTTCCACGGTGTCGTCGGGCTTCACCACGAACACGATCTTGCGGGACTGGTCGGTTGCAACGGCGACGTCGGGAATCAGCAGCGCCTCGTAAGGCGCGCTGCCGATCAGCCGGACGCGGCCGAACTGGCCGGGCAGGATCGACAGATCGGTGTTCTTGACCACGGCGCGGCTGCGCAGCGTGCCGGTGGAGACGTCGAGGCGATTGTCGAGGAAGTTGATGGTGCCCTCATGCGAGGGCTTGGTCTCGCCGGCCAGCGTCACCTGCACCGGATTCGCCGTGTCGCGCGAGCTCGGGCGGCGGCCTTCGAACCACAGCTTGCTGTATTTGATGAAGGTCGCCTCATCCATGTCGAAATAGACGTAGATCGGATCGAGCGCGACGATCGAGGTGAGCAGCGTCGAGGTGCCGGTATCGCTGCCCTGCACCAGATTGCCGGGGCTGACGAGATGCCGGCTGACGCGACCCGTGAGCGGCGCGGTCACATGGGTGAACTCGATGTTGAGCCTTGCGGCCTTCAGCGCGCCTTCGGCCTGCACTTCCGCCGCGTGTGCGGCCTGCAAGGCCTGACGGCGCTGATCGACGACCTGCTCGGAGACGGCGCTGGTCTGCACCAGGTTGAGGCCGCGGTCGAGCTCGCGCTTGGCGAGCTCCACCTTGGCGCGGGCATCGGAGAGCTGGCCGTCCGCCTGTTCCGCCACCGCCTCGAACGGACGCGGGTCGATCACATAGAGCAGATCGCCCTGATGCACGATGGCGCCGTCCTGAAATTCAACCGAGTTGACGAAGCCGCCGACACGGGGCCGCACCTGCACCTCCTCGACCGCCTCGAAGCGGCCGGTGAACTCGTCCCAATCGGTGACGGTGCGCTTGACCGGCTGGGCGACGGTCACCGGCGGAGCAGGCGGGGCGGCGGCTTGCGAGGCCGGCTTGTCGCAGCCGGTCAATGCAAATGCCGCAGCGACAAGGCCCGCCATTGCGTAAGGCCTGGATTGAACGAAATCGTGCTTTTTGACAAATGGCTCGCTTCCGTCCGGTCCGCTCATCCCAGGTCCTCGCATGAAAGCCGCGGAAAATGCAGGGTACGTCTTTACCCGCGGGCGCCACAAGATGGGTGGCGATGACGAATTCTTCAAGAGCAAAGCGCGCGCAATGCTCGGGAGAGCGCCCTGGCCGGATGGCGGGTTGACACAGGGGAGATAGCCGACCTCGCACGCGGTGATTGGTCCGCGGGTTATGAATGGACTTATTCGCCGAGCTCATAAATGCAGAGGCGTGATGCCTATCCTGCCCCTCCAGGGGAGGGTAAGAGAACGGCCAGCGTGTTCGCACATGACGGGCGGGGCCGGCTCGGCTAGATTATCCCGACAAAACAAAGACGAATTGTCCGGGGAGGACAGGCGTGCACAAGGGACGTGTCGTTTACGGCGCGATCGAGGAGGTCGTGTTCGGCCATCCGGCGGCCGCGGCAATCGTCGCGCAGATGGACCGGCTGGGAACGCGCCGAGCCTTCCTGATGGTCTCGGGCACGCTGAACCGGCAGACCGACGAAATCGAGAAGATCAAGGACGCGCTCGGCGCGCGATGCGCGGGCGTGTTCGACGCCATGCCGGCACATACGCCGCGGGAGGCTGTGATCGCGGCGACCATTGCTGCGCGTGAGGCGGGCGCCGACCTGATCGTCACCGTCGGCGGCGGCTCGATCACCGACGGCGCGAAAGCGGTGCAGCTCTGCCTCGCCAACGGCATCGACGACATCGACGGTATCGAGCGCATCCGCGTGCGCAAGGGCGTCGCGCCCGACATGATCGCCCCTCAGATACGTCAGGTCAGCGTGCCGACCACGATCGCCGGCGGCGAGTTCTCATCGATTGCGGGCGTCACCGACCGCGGCACGCATGTGAAGCAGATGCTGCGGCATCCGCTGACGGTGCCCCGCGCGACCATCCTCGATCCAGGCATCACCGTGCACACGCCGGAATGGCTGTTCCTGTCGACCGGCATCCGCGCCATCGACCATTGCGTCGAGGCGATCTGCTCGCGCGAGACGCATCCCTATGCCGACGCGCAATCGGTCAAGGGGCTTGCCATGCTCGCCGACGCGCTGCCGCGGGTGAAGGCCGACCCCGGCGATCTCGACGCGCGGATGGATGCACAGATCGGCACCTGGCTGTCGATGGGTGCGCTGGCGGCCGGCGTCCCCATGGGCGCGAGCCACGGCATCGGCTACGTGCTGGGCGCCGCCTTCGACGTGCCGCACGGTTACACCTCCTGCATCATGCTGCCGGCGGTGATGCGCTGGAACGCGCGCGACAATGCCGAGCAGCAGATGGTCGTCGCCGCCGCAATGGGCTTCCCCGGCCACAACGCCGCCGACGTGCTCGACGCCTTCATCCGCTCGCTGGGCATGCCGCGCAGCCTCGCTGACGTCCGCGTCTCGCCGGAGCATTTCGACGCCATCGCGGAACAGGCGATGCGCACGCCCTGGGTGCCGCGCAACCCACGCAAGATCGATAGCCCTGCGCAGGTGCGCGAAATCCTGCTTCTCGCCGCATAGACTTTCAGCCGGAGGATCGATGTATCCAGGTCAGCATGCCCGTCTACGCCCGCTCCAGCCCGCCTTCATCATGGCGGCGACCGGCGAGGCCGTTACCTATCGCGAACTCGATGTGCGCAGCAACCGGCTGGCGCATTTGTTCCGCAGGCACGGATTGAAGCGGCGCGACCACTACTCGATCTTCATGGAGAACAGTTCGCGCTATCTCGAGGCCTGCGGCGCGGGCGAGCGCTCCGGCCTGTACTACACCTGCATCAACTCCTTCCTCACCGCGGGCGAGCTCTCCTATCTCCTGACCAACAGCCAGTCCAAGGTCCTGATCACGTCGGTGGCAAAGCTCGACATCGCGCGCGAGGCGATCGACGCCTGCCCCGACGTCAAGCTTTGCATCGTCGCCGATGGACCCGGCGAGGGCGATCGCATCGTCGGGCTCAAGGAGGTGACGGCCGATTTGCCGAAGACACCGATCGAAGATGAATGGCTCGGCACGGCGATGCTCTATTCATCGGGCACGACGGGACGGCCAAAGGGAATCCTGCGGCCGCTGCCGGAGGAGCCACCGAAGCACAATCTCCCGTTGTTCGATTTCCTCGCCAAGCTTTGGCACTACCGCGAGGGCATGGTCTATCTGTCGCCGGCTCCGCTCTATCACTCGGCGCCGCAGGCGGCCGTGAACCTCACGATCCGCATGGGCGGCACTGTGATCATCATGGAGACTTTTGATCCGGAGCGTTATCTCCAGCTGGTCCAGCAATGGGGCATCACGCATACCCAGCTGGTGCCGACGATGTTCTCGCGGATGCTGAAGCTGCCGGAGGAGGTGAGGAACCGCTACGATTTGTCCTCGCTCGAGATCGCAATCCACGCCGCCGCGCCCTGCCCGGCGCTGGTCAAGGACGACATCATCAAATGGTGGGGCCCGATCATCCACGAATATTACGGCGCGACCGAAGGCCTCGGCTTCACGGCGTGCAACAGCGAGGAATGGCTCTCCCACCGCGGCACCGTCGGCAAGGTGCTGCTCGGCGACCTCCACATTCTCGACGAAGAGATGAAGCCGTGCCCGACCGGTACGCCCGGCCAGGTCTGGTTCAAGACCGCCTCGCCGTTCGAATATTTCAACGACCCCGAGAAGACCAGGGAAGCGCGCTCCGCCGACGGAAGCATGAGCACGGTCGGCGACGTCGGCTATGTCGACGACGACCGCTTCCTCTATCTCACCGACCGCGCCACCTTCATGATCATCTCCGGCGGCGTGAACATCTATCCGCAGGAATGCGAGAATTTGCTGATCACCCATCCGAAGGTCGCCGATGCCGCGGTGTTCGGCGTGCCCAATCCCGATCTCGGCGAAGAGGTGAAGGCGGTGGTGCAGCCGATGCCCGGCGTTGTGCCCGGGCCTGCGCTCGCCGAAGAGTTGATCGCCTTCTGCGGCGCCTCGCTGTCACGACAGAAAGTGCCGCGCTCGGTCGACTTCGAAAAGGAGCTGCCGCGGCTGCCGACGGGGAAGCTGTATAAGCGGCTGCTCAGGGACCGGTATTGGGGGAACAAGGCCTCGCGGATCGTGTGAGGCTTTGCCTCTCCCCGCGTGCGGGCAGAGGCAGCGCACCGTCATCCGAATTGTCGAGAGCGCGGGCGGCCTTGCCGGTTGCCTCCCTCCCTTTGCGTCGCTATCGTCCTGACAAACAGGCCGCAAAGGCCCAAGAGACTAGGTCCAGGGAGGACGAGGATGCGGAGCGCGTGGACGCTCGCCGCGACGGCGGCGCTATCTTTGCTGGCGCTTTCGACCGTCACGTTCGCAGGCGAGCCAAAGCAGGGCGGAATCCTGCGGATGTATCACCGCGACAGCCCCGGCAACGCCTCGATCCATGAAGGCGCGACCTACTCGCTCAATGTTCCCTTCATGCCGGTGTTCAACAACCTCGTCATCTACAAGCAGGACGAGGCCCAGAACAGGATGGACAACATCGTGCCCGAGCTCGCCGAGAGCTGGGCCTGGGTCAATGACAACAAGACGCTGACCTTCAAGCTGCGCCAGGGCGTGAAATGGCACGACGGCAAGCCGTTCACCTCCGCCGACGTGAAGTGCACCTTCGACATGCTGATGGGCAAGTCGCAGCAAAAGTTCCGGCAGAACCCGCGCAAGACCTGGTACGAGCAGGTCAACGATGTCTCGACCAACGGCGATTTCGAGGTCTCTTTCAACCTGAAGCGGCCGCAGCCCTCGCTGCTGGCGCTGCTGGCCTCCGGCTACACGCCGGTCTATCCCTGCCACGTCTCGCCCGGGGACATGCGCACGCATCCGATCGGCACCGGTCCGTTCAAGTTCGTCGAGTTCAAGGCGAATGAATCGATCAAGCTGACGCGGAACACCGATTACTGGCGCAAGGGCCGGCCCTATCTCGACGGCATCGAGTTCACCATCATCCCGAACCGCTCGACCGCGATCCTCGCCTTCGTCGCCGGCAAGTTCGACATGGCGTTCCCGACCGAGGTGAGCATTCCGCTGCTGAAGGACGTCAAGTCGCAGGCACCGAACGCGGTGTGCGTGGTCGAGCCCAACAATGTCGCGACCAACATCATCGTCAATTCGTCCGCACCGCCGTTCGACAATATCGACATCCGCCGCGCCATGGCGC
>Ga0065165_1002234_pt1 | contig 17216 bp, 15 predicted proteins | sample AraplaMF_Cvi_mMF_FD_63813 | JGI IMG/M metagenome (GOLD analysis project Ga0065165, IMG submission 63813) | Arabidopsis root microbial communities from the University of North Carolina, USA - plate scrape MF_Cvi_mMF (version 2) (version 3) | ecosystem: Host-associated > Plants > Roots >...
GCCAACCTGGAAGCGCTGATGCCGGTCTTCATGACCAAGGGCGCCAAGGGCATCGCCCCGGAAGAGAAGAAGCTGCAGGACATGATGCTGCGCATCCGCTATGCCAACGTGCCGGTGGTGGCCGCCATGCGGGGGCTGGCGCTGGGCGGTGGCTGTGAGCTGGCGGTGCATTGCGCCCGCCGCGTGGCCCACATGGAGTCCTATGTCGGCCTGGTGGAAGTGGGCGTGGGCCTGATCCCGGGCGGCGGCGGCCTGACCTACATCGCGCGTCGCGCCGCCGAAATGGCCGCGGCCGGCAACGCCAATGCGGACATCTTCGCCTTCCTGAAGGACGGCTTCACCAATGCCGCCACGGCAAAGGTCGCCACCTCCGCGCTGGAAGCGCAGAAGCTGGGTTATCTGCTGGACAGCGACGTGATCGTGCCCAACAAGGACGAGCTGCTGTTCGTGGCGTCGGCCCAGGCCAAGGCCATGGCCGACTCGGGCTATCGTCCGCCGCTGAAGGCGCGTTTCCCGGTGGCCGGCCGTTCGGGCATTGCCACGGTGAAGGCGCAGCTGGCCAACATGCGTGACGGCGGCTTCATCAGCCAGCACGACTTCCATCTGGCCTCGCTGATCGCCGACGTGGTGTGCGGCGGCGAAGTGGAGGCCGGCGCGCTGGTGACCGAGGACTACCTGATGGCGCTGGAGCGCAAGCACTTCTGCGCGCTGCTGGAGCATCCCAAGACCCAGGAACGGATCATGGGCATGCTGCAGACCGGCAAGCCGGTGCGCAACTGAGAGAGAGAGAGGGCTACTGCGCGAACGTCATGCGTCGTTGGTCAAATGCTCGGAATCCTCACGTACAGGAAGTACGTTCCGGTTCCTGCGCTTTGCCCGCCTAGCCTGACGTCCGCTCGCTACGCCCCGACAGACCGTCTCCAGGAATTCAAGATTTCGCTGATCGATTGAAAGGATCAGAAATGACCAAACAAGTTCAAGACGCCTACATCTGCGCCGCCACCCGCCTCCCGATTGGCAAGTCCGGCCGCGGCTATTTCAAGAACACCCGTCCGGACGAGATGCTGTCCCGGGTGATCCAGGCCGCACTGGCCCAGGTCCCGGGCCTGGACCCGTCGGTCATCGAGGACGCCATCATCGGCTGCTCGTTCCCCGAAGGGGAGCAGGGCATGAACATCGCCCGCGTGGCGGCGGTGTTGTCCGGCCTGCCCAATACCGTGGGCGGCGTGACGGTGAACCGTTATTGCGCCTCCGGCATCACGGCGCTGGCGATGGCGGCCGACCGCATCCGCGTGGGTGAGTCGGAGGTGATGATCGCCGGTGGCGTGGAGTCGATGTCGATGGTGCCGATGGGCGGCAACAAGCCGTCCTTCCCGCCGGCCATCTTCGAGCGCGATGAAAACATCGGCCTGGCCTATGGCATGGGTCTGACCGCCGAGAAGGTGGCAAACCAGTGGAAGGTGAGCCGTGAGGCGCAGGACGAGTTCGCGCTCGAATCGCACCGCCGCGCACTGGCAGCCATCGAGGGCGGCTTCTTCAAGGACGAGATCACGCCGTTCGAGGTGAAGGACCGTCAGCCGGACCTGAGTGGCGACGGCGTGCTGGTGAAGTCGCGCACGGTGGACATCGATGAGGGCCCGCGCAAGGACACGTCGATGGAAGGCCTGGCCAAGCTCAAGCCGGTGTTCGCGGCCAAGGGCAGCGTGACGGCTGGCAACAGCTCGCAGACGTCGGACGGCGCGGGCGCTCTGATCGTGGCCTCGGAAGCCGCGGTCAAGCGCTTCGGCCTGACGCCGCTGGCCCGCTTCGTGTCGTTCGCGGTGCGCGGCGTGCCGCCGGAGATCATGGGCATCGGCCCGATCGAGGCCATCCCCGCCGCGCTGAAGCTGGCCGGCATCAAGGCCGAAGACCTGGGGTGGGTGGAGCTGAACGAAGCCTTCGCGGCGCAGTCGCTGGCCGTGCTGAATGACCTGGACAGCAAGGGCATCGTGCTGGACCGCAGCAAGGTGAACCCGAACGGCGGCGCGATCGCCCTGGGCCACCCGCTGGGTGCCACGGGTGCCATCCGCGCAGCGTCGGTCATCCATGGCCTGCGCCGCACGGGCGCCAAGTACGGCATGGTCACGATGTGCGTGGGCGCGGGGCAGGGCGCGGCTGGCATCATCGAACGGCTCTGATCCGGGGAACGGTGGGGGCTCTTTCTGGGGCCCCTTTCGCCGCCCTCTCGCTGGCTATAAGTAGCGGCAGTCCGTGCAGGCGGCGAGCGACAGGCGAGCGACAGGAGGGGGACGGGACCCCGTTTCCTCCGTGTCCCTCCTGTCCCGCTGCGCGGGCCATTCCTTCCTTGACCTACGGAAACGGGGTCCCGTCCCCCTCCTGCGACACACCGAGCCCTCCGTGCCAACCAGCTACGCTGGAAACACTCGCGGTCTTGGGCCCCCTCCCTCCAAGACCAGCATTGCAGCGGGTCGGCAAGCGGGTGGGGGCGACAGGGCCAAGACACAACGCTGGCTTCGGTAGGTAGGATGACGGTGCTGGCGATCGCGTGCACCTGTGTGGTGGAAGATCGCGCTGCGCTGCGAATGCAGGTTTAACTTTGGAGATCGCTCCATGAGCATCAAGACCGCCATCGTCAACGGCGTGTTGACCATCGAGATTGCCCGTCCCGAAAAGAAGAACGCGCTGACGCGCGTGATGTATCAGGACATGGCGGACGCGCTGAAGGCCGCCAATGAGGACAACACGGTGCGCGCCGTGATGATCCAGGGACAGCCGTCGATCTTCACGTCAGGCAATGACATCGAAGACTTCATGGGCAGCCCGCCACGGGACGAAGAAGCCCCCGCGTTCCAGTTCATGCGCGCCATGATCGGCTGCGACAAGCCCGTGGTGGCCGCCGTGAACGGCGCAGCCATCGGCATCGGCACGACCATGCTGCTGCACTGCGATTTCGTCTATGTGGCCGACGACGCCCGGCTGGCCATGCCCTTCGTGAGCCTGGGCCTGGTGCCGGAGTTCGGCTCCAGCCTGATCGTGCCGCGCCTGATGGGCCAGCGCCGCGCCGCCGAGAAGCTGCTGCTGGGCGATCCGTTCACCGGCGAGCAGGCGGTGGAGTACGGCATCGCCAACGCCGTGCTGCCGGCCGGCGAAGTGGTGAACTACGCCCGCCGCGTGGCGGAACGCTTCAACAAGCTGGCCCCCAGCGCCGTGCGCGAAAGCAAGAAGCTGATGCGCCGCAGCACCGAGCAGGAACTGCTGGAAGCGATCCAGGTGGAAGCCGAGATCTTCGGCGCCCGCCTGCGCAGCCCAGAGGCCATCGAGGCCTTCCAGGCCTTCTTCCAGAAGCGCCAGCCCGACTTCTCGAAGTTCTGAGCGGCCTCGCCGCCCCGGCATGACGCCCGCCAGGCGTCATGCACGGGCTCACGGCAAGGTGAAGCGGTAGACATTGCCCGGTTCGACGAAGGTCGCCGTCCGGGTCTGTCCGAGCGGCGCGAAGCGCGTGCCGCTCAGCACCCAGCGCTCCAGGGTAAGGCCCTGGGCTTCCTGGGTGGTCTCGGACCAGCGATAGCGGGCGCGGAAAAAGCCGATGCCGCCCTCGGCCTCACGCGTCAGCCCCAGGCAACTGGCAAAGAGGCTGGGCAGCTCGAAGCGGCGGGCCTGGGCCCCATACGGCTGCGTGATCAGGGACACCCGCACATGGCGCACCGCCGTGCCGCTGGCACTGCCCGGCACACCTTCCACACACACGGCCGAGTCGTTGGCATAGACGGTGGCCGAGCGACCGAGTGCCGGCGCCGCAGGCTCATCCTGGAAGCGGGTCGCCTTGGCTGCCGGCAGGCGCCTGCCGTCGATCAGGACATCGGCGTCCCGCAACTCCAGCACATGCGGCTTGCCGCCCGCCGTCCACTTCCAGAAGTTGCCCGCAGGCTCGCCCAGCCCTGCGCGGGCGAGCTTGCGAAGGTCCTGCACGCTGAACAGCGGCGAGGGCAAGGTGGCATAGAAGTCGTCGTAGCCGTCATACACGCGCTCCGGCACGCCGGAAGCCGCCGCCGCAGGGGCGATGGCGTGCGGCGCCGAAGCAGCCGAAGCCGCAGCCGTCATGGACGGTGGGGTATCGGCCGGCATGACCCCGGTGCGGGCGGGGGCCTCGTCGGCCGCTGGGGCGGCGCAAGCCGTGGACACAAGGGCGGCCAGCAGGGCCGTGGCAAGCAATGGTTTCATGATGCTCAGCGGTAGGCCTTGCCGCCCGTGGCGGTCAGGTAGTCCTGCGGATGGGTCCAGAAGATGGTGGAGCCGTAGGCAGCGGTGGACACCCACACGGCAGTGTAGCGACCCCGTTCCTTGACGTTGACGAGCACACCGTTCTTCTTGGCCGTCCAATAGGTGATCACTTCTTCGTTGACCGTTTCCTTCACACCGAAGATGTTGTGCGCGGCGTCACCGAAGCGGAAGCCATCCTTCACCTTGGGATGGTTCTTGTAGTTGGTCTTGAAGTCCTTGCCGTCCCACCAGAAGCCGCCCTTGGAAGGGTCGGTGCCCCGGCTGGCCAGCGCGTTCTCGGCCCATTCGCGTGCCAGCTTCATGCCGGCGTTGGCGTCGATCTGCGCCGGCGTGGCCGCCATCAGCTGGGCATAACGCACGTTCCCATCCTTCACCGCGTAGGTGTAGTTCGGGTCGGCGGTGAGCAGCTGGTCCACCGTCTTGTTGCCCCAGGCCCGGCACCGGTTGGCCACCGCCCAGGCAATGCCGCCGATTTCATTCGGGTCATTGGCGGTGGAGGCCTCGCCGTAGGCGATGGCCGCGAGCTTGCGGGTCTGCGCGTCAATCGGCTTGGCCGTGTCTGCGCCAGGCGCTGCCGTGGCGCACAAGGGGCCGGGCGGGCGCGATGGCTGCAGGCACAAGGTGCCCTTGTCGATCGACGGGCTGTTGGTATCGAGTCCGAGAGGGCCGGGAGCGGGCACGATGAGCGGTCTGGCAGTGATTGTGTGCCTAGTACACCCGCACCGGCCGCCCAGGGCCAGTGACTTTGGACACGCGCCCCCATGGACGAAAAAAAACGGGCCGCGAACGGCCCGTTGTCTGGGGGGAGCGGCCTCAGGCGCGTTCGCCCGGGGTCTCGGCACGCACCGGCAGGTCGTCGGTGTCGAGGTGGGAATTCAAGGCACGGTTGAGCTTGTCATGGTCCAGCGCGCCTTCCCACTTCGACACCACGATGGTGGCCACGGCATTGCCGACGAAGTTGGTGAGCGAGCGGCATTCGGACATGAAGCGGTCCACGCCCAGGATCAGCGCCATGCCGGCCACCGGCACTTCCGGCACCACCGACAGCGTGGCCGCCAAGGTGATGAAGCCCGCGCCCGTCACGCCCGCGGCACCCTTGGAGCTCAGCATCGCCACCAGCAGCAGCGTGATCTGATGGCCCAGGGTCAGTTCGGTGTTGGTCGCCTGCGCGATGAACAGCGCCGCCAGCGTCATGTAGATGTTGGTGCCGTCCAGGTTGAAGGAATAACCGGTCGGGACCACCAGGCCCACGACGGTCTTCTCGCAACCGGCATGCTCCATCTTTTCCATCAGCGAGGGCAGCGCCGATTCGGAGGAGGAGGTGCCCAGCACCAGCAGCAGCTCGGCCTTGAGGTAGCGGATCAGCTTGATGATGGAGAAGCCGCACAGCCGCGACACGATGCCCAAAATCACCAGCACGAACAGCAGGGCGGTGATGTAGAAGCTGCCCACCAGCCAGGCCAGGTTGACCAGTACCGCCAGGCCGTACTTGCCGATGGTGAAGGCCATGGCGCCCAGCGCACCGATTGGCGCCGTGCGCATCAGGATGTGCACGAGGCGGAAGATCGGGGCCGTCAGCGACTCCATGAAGGTCAGCACCGGCCGGCCGCGCTCGCCCGACAGCGACAGCGCCACACCGAACAGCACGGCAACGAACAGTGTCTGCAGGATGTTGCCGTCAGACAGCGACCCCAGCAGCGACTTCGGGATGATCTCCATCAGGAAGCCGGTGATGGTCAGCTCGTGGGTCTTGTCCACGTAGCCACGCACTTCCTTCTGGTCCAGGTCCGCCACGTTGACGTTCATGCCGGCGCCAGGCTGCACCACATGCGCCACCACCATGCCGACGATCAGCGCCAGCGTGGAGAAGAAGAGGAAATACAGCATGGCCTTGCCGAACACGCGGCCCACCGTCTTGAGGTGGGTCATGCTGGCAATGCCGGTGACGATGGTCAGGAAGATCACCGGGGCAATGATCATCTTCACCAGCTTGATGAAGGCATCGCCCAGCGGCTTGAGCGTGACGGCGTACTGCGGCTCGAAGTGGCCCAGCAGCACGCCCACGGCGATGGCGAAGAGCACCTGCACATACAGCTGCTTGTAGAACGGGACGGGCGCCGCCGGTGCGGCGGGAGTGGTTGGGATGGCTTGCATCGGTGTCTCCACGCGAAAGAGGCGATGGTCAACCTGCGCCACCGCCCGGGGGGAAAAGGCCGGGGCAAGCCCCGACCAAACTTGAATACTGTCAGGCCGACCCGAGGGCCGCCCTGGCGCGGTCAGCCTTGTTCGGCGAATGCGCGGGGCTTGCCATCACGGTCGATGGCCACATAGGTGAGGTTGGCCTCGGTGACCTTCACGACATGCGGATTCGCCGGATTGCGCTCGGCGAAGACCTCCACATGCACCGTGATGGACGTGCGGCCAATGCGCTTGACCTCTGCATAGAAGCTAAGCAGGTCGCCGATGGAGACCGGCTGCTTGAAGATGAATTCATTGACCGCCACGGTGGCCACGCGGCCGCGCGAGATGCGCAGCGGCAGCACGGAGCCGGCCAGGTCGACCTGCGCCATGATCCAGCCGCCGAAGATGTCGCCATTGCCGTTGGCATCCGCCGGCATGGGCATGACGCGCATGACCAGTTCCCGCGGGCCGAGGGATTCGACCGCCGACGGCTGGAGGGATTGCTTGGGGTTGGATTCGCTCATGGTGCGCAACGGTGAGAATGTGCGTGATTGTCATCCAGCCAACGCCAGAGCCGCGACCGTATCAATGCGTAGGTCTTCCTCATTGCCCAACCCTGTTCCCTCTTCGCCCACCAGCGACGCCGCCGCCCCCCGCCGGGGCGATTGGCGGACGATCGGGCGCCTGCTGCCTTATTTCTGGCGCTACCGGTGGCGGGTGGGGCTGGCGCTGGCGTTCATGATCGGGGCGAAGTTCGCCAATGTCTCCGTGCCGGTGCTGCTCAAGCGCCTGGTGGACAGCCTGGATGTGCAGCCGGGCAGCCCGCAGGCGCTGCTGGTGGTGCCGGTCAGCCTGCTGCTGGCTTATGGGCTGCTGCGCCTGTGCACCTCGCTGTTTACCGAGGCGCGGGAGCTGATCTTCGCCAAGGCGACGGAAGGCGCCTCGCGCAGCATTTCGCTGCAGGTGTTCCGCCACCTGCACGACCTGAGCCTGCGCTTTCACCTGGAGCGCCAGACCGGCGGCATGACGCGGGACATCGAGCGGGGCACCCGGGCGGTGCACTCGCTCATCTCCTATTCGCTCTACAGCATCTTCCCCACGCTGGTGGAAGTGGTGCTGGTGCTGAGCCTGCTGGCGGTGAAGTTCGATGCGCTGTTCGCCTGGATCACCGGGGCGGCGCTGGTGTTTTATATCGGCTTCACGGTGCTCGTTACCGAGTGGCGCACCCAGTTCCGGCGCCGGCTCAACGAGCTGGACTCGGTGGCGCACAGCAAGGCGATCGACTCCTTGCTGAACTATGAGACGGTCAAGTACTTCAACAACGAGGATTTCGAGGCCGCCCGTTATGACCAGAGCCTGGAGCAGCTGCGCCGTGCGCAGCTGAAGTCCCAGACCACGTTGTCGCTGCTCAACAGCGGCCAGCAGGTGATCATTGCGTCGGCGCTGGTGGCGATGCTGTGGCGGGCGACGCAGGGGGTGGTGGATGGGCGCATGAGCCTGGGTGACCTGGTCATGATCAACGCGTTCATGATCCAGCTCTATATTCCGCTGAACTTCCTGGGCGTGATCTACCGGGAGATCAAGCAGAGCCTGACCGACCTGGACAAGATGTTCTCGCTGCTGGCCCGGGAGCGGGAAGTGGCGGACACGCCGGAGGCCAAGCCCTTGCAGGTCAGCGGCGCCTCTGTGCGTTTTGACCAGGTGGTGTTTGCCTATGAGCCGGATCGCCCCATTCTCAAGGGCGTGTCCTTCGAGATTCCGGCGGGCCGCAAGGTGGCGGTGGTGGGCCCTAGCGGCTCGGGCAAGAGCACGCTGGCGCGTCTGCTCTATCGCTTCTATGACGTGGGCGGTGGTGGCATCTTCATTGATGGGCAGCGGCTGGACCAGGTGACGCAGCACAGCCTGCGGCGCAGCATTGGCATCGTGCCGCAGGACACGGTGCTGTTCAACGACACGATTGCCTACAACATTGCCTATGGGCGGCCGGAGGCCAGCATGGAGCAGGTGGAGGCGGCGGCGCGGGCGGCGCATATCCATGAGTTCATCAGCAGCCTGCCGCAGGGCTACCAGACGATGGTGGGTGAGCGCGGCCTGAAGCTGTCGGGCGGCGAGAAGCAGCGGGTGGCGATTGCCCGCACCTTGCTGAAGGACCCGCCGATCCTGATTTTTGACGAAGCCACTTCGGCGCTGGATTCACGCAACGAGCGCGCCATCCAGGCCGAGCTGGAAGCGGCGGCCCGCAACAAGACGGTGCTGGTCATCGCGCACCGGCTCTCCACCATCGTGGACGCCCACGAGATCCTCGTCATGGAACACGGCGAGATCGTCGAGCGCGGCACCCACGCCCAGCTCCTGGCCCAGCGCGGCCGCTACGCCCACATGTGGAGATTGCAGGATAGCCCCCCCCTACCGGGGGGGGCATAATCTGTATTGTGGAAACCAAGTGGCTTGAAGACTTTGTGAGTTTGGCGGAGACGCGCAGCTTTTCGCGGTCCGCGCAGCTCAGGCATGTGACGCAGCCCGCCTTTTCGCGGCGCATCCAGGCGCTGGAAGCCTGGGCCGGCGTCGATCTGGTCGATCGCTCGTCCTACCCCACGCGGCTCACCGCCGCCGGGGAAACACTGCTCGGCCAGGCCGTGGACCTGCTCGGCAACCTCCAGGCCACCCGCAACATGCTGCGCAGCCACCAGTCGGCCGGCCAGGACATGATCGAGTTCGCCGTGCCGCACTCGCTCTCCTTCAGCTTCTTCCCCCACTGGCTGATGGAACTGCGCCAACGCTTCGGCGAGGTCAAATGCCGCCTCAACGCTCTGAATGTGCACGATGCAACCTTGCAATTGAGCGAAGGCAACTGTGACCTGCTGGTGGTCTACCACCACCCCAGCCAGCCCCTGCAGCTGGACCCGGAGCGCTATGAGTCCGTCTCGCTCGGACACGAAACCCTGTCCGCCTATGCGAAGGCCGACGCCGCTGGCGCGCCAATGTTCCGCATCACCGGCCATCCAGGACAGAAAATCCCATTTCTCAGCTACGCCTCAGGCGCCTACCTCGGGCGGCTGGTGGAACTGATCGTCAAGGACGCCGCGCTGCCGCTGAACCTGGAGTCCGTCTTCGAGACGGACATGGCGGAAAGCCTCAAGGCCATGGCCCTGGAAGGCCACGGCCTGGCGTTCCTGCCGGCCAGCTCGGTGAAGAAGGAAGTCAAGGCCCGCCGGCTGGTGCGGGCGGCGGAGCCCGGCCACTATGAACTGAACATGGAACTGCGCATGTACCGCGAACGCCAGGCCACCACGCGCCGTGTCAAGCCCGTGGCCCAGGCCCTGTGGTCGTTCCTCACCCAACCGGGTGGTTCCGCGGCATGAATCCTGCATGTCACCTGCCCGCGGATCTCCCAGATGCGTAATACTCCCTACCCAGCAGACGACGCCCGCGTGGTCTGCTTCGCCCGTTCACAGACACAATTCGATTCCGAACTTGCAGGAGCACTTATGAAGAAGGCATTGCTTGTCCTGGCCCTCGGCGCCGCACTGGCCGGTGTGGCCCAAGCCGACACGCTGAAGAAGATCAAGGACACGGGCAGCGTCACGATGGGCGTGCGCGAATCCTCCGGCGCGCTGTCCTATACGCTGGGCGACGGCAAGTACGTGGGCTACCACGTCGAGATCTGCCAGCGCGTGCTGGCCGATGTGCAAAAGCAGCTGGGCCTGTCCAAGCTGGACATCAAGTACCTGCCGGTGACCTCGCAGAACCGCGTGCCCCTGGTGCAGAACGGCACCGTGGACATCGAGTGCGGCTCCACCACCAACAACGCCACCCGTGGCAAGGACGTGGCCTTCGCCGTCACGACCTACGTCGAGGAAGTGCGCATCGCCGTGAAGGCCAACTCCGGCATCACCTCGATCGCTCAGCTGACCGGCAAGACCGTGGCCACCACCACCGGCACCACCTCCGTGCAGCTGCTGCGCAAGCATGAGCGCGCCAACGGCGTGGACTTCAAGGAAGTGCTGGGCAAGGACCACGCCGACAGCTTCCTGCTGCTGGAATCGGGCCGTGCCGACGCCTTCGTGATGGACGGCCAGATCCTGGCCGGCAACATCGCCAAGTCCAAGTCCCCGGCGGACTACAAGATCGTGGGCGAAACCCTGTCGGTCGAACCCATCGCCATCATGATCCGCAAGGACGACCCGGCCTTCAAGAAGGCCGTGGACGACAGCATCAAGGCCATGATCAAGTCGGGCGAGATCCCCAAGCTGTATGACAAGTGGTTCGTGCAGCCGATCCCCCCGGCCAATGCCAAGCTGAACATGCCGGCTTCGGAAGCCACCAAGGCCGCATGGGCCAATCCGAACGACAAGCCTGTCGAGGAATACGCCAAGAAGTAAGCCTTTCTGGCCGAGCCTCAAGGCGCCCTGCGGGGCGCCTTGTCGCACGCGCCCGCGATGGCACGTGATGGGGCCGCGTTGAAGGCGGCCCTTTTTGTATTGATGGATGGGAGCAAGCCATGCCGAGTTGGGATTGGCAGCTGTACTGCACAGACATGGTGACCGAAGAGGTCGCGCCGAGCTGCTTTGGCGCCAAAGGGTATGAAACCTACCTGGACGCGATGGTGCACGCCTGGGGCTGGACGATGTCCATCTCGGTGCTGGGCCTGTTGGTGGCCCTGATCGCCGGGTCCCTGATCGGCATTTTGCGCACCGTGCCGAACCGGAAGGTGGCGCTGTTCGGCGAAGCCTGGACCGAGCTGTTCCGCAACATTCCGCTGATCGTGCAGCTCTTCATCTGGTATCACGTGATGCCGCAGCTGTTCTCGCCGCTGCAGTCGGTGCCTTCATCGGTGCTGATGGTGGCCGCCATCGGCCTGTTCACCTCGGCGCGTATCGCCGAGCAGGTCAAGGCTGGCATCCTGACGCTGCCCAAGGGCCAGCGCTATGCCGGGCAGGCCCTGGGGCTGACGCTGCCGCAGACCTACCGCCATGTGCTGCTGCCGATGGCGTTTCGCATCGTCATCCCGCCGGTGACCAGCGAAAGCATGAACATCGTGAAGAACTCCGCCGTGGCCTTCGCGGTGAGCATTCCCGACCTGACGCAGTTCGCGCTGCAGTCGTCGGAGCAGTCCAGCTTCGTGCAGATCTTCCTGCCGGTGACGCTCCTGTATTTCATCTCCGCCTACATCATCAACCGGGTGGCGAAGCTGATCGAAGTCTATGTGCGGGTGCCCGGCATCCTGGGGGCCAAGTGACATGACCCAACTGGATTTCTCGTTCCTGACCTGGGATGTGCTGCGGGCCTTCGTCTCCAAGGGCCTGCTGTTTTCCATCCAGCTGACCGTCATGGCCATGCTGGGCGGCATCCTGCTGGGCACCTTGCTGGCGATGATGCGCCTGTCGGGCCGCAAGTGGCTGGAGGTGCCGGCCACCATCTATGTCGACACGCTGCGGTCCATCCCGCTGGTGATGGTGATCCTGTGGGTCTACCTGCTGCTGCCGTTTGCCACCGCGGCACTCGGCTGGAACAACTTCGCCCCTGAAACCACCGCCCTGATCACCTTCACGCTGTTCGAGGCCACCTACTACTCTGAAATCATGCGCGCCGGCATCCAGTCGGTGCCCAAGGGCCAGGTGTTCGCCGGTTATGCCATGGGCATGAACTATCGCCAGACCATGGGCCTGGTGGTGCTGCCGCAGGCCTTCCGCAACATGCTGCCGGTGCTGCTCACCCAGACCATCGTGCTGTTCCAGGACACCTCGCTGGTCTATGCCATCGGCGCCTATGACCTGCTCAAGGGCTTCGAGGTGGCGGGCAAGAACTACAACCGGCCGGTGGAAACCTACCTCGCCGTCGCCGTCGTCTATTTCGTCATCTGCTTCAGCCTGTCCATGCTGGTCCGCCGGCTGCAGAAGAAGATCGCCATCATTCGCTGAGGTCCTCACGCCATGATTGAAATCAAGAATGTCTCCAAGTGGTACGGCCCGTTCCAGGTGCTGACCGATTGCACGACCTCCATCCAGAAGGGCGAGGTCGTGGTGGTGTGCGGCCCCTCGGGTTCCGGCAAGTCCACGCTGATCAAGACGGTGAATGCGCTGGAGCCCATCCAGGCCGGCGACATCATCGTGGACGGCACCAGCCTGACGGCGCCCAAGACCAACCTGCCCAAGCTGCGTTCCCGCGTGGGCATGGTGTTCCAGCATTTCGAGCTGTTCCCGCACCTGTCGGTGACGGACAACCTGACGCTGGCGCAGATCAAGGTGCTGGGCCGCAGCAAGGACGACGCCAAGGCGCGTGGCCTGAAGATGCTGGACCGCGTTGGCCTGATGGCCCACAAGGACAAGTTCCCGGGCCAGCTCTCTGGCGGCCAGCAGCAGCGGGTGGCGATTGCGCGCGCGCTGTCGATGGACCCCATCGTGATGCTGTTCGACGAGCCGACCTCCGCCCTCGACCCGGAAATGGTGGGCGAAGTGCTGGATGTGATGGTCCAGCTGGCCAATGAAGGCATGACCATGATGTGCGTGACCCACGAAATGGGCTTTGCGCGCAAGGTCAGCAACCGCGTGATCTTCATGGACGCCGGCAAGATCATCGAGGACTGCACCAAGGACGAGTTCTTCGGCAAGCCCGACGAGCGCTCGCCCCGCGCCAAGGACTTCCTGGCCAAGATCCTGCAGCACTGATCCGCCTGGCTCCCAAGAAGGGCTCACGCATGCCGCGTGGGCCCTTTTTTCATGGCGCCCTCGTGTCCGGGCCGGCCGACATGGGTCATCTGGCACGAGGGCAGGGCGGGCAGCAGGGCCCGCGCGCCAGGCGCGGTGCGACAATCCCGCTCCATGAGCGACACCCTTTCCCTGATCCGTCCGGACGACTGGCATGTGCACCTGCGCGACGGCGCGGCGCTGCAAAGCGTGGTCCCCTACACCGCGCGCCAATTCGCCCGCGCGATTGCGATGCCCAACCTGAAGCCGCCGGTCACCACGGCCGCCCAGGCCCAGGCGTACCGTGAACGCATCCTGGCGGCCGTGCCGGCGGGTGTGGACTTCACGCCGCTCATGACGCTGTATCTCACCGACCGTACCAGCCCGGAAGACATCGCCGCGGCCAAGGCGGCCGGCGTGGTGGCCCTGAAGCTGTACCCGGCGGGCGCCACCACCAACAGCGATGCCGGCGTGACCGACATCCGCAAGACCTACGCCACGCTGGAGGCCATGCAGAAGGCCGGCCTGCTGCTGCTGGTGCATGGCGAGGTGACCGACCCCGATGTGGATGTGTTCGACCGCGAGGCGTTCTTCGTGGACCGCATCATGCGTCCGCTGCGCAAGGACTTCCCTGAACTGAAGGTGGTGTTCGAGCACATCACCACGAAGGAAGCGGCCCAGTACGTCACAGACGCCGACCGTTTCACGGGCGCCACCGTGACGCCGCAGCATCTGCTCTACAACCGCAATGCGATCTTCATGGGGGGGCTGCGCCCGCACTACTACTGCCTGCCGGTACTCAAGCGGGAAGAACATCGCCAGGCCCTGATCAAGGCCGCCACCTCGGGCAGCCCGAAGTTCTTCCTGGGCACCGACAGCGCGCCTCATGCGTCGGTCATGAAGGAAAACTCGGTGTGCGGGGCAGGGTGCTTCACGGCCCTCTCGGCGCTGGAGCTTTATGCCGAAGCCTTCGAAGCGGCCGGTGCGCTGGACAAGCTGGAAGCCTTTGCCAGTTTCAACGGCGCCGACTTCTACGGCCTGCCACGCAATACGACCCGCGTCACGCTGCGCCGGACCGAGTGGACGCTTCCCGAGGCGGTTCCCTTCGGCGAGGCGGCGCAGCTCAAGCCGCTGCGAGGCGGCGAGGTGATGCACTGGCGCCTGGACTGAGCGGCGTTGCCGCCCGGCCCCTTGGCGGCGCGCCCTGCTGTGGCGCGCAAGGGACAGGATGGGCGGCGGCCTCACCCCTTGGAGGGGCTCGGCTCCGTGCCAGCAGGCAGGCAGCCTGCCGAAACCAGGAGCAGGCCCGATAAAGCGGCTAGCATGCCAGCGTCCTCTCCCGATCGGGGTTGAACGCCAGGCATGGCGAGCCTGCCGACGGGTGTGCGAGGACACCAGCAGGAGCTTTGTCGCTTGTTTTCCCTGTCCACCGTTTTCACGGCCCACCGAGGTGCGGCGTCCGCGTCCACGGCGCAAAAGGTGCTGGTGCCCATGGCGCTGCTCTTGGCCGCGCTGGCCTTCACCGGCCTGAGCCGCGCGGCCCCTGCGGCCCCCGCCTCAGCAGACAAACCGAGGGCGGCTGCCGTGGCTGCTACCGGCATGGCCTCCGCGCCAGCCGTCGCCAGCTCGCAGGCGGCCCAGGCTGCGCCCGCAGCGGCAGGGCCGGTCCCATTGGCGCCGTCCGCAGCGTCGGCGCAGCTACCCGAGAGACATCCCACCCAGGTCTCCGCCAGTGCCCGGCGTCTTTACGAGCGCGCCCGCGCGCAGCTGCTGCAGGTGCGCACCCTGCTCAATGGCAGCCAGGCGTCGGTCGGTTCCGGTTTCGTGGTGACGGCCGAAGGCCATGTCATCACCAACTATCACGTCGTGAGCCAGCATGCGCTGGAGCCGGAGCGGTATCGGCTGCAGTTCTCGACGCCGGACGGGGAGAGCGGTGAACTGCAACTCATCGATGTGGACGTGCGCCGCGACCTGGCGCTGCTGCGCCTAGTGGGAGACCCGGCGCTGCTGCGGCGCATGACGGCGGCACCGCTGCCGTTCCGGCCGGCTGATCAGCCGCTGGCCAAAGGCGAGCGCATCTATTCCATGGGCAACCCGCATGACGTGGCGTTCGCGGTCGTCGAGGGCACCTACAACGGCTTGGTGGAACGCAGCTTCGACCCGCTGATCTATTACTCCGGCTCCATCAATCCCGGCATGAGCGGCGGGCCGGTGGTCGATGAGGATGGCGAAGTGGTCGGGGTCAATGTCTCCACCATGTTTTTCTCGCAGCAGATGAGCTTCCTGGTGCCGGGTGGCCATGCCGGAGCGCTGCTGGCCCGCAGCCGTGCGGCCGCGCCGCTGAAAGGGCCGGCCTGGCCGCGCCTGCGCGAACAGATGATGGCCTACCAGGAAGAGCTGGTGCGCAACTTCCTCGCACAGCCCTGGCGCAGCCTGGACCATCCGCGCTACCGGCTGCCGGTCCCGCAGGAGCAGTACATGCGCTGCTGGGGCAGCGCCTCGCCAGCGGATGCGCAGGGCCTGCAGATGCAGCGCACCCAGTGCCGGATGGAACAGGCGGTCTTCATCAGCGAGGAATTGCAGACCGGCTATCTCAGCGTGACGGAGGAGGCCTATGACGGCAGCCAGCTCGGCGCGCTGCGCTTTTCACGCCAGTACTCGGCGAGCTTTCGCAACGAGCGCCTGGGAGGCGCTGACCGTGACCGCACCGCCCCTTACTGCACGGAGGACTTCGTCCAGCAGAAGGACGGACCGCCGCTGCGGGCCGTGGCGTGCCTCAGGGCTTATCGCAAGCTTGAAGGCCTGTATGACGTCTCGGTGCTGGTCACCAATGTCGATGCGCCCACGCAGGGCGCGCTGGGGCGCTTCGATGCCCGGGGCGTCAGCTTCCCCAATGCCACGCGGCTGACCCGTCACTATCTGCAAGGATTCGCATGGACCACGCCGCGGTAATCGAGATCCTGGACCGCGATGGCCGTTGCGAGGACTTGCTCAAGGTCCACCAGTGGCCGCTGACCATCGGCCGCTCGCCCTCGGCGGACCTGGTCCTGCCCGACCCGCACCTGGCGGGAGCGCATGCAAGGCTGCACTGGACGGAGCAGGGCGCCCGGCTGGAGATGCTGGAGAGCCTCAATGGCGGTTGGCTGGACGGTCAGCGGCTGACCGCCGGTGCCTCGGCCGCGTGGCCCTCGGCCGCGACGGTGCAGCTTGGCACGACCCGGCTGCGCCTGCGCACCGCCCTGGACCCGTTGCCCGACGAGCGGCCGCTGGCCCGCGGGGATGAACCGGTGCGCCGGGATGCACGGCCGGCGTGGGCCTTGCCGGCCATGCTGGTGGCATGGCTGTTCCTGCTGTGGCTCACCAACTGGTCCCTGACCGATGGCAGCAGCACCTGGGTAGACACGGTGAGCGGGGTGCTGGTGCCGCTGGGCCTGGCCCTGGTGTGGACGGCGGTCTGGGCCCTGATCACGCAGGTGTTCCGGCACTGGTTCGCCTTCGGCGCCCACCTGTGGCGGGCCCTGGTGGTGAGCCTGGTGCTGCAACTGGTGGATGTCGCATTGCCGCTGGTGGCTTATGCCTTCTCCTGGGGGCGCCTGATGGCCTTCGAGAGCCTGGCGCTGTCCCTCGGCGGCGCGGTGCTGCTGTGGTGGCATGCGGCGGTGGTGTGGCCGCGAGCCCGGCGCCGCCTGGCGCTGGCCATCGGCGCCATGGCCGTGCTGGGCCTGGCCTTGACGGTGGGCCGCCGCACCGAGCAGCAGTATTGGCTGGCACCGAGCTATCTCAGCGCGCTGCCCCCGCCGGCCGTCCGCCTGGTGGACCCGCAGCCGGTGGACAGCTTCGTGTCCTCCATGGAGCGCCTGCAGGCGCCGCTGCAGAAGCAGGCGCGCAAGCGCAACGACCAGGACCAGATGTCCGGGGACGATGAATAAAGCGTGAAGCAAGCCGATAGGCCGGATTCTGTGCACAGGCCGGCCCTTTCGGGCCAGCCTGCGTGACCGCCATTCCTCTGGGCCGGGCATCACTGCCACGGCTCGGTGCCACCTACCCGCCAGCTCTGCGAGCCGCATC
>Ga0065165_1002235_pt1 | contig 17216 bp, 14 predicted proteins | sample AraplaMF_Cvi_mMF_FD_63813 | JGI IMG/M metagenome (GOLD analysis project Ga0065165, IMG submission 63813) | Arabidopsis root microbial communities from the University of North Carolina, USA - plate scrape MF_Cvi_mMF (version 2) (version 3) | ecosystem: Host-associated > Plants > Roots >...
GAAGGAGCTGCCGTCGAGCGTACCGTCGAAGCGGCGCTGACTGTCGAAATCGACCTTCGCGGCGGAGGCGCGCGCGGCGACGTTCAGCGCGCCGAACTGCGCGCGCCAGTGCGCGGCCAGCTCGTACTCGCCGATCTGCAGCGTGTTGTCGTTGTCGCCGTTATTGTCGCTGCCGAGATAGAAGGCGAAGCTGCCGCCGATCCAGCCCATGCCGCCGAGCCGGTGTTCTGCGGTGAAGCTGCTGCCCCAGCCGCCCACGTCATAGGCCGCGGTGTCACCCGCGCTCTTGGAGGTGCCCCAGGCGACTTCCTGCAGCCAGACATTCCATTCGCCCGAATTGGTGCTGGGCAGCCGGTCGGCGAGGAAACGCGCGCCGGCGCGCGAGGCCTGGGTCACCGATTCGAACGAGCCGCCGGCATGGTCAGGCAGGAACTGGCCGACACGCCCCGCGAAGGTCGGCTGGTCGTAGATCGAAAGGAAGGTGCCCGCGATGCTGCTGTCCTTGTCGAGCACATTGTAGATCGAATCATAGGCCGCGCTGGCCGAGCGGTTGAGACCCAGCTCGGTGGTCGACTTGCGATTGATGTTGAGCGTGACGGTGCCCGCAGCTGCGTCGCTGGTGACGCTGCTGTTGAACATGAAGGGCAGAACCGCACCGGTGACGCCGACGTTATTGCCGCCGGTGAGCGTACCGGCATCGACCACGACGAAGTTGCCGACCGAGCCGGCGACGTTGCTCAGGTGCACGAGCAGCTTCGAGCCCTGCGCGAAGCTCGCCGCGCCCGCCACGTCGTAGCGGGTCGCGGTGTGCGCGGTGCCGTCGATGTTGACGCCGAGCACGCCGGTCGCTCCGACGTCGAGGCTGCCGAGCGCAACGCTGCCGGTGGAGGTGGTGCGGAACGTGCCGTTGACCGTCACGGCCGTGTTGCCGGCATTGGCGACGGCGCCCTGGAACCAGGTGCCGCTGGCGAGGCTGAAGGTGTCGCTGCCGCCGCCGAAATCGACATCGCCGACCAGCTGCGACGTGCCGGCGAGGCTCAGGCTGTCGTTGCCCGCGCCGAAGATGACTTTGCCGGCGTGGACCGCGTCGCCGGAGAGGGCGTAGGTGTTGTTGCCCGCGCCGAATACGGCGTTGCCGGTGACGGTGCCATCGGCGACGTCGAGCAGGTCGTTGCCGGAGCCGAACATGATGTTGCCGCTGATGCCCGGCGCGGCAGCGCCGCTTGCCGCGACGAGCTGCTTGAGCGTTACGCCGCTGGTGTTGGCGCGCAGATCGAAGGCAATGGTACCGTTGACGTCGGTGCCGGTGCCGCCGCGTCCGAGCACATAGCCCGAATTCTCGATATTATTGAGATTGCCGGTCGCGTCATAGACCGCGGTCGAAGTGCCGAGCGAGCTCGCGATCGACTGGATCGTGCCGCTGTTGTGCAGCGTGGTGACATTGCTGCCGGCTTCGATCGAGACCGCCTTGATCTGGTTCCCGGTGGCGCTGCCGCCCTGCGCGGTGATGCTGCCGCTCACCGTGATGTCGGGCACCGACGCGCCCGAACCGATGCGCAGCGCGGTGGCATTGGCGAGCGAGCTGGCCGCGACCGCGCCGGTTACGTTGATGCCGCCGGCGAGGTTGACCGCGTGGCCCATGCCGCCGATCTGGACGCCGGTGCCGTCGACGCCGGCATAGACGCCCGAGCCGCTGATGCCGCCCTTGATCACCAGGCCATGGCCGCCCGTATCCCCCGAGACGGCGCCGATGGTCAGATCGTTGGTAGCCGAGCCGATCTGCACGGCGGGAGCCGCACCATAGGACTGGATCAGCGCGGTGCCTTCGCTGGCATCGGCGACGCCGTCATTGTCCTCGTCGGTCTTGGTCGAGTCGTTGTCCGCGGGCGGGGCGTCGAACAGGATGCCGCCGGCGACATTGCCCGAGATGCGCACCGCGGGGCCGCCCTGCAGCAGGTCGTCGGCATCGAGCTTGCTCGTATCGGTCGGGGCAGTGATCGAGCGATAGCCGGTCGAGACTACCGTGCCCTGGAACACCACCGAGCCGCCGACATTGCCGTCGATCGCGACACCCACGGCGTTGGCCCCCTGGGTTGTCACACTGCCCTCAACGCGGACGTTGCCGCTCACGTCGCCGGTATGGATACCGTAGCTGTTGTCGCCGGTCACCGCGATGGTGCCCGTGCTGTTCAGCGAGCCGGTGAGCGGACCGCCGACGCTGATGCCGGCAGAATTGTTGCCCTCGATCGTGATCTTGCCCGAATTGACGATCGAACCGGTGAAGGGCGCGGTGGTGCGGATGCCGTAGCGGCCCGTGCCGGTGGCGAACTGGCCGTCGAGATCGCCATCACTGTCGGTATCGGTGGCAGTGTAGGTCTCGTCGATCGTGATCGTACCGGCATTGGTGATCGTGCCCGAGCCGCCGGCGGCGACATCGATGCCGATCGCGTTGTTCGCGTCGGTGATCGTGATCGCGCCGTTGTTGGTGACGTTGTTCGTCGAATCGAGCGTTACGCCGGTCCCGCTGGTCAGGACGACCGAGCCATTGGTGGTGATGGTAACGTCGGAGGGGGCGCCGCTATTCGCGGTGCTGGTTTTGACAGGGGTGGTGACCTTGGTGTCGATCGTGCTTTGCGCAGCCGCCGGCGTGGCGGCGAGCAGCAGGATCGGGGTCAGGCAGGTGGTGGTGGCAAGCAGGTGACGCATCTCGCTCCCTCGGCAACAAATCGTTGCCGTAGGACGGAGCCGTCGGGGCCGACCCGTAAGAAAAAATCAGAAATTTAGTTCGAAGCCGACGCGCAGCGTGCGCGGACGCAGCGGGGTGATCTGATCGGCCTCGCGCACGAGGAACGGACTGCCCAGCGCGAAGCGGTTGCCGCGCGTGTCTAGCAGGTTTGTGAGCGAAAGGGACAGCGTTTTGCCGTGATCCGAAATACTCGCCTCGAGTCCGGTATCGACATAGTCGCCCTGGCGCTGGCCGAGGATCGGTCCCACGCCGAGCCGCGACTCGCCCATATAGCGCCCATAACCGCGCAGCCGGAGCTCGCGATTGCCGAGCGCGGTCATATAGTCGAAGCCGAGTCGGGCATTGGCGCCGGCGACATTGGGCAGGTCGCTGCTGCTCGGATCGAAGCGGAAGGCGGAAGCGGGTGTGCCGACGGCGAAGACCGGCGATTGCGGGCCCTTGGCAATCGTCTGGATCAACGCTTCCGACGGCGCCGTCACCTCGCTGTCGTTGAGATAGAGCGCGCCGTCGAGCTGGAGCCCCGGCAGCGGCCGCCAGCGCGCGGCGAGGCCGAGCGACCAGATCCGTCCATCGCCGATATTGTTGGTCGTCGGGAAGCCGAGCCCATCGATCAGGTCGGCCTGGATGTCGCGCCAGTCGGTATAGGCGCCGGTGATTGCGATATCGAACGGCGCATCGCCGCCGCGGCCATAGCGGAGGCCGAGCTCGGCGGTGCCGACGCGGTCGCCCTTGAAGCGCTGGATATAGTCGCGGTTGAGCGAGAGCCCGCCGGGGCGGAAGCCCTGCTGGTAGCGCGCGAAGATCGAGAGATCGTCGAGCGGCCGGAAAGTGAGCGCGACCGAGGGGAGGAAGCGCGTCTCGTCGCTGCTCGCGCTTGCCTGCGGTTCCACGCGGAAGGCGAAATAACCCGGCACGTCCTCGGCCGAGCCCGAGAGGCGCGAATAAGTGACGCGCCCGCCTGCGGTGATCGACATCCAGGTGCGCGGCACGATCGTCGCCTCGCCATACAGCGTGGCCTCGTCGACACGGTTGCGTACGCCGGTCTGCGGCGTGGCGAAGGCGCGGACGCCCAACTCGCGGTTGAGCCGCGCGACGTTGCTGAGGAAGCTGGCGCCGATCACCCAGCCGCTGCCATTCTCCGAGCGGCGCACCAGCCGCGTCTCGGAGGTGAACATGTCGATCCGGCTTTCCTGCCGGAAGGCCTTGGGCGTATCGGCGGTGCTCGCATCGAAGGTCTCGAGCACATATTGGTGCACGAGGCCCGTCGACGAGACGAGCTGCATGTCGCCCCATTGCTTGCGGATCACGAGCTCGCCCATGCGATAATCGTTCCGGAAGGGCTGGGCGATCGCGCTCCCGCGGGTGAGGCCGTCGCCGTCACGGTCGGCATATTGGGCGTCGTCGCCCTTGATGCTCTGGAACAGCCCGGAGAGGTCGATCGTCCAGTCGTTGCCGGGCGCATAGCGCAGGCTGGCGCGGCCGCCGACGGTGCGCACGCGATTGACGTCGTCGAGATTGCGCCGCGTGTCGTCGATATAGCCGCCGTCGATCCCGCCATAGGCGACCGCGCGCAGCGCGAGCGTGTCGTCTTTGATCGGCAGGTTGATCATCCCGCCGAGATCGCCGCCGGGGTCGCCATGCTGGGTGAACTGGATGCCGCCCCAGGCGGAAGATTCGACCGAGTTGAGCTGCGGTGCCTCGGGCTCGATGCGGATGATGCCGCCGAGCGAGCCGGCGCCGTAGAGCGTGCCCTGCGGCCCCTCGAGCACCTCGACCGAGCGTACGTCGTAGAGGCGGATATTGGGGTCGGGCGCACTGTAGGTGACGCGCGTGTCGCCCCAATATTGGCCGACCGTCGCCTGGGTGGGGCCGGTGAAGCTCGAATCGGCGATCCCGCGGATAAACAGCTTGTTGCGGCCCGGCCCGAGATGCGTCGAGGTCAGCGCGGCGACGCGCGCCTCGACCGCATCGGTACCAAGCGTAGCGTCGCCGGCGGAGAGGTCGTTACCGTCCACCGTGGTGATCGCGCCGGGATAGAGCGAGAGCGGCGTGTCGCGTTTGGTCGCCTCGACCACGATCTCGACCGGCGGGGGCGGTGCCTCTCCGGCGATCGAGGCGGTGCGCACGGGCGCGGGGCGGGCGATCGCCGGCGGGGCGTCCTCGAACGTGCCGCGCTCGATCAGAAAGCTGCCTGCAGCGACGCGGCGGGCGCGGGCGCGGCAGCCTCGCAGCATCTGCGCAAGCGCCTCGGCGGCGGTGTAATTGCCCGAGACGGCGCGGACGCGCACCCGCGCCAGGGCGACGTCGCGCACACCGATGCTGGTGCCGGTCTGCCGGCCGAGCAGCTGGATCGCATCGCCCAGGGTAGATGCGGGAACCGACACGGACGCGCGTCGCTCCTGCGCAAGCGCAGGGGCCGCGACGATGAGAGCGGCGGTGGCGACGAGAAAGCTAGGGGTACGCACGATCCTGGGGCAACAAGGTCCAGCCGGCGCCCCTAGGGACTGCGCGCACGCCTAGCAAGGGTGCAATGCGTTCGATCGACTGTTCGGGACTGCCGTCGAGGGCGAGCGTGCCGGTGAAACGCAGATCGCGCGCCTCGGCGGTAACGCGTACCGGCTTGCCCAGATTGCGGGCGAGATCGGAGGCGATGCGCGCGAGCGGCGTGTCGGTGTAGGAAAGCCGGCCGACGCGCCAGCCGCCGACGAGATCGGTCGTGATCGTTTCGAGCTGCGGCTTGCGTCCGTCCTCGGAGCTGATCGCCTGACCCTGTGTGAGCCGGATCGCTTCCTTGCGCGGATTATAGATCACCGCGCCCTCGGACACCGCCACGCGCGTGCTGGTGGTGTCGCGCACGACGTTGAAGGTAGTGCCGGCGTCGAGCAGGCGGGTGGGGCCGGCGCGCACGGTGAACGGGTCCGCGGCATTGTGGCGGACGTGGAACAGCGCTTCACCCTGATCGAGTCGGGCTTTTCGCGGCGTATCCGGATCGAGCACGAGGCGGGTAGAGCCGTTGAGCTCGACGCTGCTGCCGTCGGCGAGCTGCACGGTACGATGCTCGCCGGCCGCAGTCTGGATCGCATAAGCGGGCGAATCGCTCGACGTCACCGTCCAGGCCAGCACGCCGACGCCGGCCGCGGCGACCGTCCCCGCGGCGGCGAGCCAGCGCCAGCGACGCGGCGGATTGGCCACCGGGATCGGCGCGAGTGCTGGCGGCGTGTCGAACAGTTCGGCGACCCTGGTGTCGGTGCCGAGTGCGGCCTCGTAAGCCGCGTTGTGCGTCGGATCGGCCTCGAGCCAGTTGGTGAAGCCGTCCCAGTCGTCGAACGCCGGATCGTGCAGCCGGATCGCCCATAGCTCCGCCGCCTCGCGAATCGGATCGGGGAAGGGCGGGCTCATGACCATGGTCCTGACAGGACGGAGCCGTGCGCGCTATTCCGCATCGAACCGCTCCTGCAGCTCGGCGAGCGCGCGATAGGCCTTTTGCAGGTCCTTCTCGACGGTGCTCAAGCTCACCCCCAATTCGCGCGCGATCACTGCCTGACCCATGCCGTCGAGCCGGTAGCGGCGGAACACCGTGGCGGCGCGCGTGCCCAGCCCGTCGAGCACCGCTTCGGCCTGGCGCAGCCGCTCACGTGCGATCAATACGCGTTCGCCGCCGGGCGGAGCCTGCGGCTCGCCGTCGCTGTCTTGCCACTCGCTCTCGCGGCGCTCGCGGCTCACCGCCGAGCGGTGGCGATCGCGCATCAGATTCTCGGCAGCGCGGAACAGATAGGAGATGGGTTCGGCCACCGGCGCGGCCGGCGCGACGAGGATGCGCTGCCACAGATCATGCAGCACGTCCTCGGCATCCGCGCCCGCACCGCGCGCCGTCAAAAAGCGCAGCAGTCTGGCGCGGTTGTCGAGGAACACGCGTTCCAGACCGCTGGCCTCTCCTCCGGAATCCATGGCGCACCCTCACCATGTCCGGAGCCGCTTGCCAAGCTCTAGCGTGGCTTTTCGAAAATCTGGAACAATATGGCCGAGTTTATTCGGGTGTTTTCGAATGCGGCACGATCCTAATTCACCGGTCGACCGCAGCCCGCCGCTTTCGGCAGGTGCTGCAAGGAGACACGCCATGTATCACAATGCTGCTGCAACCGCCGCCGTTCGCACCGAGAGCAATGCCCTCCAGGATAGTCTGCCCGTCGTCGGGCGCGTGCTGATTGCCGCGATCTTCCTGCTGAGCGGCTTCTCCAAGCTGACCGCGCCCGCCGCGACGATCGGCTATATCCAGTCGGTCGGCCTGCCTTTCCCCGAATTGGGCTTCGGCATCGCATTGCTCGTCGAGCTGGTCGGCGGCATCGCGCTGGTGCTCGGTTACCGCGTCCGGACGGTTGCGGCGGTGCTCGCACTGTTCAGCTTCGCGACCGCTTTCTCGTTCCACGCCAATCTCGGCGACCAGAACCAGTTCATCCACTTCTTCAAGAATGTCGCGATGGCCGGCGGCCTGCTCCAGATCGTCGCCTTCGGCGGCGGCCGGTTCAGCCTGAGCCGCTGATCCTCGTCACTCGTCCCCCGGAAGCGCCGGAGCCCCAGGCTCCGGTGCTTTTTTCATGGGCCGGGCGCGCCGAAGGCGAAGCGCATCGTCGTGAAGTCGATCGCGTAGGACTCGAACCGGCTGAGCACATCCTGGCCGAGCACGCCCATCCGCTCCTCGGGCCTGTCCGGCGGCGGCGTGGTGACCACTGCCAGCGCGGGCAAAGTCGCGGTGCGTCCGCCAAGGGCGATCGTCGCCGGGGCGAGCGTCGCGGTGCCCTGCTGCCGCATCACCGCGCCGGCGCCCATGATCTGCCGGCTACCCTGCGCCGAGCCCGCGAGCATTTCGGGATGCGCTGCGGCGAAGCGCGACGAGAGCGCCGAATGCCCTGCGCCCGTATCGAGATGCAGCGCGGCGTCGATCCCGTTGACCCGGGCGAGCACGTAGAGATCGTTGTCCTGCATGCGCAGATTGTCGGCCGGTCCCTCGATCGGCCCGGCTGCGTCGCCCGCAGCGAAGCCGCCCTTCTGGTCAAAGCGTATCCGGCCGAGCGCACGGAACACCGGGAAGCCGATGATCGCGTCGATGCGGTAGCCGCCGGGCAGCGGGAAGCTGAGCTGGGCATCGTCGAGCACAAGGAACACGACGTTCGACAGCGTGACCCCGGCGATGGTCAGCCGCTCGGCGATGGCGAGACGCGTCGGCACGTCGCTGGTGGCCGTGGCCACGCTCGCCGCGCCGTCGAGCATGCGCAGCCCGAGCGCCTTCGCCGCCGAGGCGGATACGACCGAGAGGTTTGCCCCGGTGTCGAGCACCGCGCTCTGGTCCTTGCCGTTGATCGACACCGTGCCGCGCACCAGCGAGGCGGCATCCCGCGTCGTAGGGATCGTGCCGGGCGTGCCGCCGATCACCGACTGGCGCGGCTCGCTGGCGAGCAGCTTTGCGATGCTCAATAGCTGCGCCATCTCTGTTGCCTCGCCGGCGTGGTGCGCGGCGTCAGACAGCGCCTGCCATTTGACGACCGCCCGGGCGGAAGCGGCATAATCGGCGGCGGCGAAGGCGGTGTCGGCGCCGATTGCGAGCGCGATAGCCTGGTGGCGCGGATCCATGTCACGCGTGGCGGCCCAGGCGTCGAGCGCGCGGTCGCTCGCGGCACGGTCGAGGCGTTCGGCGGCGATGCGGGCGCTCAGCAGAGCCGTGCCAGCGGGATCGTGCATGGCGGGCAGTGCCGCCTCTAGCGTGGCGCTGTCACCTGCGGGCGCAGCATCGATCAGTGCGGCGACGTCCATCGCCGCCGCCTGCCGATCGGATACCGTGGCGGTTGCCGCCGGCGGTAGCGCGGCCAGCACCAGCCCGGCGGCAAGGCGCCAGCTTGTCGTAACATTCGACATGGCATACTCTCCGAATCACGATGATGAATTATCGTAAAACAGAAAGAAATTTCTGACAATGGACGATACTGCCCGATTGGTGCGCTCGGCGCGCCGCCTGCGTCTGGCTACCCTGGCAGTGGCCGGCCTGCTCGTGATTCTGGTGTTGCTTGCGGCGCTACTACCCGGACTGCCGCACGTGACGGTCGACGCAGGCGGGTTGCCTCAGGGCTGGGGCATCGCGGTGTCGGCGCTGTCGGTCGCTTTGCTCGTCGTGGCGCTGATCGAGCTGGCGCGCATGTTGAAGCGGATCGAGGCGGGCGAGCTGTTCGCGCCACCGGCGACGCGGCATTTCCGGCGCTTTGCCGCCTTGCTGCTTGCGGCAGTGCTGGCGCGGATCCTGCTCCCCGGGCTGGTCGGGATCGGGCTCGCACTCGCGCAAGGCCATGGCAGCAGCAATTTCGCGCTCGACGACGGCGACGCGACGCTGTTGCTGCTCGGCGCCTTGCTGTTCCTGCTCGCGCGGCTGTTCGACGAGGGCGCGCGCCTCGCCGAAGACAGCCGGTCGATCGTCTGATGCCGATCATCGTCCGCCTCGACGTGATGCTGGCGCTCCGGAAAGCGCGCTCCAAAGAACTGGCGCAGCATGTCGGCATCACCGAGAGCAACCTGTCGCTGCTCAAGTCCGGCAAGGTCCGCGGCATCCGCTTCGAGACGCTCGAGAAGATCTGCGACTATCTCGAATGCCAGCCGGGGGATTTGCTCGTGTACGAGCCGGAGGAGGGGGCCGGTTGATCGTCATCCCGGCGAAAGCCGGGATCTCCGGAAGAAGCGCGAGCAGCTTGTGGCACGAGATCCCGGCTTTCGCCGGGATGACGGCTATTCCGCCAGCGTCGTGTGGATCGGCAGGCCGCCCTTGAGCGTCAGCGTCACCGGGGTCTTCTCCGCGATCTCCGCCAGCCGGGCATTCTGCCCGGCATCGAGCCCGACCGGCCTGAGCGTGCGTTCGATCTTGATACCACCCTCGGCGTTGCGCACCAGGTGCAGCCCGACCTCGAGCGATTCCAGCGGCCACTCCTTGCGGTCGGCATACATCCGCAGCGTGATCGCGGTGCAGGCGCCGAGACCGGCGAGCAGCAGGTCATAGGGCGCGGGGCCCTTGTCCTGCCCGCCATTGGCCGGCGGCTCGTCGGCGGTGAGCGCGTGGCCGCTCATCTCGATGCGGGTGAAATAATTGTCGCGGCCGATCGTCGCGGTGCCGTGCGCCATGGTCGATACTCCCCTCAGCGGACCCGCACGCTCGGAACATCGGGCGGCAGCGGGATGAATTCATGTTCCTCGGGCACGTGCGCGAAGCGCTGCTCGCGCCAGTCCGCTTTGGCCTGCTCGATCCGCTCGCGCGAGCTCGAGACGAAGTTCCAGTAGATGTGGCGCCCCTCGGGGAAGGGCTCGCCGCCGAACAGCGCCAGCCGCGCCTGGCCCGGTCCGGTGCCGCGCAGCACGATCTCCGCGCCGGGCTTGAACACGACCAGCTCGCCCGCGGCGAAGCTGCCCGTCTGGCCGACGATCTCGACCGCGCCCTCGACGACATAGATGGCGCGCTCGACATGCTCCGTGCTGACCTGGTAGCGCGCGCCCGGCGCGAGCAGGATCTGGGCATAGACCATGTCCGACAGCACCTTGACCGGCGAGGTCAGCCCACCGCCGCTGCCCACGATCAGCGTGAAATCGGTGCCGGCATCGGCGATGTGCGGCAGTTCGTCCGCGCCGTGATGCGCGAAGGTCGGATCCATCTCCTCATGCGCAGTGGGGAGCGCGATCCAGGTCTGCAGGCCGAATAGCGGGCCGCCGCTCGCGCGCACCTCGGGGCCGGTGCGCTCGGAATGGACGATGCCCGAGCCCGCGGTCATCAGATTGACCTCGCCCGGACGGATGGTCTGCACGCTGCCGAGGCTGTCGCGGTGAAGCATCTCGCCCTCGATCAGATAGCTGATCGTCGCCAGCCCGATATGCGGGTGCGGGCGCACGTCGAGCCCCTCGCCGCCGCGGAACGAGGCCGGGCCCATCTGGTCGACGAAGATGAAGGGCCCCACCATGCGGCGATGCGCGGAGGGGAGCGCACGGCGCACGGCGAAGCCGTCGCCGAGATCGCGCACCGGCGCGGGATAGATCAGCTCGACGCCTTCGGCTTCGATCGCGGGCAGGGTCATCGATGCGTCCTTCGTAAGTCAGTGCTCCTGCGAAAGCAGGAGCCCAGGGTCACAAGCCGAATCGCCCGGGACTCTGGGCCCCTGCTTTCGCAGGGGCACGAGGAACCGAAAAGGGGTGGCCGCCGGGCGCCTGGGGGAGGGGAGGCTGCACCCGGCGGCCGGGGGACATCAGGCCGCGTCGACGAGGACGATCTCGCTGTCCTCGAGCGCGGTCACCTTGAGTGTGGCGACGTTCTTGATCGCGGCGCCGTCGCGGGCATTGACCCGCACGCCGTCGACCTCGACCGCGCCGGTGGCGGGGACCAGATAGCCGCGGCGGTCGGCGCCGAGCGGATATTCCGCCGTTTCGCCGGCCTTGAGCGTGGCGCCCACTACCCGCGCGTCGGTGCGGATCGGCAGCGCGTCATTGTCATTCTCATAGCCGCTCGCCAACGTCACGAACTGCCCGGCACGGTCGCCCTTGGGGAAGGGCCGCGCGCCCCAGCCCGGCTTCTCGCCGGTGCGGGTCGGCAGGATCCAGATCTGGAAGATCTGGGTCTCCACATCCTCCATATTATATTCGGAGTGGGTGATGCCGGTGCCCGCGCTCATCACCTGGACGTCGCCGGCCTCGGTGCGGCCCTTGTTGCCCAGATTGTCCTGGTGGGTGATCGCACCCTTACGGACATAGGTGATGATCTCCATGTCGCGGTGCGGGTGCGGCGGGAAGCCGGTCTTGGGCGCGATCGTGTCGTCGTTCCACACGCGCAGATTGCCCCAGTGCATCCGCTCGGCATCGTAATAATTGGCGAAGGAGAAATGGTGCTTGGCATCGAGCCAGCCATGGTTCTCGCCGCCGAGGCTCGCATAGGGACGCAGTTCGATCATTGGAGGTCTCCCATCTCGTTGGGGAGCCGTGCTCCCCGTCGACGACCCATATAGACAGGCAGGACTTTACCGTTCAGTGGGATAAAACACGAGCAAACGTTCGAGGAAGTTGAATGATCGGTCCCGGTACGCCCACCTTCGACCAGCTCCGCATCTTCCTCGCCGTGGTCGAGACCGGCAGCTTCGCCGGCGCGGGGCGCAAGCTCAACCGTGCGGTCTCGGTGATCAGCTATGGGATCGCCAATCTCGAGGCGCAATTGGGGGTGACCCTGTTCGACCGCGAGGGCACGCGCCGCCCGCAGCTCACCATCGCCGGCCGCGCGGTGCTCGCCGAGGCGCGCAGCGTGGCGCAGGGCATGGATGGGCTGCGCGCCAAGGTGAAGGGGCTGCTCGAGGGGCTCGAGGCCGAGGTGAACCTCGTGGTCGACGTGATGCTGCCCCCGGCGCGGCTCGGCGCGGTGCTGCGTGCGTTCCGGGCCGAATATCCCACGGTCGCGCTGCGGCTGCACGTCGAGGCGCTGGGCGCGGTGATCGCGCTGGTGCTCGAGGGGCGCGCGGTGATCGGCATTGCCGGGCCACTGGCGAGCGAAGCCGAGGGGATCGACCATGTCGCGGCGGGATCGGTGCCGCTGGTGCCGGTCGCGGCGCCCGACCATCCGCTGGCACGCGCGGAGCGGCTCGATCCCGGTGCGGCGCGCGAGCATGTCCAGCTCGTCCTCACCGACCGCTCGCATTTCACCGAGGGCCGCGACTTCGCGGTGGCGAGCCCGCGCACCTGGCGGCTGGCCGATCTCGGCGCCAAGCACGCGTTGCTGCGCGAGGGGATCGGCTGGGGCAACATGCCGCTGCCGCTGATCGAGCCGGACCTCGTCGCGGGCACTTTGGTGCGGCTGGCTTTGCCCGAGGCGGTGGGTGGCATCTACCGCTTCTCGGGCATTTACCGCCGCGCCGAACCGCCCGGCCCGGCCGCCTCGTGGCTGCTCGACCAGTTCGTGGCGAGCGGGCGGGAGGAGAATGTGCCGCCGGGGTTTGTAGACGTGTGACGACAGCATTAGGGCAAGACCGGTGCCGTCGGCCGCGCGCCGCCTGTGGAGGGTTTCGATCGATGTCTGGACGCCGGATCTTCCTGTTGTCGGCGATCTCACTTTGCCTCGGAGCGGCACCGGCGCCCCAGGCGTCTCGGGCAATCCGGGCTCCGCAATTCGCGGTGGAGACGGATTGGCTCAAGCTGCCGGCCGACCTGGCCTATGGGGAAGTCGCTGCGGTCGACGTCGACACGCACGACCAATTGTGGGTTCTGCAGCGGCCGCGAACGGCAAAGCCGGGGCCGGGCCAGCACGCCGCGCCGCCGGTCATGATCTTCGATCGCCACGGCGTCTATCTCCGCGGCTTCGGTGGTCCGGGCACGGGCTATGACTGGCCCACCAACGAGCACAGCATCGCGGTCGATGCCCTCGATCGGGTATGGATCACCGGCAATGGCCGATCCGATCCGAAGACGGCCGACGACACGCTGCTGACGTTCGATTCCGGCGGCCGCTTCCTTCGCCAGCTGGGGCATCCGGGGGCGACGCGCGGTGATGACGATGTCGAAAACCTGTCGGCGCCGGCCGACATCTTCGTCGATCCGGGACATCACGACGTCTATGTCGCCGATGGCTATGGCAATCGCCGCGTCATCGTCTTCGATAGCGAGACCGGCAAATTCAAGCGCATGTGGAGCGCCTTCGGAGCGGCGCCGCCGCCCGTGCCGGCGCCGGCACCCGAGCCCGGCAAGGCTTCCGCCGCCGGCCCGGACGAAGGGCCGGCGGGCTTCAACGGCGTGCACGGCGTCGAATTGTCGCGCGACGGGTTCGTCTACGTCTCGGACAGAAACAATCAGCGTGTGCAGGTCTTCACGCGCGACGGCCGCTACCTGCGGCAATTGTTTATCGACCGGGGCGGCGCGGCGCAGCAGACGGCATCCGGTATGGCCCTGTCCGCCGACGCCGCGCAGCGCTTCCTCTACGTGGCGGACTTCGGAAATTCGAAAGTCCTGATCGTCGACCGCCGCGCCCTGAAAGTGATCGGCGAAATCGGCGGCAAGGGCAGTGCGCCGGGCCAGTTCCTCGGGCCGCACCTCATGGCGACCGACAGCAAGGGCAACCTCTATGTGGCCGAGGTGCCGGGGCGCCGGCTGCAGCGCTTCACGCTGAAGAGGAACTGAGGCCGGATCGAGCCGAGATCCGTGCGCCGCGCTTGCACGGCGCGACCTTGAAATGTTGGATTTCATCTGCTTGGCTCGGCCGGTCGGATCCATGTCCGGCCGCTCTTTGACCTCGTCCGACGCCATTTCCGGCGCACCAAAACGTGCGTTCGCCTAACCTTTACTAACCTTTCGCGGCAACGGCGCGGTTCGATGGCGATAGGCAATGTTCCCCTGACGGGTCCGTGCTGCCACCGATACGCGCCGGTGAATCGCGCTGGCAGAAAGGAAGACTCTCAGAAGGGTCTCCGTATGGTGGTGACGGCCTTCCTCTGGTGCGCGTTTGGGCTCGCCCTGCTGATCGGCGGGGCGGAGCTGATCGTGCGTGGCGGGACCGAGGTCGCGTCGCGGTTCGGGGTGCCGCAGCTCGTGATCGGGCTGACCATCGTCGCGATCGGCACCAGCACGCCCGAGCTGGCGGTGGGAGTCGACGCGGCGCTGCGGGGCGAGGGCGAACTCGCGGTCGGCAACATCGTCGGCACCAACATGGTCAATATCCTGCTGATCCTCGGGCTCAGCGCACTGATCCGGCCGCTGGCGATCCGGATGCAGGTGATCCGGATGGACCTGCCGGTGATCGTGCTGGCCTCGCTGATGCTGCTGGCGATGGCATGGGATGGGAAACTATCGCGCACCGAGGGTGCGGTGCTCGCCGGCGCGGCGCTGATCTATACCGGATTGATCCTCCACGGCGCCCGGCGCGAGAGCCGGCGGGCGCGGGCCGAAGCGGCGCCCGGATCGGTAGCGGAGCCCGCCCCGCCAGCGACGGGTCAAACGGTGCGCAGCCTCGTCCTGCTCGTCGCGGGCATCGCGATCGTGGTGATCGGGGCTGACTGGATGGTGGGCGGCGCGGTCAAGCTGGCCCGCCACTGGGGCGTGTCCGACGCGTTTATCGGCCTGACCATCGTCGCGATCGGCACCTCGGCGCCCGAGCTCGTGACGACCGTGATCTCCACCATCCGCGACACGCGCGACATCGCGATCGGCAATCTGCTCGGCAGCAGCGTCTACAATATCCTGCTGATCCTCGGGGTGACCTGCCTGGTCCCCGCGGACGGGATCCCGGTCGGGGCGGAGCTGATCCGGGTCGACATCCCGCTGATGACCGGGGCGGCCTTGCTGTGCCTGCCGGTGTTCGTCACCGGCCGGCAGGTGACGCGGGCCGAAGGCGCGTTGTTCGTCGCTGCCTATGCCGCCTATTTCGCCTATCTATTGACTGCGCGTGTGTGAGCCTCTCCCTCTCCCCGCTTGCGGGGAGAGGGCTTTGGTCCGGGGCTCACGCCCTCTAGAATCAGGGATGATCCCCGAAATCCACTATCCCCTCGAGGTCAAATATAGCCCGCTCATGCGGCGCTTCCTCCACGAGACGCCGCTGTTCCTGCGCAACCACAATGTGATCGACGATGCCCTCGCGCCGGGAAGCCGGCTGCGCTTCGAGCAGCCGGTCTATGTCGAGCCCTTCGCCACCTTCGAGGGGGGCAATTTCTGGAACTCGGGTGCGTTTTCATACAGCAACTCGGTGCTTCCGCAGCGGACGGTCGTCGGCCGCTATTGCAGCATCGCACGCGGATGCACCGTGCTCGGGTTCGAGCACCCGCTCGACCATATCAGTACCCACCTGTTTACCTACCGCGCCTATTTCACGGATGACATCCGGCGGCGCTTCGGCCGCGCACCCGAGCCGGCTCCTTTCGAACCGGACCGGGGCCCGGTGGTCATCGGCAACGACGTCTGGATCGGCGAGAATGTGTCGTTGCGTCCGGGCATCACGATCGGCGACGGCGCGGTTATCGCCGCGGGCGCCGTGGTCGCGAAGGATGTGCCGCCTTTCGCCATTGTCGGCGGCACGCCTGCACGCCTGATCCGCTACCGTTTTCCCGAAGAGGTGATCGCACGGATCGAGCGCGTGGCGTGGTGGCAATATCATGTCGCGGACTTCGCCGGGCTGGATCCGGCCGATCCCCTCCGTTTCCTCGACGCGCTGGAGGCACGCGTGGGGGCGGGGGAGGTCGAGCCCTATTGTCCGCAGCGACTCAACCTGCCGCTGATCCTTTCGGTGCTGGCGGATCAGTGAGGCGCGGACGCGCTGCCGTCGAAGATGCGTACCAATCCCTTGGCGACCAGATCGTCGAGCGCAGGGCGTGCGTCGGGACGGGCGTCGAGCAATTCCGCCACCGGCCTGTCGCCTTCGGTAAGCGCTGCGAGCAAAGCGCGCATCGCGGGTGTGGGATCGAGGCTCTTGCCCTGCGCTTCCAGCCGACCGTCGGGGCGTGGAACGGGGGGCAGGGCGATCGTCAGCGCGGCGATCGCACCAGGCGCGTCGGGGTCGCCGTCGCCGAGCAGGCCGAGTGACGTCATGGCGCCGCGGCCGGCGTTGCGACGGGCGAGCCACGCGGCGATGTCGGCCTTTTCGACCAGCTCGATCAGTCGCGCCTTGAACGCCGCCTCGCGCGCGGCGACCGCCTGTGGGCCGAGCAGGGGCGACAGCGGTTCGTTGAGCACATCGTCGCTATCGAGCAGGTGACGGACGAAATCGGCCGGCTCGGGCTGCTCGATCCCGACCGCGAGATGCAGCGAATGCCCGATCGCCTCGCACTCGTGATAGACGCCCGCCGGCAGTATCAGCAGGTCGCCGGCCGCGAGCGTGACGCTGCCGGTCACCTCGGTCGGCGGCGTGTTGCGGCGGTTGCGGCGCGACACGCCCGTCGCCGGCTCGCCATAGAAGCGCCAGATCTTGCCGCCGGAAAGCTGGACGACGATGAGGTCGTCGCGGTCATAGTGCGCATGGAGCGCATGGCGCGCGCTGAACGAGCCGATGACATGGATCAGCCCGCGCGCCCCGCTGTGCCGTTCGACGTCCCAGAGCAAATCCTGCAGGCGCGGCTCGTAACGGTCGAGATGGGTGGTGACGATGCTCGCGCCCTGCCGGGCGAAGTCGCGCACCGCGATCGGCCGGGGCCGCCCGCGCGTGTCGCCGGCGCCGGTCGCGCCGAGATCGACCTTGTTGCCGGCGAAGGTGATGCGCAGGTCCGACGGATCGATGCCACGGCGCAGGATCAGTCGCTCCCACTCCGCCATGGTGTAGATCTGGTCGGGGGGCAGGCCGGAGCCGCCCGGGAGATGCAGGATTTCGCGCGAGGCGAGATGCGCGCGCAGCCGCTCTTCGGAGAGGTCCCCCAATATGGCCGCGAGCGTCAGCTTCATCGCCCGCTTGGTAGCATCGCCTTGGGGGAGGTGGAAGCGAGGGGCGGATACGCAA
>Ga0065165_1002237_pt1 | contig 17200 bp, 14 predicted proteins | sample AraplaMF_Cvi_mMF_FD_63813 | JGI IMG/M metagenome (GOLD analysis project Ga0065165, IMG submission 63813) | Arabidopsis root microbial communities from the University of North Carolina, USA - plate scrape MF_Cvi_mMF (version 2) (version 3) | ecosystem: Host-associated > Plants > Roots >...
GGCGAGGTCGTGGTGCTGATGGATTCCGACCTGCAGCACCCGGTCGACCTGATCGACCGCATGGTGCAGGCCTGGGTGGGCGGCGCCGACATGGTCTGCGCGGCGCGCGCGTCGCGGGCCGACGAGACCTGGGCCAAGCGCCTGGGCACCTGGGCCTTCTACCGGCTCGTCAACACCAAGCATTCGGTGCACATCCCGGTGGATGCCGGCGATTTCCGGCTGATGGACCGCCGCGTGGTCGACGCGCTGAAGTCATTGCCCGAGCGCAACCGCTTCATGAAGGGGCTGTACGCCTGGGTCGGTTTTCGCACCGAGATCATCGACTACACGCCGGCCGAGCGGCATGCCGGCACCAGCAGCTTCTCGATGCGCAGCCTGGTGCGGCTCGCGCTGACCGGTGTCACCGCGTTCTCGAACGTGCCGCTGCGGCTGTGGAGCGCGCTCGGCGCGCTGATCGCGTTCGGCGGCATGGGCTTCGGGCTGCTGGTGATCGCGCAGCACTTCATCTACGGCCACGACGTGCCGGGCTGGGCGACGCTGGTGTGCAGCCTGATGTTCTTCAGCGGCGTGCAGCTGCTGTCGATCGGCATCCTCGGCGAGTACGTCGGCCGCATCTTCGACGAGGTCAAGCGCCGTCCGATCTACCTGGTGGCGAGCGAAGCCGGGCAGGGGCTGGCGGAGCCCGACGCCCGATGACCGGCGCCGTGCGTACGCTCGGCCTGTGTGCCGACGACTTCGGGCTGTGGCCGTCGGTCTCGCGCGGCATCGCGCGGCTGGCGCGCGCGCAGCGTCTGACGGTGGTGTCGTGCATCACCAGCGGCGATGCGTGGCGGGCCAGCGCACCGCTGCTGGCCGACCTGCCCGACAGCGTCGAGATCGGCCTGCACTTCAACCTGACCGAAGGGCTGCCGCTGAGCGCCGAGCTGGCGCGCGCGTGGCCGGTGCTGCCGGCGCTGCCGGCACTGATCGCGCAGGCCCACCTGCGGCGGCTGCCGGTCGATGCGCTGCGGGCCGAATGGCAGGCGCAGGTGGCGGCCTTCACCGAGGCGACCGGCCGCGTGCCGCAGACCATCGACGGCCACCAGCATGTGCATCACCTGCCGCAGGTGCGCGAGGTGGTGTTGCGCGGCATCGAGCAACTGCTGCCGGCACCGGCGGTGCGCGACACCGGCGTGCTGCCGGGGCCGGGCTTCGGCATCAAGCGGCAGTTGATCGCCGGCACCGGCGGGCGCCGGCTGCACCGCGAGTTGCTGCGCCGCGGCTGGCTGCACAACGCGGCGCTGCTGGGCGTCTACGACTTCATCGACACCGACTACCGCGGGTGGATGCAACGCTGGCTGCGCGCGCTGCCCGATGCAGGCGGGCTGGTGTTCTGCCACCCTGGCGAGATCGATGCGCAGTCGGCCGGCGATGCGATCGCCGGGGCGCGACAGCGCGAGCTGGCCTACCTGGAGAGCGGGGCGTTCGCCGACGATCTGGCGGCGGCGAACGTCAAGCTGGGGCGGGTGTGGCGGCGAGCGCTATAGCCTCTCGCGGGATGAGGCGTTTGCTTGATCAGCGTTCGAGCTCTTCCACGATCGCGCCCAAATACCCTCCGTACGAACCGATGGCTCCCTGTTCCGCGGAGTCGGTCAGCTGCGTCCAGGCCGAGCCATCTATATGCTGCTTGCAAGGCTGCAGTTGCTGATGGATAGCCTTCAGCTCTTCCCCGCTCGGCGATTTCTTCAGCATGTCGTCGAGTGCTTTGCCAAGGATGTTGATGGCCGCCCCTTTGCCGATCTCAATGATCAGGGGTGCCTCGACGGTTGAGGTGCCAGGCCCTTCGGTCATCTGCGCAGCCGAGCCCCCGTTGCGCAATTGCTTCAGCTGTTCGCACTTTTTATCGAGGGCGGCGCGATAGGCCTCGCTCTTGTTGTCCCGGAAAAGAGCATCGAAACGACCCTGCTCTTCAGGGGGAATTCGATGGCTGTGTGCCTTCAGTGCAGCATGGATGATGTGCAGGCCATAGGTGCCAGACTTGAGAGCGGCGGAGAGGCTTTGGAGCCCGGAAATGTCCTTGTCGATCGCATCCAACTCCCTCGGGGACGGAACGGCTGATTTGCTCGCTCGCTGATTGGACTCAGAGGCCGAACGCTCCTGTTTCGGCGAAGCCGGCTCTTTCAGCAGCTGTGCTGCAAACTGATGGAGATCATCCGCACCGAGCGGTGCGTCGGCATGGGGCATTTCTGTGCTGCTCCCTAACCATGAAGATGTCGTTGACTCCGAGTCGGACCAATCCATCTCCGAATACTCGGCAGATTGGCCCTTTTTTTCTGTGGCGAGCGGTGGTGCCTTGATAGCTTGCGCAATCATTGGACGTCCAAGATTGCCGCGTGTATTGGTGCGCGTAAGCTTCTTTCCAGTCGTGTGCTGCGTCTGAATGGGTTCTTGGGGATGTCGTTCCCAATGACCAGTGCTCTTGTTGAGCGTGCCGTCGAATAGCTTGGTCCCGTGAGTCAAACTTATTTTGGCATCGACTTTGGCCGCCTTGATGGGTGCGCCTGTCGGCGCTTTGGCATTGATGCCACGGAGATGACGGGTAAGGGACTTCAGGCCTTTGAGTGGATTCAGCTTCACGTGTACTGCTCCGTGCAACAACCGATATTCCGCACGCCGTAGCCTGCGGTCCTGTGCAGCGCATGCCCCGTTCGATGGTTGGTGGCATTGATGCTGCACGCGGGTTGTGTGAGCGATGCGCTGGGTTCCGTTCCTCGTGTGTGCCGTTTGTGCTCTGCGTGATCCCACTTTTGTCACGCAATGCGGGCGAGAAGCTTCAGCCGAAGGTCCAGCGCCGGTTGATCAGGAAGGTCAGCACCAGCCCGGTGAGCGTCGCGACGACCTGCGCCAGCAGGTAGTGCCATCCGAGCGCCACCCCGCCTGCGACGATCGCCATCCCGACCAGCGCACCGACCAGCGCCGTGCCCTGGAACTTGAGCCAGGCCGGCCCGAGCGCGCCGCGATGATCAAACGTGAAGCGCCGGTTGCCGAAGAACGCGACCTGCGCGCCGAGCGCCGCGCCGAGGCCCGATGCGATCCACGCCGGTACATGCATCCACTCCACGAGCGCCGCGAGCAGCGCATAGTGCGCCGCCGTCGCGAGCACGCCCACCAGGCCGTAGCGGATGAATCGGTGCAGCAGATCGGTCAGCGAAGCGGGCATGGCCGCGCATTAGACCGCAGCCGGCTCAGTCGACCTTCGCGCCCGACACCTTCACCACCTGCGCCCACTTTTTCGTCTCGGCCGCGATGTAGGCCGCGAACTCCGCCGGCGGCATGCCGCTCGGGATCGCGCCTTGCGCCAGCAGCCGCTCCTTCAGCGCCGGCGTGCCCAGCGCCTTCGCACTCTCCTGTTGCAGCCGGTTGACGATCTCCGCCGGCGTGCCGGCCGGCGCCAGCAGCCCGAACCACGAACTCGCGTCGAAGCCCTTCACCGGCCCGGCCTCGGCGACCGTCGGCACGTCGGGCAGCGCCGCGCTGCGCTGCGCGCTGGTGACCGCCAGCGCCTTCAGCTTGCCGGCCTTGATCTGCGGCATCGCCGACGGCAGGTTGTCGAACATCAGGTCCATCGTGCCGCCGATCAGGTCGAGCAGCGCCGGCCCCGAGCCGCGGTACGGGAAGTGCAGCATGAAGGTGCCGGTCATGCTCTTGAACAGCTCGCCGCTCAGGTGGATCGACGTGCCGTTGCCGCTGGAGGCCATGTTCAGCTTGCCCGGGTGCGCCTTCGCATAGCGGATCAGGTCGGCCACGCTGTTGATCTTCTCGGCCTCGGCCTTCGCCGGGTTCATCACCAGCACGTTCGGCACGCCGGCCACCAGCGTGACCGGCGAGAAATCCTTGATCGGGTCGAACGGCAGCTTCGGGTACAGCGACTGGTTGATGCCGTGCGTGCCGACCGTGCCCATCAGCAGCGTGTAGCCGTCCGGCGCCGACTTCGCCACCTGCTCGGCGCCGACGTTGCCGCCGGCCCCCGGCTTGTTGTCGACGATGAACTGCTGGCCGAACACGCGGCTCAGCTCGGGCGCGAGCGCGCGCGCCAGGATGTCGGTGGTGCCGCCCGGCGCGAACGGCACCACGATGCGCACCGGCTTGGTCGGCCAGGCCCCCTGGGCGCGCAGCGGCAGCGCGAGCCCGGCGGTGACGGCGGCGGCCGTGGCGGCCAGCAGCTGGCGGCGTGTCGGACAGGTCATGGAAGCTCCGGAAATTCGAGGGCGGACGAGGCGGCAGGCAGCGAGTGTGCGGCAGCGCAACGCCGCCCCGTACCCGCGCTCGCCCTACTTCTCACCACCCGGGCGCTGTGCCACGATCCGGCTGCGTCCACCAGCGCCAGCACGCTCTCGTGCCCACCGGAACCGACGACCGTGCCCCCTCCGTTCCCGCCTGCCGACGACCTCGGCGCGATCATCGCCCGCGTCCAGTCCCGCTACATCCGCGCCGCGCCGCCGCGCGAGATGCTGTCGCCGCTGCTGACCGACCTGCTCGAGAGCACCGCCTGCGAGTACGGCTTCATCGCCGAGGTGCTGCACGACGGCGACGGCGCGCCCTACCTGCGCTTCTACGTGCTGACCGACATCTCGTGGGACGACGCGACCCGCGCGCTGTACGAGCGCCACATGCACGGCGGCCCGGAGCACACGATCGAGTTCCACAACATGCGCACGCTGTTCGGGGCCGCGATCCTCGGCGGCGCGCCGGTCATCAGCAACGACCCCGACGCCGACCCGCGGCGCGGCGGCCTGCCGCCCGGCCACCCGGCAATGCGCTCGTTCCTCGGCGTGCCGCTGTTCCATGGCGGCGAGATGCTCGGCATGGTCGGCCTCGCGAACCGGCCGGGCGGCTTCGACCAGGCGCTGGTCGACCGGCTGCAGCCGCTGTTCACCAGCGTCGGCGCGATCCTCGGCGCGGTCCGCCACGACCGCGAGCGGCGCGAGGCCGAGAACGCGTTGCGCGCCAGCGAGACCCAGCTGCGCGCGGTGCTCGAGATGGCCGGCGCCGGCATCGTGCAGATCGGGCTCGACGGCTTCCCGCTGTTCCTGAACCAGCAGCTGTGCGACATGCTCGGGCGCAGCCGCGCCGAGCTGCTCGCGCTCAGCACCGAAGACGTCACGCACCCCGAGGACCTGGCCGGCGAGCGCCGCCGTCGCCGCCAGCTGCTCGCCGGCGAGATCCCGCGCTACCGGGCCGACAAGCGCTACCTGCATGCCGACGGCCGCGTCGTCTGGGCGACCCTCAACGTGACGCTGGTGCGCAAGCCCGACGGCCATCCCGACTACCTGATCGGCGTGGTGCAGGACATCACCGAGCGCAAGCAGGCCGAGTCCGAACTGCGCGCGAGCCGCCAGCGCTTCGTCGACCTGCTGAACTCGGTCGACGGCATCTTCTGGGAAGGCGACCCGCGCACCGAGAGCTTCACCTTCGTCAGCGACAAGGCCAAGCAGCTCCTGGGCTACCCGCTGGCCGACTGGATGCAGCCGCGCTTCTGGGCGCTGCACCTGCACCCGGACGACCGCGACCGCGCGCTGCGCGAGGTGGCCGATTCGCAGCTCACCGGCTCGGTCAGTGCGATCGAGTACCGCTTCTACGCGGCCGACCGCAGCGTGCGCTGGATGAGCAGCTGGGTCACGGTGTTCCGTCCCGAGGGCGGCCGCCGGCTGCTGCGCGGGCTGATGATCGACATCACCGAGCGCAAGCGGGTCGAGGAAGCGGTGCTGGCGGCCGAATCGGCGCAGCGCGCGAACGCCGCGAAGACCGAGTTCCTGTCGCGCATGAGCCACGAGCTGCGCACGCCGCTGAATGCGGTGCTCGGCTTCGCGCAGCTGCTCGAGCTCGATACCCAGCAGCCGCTGAATGCCGCGCAGCAGGCGCGGGTGCGGCACATCACGCAGGCCGGCACGCACCTGCTCGCGATGATCAACGACGTGCTCGACCTGTCGCGCATCGAGAGCGGCGGCGTCGCGTTGCTGTCGGGCAGCGTGGTGCTGCGCCGGGTCGTCGACGAGGCGCTCGCGATGGTCGCGCCGGCCGCAGCCGAGGCCGGCGTGCAGCTGCTGATCGACCGCGCCGCGCCGCATTCGGCCGACCCGCGCACCTGCGTGCTGGCCGACCACCTGCGGCTGCGCCAAGTGCTGGTCAACCTGCTGAGCAACGCGATCAAGTACAACCGCCGCGGCGGCCAGGTGGTGCTGCGCTGGCCGGCCGACGAGGGCGTCGGCCTGGTGCACCTGCAGGTGCGCGACACCGGCGTGGGGCTCACCGCCGCGCAGGCGGCGCACCTGTTCGAGCCGTTCAACCGGCTCGGCGCCGAGCGCAGCGGGGTCGAGGGCACCGGCATCGGCCTGGTGATCACGCAGCGCCTGGTGCAGCTGATGAACGGCCGGCTGTCGGTCGAGAGCGAGCCGGGCGTCGGCAGCGTCTTCACCGCGAGCCTGCCGTGGGTGCCGGTGGCCACGGTGGACGGCGGCGCCGGGCCTGGCTTCATGCCGGCCGACCCGGTCGACGCCGCGACGCCGGCCGCGCCGTACACGGTGCTGTATGCCGAAGACAACCCGATGAACGTCGAACTGGTGCGCCAGGTGATGAAGATGCGGCCCGACTGCCGGCTGCTGGTGGCCGCCAACGGGCGCCAGGCGGTCGAGATGGGGCTGCAGCACCGGCCCGACCTGCTGCTGCTCGACATGCACCTGGGCGACATGAGCGGCGTCGAGGTGTCGCGCCAGCTCGATGCGGCGCTCGGCTGCCCGCGCATCGCGTTGTCGGCCGATGCGACGCCTGAACAGGCCGAGGCGGCGCGCGCGGCCGGCTTCATCGGCTACCTGACGAAGCCGGTCAACGTGGCGCAGTTGCTGCGCTGCCTGGACGAGCAACGTGGCGCCGATGCCAATCCGGGGGGATTCCACTGATCCCGTTGGGCATCCGGGCTACGAAAAGAGGTCGGGTTGCGGGCCGGGCTGCTCGTGCAGGCGCACGCGGCCGTCGCGCCACGCGCTGTCGAAGTCGTTCTCGATCGCCTTCAGTTCGTCGGCCGAGCGCAGCTGCGCGCCGATCACGCCGATCGCGCGGTTGCGGCCCTGGCCCTTCGCGGTGTAGAGCGCCATGTCGGCCAGGTTGACCGCCTGCTCCCACGGCACCGGCAGGTCGTCGGGCGGCAGCGGGAAACGCGCGTAGCCGATCGATGCGGTGACGCGCAACACGTCTTCGCTGCCGCCACCGGTGCCGCTGTCGACCGGCTCGCGGCCGATCTGCTCCAGCACGCGCGCGGCCAGCTGCTCGGCCTGCTCGGCGCTGACCGCGGGCGCGAGGATCAGGAACTCCTCGCCGCCCCAGCGCACCACCAGGTCGTTCTCGCGCACGCAGCCGGCCAGCCGCCGCGCGACCTCGACCAGCACCGCATCGCCCACCGAATGCCCATGGCCGTCGTTCACATGCTTGAAGTGGTCGATGTCGACCAGCAGCAGCGCGCCTTCGACGCCCCGCTCGCCGCCGCGCGCCATCGCGGCCTGGAACTGGCGGCGGTTGGACAACCCGGTCAGCGGATCGCGTTCGCTCTGCAGCCGCAGGTTGGCGTGGCTCGCCTGCAGCCGGCGGTTGATCTCGCGCACCCGCAGGTACAGCAGCGCCGCGACGCCGACCGACAGCGCCATCACCGCCGCCATCAGCGCCCACACGCGCTGCTGCAGTTCGCGGTTCGCGAGCGCAGCGGTCTTCAGCGCGTTGTCGCGGCTCACCAGCTCGATCTCGCGCTGCTTGCTCTCGGTGTCGTAGCGCTGCTGCACGTCCTTCAGCGCCGCGGCGCGGTTGGCCTTCATCACTTCGGCGCTGAGCTTGCGTTCGCGGTGGAACAGCTCCAGCGCGCCGCGCGCATCGCCGGCCGACGCCAGCGCCTCGCCGAACTCGCGCAGCGACTGCGCTTCGCTGCCCGGCGCGCCGCTGCGCTGCCACAGCTCGGCCAGGCGCGCCAGGTCGAGCTTGCCTTCGGCGATGCGGCCGAGGCCGATCTTCGCGAGACCGGCGTTGTTGATCAGCACCCGCTCGGCGCGCTGGTCGCCGTGGCGGCGCACCACCGGCAGCGCGGCCTCGGCGGCGCGCAGCGCGTCGGCCGGGCGGTTCTGCCGCGCGTACAGGTCGCTGAGGTTGGCGTTCAGCAACGATTCGAGGCGCGGCGAATCGGCCTTGCGGGCGATCGGCAAGGCGTCTTCGGCCAGCCGCAGCGACTGCTGGTGCTCGCCGCGCATGTCGGCCAGTCGGGCTTCGTGCAGCCGCAGCCGCACCTGGACGTCCGGGTCGTCGAGCGGGGCCGCGACGCGCTGTGCCTGTTGCAGCGTGCGCATCGCGCCGGGCATGTCGCCCTGGCGCGCGATGTCGAGCGCCAGCAGGCCCAGCACCAGCGCCTGGCGGTAGCCGTCGTGCTGCGCCTCGGCCAGTTGCGCGGCGATGCGCAGGTGGCGCGCGCCCTCGGCCCACAGCGCGCGGCTTTGCGCATGGCGCTCGATCACCTGCAGCGCGCGCCACGCGGCGCGGTAGTCGCAATCGGCCGAGGTCGTCGATGGCGCGCCGTCCGGCCCCGGGCAGCCTTGCTGCAGCACCGGCACCGCGGCCTGCGCGAGCGCGGCCGCCACGTCGAGCTGGCCGTCGTTCTCGGCCACCAGCGCGCGCACCAGGTTGGCCCGCGCGGTGCCGTCGGCCTCGTCGGGTTCGCTGCCCGCCGTGCCGGTGCGCAACTCTTCGGCCAGCATGCCGGCTTCGGCGACGCGGCCGTTCTGCGCCAGCACGATCGCGCGCGCGAGCTGCAGCCGGCGCACCGTCTGCGCCGGCCGCGGCGTCAGCGCCTCCTGCTCGCGCTGCAGCTGCAGCAGCGCCTGCAGCGCCGGCTCCGGGCGGTCGTAGCCCTGGCGCACCAGGCGGTCCGATTGCTCGATGACGCCGGCGGCGGCCGGGCCGGCGCAGGTTGCTGCGAGCAGCAGCAACACACCGTTCGCCCTGAGCCTGTCGAAGGACACGCTCGGTCCGGACGAATCGCGCAACGCCCTCATGCGCGGCCCTCGCGCACCGGCCCGCGCAGCAGCGTCAGCGTGACCTGCCCGTCGCGCCAGGCGGACTCCAGCGACGCGGCGATCGCCTGCAGCCCCTGCACCGTCTGCGCATGCATCAGCCCGACGCCATAGGCCCGGTTGCGGCCGTGCGCCTTCGCCAGGTAGAGGGCGGTATCGACCAGGTTGATCGCCGGCTCCCACGCGACCGCCAGCCCGGTCGGCTCGATCGGGAAACTCGCATAGCCGATCGAGCCGGTGACCGCGATCTCGCGGCCCTGCCACGCGACCGGCGCCTGCGCGACCGCGTCGAGCAGCCGCTGGGCCAGCGCGTCGACCTGCTCGCGCGACAGCGACTGCACCACCACCAGGAACTCCTCGCCGCCCCAGCGCACCACCAGGTCGGGCTCGCGCAGCGCATCGGCCAGCCGCTGCGCCATCGCGACCAGCACCGCATCGCCGGCCGCATGGCCGTGCTCGTCGTTGATGCGCTTGAAGTGGTCGATGTCGAGCAGGTACACCGTGCCGGCCAGCTGGCCGTCGACCGACATCCGCTTCATCGCCGCCTGGAAATAGCGCCGGTTCGCCAGGCCGGTGAGCGGGTCGCGCTCGCTCTGCACCTTCAGCTGCGCGTTGCTGTGCGCCAGCGCCTGGTTGGTGCGGCGCACGCGGCGCATCATCAGCAGCACCACCGCGAACGACAGCACGAAGGTCGCCGCCAGCAGCCACCACAGCCGCTGTTGCAGGTCGCGGCGCTGCAGCTGCGAGCCCTTGATCGCGTTGTCGCTGTTCAGCAGCGCGAGCGCGCGGGTGCGGCGGTCGCTGTCGAACTGCTCCTGCAGCTCGAGGATGGCCTTCTGCTGGTCGCGCTGCACCAGCTTGTCGGCGATCGAGCGGTGCCGGTGCAGTGCCTGCACCGCGCCGGCCGCGTCGCCGGCCTTCTCGAGCGCGGTGCCGAACTCCAGCAGCACGTCGGACACCAGCGGCGCGTCGCCGCGGTGCTCGGCCATCGACAGCGCGAGCCCGACGTGCCGCTTGCCTTCGGCCACCTCGCCCAGCCCGATGTGGGCCAGCCCCATGTTCCACAGCGCGATGATCTCGCTGCTGGTGTCGCGCACCTCGCGCGTCAGCGGCAGCGCCTCCTGCGCGCGGCGCAGTGCGGTGCGGTAGTCGCCGCGCTGCAGGAAGAAGTCCGACATGTTGGCCAGCAGCAGCGCTTCGTCGAGCTTGGCGCCGGCCTCGTGGGCGTAGTTGATCGCCGACTGCATCGAATGCAGCTCGGCCGCGACCTCGCCCGGCCCGTCGAGCAGGATGCCCTGGATGTTGTGCACCCGGGCCAGCGAGATCTTGTCGTCGGCTGCGGTCGCGATCGCCAGCGCCTCGGCATTGGTGCTGCGCGCCCGCTCCGGCTGCTGCGCCTTGTAGAGCGAGTAGGCGGCACGCGTGCGGGCCTCGGCACGGCGCCAGGCGATGCCGAGGTGGTCGGCGAGGTCGATCTCCTGCAGGTGCAGCCGCACCGCGTCGTCGAGCTTGCCGGCGCGCTGCAGGGCCTTCGAATGCGCGGCCAGGAAGCGCAGCCGGCTGGTGGCCGGTGTCGCCGCGGGCAACTGCGCGGCGGCGGCGGTCAGCAGCTTGTCGGCCTCGCGCGCATCACCGCTTTTCAGCATCATGCTGGCCTGGATCAGCCGCGCCGCGGCCTCGGTGGCGGGCGTCGACTGCTCGCGCAACCGGCGGGCGCAATCGGACGCGGCCTCGAACTCCGACGCCTCGGTGTGCATCAGGCCCTGCAGCGTCAACGCGTCGACCCAGTCGGCGCTGCCGGCCGCGAGCGTGCCGACGCGCGTGCGCAACGCGGCCGCGGTGTCGGATGGATGGGCGCGGCCGGTCGATTCGAAATCGGCCAGCTCGGCGGCCACGCCGGTGTCGGATGCGGCGGCCGATGCGGCCATCGACGGCGATGCGGAGGCCGCTCCCGAGGCCGGCGCGGCGCGTACGCCGCCGCACGCCAATGCGGCCAGCAGCACCCAGCTCAGGCGCAGGCTTGGGCGAGTGGGGCGCACAGGAAGTGCCGCGGGAACACGCGAAATCGGACGCATCGGTGGATATCGACCAGCAAGGGGCGGACCTGAGGCACGACCGCATGCGGCAGCATCTCACGCCGACCGGCCGCGCACCATCGTCGCATGCACCGACGGGCGCGCCGGCCGCTCAACGGCCGGGCCGGCGCCGCAGCAGCGCGTGCAGCGCGATCGCGCCGAAGGTCGCGGTGCCGATGCCGCCGAGCGTCAGGCCGCCGAACCTCAGCGTGTAGTCGCCGGTGCCGAGGATCAGCGTGACCGCGGCGACGATCAGGTTGGTGTTGTCGCCGAAGTCGACCCGGTTGTCGACCCAGATCTTGGCGCCGGCCACCGCGATCAGCCCGAACACCACGATGCTGACGCCACCCATCACCGCCAGCGGGATGGCCTGGATCAGCGCGCCGAACTTCGGGCTGAAGCCGAGCACGATCGCGATCAACGCGGCCACCACGAACATCGCGGTGGAGTAGATCCTGGTCGCGGCCATCACGCCGATGTTCTCGGCATAGGTCGTCACGCCGGTGCCGCCGCTCGCGCCGCTGACCATCGTCGCGAGGCCGTCGCCGATGAAGGCGCGGCCCATCAGCGCGTCGAGCGGCTTGCCGGTCATCGCGCCGACCGCCTTCAGGTGGCCGAGGTTCTCGGCCGCCAGGATCACCGCGACCGGCGCGATCAGCAGCATCGCGTCGGCCTGGAACACCGGCGCCGCGAAGCCGGGCAGCCCGAACCAGGCGGCCGCGGCGACGCCCGACAGGTCGAGCGGCTTGCCCAGCCCGAGGCCGTTGGCCAGCAGCGCGTAGACGACGCTCGCGACCAGCAGGCCGACCAGGATCAGCAGGCGCTGCGTCATGCCGCGCGTGTACACCGCGACCAGCCCGACGCTCAGGAACGTGACGGCCTGCATCCAGGCGTCGAACGGCGTCGGCGCCATGTTCTTGATCGGCACGCCGGCCAGGTTCAGGCCGATCACCGCGACCACCGCGCCGGTGACGACCGGCGGCATCAGCGATTCGATCCACGCGGTGCCGGCGGCCGTCACCGCCAGCCCGATCAGCAGCACGACGGCGCCGCAGGCGACGATGCCGCCGAGCGCCGCGCCGAGGTGGGCATTCGGCCCATGGCCGCCGTAGCCGCTGGCGGCGATCACGACGCCGATGAAGGCGAAGCTCGAGCCGAGGTAGCTCGGCACCTTGCCGCCGACGACGACGAAGAAGATCAGCGTGCCGATGCCGCTCATCAGGATCGCGACGTTCGGGTCGAACCCCATCAGCAGCGGCGCCAGCACGGTGGCGCCGAACATCGCGATCACGTGCTGCACGCCCATCGCGAAGGTCTGCGGCCAGGGCAGGCGCTCATCGGGCGCGACGACCACGCCGGGTTGGGCACTTCTGACGCGCCAGGTGGGAAGGGACATCGCTTGGCTCCTCGGTTCTTCTGGTCATGCGCACCCGGGGCGGTGCGCGACGCAGTGTAGGAGCGCGGCAGAAGCGAGTCACCCGGGCCGGCACCGATGGTCGGCACCGCCCGGGTGGCGGAGGAACGCGGGACGAATGTGAAAAAAAGAGGGGAAACGGGACAGGTGCCGGGGGCTCGCTCTCATCCACCCCGGCTTGCCCGTTCCCCCTTGGACGTCACATACGTCGAGAAATCAACGCGCGGCGCGGACGCTGCCGGGCGGCGGAAACAACGACAGCTGCGCCGGAGCGCTTCTGGACTGCAGGACCTTGAACGAGCGGTCGGTGCTGTTGCCGGCCTGCGGTGTGATGCGCGTCACGCTCGGCGTCGTCGTCGGGCGGACCATCAGGTGTTCGGTGCGCGGAGCCATGGCCAGCCCCCTTCAGTGACCGACCAGCCACTGGCTGGGGGCGAATTCGCTCGGGCGCACGGTGACCATCTCGGCCGCGGCCGGCGACAGCACGTTGGCCGCGCGTGCCAGCCAGTGCCGCACGTTGCCGCCGCCGTGACCGGCCGCCGGCTGGGCCAGGCGCAGCAGCGACGAGGCGCCACCGCGGCAGCTCGGGGTCGCCGGGCGGGCCCGGCGGGATGAAGGTGTACGACGATGGAACAGCGGCATGGCAACGACGTCCTTGTGTTGGAGCTGCTGCCGGCGTGTAGCGGGAGAGTCACCGGACTGGCAGTCTGTGCGCACTCAAGCGCAGCTTCCATGCCAACCCGGTTTCGGGTCTTGCGACGCGCCTTCGGACCAAAAATGCCGCGCGACGAACGCTGCGCCAGCCGAATTGTGGCCAGACGGTAAGGTCGCCGTTACAGACTTGACCGGATTTGTCGATCGGCCGCACTTATTTCAACGGCGGTTTCCAACCACGGTTACAGGGCTCGGCAACGACCGCTCAGGGGCCGTTGCGCACCACTCGTCTATTTGGCACGCACGTGCTCGACGACGGCCGCGATGCTTTCAGCATCCGACAGCACCCGCCGATGGCCCAGGCCGCGGGTCGTCGCCAGCCGGGCGTCGGGCAGGGCCTGCTGCAACGCCTGGCTGCCGGCCAGTGGGGCGACGCGGTCGCCCTCGTCGTGCAGCAGCAGTGTCGGCTGGTCCAGCCGCGCGCCCAGCCAGGCCGGCTCGAACTGCTGCAACGGCACGCCCTCGCGGCGCTCGATCGCGGTGCGCATGCGCCCGGCCAGTCCGGCGCCCAAGCCGAAGCTGCCGCTGAACCAGTCCAGGAAGAGCCCCGGCGGCGGCGACGGCGCGACCAGCGCCAGCCGTTTCACCGGCAGGCCGCTGGCGGCGGCGTGGCTGGCTGCCAGCGCGCCGAGCGAATGCGCGACCACCGCGTGCAGCGGGCCGAGCCGGGCCGACGCCGCCCACAGCGCGCGTGCGAACTGCGGCAGCGTCGAACGCCACGCGGCGCTGCGGCCGTGCGCCGGGAAATCCAGCAGCACCGGCGCGAAGCCGGCCGCCGCCAGCGCGTCGCCGAGCGGCTGCATCTGCAAGGCGTCGCCGGCCCAGCCGTGCACCAGCAGCACGGTGGGCCGCTCTTCGCCAGGACGGGCGGGCAGGTCGGCCCGGCGGTACACCGCCACCGTGCCGTGCTCGAACGGCCAGTGCGACAGCTGCCAGCCGGCCGGCACGGCCCGCCGCCGCGCTGCGAGCTTCAACGGCAGCGGCGTGAAGAACAGCCGCAGCGCGAGCCGCGTGCCGAGCCCGGGCGACAGCGACTGCAGACCGCGCAGCGCACTGCCGAGCCAGCGGGCGCTGCGGCTGGCGGCGTAGAAGGCGGTGGCCGGGTTGGGCGTGCTCATCAGAAGCAGCCGAAATCGGCGTTGCTGCGCGGCACCGCGGCAACCACGCGCCACAACGACAGCGCGCCGCGCAGCAGCACGGCGACGACCAGGGCGGACAGGACAAGCATCAGCATGGCAATCTCCTTGATTTCGCACGTGCGTGCGAAATATGTCGACGAGACGGGGCGAACGTGGTGGCAGAGGCGGGCATGTCAGGCCTGCAGGGAACGGATGATGCGTTCGTACGCCGAGCAGCAGCGGTCGGCGGCGCGCGGATCGCGCAGGAAGCGGGCTTCGCGCATCAGCGCGACGAACAGCCCGTCCATCTCGAAGACGAGCTGGTCGACGTCGGTGTCGGCGCGCAGGTGGCGGGCGTCGATGGCCTGGATCACGGTGCGCTTGAGCGCACTGCGCCAGCGCATCACGTGGTCGAGCAGCAGGTCGCGCAGCGGGCCTTGGCGGTCGTCGAACTCGAAGGCGCCGGCGCAGTACAGGCAGCCGGTGCGGATCTCGACATCGCGGGCGCGCTGCAGCCACAGCCGCATGATCGCGTTCAGGCGCGGCAGGCCGCGCGGCTCGCGCATTGCCGGCACGAAGACGTCTTGCAGGAAGCGGCGGTCGTATTCGTCGATCACCGCGATCTGCAGCGCCTCGCGCGAACCGACGCGCGAGAACACGCCGCTCTTCGACAGCCCGAGGCGCTTGGCGACCTCGCCGATCGTCAGGCTGTCGAGCCCGTCGGAGGCGGCCATGCCGAGCGCGGTGTCGAGGATGGCCGCGAGGGTCAACCCGCTGCGCTCCGTCTTGGTTTCCATCGCGCAAACTTAGCACGGTCGTGCGAAGTGTCAAGTCCCCGTCGACAGGTGTTGCGAGGCCGTGGTACACCGCGTGGCGGTGCACGCCGAGGCGATGAGGCACCGACCGAGGGAGAGGAACCGATCGATGGCCAGGCCCGACGACGGATCGCGCATTCGCTGGCTGGTGGTCGGCCTGTGGCTGGTCGTGGTCGCGCTGCTGGCTGGGCTGAGCGCCTTCAGCGCCGACACGCTGTCGGCCGCCCGTGCCTATGTCGGCGGCGAGAGCCACTGGTCGAAGGGCCAGAAGGACGCGATCTACCACCTGTTCCGCTACACCGAATCGCACGCCGAGGCCGACTACCAGCGCCACCTGGCGGCGCTCGCGGTGTCGCAGGGCGACCGGCTCGCGCGGCTCGAACTCGACAAGCCGGTGCCCGACATGGCGGTGGTGCGTCGGGGCTTCCTGCAGGGCGGCAACCATCCCGACGACATCGACGCGATGGCCCGCCTGTACCGCCGTTTCCGCCACGTCGGCTTCATGGCGGACGCGATCCGCACCTGGGTCGAAGGCGATGCGCAGATCGACGAGCTGAGCGCGCTGGGGCGCAACGTGCATGCTCGCCTCCAGGCCGGCGACACCGACTCGCCGGAGCTGCGCCTGCTGGTGGGGCGGATCGCGCCGCTGAGCGAGCGGCTGACCGAACTCGGCATGCGCTTCTCGGACTCGCTGGGCGAGGCATCGCGCATCACGCGGCGGCTGGTGACCACCGCGACGCTGGTGCTCGGCGCTTTGCTGGCCGGCGTCGGCGTGTGGCTGACGATGCGCATGCACCAGGCCCAGCGGCGCGCCGAGCAGGCGCTGCGCGAGAGCAACGAGCGGCTCGCGACGGCGGCCGAGGGCGCGCACATCGGCGTCTTCGACTGGGACGTCGACCACGACCGGGTGCAGCTCGATGCGCGCGCGGCGGCGCACCACGGGCTGGCCGACGCGTCGGGCCCGCGCGACGGTGCACAGCTGTCGGGCGAACGGATCGACCCCGAGGATGTGCCGGCGTTGCGCGCCGCGCTGGCACGGGCGGCGCAGGCCGACGAACTGGTCGCGTTGCGCTACCGCGTGCGGCTGCCCGACGGCAGCGTGCGCCACCTCGAGATGAATGCGCGGCGTCGCGAACAGGCCAGCGGCCGACGCGTGGTCGGCCTGCTGTGGGATGTGAGCGACGACGTCGAGGCCGAGCAGCTCCGCCTGGACAAGCAGGCCGCCGAACGCGCGAACCAGGCCAAGACGCAGTTCCTGTCACGCGTCAGCCATGAGCTGCGCACGCCGCTGAACGCGGTGCTGGGCTTCGCGCAGCTGCTGCAGACCGATGGCCGCGAACCGCTGACGCGGCGGCAGGCCGAGAGGCTGCAGCATGTGCTCGACAGCGGCCAGCACCTGCTGGAGCTGATCAACGAGCTGCTCGACCTGACCAGCATCGAGGACGGCGCGCTCGCGTTGTCGAGCCGCGACATCCCGCTCGCGGCGGTGCTCGGCGCGAGCCTGCGGCAGGTGGAGCCGCTCGCGTCGTCGATGCGCGTCACGCTGTCGATCGACGGCGCGCAGGCGCTCGCGGTGCACGCCGACCCACGGCGGCTGGAGCAGGTGTTCACGAACCTGCTGTCGAACGCGGTCAAGTACAACCGCGCGGGCGGCCGGGCCTGGGTGCAGTGCGAGAAGGACGGCACGCAGGCGGTGGTGACGGTGCATGACGACGGCGTCGGCATCGAAGCCGGCAAGCTCGCGCAGTTGTACCAGCCGTTCAACCGATTGGGCGCGGAGAACTCGCAGGTGCAGGGCAGCGGACTCGGCCTGGTGATCACGCAGCAGTTGCTGCAGCGCATGGGCGCGACGATGCACGTCGAGAGCGAGCCTGGCCGCGGGACGCGGGTGCGGGTGAGCTTGCCGCTGGCGCGGGTGAAGCGGCGGGAGGCCGCGCTGGAAGGGCGATGAAGCTTGCGGCGTGCAAGGACAAGCTCAGCC
>Ga0065165_1002240_pt1 | contig 17179 bp, 12 predicted proteins | sample AraplaMF_Cvi_mMF_FD_63813 | JGI IMG/M metagenome (GOLD analysis project Ga0065165, IMG submission 63813) | Arabidopsis root microbial communities from the University of North Carolina, USA - plate scrape MF_Cvi_mMF (version 2) (version 3) | ecosystem: Host-associated > Plants > Roots >...
GAGCTTCTGGCGACGCGCCTGCTGGTCCAGGGCAATTCCGGTTCCGGCAAATCCCACCTTCTGCGGCGGCTGCTGGAGCAGTCGGCACCCTGGGTGCAGCAGGTGGTCATCGATCCCGAAGGCGATTTTGTCACCCTGTCCGAGCGTTTCGGCCACGTGGTCGTGGACGGTGAGCGCACCGAGGCCGAGCTGGCCGGCATCGCCAACCGTATTCGCAAGAACCGTGTCTCCTGCGTGCTGACGCTCGAGGGGCTCGATCTCGAAGACCAGATGCGGGCCGCCAGCGCATTCCTGAACGGCCTGTTCGATGCCGACCGCGAGTTCTGGTATCCGGTCCTGGTGGTGGTGGACGAGGCGCAAATGTTTGCGCCCTCCGTTGCCGGCGACGTCTCCGAAGACGCCCGCAAGTCCTCGCTCGGCGCCATGACCAACCTCATGTGCCGCGGCCGAAAGCGCGGCCTGGCCGGCGTCATCGCCACGCAGCGTCTGGCGAAGCTTGCCAAGAACGTCGCCGCGGAAGCCTCCAACTTCCTGATGGGCCGCACCTTTCTCGATATCGATATGGCCCGTGCCGCTGATCTGCTCGGCATGGACCGCCGCCAGGCGGAAATGTTCCGTGACCTCAAGCGCGGCAATTTCGTGGCCCTCGGCCCGGCCCTGTCGCGCCGTCCGCTGCCGATCGTGATCGGTACGGTGGAAACTTCCGCCCGGTCGTCGAGCCCGAAGCTGATGCCGCTTCCCGATGCGCCGCAGGACGTCGAGGATCTGATCTTCACGCCTGATCCGGAAGAGTTTACTCGCCCGCTCGTCGCCCGCCGCGCGACCCCGGCGCCGCGACCCACCACCGACATCCTGGCCGAACTGTCGCGCTCGACGCCGGCCGCGGCAGCCCCGCCTCAGGAGGCGAGACCGTCGCAGCCCGAACTTTCGGCGGAGGAGCGCGAGGAGCGCCTGGCAGGCGTGCTGTCGGAGATCCTTGACGATCCCCAGTCCGGCTACCGGACCGATGCGGTCCTTTATCAGGACTTCCTGGTCCGCTCGCGCATGCGGCGGCTGTCCGGTCAGCCGCTGTCTCTGTCGGAGTTCCGCCGTCGCGCCGCGGTCGCCCGCTCGGGTGTCGATCCCGACATGGCGGCCTCCGACGCCTGGTCGATGGTGCTGTCGCTTTCGGCGCGCGTATCGGAAGATCTCCAGGGCGTGTTCCTGATGATGGCGAAGGCGGCGCTGGCCGAAGAGCCGTGCCCGTCCGATGCGCGCATTGCCCGCGCCTACGGAACCCATTCCGCGCGCCGGGCGCGAAGATTGCTCGGCTACTTCGAGGAGCAGGGCCTGATCGTCGTGCACTCCGATTTCTCGGGCAGGCGGATCGTCGCATTCCCGGATCTGCAGGCTGAGACGGCGCCAGGCAATGCCGATGCCCCGGATACGGGGGAGACGCGGCTGGCCGCCGAGTAACATCCGAAACTCTGTCATATAGACTACACGCGGGAGGCGTAGAGCGGGGCGTTTCGTTCAATTGATAGGGGACACCACCATGGGTACCGCTCTTCGCCGCTCCATTTCCGCCTTCCTGACCGCCACCGTTCTGGTGTCGTCCGCCACCCTGCCGGTCTACGCGCAGGAAAGCGCCGACCAGTTGATGCAGCGCGCGGCCAAGGGCGAGATCAGCCAGCCGGGCGGCGCGCGCCGCCTGACGGGTGACATCACGGAAGCCTTCCGGGCCTCCATCGTCGATGGCAAGCCGAAGAATGTCATCCTTCTGATCGGCGACGGCATGGGCGATTCGGAAATCACCGTTGCCCGCAACTACGCCGTCGGCGCCGGCCAGTTCTTTGCCGGCATCGATGCGCTGCCGATCACCGGCCAGTACACCCATTACTCGCTCGACAAGAAAACCGGCAAGCCGACCTACGTGACCGACTCGGCTGCCTCCGGCACCGCCTGGGCGACCGGCGTGAAGAGCTATAACGGCGCGATCGGTGTCGATATTCGCGAGCAGCCGCACCAGACGCTGCTCGAAATGGCAAAGGCTGCAGGCCTTGCGACCGGCAACGTCTCGACGGCCGAGCTACAGGACGCGACGCCGGCCGTGCAGATCGCCCACGTGACGCAGCGCAAGTGCTACGCACCGTCCTCGACCGCCGAAAAGTGCCCGACCAACGCGCTCGAAAATGGCGGCCTGGGCTCGATCACCGAACAGCTCATCAACGCCCGCGCCGACGTCACCCTCGGCGGCGGCGCCAAGAGCTTTTCCGAAACCGCCCGCGCCGGTGAGTGGAAGGACAAGACCCTGAAGGACCAGGCGGAGGCCCGCGGCTTCAAGATCGTCACCAACCTCGAAGACATGCAGGCCGTCACCAAGGCTAATGACAGCCAGCCGCTGCTCGGCCTCTTCGCCGAGGGCAACATGCCGGTTCGCTGGGAAGGCCCCAAAGCCAGCCATTACGGCAACATCGAAAAGGAACCGGTCACCTGCAAGCCAAACGAAAAGCGCACGGCAAGCGTACCGACGCTGTCGCAGATGACCGTCAAGGCGATCGATCTGCTCAAGGGCAATGACAAGGGCTTCTTCCTGCAGGTGGAAGGTGCCTCGATCGACAAGCAGGATCATGCAGCCAACCCCTGCGGCCAGATCGGCGAAACGGTCGACCTCGACGAAGCTGTCCAGGAAGCACTGAAGTTCGCCAAGGCCGACGGCCATACGCTTGTCATCGTCACCGCTGACCATGCCCATGCCAGCCAGATCATCGATGCGGAAGAAAAGGCTCCCGGCCTGACCGAAGCGCTGATGACCAAGGACGGCGCCATCATGGCCGTCAGCTACGGCAATTCCGACAATGCCGATGACCAGGGCCACACCGGCAGCCAGCTGCGCATTGCAGCCTATGGCCCGCGTGGCGCCAATGTCACCGGCCTGACGGACCAGACGGATCTGTTCTATACGATCAGCGACGCCCTGAGCCTCAAGGCACAGAAAGCAGCCATGAAGTGACGGTTGAAGCAGCGCATCCTATTGACTTTGCCGCTGCTTGCCCCTAAAGACGCCAACAACACCGGGTGGCAACGCCCGGTGTTTCATTTGACATGTCCCGTGGTTTTCTCCGATCGCTTTCGTGAGAAGCCTGTCAGAGGTCCTAAATCGGAACTCAGAGGAGGGCGTGTTTCCTTAAACCAGTCTGGCAACGGACTGGTCTAACTGTTTGAAGGGAATCACGATGAGCAAGCGCGCATCATCCAAGTACAAAATCGATCGCCGTATGGGCGAAAACATCTGGGGCCGCCCGAAGTCGCCGGTTAACCGCCGCGAATACGGTCCTGGCCAGCATGGTCAGCGCCGCAAGGGCAAGCTCTCCGACTTCGGCGTGCAGCTGCGCGCCAAGCAGAAGCTGAAGGGCTACTACGGCGACCTGCGCGAAAAGCAGTTCCGCGCAACCTACGACGAAGCCAACCGTCGCAAGGGTGACACCTCGGAAAACCTGATCGGCCTGCTGGAATCGCGCCTCGACGCGATCGTCTATCGCGCCAAGTTCGTTCCGACCGTGTTTGCTGCCCGTCAGTTCGTCAACCACGGCCACGTCACGGTCAACGGCGTCAAGGTCAACATCGGTTCCTACCGTTGCAAGGCCGGCGACGTGATCGAAGTGCGCCAGAAGTCGAAGCAGCTGACGACGGTTCTCGAAGCCGTGTCGCTCGCCGAACGCGACGTTCCGGACTACATCGAAGTCGATCACAACAAGATGGTTGCGACCTTCGCCCGCGTGCCCACCCTGTCCGACGTGCCTTACGCCGTCATCATGGAACCGCAGCTGGTCGTCGAATTCTACTCGCGTTAATGGCGTGCCCTTCGGGGCGCTCCGTTACGATCGAAAAAGCCGCGGTTCGCCGCGGCTTTTTTTATTGGTCGGTCTGCAGGGCCGGTATTTGGGCTGGACAAGGGTCGACGACGCCTGCGGCGAACGCCGCAGGCGCACGGGCGATCATCACTGGCCGGCGGCCTTCTTCGGCGCTGCCTGCGCGGCGGCCTCTGCGACCAGGGGATCCTGCGGCTGCGTCGCCGGAGCGGGGTTGGCCTTGGTGATTTCGCCCATCCGGTTCCAGGCGTCGAGGCCGGCGATCTTGTAGGCTTCGGCGAGCGTCGGATAGTTGAAGGTATTTTCGACGAAGTATTCGACCGTACCCTTCAGGTTGAGCACCGCCTGGCCGATATGAACCAGTTCGGTGGCGCCTTCGCCGACGATATGGACGCCCAGCAGCCGGCGGGTCTTCAGCGAGAAGATCAGCTTCAGCAGGCCGCTTTCTAGTCCCATGATGTGTCCGCGCGAGGTTTCCCGGAAGCGGGCGATACCGCATTCATAGGGAATGCCGCGTTCCTTCATCTCTTCCTCGGTCAGGCCGCAGGTGGAAATTTCCGGCACCGCATAGATGCCGTAGGGGAAGTATTTCTGCGGTTCCATGCCGATCGCGCCGACGGCGACACGTGCCGCGATCCGGCCCTGTTCCATCGAGGTCGAGGCAAGGCTCGGGAAGCCGACCACGTCGCCGGCGGCAAAGATGTGCGGCACGCTTGTCTGGAACGTTTCCGGATTGACCTTCAGGCGTCCGCGGCTGTCCGCGTCGAGGCCCGCTGCGGCAAGATTGAGGGAGTCGGTGGCGCCGATCCGACCGGCGGCGAACAGAACCATGTCGGTGATGATCCGTCGGCCGCTGTCGACCTGCACGGAGACCTTGCCATCCGGCATCCGTTCGACCTTTTCGGCCTTCTGGCCAAGCAGCAACTTCATGTTGCGGTCACGCAGCTGATAGGTGAAGTCCTCGACGATCTCCTTGTCGATGAACTCCAGCATGTTGGGCTTCGGGTCGATGACGGTGACGGCCGTATCGAGCGCGCTGAAGATGGTGGCGTATTCGATGCCGATGACGCCGGCGCCGATAACCACCATGGAGCGCGGCAGATCCTGGATCTCCAAAAGTTCGTCGCTGTCGATGACGGTCCTGCCATCGAACGGGATATAGTCGGGACGGAAGGGCCGGGTGCCCACCGCAAGCAGGATGCTTTTCCCTGCAACATGAACGGTTTCGCCGTCATCCTTGAGAATCTGCATCGTGTCCGGCGTGACGAAGCTCGCCTTGCCGCGCAGATGCTGCACGCGGTTGCGGGAGAACTGGTGCTCGAGCACCTCGACTTCGTGGTCGAGCGTGATCAGCAGTCGGCGGCGCAGGTCCTCGGCGCTGATTTCTGCCTTGACGCGGTACGCCTTCCCGTAGAAGCCGCGCTCGCGCCAGCCGGAAAGGTTGAGCGCCGTCTCGCGCATCGTCTTCGACGGGATCGTCCCGGTATGCACGGAAACGCCGCCCACCCGTCGGCCCTGCTCGATCACCACGACCTTCTTGCCAAGCTTGGCAGCCTGGATGGCCGCACGGCGCCCGGCCGGCCCACTGCCGACGACGATGAGGTCGTATTCGTTCATGAGGATGCTCCGCTTCAACTCGTGCGCCCAAGGGCTGATTTTCCCCTTTGTAGCATGTTTGTCTAAATGTTTGATTGCAGGTGGCCAGATCAAGATTTGAGCTATTTGCCTACCTCGTAGGCAGATGCTCAAAGTGCTCAAAAAACATCTTGACGCTTGTTGGGAAATGCCTTCCACTGCACCAATTGGGAATTGGTGCGGCAATGGTACAGCATCTGGCAAGCGTTTCATCTGACAATTCGAACTATGCGCTGGGTCGTCTGCGGGAGCTTCTGCGTGCCGTAGAGCTCGGCGCCGATGGCCGCCTGCCAACGGAACGCGCATTGGCCGAGATGCTGAACGTCGGGCGGCGGGCCGTGCGCCGGGCGCTGGAGGTGCTGGAGGCCGAGGGGCTGGTCTGGCGTCGACAGGGATCCGGCACCTTTGTCGGCGAACGACCAGACCGCTGGCACGACCAGCTGGACGATCTCGTCGCGGGCACGGATTTCATGGAGATCATGGAAGTCCGCCTGCGCATCGAGCCGCAGCTGGCGCAGCTTGCGGCCATGCGCGCCAAGCCTGCCGACATCGCCCGCATGCGCGATCTCGCCGCCAAGATCCTCGACAGCGAGGACGCCGACGCCCGGGAATTGTGGGACGGCGCACTGCATCGCCAGATCGCCCAGAGCGCCGGCAACCGGCTGTTCCTATCCATCTTCGATGTCGTCAACCGGGTGCGGCAGGATGAAGCCTGGCAGGCGATCCGCGAGCGCGCCCGGATCTCCGCAAACACCGTCAGCGTCTCGCTCGCGCAGCACATGGGGATCATCGATGCCATCGAGGCGCGCGATCCGGCCAAGGCAGGGGAAGCAATGCGTCAGCATCTCCTGATGCTTCAGGAACGGCTGATCCGCGCCACCTCGCTTGAGTCAGGCCAGGGCGACGCCTTGAGCGAAGCCTCGTGAAAATACCAGTTTGCCGGTGATCCGGCCAATAACAACAAGACAACCGAGAAATCAGACCAGAGGACAGACAATGAAACGGATGACCAGACTGACTTCCACGCTGCTGGCCGGCGTGCTGCTTGCTTTTCCGGCGCTCTCGAGCGAACTGCGGATCGGTCTCAACGACGATGCCGACGTGCTCGACCCCGCCCAGTCCCGCACGTTCGTCGGCCGTATCGTCTACACGGCGATGTGCGACAAGCTGGTCGACATTTCCCAGGACATGAAGATCGTCCCGCAGCTCGCCACCGAATGGGCCTGGTCCGAGGGCGGCAAGGTGCTGACCATGAAGCTGCGCCAGGGCGTCAAGTTCCATGACGAGACGCCCTTCAACGCCGAGGCCGTCGTTTACACCATCCAGCGCAACATGACGCTGCCGGAATCGCGCCGCAAGAGCGAGCTGTCGTCGGTCGAAAAGGTCGAGGCGAGCGGCGAGTACGAGGTCAAGTTCACGCTCAAGTCGCCCGACGTGACGCTGCTGGCCCAGCTCTCGGATCGCGCCGGTGCGATCGTCTCGCCCAAGGCCGCCAAGGAGCTCGGCGCCAACTTCGGCAGCCATCCGGTTTGTGCCGGCCCGTTCAAGTTCGTTGAGCGGATCCAGCAGGACCGCATCGTGCTCGAAAAGTTCGCCGACTACTGGGACAAGGACAAGGTGCTCGTCGACAAGGTCACCTACCTGCCTATTCCCGACACCACGGTAAAGCTCGCAAATCTGCGTTCCGGCGATCTCGACATTGCCGAACGCATTTCGCCCTCCGACGCGGAATCCGTGAAGAACGACCCGGCTCTTACCTATGCCGACGTCATCGGTCCCGGCTACATGGCCATGTACGTCAACATCGCCAACGGCGCCCGTGCCGACAATCCGCTTGGCAAGGACAAGCGCCTGCGTCAGGCTTTCTCGCTCGCCATCGACCGCGAGGCGATCAGCCAGATCGTCTTTGAGGGGACGGCTATGGCCGGAAACCAGCCGTTCCCGCCGTCGAGCCCGTGGTTCGACAAGGACATTCCCGTTCCGGCACGGGACATCGAAAAGGCCAAGCAGCTGATGAAGGAGGCGGGCCACGAGACGCTCGACATCGAGCTCCAGCATGCCAACAACACCACCCAGACCCAGATGATGCAGGTCATCCAGTCCATGGTAGCGGAGGCCGGCTTCAACGTGACGCTGAAGGCGACCGAGTTTGCCACGCTGCTCGATGAACAGACGCGCGGCAACTATCAGATCAGCCGCTCCGATTGGTCCGGCCGCATCGATCCGGATGGCAACATTCACCAGTTCATCACCTGCAAGGGTGGCATTAACGACGTGAAATACTGCAATCCGGAAGTCGACAAGCTTCTCAATGAAGCCCGCACCTCCACGGACGAGGCGGTTCGCAAGCACAATTACGATGCCGCCGCCGCCATCCTCAACGACGACATGCCGATCATCTATCTCGGCCACCAGCCCTATGCCTACGCCATCTCCAAGAAGGTGTCCGGCTTCGCGCCGTCGCCGGATGGCATGATCCGCCTGCTGGGCGTCGCCAAGAAGTAAGCCTTGCGCTGTGCGCCGGGCCGTGCGGACAGACCGCGCGGCCCGGGCAAGCCCGCAACCAGATAAGGGCGATGTCATGCCTGTCTACATCGGCAAGCGGCTGCTGGTCGCAATCCCGACCCTGCTGATCATCTCGATCTTCGTGTTCTCGCTGCAGAAACTCCTGCCGGGCGATCCGATCCTTGCCATGGCCGGCGAGGAGCGCGACCCCGCCACCCTCGAATTCCTGCGCGCCAAATATCATCTCAACGATCCGATCATCCTCCAGTACTTCGCCTGGCTGGGCGGCATTCTGGTCGGGGATTTCGGCATCTCGCTGCGCACCAACCAGCCGGTGCTCGAACTGATCGGCCAGAAGCTGCCGGTGACGATCCAGCTTGCGGTCATGGCGATGTTCTTCGCCATGGTGATCGGTATCCCGATCGGCATCCTGGCGGCGGTCAAGAAGAACACCTGGGTCGACTATGTCGCCAACATCGTCGCGCTGACCGGCCTGTCGATCCCGAACTTCTGGCTCGGCATCATGCTCATCCTGCTGGTCTCGGTGAAGCTTGGATGGCTGCCCGCCTCTGGATACGAATCGATCTTCGTCGACCCCGTGCGCTCGCTGCAGACCATGGTCATGCCGGCCTTCGTGCTCGGCAATGCACTGGCTGCCACGCTGATGCGTCACACCCGTTCGGCAATGGTGGGCGTGATGAGCGCCGACTACATCCGCACCGCGCGGGCGAAAGGCCTGTCGCCACGCGAGATCATCCTGTCCCACAGTTTTCGCAACGCCTTGCTGCCGGTGGTGACCCTGCTTGCCCTGCTGTTCGGCGAGCTTCTGGCCGGCGCCGTCCTGACCGAGCAGATCTTTACCATCCCCGGCTTCGGCAAGATGACCGTCGATGCCGTCTTCAACCGCGACTACGCCGTGGTGCAGGGCATCGTTCTGTGCACGGCGGTCGGCTTCATCCTCATGAACCTGCTTGCCGATGTCGCCTACGTTCTTCTCAACCCACGCCTGAGGGCCACCCTATGACGGCCGTCGACCAGACCCTTCCAGTCCCGGTGAAGCGCGAACAGAGCCGCGCCTGGCGCAAGATGAAGCGCAACCGCAGCGCCCTGTTCGGGCTGTGCATCGTTGCCTTTTTTGCCCTGCTTGCGCTGGCCGCGCCGCTTCTGCCCATACCCGATCCGGTCGCCACGAGCTGGTCGGCGATCCGCAAGGCGCCCTCGGCGGCCCACTGGCTCGGCACCGACGATCTCGGGCGCGACATTCTCGCCCGGATGATCTGGGGCGCGCGCGCCTCGCTGATGGCCGGCGTCTTCTCGGTGGCGATCGCCGTCTGCATCGGCGTCCCCTTCGGCCTCGTTGCCGGCTATTTCGGCGGCTGGGTGGACATGGTGATCTCGCGTGTCACGGAAGCCCTGCTCGCCATGCCCTTCCTGATCATGGCGATTGCGCTCGCCGCCTTTCTCGGCCCGAGCCTGACGAATGCGATGATTGCCATCGGCGTTTCGGCAACGCCGCTGTTCATCCGCCTGTCGCGCGGCCAGGTCCTGGCAGTCAAGACGGAAGACTACGTGGAAGGTGCGCGCGCCGTCGGTCTCAATCACGTCGAGATCATGACCCGCTACATTCTTCCCAACATCGTCGCCCCGATCATCGTCCAGGCGACCCTGACGATCGCCACCGCCATCATTGCCGAGGCAAGCCTTTCCTTCCTCGGCCTCGGCCAGCAGCCGCCGTCACCCTCCTGGGGGTCGATGCTGAACGTCGCCAAGAATTTCCTCAGCCAGGCGCCGTGGATGGCGATGTGGCCGGGAGCGGCGATCTTTCTGGTCGTCATCGGTTTCAACCTTCTCGGCGACGGGCTGCGCGATGCGCTCGACCCACGCGAGGCCTGAGCGGCCGGCCGAAGCCTGACTGTCACAAGGAATTTCGAAAATGACTGATTTCACCACACGGCCGGAAATTCTCGGCACGTTCGGCGTCGTGACCTCGACCCACTGGATCGCCTCGGCTGTCGGCATGGCGATCCTGGAAAAGGGCGGCAATGCCTTCGACGCCGCGGTCGCCTCCGGCTTCGTGCTGCAGATCGTCGAACCGCACCTGTGCGGCCCGGGCGGCGACATGCCGGCCGTCTTCTATTCGAAGAAGACCGACAAGGTCGAGGTCATCTGCGCTCAGGGACCGGCACCCGCCGGCGCCACCATCGAGCACTACATCTCCGAAGGCCTGAAGCTGATTCCGGGCGACGGCCTGCTGGCGACGGTCATTCCGGGCGCCTTCGACGGCTGGATGCTGATGCTGCGCGACTATGGCACGATGAGCGTGCGCGAGGTCCTGGAGCCGGCTATCTACTACGCCGAGCAGGGGCATCCGACGCTGCCGCGGGTTTCGGCCACCATCAAGGGGCTGGCTGACTTCTTCGAAAGGGAGTGGCCGACCTCCCACGAGACCTGGCTGCCGGGCGGTTCGGCACCCGAGCCGCATTCTTCGTTCAAGAACCCGGTGCTGGCCGAGACCTGGAAGCGCATCGTGTCCGAATCGGAAGCGAGGACCGGGCGCGAAAACCAGATCGAGGCGGCCCGCGACGCCTTTTACCGCGGCTTCGTCGCCGAGGCGATCGACACCTATCTGAAGACGGCAGAGGTCATGGATGCGAGCGGCATCCGGCACAAGGGCGTGCTGACGGCACAGGACATGGCCGGCTGGAGCGCCACGATCGAGGCGCCGCAGACGTTCGACTATCACGACTGGACAGTCGCCAAGACGCCTGCCTGGGGGCAGGGGCCGGTTCTGCTGCAGTCGCTCGCGCTGCTGAAGGGCTTTGATCTGGCGGCCATGGATCCGGCCGGCCCGGATTTCGTGCACACCGTCGTCGAGGCGATGAAGCTCGCCTTCGCCGACCGCGAAGTCTATTACGGCGACCCCGAATTCGGCCAGATCCCGACCGAATATTTGCTCTCGGACGGCTACAACGACGACCGCCGCAAGCTGATCGGTGGTCAGGCCTCGCTCGAGCTTCGACCCGGCAGCGTGCCCGGTTACGAGCGCCAGCTGGACGCGACCATGGCGATGCTCGCCGAGATGAGCGGCACCGGCACGGTCTACGAGCCGACCATGTCGCATCTGACCGAAAAGCGCGGCGACACTGTGCATATCGACGTCATCGACCGCTGGGGCAACATGGTCTCGACCACGCCGTCGGGCGGCTGGCTGCAGTCGTCGCCGATCGTACCGGGGCTGGGCTTTGCGCTGAACTCCCGCGCCCAGATGTTCTGGCTGAAGGACGGCCTGCCGACGTCGCTCGCACCCGGCAAGCGTCCCCGCACCACGCTGACCCCGTCGCTGGCGCTTCATCAGGGGCGGCCGAGCATGGTTTTCGGCACGCCCGGCGGCGACCAGCAGGACCAGTGGCAGCTGCCCTTCTTCCTGCGCTACGTGCACCACGGCAAGAACCTGCAGGCGTCGATCGACATGCCGCTGTTCCACACCTCGCATTTCCCCGGCTCGTTCTACCCGCGCACCAGCTCGCCGGGCGAAATCATGGTGGAAGCCAATATCGGTGCGCAGACGCTGGATGAACTGCGCCGTCGCGGCCACAAGGTGACTGTCGCGGATGAATGGACGGTCGGGCGCCTGACGGCGGCACGCCGTGATGCCGATGGGCTGCTCCGGGCGGCGGCGACGCCGCGGCTGATGCAGGCCTATGCGGTGGGACGCTGATCATGGCGGGCCCCCCAATCCTCTCCGTCCGGGACCTGACCACCTCCTTCCGCGTCGACGGCGAGTGGAAGAGCGTCGTGCGCAAGGCGTCGTTCGATGTCGGTGCCGGTGAGACGGTCGCGATCGTCGGCGAGAGCGGCTCCGGCAAGAGCGTCACCTCGCTGTCGATCATGCGCCTCCTCGATCCGGCCTCAAGCCGCATCGAGGGCGAGGTCATGCTGTCGGGTCGGGACCTGCTGTCGCTCTCCGAAAAGGAAATGCGTGCGGTTCGCGGCAACGAGGTCTCGATGATCTTCCAGGAGCCGATGACGTCGCTCAACCCGATCTTCACGATCGGCCGGCAAATCTCGGAGGTCCTGGCCCGCCACAAGGGCCTGTCGGCCCAGGAAGCGCGGGCCGAAACGGTGCGGCTTCTGGAAAAGGTGCGCATCCCCAATGCGTCCTCCCGCTTCGACGACTACCCGCACCAGTTCTCCGGCGGCATGCGCCAGCGCGTCATGATCGCTATGGCGCTTGCCTCCCGGCCAAAGCTGCTGATTGCCGACGAGCCGACGACGGCGCTCGATGTCACCATCCAGGGACAGATCCTCGATCTCATCAAGGTGCTGCAGGAAGAGGAGGGCATGTCCGTGCTCTTCATCACCCATGACATGGGCGTGGTGGCCGAGATCGCCGACCGCACCATCGTCATGTATCGCGGCGAGCAGGTCGAAACCGGTGCAACGGAAGAGATCTTCCACCGCGGCCAGCACCCCTATACGCGCGCACTTCTGTCTGCGGTGCCGAAGCTTGGCTCGATGGAAAACCGCCCTTGGCCGACCCGGTTTCCGGTCGTCGACATGAAGACGGGGCTTGCCGCCGAACCGGTCGAGGTTGCCGGAACCGTGGCGCACGGAAAGACGCCGCTGCTTGCCGTCCGGAACCTGGTGACCCGCTTCCCGGTGCGCTCCGGCCTGCTGTCGCGCCAGACCGGTGCAGTGCATGCGGTCGAAAACGTTTCCTTCGATCTCCATCAGGGCGAGACCCTGGCGCTGGTCGGTGAATCCGGCTGCGGCAAGTCCACGACCGGGCGCTCCATCATGCGGCTGGTGGAGCCGCAGGCTGGCCAGATCGAGCTCGACGGCTATAACGTCCTGCGCCTCGATCAGGTCGGCCTTCGGGCCATGCGCAAATCGGTCCAGATGATCTTCCAGGATCCGTTCTCCTCGCTCAACCCGCGCATGACGGTCGGTGCCGCGATCGCCGAGCCCTTCGTCAAGCACAAGCTCGGAACGACCAGGCAAGCCAAGGAAAAGACCGCCGATCTTCTCGAAAAGGTCGGCCTGTCGGCGGACATGGCCAAGCGCTACCCGCACGAATTCTCCGGCGGCCAGCGCCAGCGTGTCGCGATCGCCCGGGCGCTCTCGCTCGACCCCAAGCTGATCGTCGCCGACGAAAGCGTCTCGGCGCTTGACGTGTCGATCAAGGCGCAGGTCTGCAACCTGCTGCTCGACCTGCAGCAGAGCCTCAACCTGGCCTTCCTGTTCATTTCCCACGACATGGCCGTGGTGGAGCGCGTCAGCCACCGGGTGGCGGTCATGTACCTGGGCGAAATCGTCGAGATCGGGCCGCGCGCCGCCGTCTTCGACAACCCGCAGCATTCCTACACGAGAAAGCTGATGGCGGCGGTGCCGGTGCCGGATCCGGCCCGCCGCGGCATTCGCCGGGGGATCTCCAACGACGAGCTGAAGAGCCCGGTGCGCGGCATGGACTACCTGCCGCCGAAGCGGGAATACCGCGAGGTCTCGGCCGGACACCTGGTGCAACTGGGGTGAGGGGTCGGCGCCCGCGGGCGCACCCCGGCAAGGGTAGGGCCTAGATCAACCTTAACCCCTTAAGGCTGACATGGCCGTCCTTGCCGATGATGATATGGTCGTGGACGGTAATGCCGAGCGGCTTTGCCGTGTCGACGATGGTCTTCGTCATGTCGATATCGGCACGCGACGGCGTCGGGTCGCCGCTCGGATGGTTGTGGACGAGGATGATCGCCGTCGCCGACAGCTCCAGTGCCCGCCGCACCACTTCGCGCGGATAGACCGGCGTGTGATCGACCGTCCCTTGGCCCTGCACTTCGTCGGCGATCAGCACGTTGCGCTTGTCGAGGAACAGGATGCGGAACTGCTCGCGCGATTCGTAGGCCATGGCGGCGTGGCAATAATCGATCACCGACGACCAGGACGAGAGCACCTGCTTTTCCCGCAATTCGCTTCTGAGCATGCGCTGGCCGACGGTTGCCACCAGCTTCAGGTCGAGCGCCACGGTCTCGCCGACGCCCTTGATTTCCCGGAGCAGTCCAAGCGGCGCGCCGAGCACGCCGGCGAGCGATCCGAACCGCCCGATCAGCGCCTTGGCGAGCGGCTTGGTATCCCGGCGGGGAATGGAGCGGAACAGCAGGAGCTCGAGGATCTCGTAGTCCGCCAGCGAAGTATCGCCATGGTCGCGGTATTTTTCCCGCAGCCGTTCGCGGTGTCCGTGAAAATGTTCGGTTGCGGCCTCACCGAGGGGGCGTGCCGTTTTCCTTGCCTGTTTGGGCTTTGCGAGCTGCTCGGCGAAAAAACCGCGCTCGTCCTCCAGGAGGGAGGTCTGGTCGTCCGGCGGCGGGGCAGGACGTTTGGTCATTTTACCTCGGCAGCGGCGGCAGGCCGGGACGGTCCAGCCCTGCCGGAGACAGCGTGAAGATCTCGCAGCCGGTCGCCGTGACGCCGACCGCATGCTCGTACTGCGCCGACAGCGAACGGTCGCGGGTAACGGCGGTCCAGCCGTCCGCCAGCACCTTCACATGCGGCTTGCCGAGGTTGATCATCGGCTCGATCGTGAAGATCATGCCTTCCCGGATTTCCGGCCCTTCGTCGGCACGGCCGTAATGCAGAATGTTCGGCGAATCGTGGAACAGACGGCCGACGCCGTGGCCGCAGAAATCGCGCACCACCGAGCACCGCTCGGCTTCCGCATAGGTCTGGATGGCCTCGCCGATCGCACCGGTGCGCACGCCGGGCCGCACCGCCGCAATACCGCGCAGCAGGCATTCATAGGTGACTTCGAGCAGCCGTTCGGCCGCCCGCTTGATCTGGCCGACCGGATACATCCGGCTTGAATCCCCGTGCCAGCCGTCGAGGATGTAGGTGACGTCGATATTGACGACGTCGCCGTCGCGCAGCGGCTTGTCGTCCGGCATACCGTGGCAGACCACGTGGTTGATCGAGGTGCAGACGGAATATTTGTAGCCGCGGTAATGCAGCGTTGCGGGCAGGGCGCCGTGATCCATGCCGAACTCGAAGACGAACCGGTCGATGGCGCTGGTGGTGATGCCCGGCTTGACGATCGAGGTCAGTTCGTCGAGGCAGCGTGCTGTCAGAAGACAGGCTTTGCGCATGCCCGCGAAATCGTCGGCTGTGTCGTAGAGCCGGATCGCACCCGTGTTCTTCAGGGGGGCGGAAACCGCCTCGATGTAATTGACCATGTCCATTCTCTCGCAACTCTCCCGTTCATAAAGCAGCAGGGACGGGTTCGTCTATCTCTACAAGCCCGCAAGGGGCGATTTCCTGCGGGCTGACGCGGCAGCGCACCGCATAGGCCTCGACGCCGCGCCGCCGGGCGCGGCTGAAGGCTGCGGCATAGGCGGGATCGAGATCGCCGCAGATCCGAAATCGGGAGCAATCCTGGCGTTGGATCAGGTAGAGCATCACCGCCCGGTGACCCTCGTCCGCCATATCGCCCAGTTCGTCGAGATGCTTTGCGCCACGCTTTGTCACCGTATCGGGAAACTCCGCCAGACCGGGGCTGCGGCTGAAGTGGACGTTCTTGACCTCCACATAGGCATCCGCAAGACCACTCTGCTTCAAAAGCAGGTCGATCCGGGAGTTGCGCCCGTAGCGCTGTTCGCGCAGCACAGTCCCGTATCCGCCAAGCGCCGGAACAATACCCGACCGGATCGCCTCCTCCGCCAGCCGGTTGGGCAGGCCGGTATTGATCCCGATGGTTTCGCCATGGACCTCCACCATCTCGAACATGTGCCGGTACTTGCGCGTCGGACTGTCATGCAGCGAAACCCAGATCCGCGAGCCCGGCGTGGTCAGCCCGCGCATCGATCCGGTGTTCGGGCAGGATCCGGTAAATGGCGTTCCGTCGTCGAGAACCGCGTCGAACAGGAAGCGCTTGTAGCGCTGCAAAAGGCGCGCCGGAACGAGCGGCGGATCGAAGATCATGACGGCCGTCTCAGGCGCGCACGAGAACGTAGGTGCCGGGCGCCTCGCCGAGCGCGCCAAGGGCGGTTCCACCCGGAGCGCGGGCAGGAACGCGTTCGCTCGACTTCGCCTCGATCCAGGACTGCCAGTGAGGCCACCACGAGCCCTTTGTCTCTTCGGCGGCGGCGACCCAGTCCTCAAACGAGCCTTCTGGCCCTGCACCCGTCCAGAACCGGTATTTTGCGCGCGCCGGCGGGTTGATCACTCCGGCGATGTGACCGGACGCAGACAGCACGAAGTCGACGGGTCCGCCGAACAGCGACGAGCCCAGGAAGACGGAATTCGCCGGAGCGATATGGTCTTCGCGGGTGGCAAGGTTATAGACCGGCAGCGTGATGTCCTTAAGGGAGATCAGTTTCCCTGCGAGCGTCATCTCGCCTTGGCTCAGCCGATTGTCCAGGTAGCAGTTGCGCAGGTAGTAGGCGTGGTTCGCGGCAGCCAGCCGCGTCGCGTCGGCGTTCCAGTAGAGAAGGTCGAAGGGTGGCGGCTCCCGGCCCTTGAGATAGTTGTTGACCACATAGGGCCAGATCAGCTCGGATGCGCGCAGCATGTTGAAGACGGTGACCATCTTGGCGCCTGCCAGGTAGCCGGTCGCCTCCATGTGCTTCTCGAGCGCCGCGATCTGCTCCTCGTCGACGAAGATCTTCAGGTCGCCGGCGTGGGTGAAGTCGACCTGGGTCGTCAGGAACGTCGCGGAAGCCACCCGCCTGTTTCCCGTTTGAGCGTGATAGGCGAGGGTGGCCGCAAGCAGGGTGCCGCCGACACAGTAGCCGATTGCGTTGACTTCTCGCTCGTTGGTCGCCGTCTCGATCGTTTCCAGCGCAAAGTCGATGCCTTCACGCATATAGGCTTCCCAGTCCTTGGCCGCATGCCGGCTGTCCGGGTTGACCCAGGAGATGACGAACACCGTGTGGCCCTGGTCGACGCACCACTTGATGAAGCTCTTCTCCGGCGTCAGGTCGAGGATGTAGTATTTGTTGATCCACGGCGGCACGATCAGCAGCGGGCGCTTGAATACGGTTTCCGTGGTCGGATCGTACTGCAGGATTTCGCACAGCTCGTTGCGCGCGATCACCTTGCCGGGCGTCAGCGCCATGTTGTCGCCGATCGCGAATCGCGACGCGTCCGTGTGTCTCACCCGCAGGTGACCGCCCCCGGCCAGGATGTCTTCGGCAAGCATCTTCATC
>Ga0065165_1002243_pt1 | contig 17149 bp, 13 predicted proteins | sample AraplaMF_Cvi_mMF_FD_63813 | JGI IMG/M metagenome (GOLD analysis project Ga0065165, IMG submission 63813) | Arabidopsis root microbial communities from the University of North Carolina, USA - plate scrape MF_Cvi_mMF (version 2) (version 3) | ecosystem: Host-associated > Plants > Roots >...
GAACTTGTTCAGCGTATCGCCGAGCACAACCCGCATCTGTACCAGCGGGATGTCGAGAACATTGTGAATGCGATTCTCGAAGAGATCGTAGCGGCTCTCGCACGCGGTGACCGCGTCGAGCTGCGCGGCTTCGGTGCCTTCTCGGTCAAGCATCGCCCTGCACGCGCCGGGCGCAATCCACGCACCGGCGCCCATGTGCCCGTCGATCAGAAGAGCGTTCCGTTCTTCAAGACCGGCAAGGAAATGCGCGAGCGGCTGAACCGCGACCATCCGGATCCCGGCGCGCCCGACTAAGGCTGTCGTCGTCCGGGTTTAACCTGATAGCCGCATGATGCGGCAGCAAGCTTGATTCAAGACGAGCGATCGCGATGCGAAAATTCCTGACCGCGCTGATCGTGATTCCGCTGGGCCTGATCCTGGTGACCTTTGCCGTCGCCAACCGGCATTTCGTCACCGTCTCTTTCGACCCCTTCGTGTCCAGCGATCCGTCATTCGCGGTCACGATGCCGCTATTCCTGCTTCTGATCCTGGTGGCCGCCTTCGGGGTCATCGTGGGCGGCTGTGCCGTCTGGTTCGGCCAGCGGCACTGGCGGCGGGCGGCGCGCCGGCATGAGGCCGATGCCCGGGCGGCCAGGGTCGAACTGGCCGGTCTCCAGGCCCAGGCGACCGCGGCCAGGCCCGAGCCCCAGCGGCTCCCGGTGCCATCAGGGGCAGGCCTTTACGGACCCGTCGGGCGAGACAAGCAGCGCGCGACGTTGTAGAAGCGGCCCGACTGAAAAGCCTGTTTCCCGGCCGCCACTTGCGGCCTTCATTTGCTTCGAGACCATGTCCCTGCTCGTCAAGATCTGCGGCCTGTCCACGCGCGAGACGCTCGATGTAGCGCTCGACGCGGGCGCCGACATGGTGGGGTTCGTGTTCTTCCCGCCGTCGCCCCGGCATGTCTCGCTCGAGAGGGGGCGCGACCTCGGCCGCCAGGTGAAACGGCGCGCGCTGAAAGTGGCGCTCACGGTCGATGCCGACGATGCCTCGCTCGACAATATCATGGACGCGCTGTCGCCTGACATCCTCCAGCTCCACGGCCAGGAGAGCGTCGCACGGCTGCGCGACATCAAGCAGCGGTTCGGCCGCCCCGTGATGAAGGCGGTGCCGGTCGCAACCGCTGCCGATCTGGCGGTGCTGCCCGGTTACGCGGCTATCGCCGACCGCATCCTGTTTGATGCGCGCGCGCCGAAGGATGCGACGCGGCCCGGCGGCTTGGGGGAGCCGTTCGATTGGCACCTGCTCGAAAATCTCGATCTGAAGCTGCCCTACATGGTCTCGGGCGGGCTTCACGCCGACAACGTCGCTGAGGCCGTTCGCGTCACCGGCGCCGGCGGCGTCGATGTCTCCTCCGGCATCGAGAGCGCCCCCGGCGTGAAAGATCCGGAGATGATCAAGGCCTTCATTCGCGCCGCGCGCGCCACTCAAGAGCTGAGCGTTCGATGAACATCGTCAAACCAAATTCCTACCGCAGCGGCCCCGACGAGCGTGGCCATTTCGGCATCTTCGGCGGACGCTTCGTCGCCGAAACCCTGATGCCGCTGATTCTCGATCTGGAGAAGGCCTACACTGCGGCCAAGGCCGATCCCGCCTTCCAGGCCGAGATGAACGGCTATCTCAAGAACTATGTCGGCCGGCCCTCGCCGCTCTATTTCGCCGAGCGCCTCACCGAGCATCTCGGCGGCGCGAAGATCTACCTTAAGCGCGAAGAGCTCAACCACACCGGCTCGCACAAGGTGAACAACGTGCTCGGCCAGATCATGCTGGCACGGCGCATGGGCAAGAAGCGCATCATCGCCGAGACCGGCGCCGGCCAGCACGGTGTCGCCACCGCGACCTTGTGCGCGCGCTTCGGCCTGGAATGCGTGGTCTACATGGGCGCCGTCGACGTCGAGCGGCAGCAGCCCAACGTGATCCGCATGGAGATGCTGGGCGCAACGGTGGTCCCGGTGCAGTCGGGCACGCGCACGCTCAAGGACGCCATGAACGAGGCGCTGCGCGACTGGGTCACCAACGTGCACAACACGTTCTATTGCATCGGCACGGTGGCGGGTCCGCATCCCTATCCGACGCTGGTGCGCGACTTCCAGTCGATCATCGGTAACGAGACCAAGGTGCAGATGCAGGAGATCGAGGGCCGTCTGCCGGATTCGCTGGTCGCCTGCATCGGCGGCGGCTCGAATGCGATGGGCCTGTTCCATCCCTTCCTCGATGATTCCACCGTCGAAATTTTCGGCGTCGAAGCCGCGGGCCATGGACTGACGCAGCTCCATGCGGCCTCGATCGCGGGCGGCCGTCCCGGCGTGCTCCACGGCAACCGCACTTATCTGCTGATGGATGCCGACGGCCAGATCCAGGATGCGCACTCGATCTCCGCCGGTCTCGACTATCCCGGCATCGGCCCCGAACATTCCTGGCTGCACGAGATCGGCCGTGTGAACTACCTCTCCGCGACCGATGACGAGGCGCTGGCCGCATTCCAGCTGCTCTCGAAGCTCGAAGGCATCATCCCCGCGCTCGAGCCCGCGCACGCCATCGCCAAGGTGATGGAGCTCGCGCCAAAGCGGCCGAAGGACCACCTGATGGTCGTCAATCTTTCCGGCCGCGGCGACAAGGACGTCCCGCAGGTCGGCGACATCCTGAGGGGCAAGAGCAAGTGACCACGCGTATCGACACCCGTTTTGCCGAGCTGAAGAAAGAGGGCCGCGCGGCCTTCGTCACCTATGTGATGGCCGGCGATCCCGATCTCTCGACGTCGCTCGAGATCGTCAAGGCGCTGCCCAAGGCAGGCGCCGAAATCATCGAACTCGGCATTCCCTTCACCGATCCGATGGCGGATGGTCCCTCGATTCAGGCAGCCGGTCTGCGCGCGCTCAAGAACGGCACGACCTTGAAGAAGACGCTGGGGCTGGTGCGCGACTTCCGCAAGGACGACAACGTCACGCCATTGGTGCTGATGGGTTATTACAACCCGATCTACATCTACGGTGTCGACAAGTTCTTGGCTGACGCCAAGGCGGCCGGCGTTGACGGCCTCATCATCGTCGATTTGCCGCCGGAGGAAGACGACGAGCTTTGCATTCCCGCGCTGAAGGCGGGCCTGAACTTCATTCGTTTGGCGACCCCGACCACCGACGACAAGCGCCTGCCCGCGGTGCTGACGAACACATCGGGCTTTGTCTACTACGTCTCCATCGCCGGCATCACCGGTGCGGCGGCTGCGGACGCCAACGCCGTCGGTGAAGCCGTCGCGCGCATCAAGCGGCATACCAAGCTGCCGATCTGCGTCGGTTTCGGCATCCGCACGCCGGAGGCGGCGCGCGCCATTGCCGAGAAGGCTGATGGTTCGGTGGTCGGCACAGCGCTGGTCGACGCGCTCAGGAACAGCCTCGATGCCGAGGGCCGCGCGACCGCCAAAACCGTTAACGCCGTGGCGGAGCTGACCGCGGCGCTGGCCCAGGGCGTCAGGGCTGCGAAACAGGCGGCCGAATAGGCCATAATTCCACTTTGGCTCTTTAGTTTGAGCATGATCTTGTCGGAAAACCGCTTCACACTTTTCCGGATCATGCTCTAAGGCGGGCGAGACGGCGGCTTGCCGGGCCGAGGCCCGGCCGCCATATATCCCTTCAGGCGATCCCGAAGCGGGGCTCGCACATCGGAGCAAACCATGAACTGGCTTACCAATGTGGTCCGGCCGAAGATCCGCAACATGCTGCGGCGGGAGACGCCGGAGAATCTGTGGATCAAGTGTCCGGATTCCGGGCAGCTCGTGTTCTACAAGGACGTCGAGGCCAACCAGTTCGTCATCCCCGGCTCGAACTACCACATGCGCATGGGCGCGGTGGCGCGCCTGAAGTCGATCTTCGACAACGAGACCTGGTACGACGTGGCGGTGCCTGACGTGACGCCCGATCCGCTCAAGTTCCGCGACGAGAAGAAATACGTCGATCGCATCAAGGACGCGCGTGCGCGGACCAATCTGAACGACGCGGTCAAGGTCGGCTACGGCAAGCTCGAGGGCGCCGCCGTCGTCGTCGCGGTGCAGGATTTCGATTTCATGGGTGGCTCGCTCGGCATGGCCGCGGGCGAAGCCCTCGTGCGCGGGCTCGAGCTCGCGGTCGAGAAGAAGTCGCCCTTCATCGTGTTCGCCGCCTCCGGCGGCGCGCGCATGCAGGAAGGCATCCTCTCGCTGATGCAGATGCCGCGCACCACGGTCGGCGTGCAGATGCTGCGCGAGGCGAAACAGCCCTACATCGTCGTGCTGACCAACCCCACGACCGGCGGCGTCACCGCATCCTACGCGATGCTTGGCGACGTGCAGATCGCCGAACCCGGCGCGCTGATCGGTTTTGCCGGCGCACGCGTGATCGAGCAGACCATCCGCGAAAAACTCCCGGAGGGTTTCCAGCGTGCCGAATATCTGAAGGAGCACGGCATGGTCGACATGGTCGTGCATCGCCATGAGCTGCGTCCGACCCTGGCGCGGCTGTGCCGCCTGCTGACCAGGGCGCCGGCGCAGGACGGCGCATCGAAATCGGTGCAGCCGGTCGTCAGCCCCGCGCAGATCGTCTCGGCCGCCGAGACGGCGCCGGCTGCGCCGCACGCGTGAACGCTTCCTCTGACAGCGCAAAGCCGCCGCTCGGCGAACTGATCGGGCGGCTGTCGGCCCTGCATCAGAAGCGTATCGATCTCGGGCTTGAGCGGATGCACCGTCTGCTCGAGCGGCTCGGCCATCCCGAACGCAAGCTGCCGCCGGTGATCCACGTCGCCGGCACCAACGGCAAAGGCTCGACGGTCGCCTATCTGCGCGCGACGCTGGAGGCCGCCGGCCTGCGTGTCCATGCCTACACGTCGCCCTATCTGGTCCGCATCAACGAATGTTTCCGGCTCGGCCGCGTCGGCGGCGGCGTGCTGGTCGGCGACGACGAATTGCGTGCGGCGCTGGAGGATGTCGAGCGGGTCAATGCCGGCGAGGCTGCGACGGTGTTCGAGCTGAAGACCGCCGCCGCATTCCATCTGTTCGCGCAGAACCCGGCCGATGCCGTGCTGCTCGAAGTCGGCCTCGGCGGCCGGCTCGATTCGACCAATGTCGTCGATACGCCGGCAGCCTGCGTGATCACCCCTGTCAGCATGGACCACATGGATTTTCTCGGGGACACCCTGACGTCGATCGCCGGCGAGAAGGCGGCGATCATCAAGCGTGGCGTGCCCGTGGTCTGCTCGGAACAGGCGCCGGAGGCGATGGCGGTGATCGAGGCGCAGGCCAAACTCATGCGCGCGCCGCTGTTTGCCGCGAACGAGAGCTGGCACGTCAATGTCGAGCATGGGCGGCTGGTCTATTCCGACGAGCGCGGCCTGATGGATCTGGCGGCGCCGCGCCTGTTCGGCCGCCACCAGTTCGACAATGCCGGGCTTGCGATCGCGACGCTGCGTGCGATTCCGACGTTCAAGGTCAACCAGTCGGCGTTCGAGGCCGGCATCCTCGGTGCCGAATGGCCGGCACGGATGCAGCGCCTCACCTCGGGTGAATTGCTCTCGTGGGGACCGCACGGCAGTGAGATCTGGCTCGACGGCGGGCACAATGCCGAAGGCGGCCGCGTCGCAGCCGCCGCGCTCGGCGATCTCGAGGAGCGGGTGTCACGGCCGCTGGTCGTGATCGCGGGCATGATGGCCAACAAGGACGCTCGGGCATTTCTGGCCAATTTCGCCGGGCTCACCCGCCACATCATCGCAGTGCCGATCCCCGATACCGAGAACGCGATGCCGGTCGATCGCCTTGCGGATGCCTCGCGCAGCCTCGGCATGCGCGTCGAGATCGCGCCAGGCATAGAGGCCGCGCTGCGGGCTCTGTCGAAGCTCGCCTATGAGGTGCCGCCGCGCATCCTGATCACCGGCTCGCTCTATCTTGCCGGCCATGTGCTCGGGCTCAACGGCACGCCTCCTGCATAAATCCTCTTGTCCCGGACGCGGTGCAGCGTGCAACGCTGCTCCGCAGAGCCGGGACCCAGAAGCCACATGGGCCCCGGCTCTGCAGCGCACCGCTACTGGACGATGCTTCGCATCGACAGGGAAGCGCTGCGCTGCGTCCGGGGCAAGAGAGAATTTCAATGCGTTTTGCCGCGATCGCCGACGTCCATGGAAACCATCTCGCGCTGGAGGCGGTGCTCGCCGACATCCGCGCCCTTGGGATCACCGACATCGTCGATCTCGGCGACATGCTGAGCGGCCCGCTCGATGCACGGCGCACCGTCGAGATCCTGATGACGCTCGACGCCGTGCATGTGCTCGGCAATCACGACCGCTATCTGCTCGACCGCCCCCCGGAAAGGATGGGCTCATGGGACCGTCCCGCCCATGCGCAGCTCAACGCCGCGCAACTCGACTGGCTGCGCGCACAGCCGATGACACGCGTCTTCCGCGACGACGTATTTCTCTGTCACGCGACGCCCGATGATGACGAAGTCTATTGGCTCGATACCGTGCATCCCGACGGCACGGTCGCGCTGTCGCCGCTCGACCGCATCGAGCAATTCGCGGAAGGAATCACGCAATCGCTGATCCTCTGCGCCCACACCCACCTTGCCCGCGCGGTGCGGCTTCGCGACGGCCGGCTGATCGTCAACCCCGGCAGCGTCGGCAGCCCGGGCTATCGCGATGTGCATCCGTTCCTGCATGTCGTCGAAGCCGGTACGCCGCACGCGCGCTATGCGATTCTCGAACTGACAGATGGTGGATGGCAGGTGACGTTCCGCCACGTCAGCTACGATCACGAGGCGATGGCCGCGCTCGCACGCCGCAACAATCAGCCGGAGCTCGCGAACGCGCTGGCGACGGGCTGGATCAAGCCGTGAAAACCAAAACGGCCGGCTTTCGCCGGCCGTTGCACAACTTGTCGCTCGCGCCGCGGATCAAACCGCCGACGTGATCCACTGCTGGAGCTTCGCCTTCGGCGCCGCGCCGACCTGGCGGGAGGCCATCTCGCCGCCCTTGAAGATCATCAGGGTCGGGATCGACATCACGCCGTATTTCGACGCTGTCTTCGGGCTCTCGTCGACGTTGAGCTTCACGATCTTGACCTTGTCGCCCATCGCGCCGGCGATCTCGTCGAGGGCGGGAGCGATCATGCGGCAGGGGCCGCACCACTCGGCCCAGAAATCGACGACGACGGGGCCGTTCGCCTTGAGCACTTCGGCTTCGAAATCGGTGTCAGAAACCTTGCCAACGGCCATTGGAGTACCTCACTCGGTTAAACGAATCGGCGCGACATGGAATCGCGCCCGGGATCATGATCCCAACCTATGAACGGCCCCTTGCCGGGTCAAGGACGCTCACACCGAGATGAAGGGATGCCAGCGCCGCGTCCAGCGCGGGGGCTGAAATCTCCATGTATTCAAGGGCCTCGGTCCAGAGCAGGACGGCGCGGATGGGCTTTTGGGGATAAAGCCGCGCCAGCACGGCCCGGTACAGCGCAAGCTGCCGGACATAGGCGGCGGGCGCCTCGGCCGCGCTTTTGGGTGCCGCCTGGTTGGTCTTGAAATCGACGATCAAGACCTCGTCCGGCCGAACGACCAGCCGGTCGACCTGCCCGGACACCAGCGCCGGCGGCCGCCCCGGCCGGTCGAGCCTGCCGACGATGGAGACCTCGGCCCGGCTGCCGGCGGCAAAAACGGGCGCGAATCGCGGCTCGGCGATCAAGGCCAGCACCTTGACGGCCAGCGCAGTGCGGTCCGCCTCGGTCCAGTCCGCGGCGTTGCGTGCCATGAAGCCGAGCGCGGCCTCGCGCCGGCGCTCGGTGGCGATGTCGGGCAGGGATTGCAGCAGCCGGTGCACCAGCGTGCCGCGTTGCAGCGCCAGCGCGCGCGATTGCACCGATTCGCCACCTCGCACGCCGCGGCCTTCCTCGGCCGATTGGCCGGACGGACGCACCAGATCGTCCTCGATCGTCTCGCGTGGCGCCGGCGTCCGCAGCCAGTCCGGCAGCGCGACCGATTGGTCCACCGACGTCGCGGGCGTGCCCAAGGCTATGACATCCTCGGGGCGGGCGAATCGGGTCACCTTGCCGAGCGGTGTCTCGATCGTCTGCTTGTCCAGGCCTGAGCCGGATAGCCCGGTGTCGATGAGGTCGTACCAGCTCAGCTTGCGAACCGTCTTCATGTTGCCGGGCATGCAGCCGCCGACGATCAGCCGGTCGGCCGCGCGCGTCATCGCGACATAGAGCAGGCGGCGGTATTCGTCCTCGGTCTCCTCGATCATCGCCTTGCGGGCGTCGGCGACGGGTTTTGGATCGTCTGCCTTGCGGCCGGCCCAGACGACGACCTCGCCGCCATTGCCGCGCGGCACGTGGACCAGCCGCACCCGCTGCGAATCCGCGGGCGACGACGTGGTGTCGACCATGAACACGACGGAAGCTTCCAGCCCCTTGGCGCCGTGCACGGTCATCACCCGCACCTCGTCGCGCGAGATCTCCATGTCGCGCTTCACCTCGGTGTCGGTCGAGCGCAGCCAGGCCATGAAGCCTTGCAACGAAGCCGGCGCCTTGCGCTCGTAGTTCAGCGCCAGCTCCAAAAATTCGTCGAGCGCGTCGTTGGCCTCGTGCCCGAGCCGGCGCAGGATGCGCGCACGTCCGCCGTCGCCGCCGAGCAGCCAGGCATAGAAGGCGAACGGCGTCTCCTCGCGCGCGCGGGTCTCGCAGGCTTCAAGGCGGCGCAGCGCCGTCGCGAACTTTTCGCTTCCGGCGGCATGCTCGCCGAGCGCGCGGCGCAGCGATCCCTTGCGACCATAAGCGAGATGAAACAGATCGTCGTCATCGAGCCCGAACAGCGGGCTCTTCAGCGCCACCGCGAGCGCGAGGTCGTCCTGCGGCAGCAGCAGTGCATCGGCGAGGTTCATCAAATCGATGATGCCGATGTGCTCGGTGAGTTTGAGCCGGTCGGCGCCGGCGACCGGGACGCCGGCGTGCTTCAGCGCCTGGATCACGGCGTCGAACGCGTTGCCGCGCCGTCGCACCAGGATGAGCATGTCGCCATAGCGCAGCGGACGGCGTTCGCCTTCGTGCCCCGTCAGCGTGCCGCTCTCGACCAGCCGCTTGATCTCGGTCTGGATGCGGCGGGCGAGCTTGACCTCGGGGCTGGTGGCGGCAACGCCGTCGAACGGCGCGCGCCAGCCCTCGATCTCCTGCCGGTCTTCGGCGACGGCAAGGTCCCAGAGTTCGATGACACTGGGGCCGGCATCGGCGAGCGCATTGTGCAGGGGATGGCCGATCTCGACGGAATGGATACTCTTGTAGATCTCGGGCTCGCGGAAGACCTGGTCGACCGAGTGCAGGATCGCGGCGCCCGAGCGGAACGAATAGGTGAAGGCGACGGGATCGAATTTCAGCCCGGCGGCGGTGAACTTGCGGTGCAGCTCGCGCTTGCGCGCGTCGAATTCATGGGGGTCGGCGCCCTGGAACGAGAAGATCGACTGCTTCTCGTCACCGACGGCGAAGACGGTGCGGTTCAGCCCCTCGCGTGCGCCTTCGCCGGCTGTGAACTCGGAGATGATGTGCGCGACGATGTCCCATTGCCGCGGGCTGGTGTCCTGGGCCTCGTCGATCAGCACGTGATCGACGCCGCGGTCGAGCTTGTAGTGCACCCAGCCCGAGGAGACGCGGTTCAGCATCGCCAGCGTCTTGTCGATCAAATCGTCGTAGTCGAGCAGGCCGCGCTCCTGTTTCTCGCGGCGGTAGTTCGCGGCGGCCGCGGTCGCGATATGCAGCAGGGCTGCACTGCGGTCGCGCATGGTCACCGCGCGGCGCTTCTCGACCAGACCACCGAGACGCTGCGCTTCGTTCTCGAACAGGCGTGCGACGGAGGGATTGTTCTCACCAAACTTCTTGGTCAGCACCGCCTTGCGCGGCACCTTGTCGTCGGTGAGGAAGACGCAGAGATAGGCATCGACCTGTGCCGCGCCGGAAAACGCCTTGGCCTCATGAAGGCGTCCTGCCTGGCTCTTGTCGGAAGAAGTGCCGTCCTCCAGCGCAAAGGCGATGTCGTCCCAGCGCGAACGCGGCAAGTACGGGCCGTCGAGGATTTCCGTCTCGACGTCCTCGATGCGGTCCGTCGCGTCAACGCCCAGCACCGCCGCCATCTGTGCGGCGGCGGCTTCGGCGTTGCCGGCTTCATCGGTCCAGGCCATGAAATGGTCGCGGCTCAGGCACGCCTCGCGCACGACCTCCTTGAAGGTGACGTCGGCGGCGCTTTCCATCGCGGTCAAGAGCGCGCGGCCGGTGACACTGTCGGGCGCGCGTGCGGCGTCCAGCATCACCTTCAGATTGGCGCGCTCCATCATGTCGTTCTGGTCGCGCTCGTCGATCACGGCGAAGCGCGCGGGCACGTTGGCCTCGAACGGAAATTGCTGTAGCAGGCGCGTGCACAGCGCGTGGATGGTCTGCACCTTCAACCCGCCCGGCGTCTCCAGCGCGCAGGCGAACAGCTTTCGCGCGTCGCGGCGCAGCTTTCGATCGGGATGAGGAATGCCGACGGCGCGGATCGCGGCGTCCAGCCCGGTATCATCCAGCGTCACCCAATGCCCGAGCGTCGTGAACACGCGCTCGGCCATGTTGGCGGCGGCGGCCTTGGTGAAGGTGATGCAGAGGATCTTTTCCGGCGGCACACCCGACAGCAAGAGGCGGATCACCCGCTGCACCAGCACATGGGTCTTGCCCGAGCCGGCATTGGCCGAGACAAAGGCCGACGCGGTCGGGTCGGACGCGCGCGCCTGCCGCGCACGCACTTCGTCGGGGATAGGACGCGGCAGCTTCACCATTCCTCGATCCCCAATCCGCCGGCCGCGGACCATTCCTTGATCCGGGCGAGATCGTCATAGGTGCCGTAGCGGTTGGTCCACATCGGCAGGTTCAGCGAGGTGTAGGGCTGGTTCTCGTCGTCGAAGGCGCGGATCAGCGCCTCCAGTTTTGCCCGCGCTTCGGCAGCGGCCGTATCCGGCGGCTGCGGCTCGTCGCCCTGTTTGTATTTGAGCTCGAGGATGCGCTCCTCGCCGGGCGGATTGTTGCCGCTGAGGCGGACATAGACGAGCTGGCTCACGGATGCGCCGGCGTCGATCTCAGGGAAACCGCCCTCGCGCAGGATCGCCGCTTCCAGCGTCAGCTGCGGCGACAGGCCCATGCGGACCTGTTTTCCCGTCGGCGGCTGGCCGGTCTTGTAGTCGAGAATGGCGTAGCCGCCGCCCTGGCGCCGCTCGATGCGGTCGGCGCGGGCGGACAGCTTGAAGCTGCGCTCGGGATCGAGCCGGATCGAAATCTCGCCGCGCGTCTCGGCCATGATCGAGCCGATCGCCTCGCGCCGCGCCGTCTCCCATTCGCCGAACCAGCGCGCGATACGCTGGAAGCGCGGCCACCACAATGCGCGGGCCTCCGGCCGCTCCATCAGCAGCGCAAAATGCTGCTCGCCGATCGCGCGCAGCACGCGGGCGGGGTCCTCGGGCAGGCGCGCCGCATAGCGTTCCGTGAACTCGCCGATCGCATCGTGGATCGCCGAGCCGCGGTCGGCCGCCGAGAGCGGCATGTCGACGGGATCGAGCGCATCGAGCTTCAGGATGTACTTTGCGTAGATCGTGTAGGGGTCGCGCAGCCAGTCCTCGATCGCGGTCACCGACATGCTGAGCGGCCGCGTCGCGCGCGGCGGCCGCGGCTCGGGCTGCTTGATCGGCGTGACCTCGGCGGGCTGGTCCAGCGCGCCCGCGAACCGCACGTATTTTTCGCCGGCGCGAATCGCCGTCTTCCAGAGCTCGTCGCCGGCAACGGCCTCCAGCCGGTGCAGGAAGCGCGAGGCCACCGCCGGCGCGCCGCCGGCCTTGGCGGAATGGGTGAGGATCACCTCGCCGCCGCCGAGCAGCTGTGCGAAGTCGTGGGCGGAGAGGCCGATGCGGCGCTCCGGCAGATCAAGGCCGAGCTCGTGCCGCATCGGCCGGCTCAGCCAGGGATCGATCCGCGGCGCCGGCGGCCAGACGCCCTCGATCAGCCCGCCGACGATGATGCGATCGGCCTGCATCAAACGCGATTCCAGTGGGCCGTAGATTTGCAGGCGTGCGCCGGGCTTGTCGCGCCGCCGCACGGCGCGATCGCTGAACGCGATCTGGAACAATTCGGCATAGTCGGGCAGCGTCACCATCATGCCGCTGGTGGTGCCGCCACGCAGGAGATCGTCGAAGGCGCCGGCGAGCGCGAGGCCTTCGCGGTCCTCGAAGGCGAGCGGAATGCCCTGCTCGTCGCGCGACAGCTCGATCATGATCTCGCGATGCCGGTGCGCAAGCTCGGCGAAGTCGAATGGTTTTGACGCTGCGAGGCTCTCGATCGGCGCCAACGCCCTCTGCAAGGCATCGATCAGCATCGTGATGCGGTCGAGATCCTCGGCCTTGAGACGCGCGCGCCGCTCGGCCTTATGCAGCGCAGAGACCTCGCTGCGCCACAGCTTGGCCAGCTCGTCGCGGAAGCGATTGAACTCGCGCAAGAGACCACCGGTGCCCGCAGGCGGGCGCGTGCCGCGCAACAGCGCAAGCTCGAGGTCTTCGATCGCCGCCTTCCATGCGCCGGGCGGCCGGCCGATCCGGCACAGCGGATGTTTCAGCATCGCCAGCAGCGTCGGCGGCTCCAATCCCTTGGTCGCCGCCTCCGCCACGAGGCGCGCAAACACGCCGGCGGAGGTTTCCATCAGCACGTCGCCGCCGGAATCGTCGAAGGCGAGGTCCCATCGCGTCAGCGCGGCCATCACCCGCCGCGCCAGCGCGCGGTCCGGCGTCACCAGCGCCGCCGATTTGTCGAGATGCCGCGCCTCGCGCATCGCGATGGCGATCGCGAGCGCCTCCATTTCGGGGTTGGGGGCTTCGACGACCGCGAGATTTGTCATGCCGCCTGCGATCTTCGCGGCGACATCAGGCTGCTTCAGCCGGTCGTGCCAGACTTCCGTCTTCGCCGACGGCCGCATCGATTCGGAGGCGAGCAGATCGCGGCCGCCATCAGCCGGCGGCTGGAGGATCTCGACATCGCTGCGCTTGATGCCGAAGCGATCGAGCAGCGCGTGCATCGCATATTGCGGATGGTTCGACGCCGGATGCTCCGCGAATTTGCCGAGCGAATCGCGGACGCCGCCGATGCTGCGCCAGGCATCGTCGTCGAGGTCGGTGTCGAGCCCCGGCAGCACCACCGCGCCATGCGGCAGCGAGGCAACCGCATGCAGGAATTTTGCCGTGGCCGGCATCGAGCCGGTCGAGCCGGCCGCAATCACGGGGCCATGGGGATGCGCAGTCAGCCGCTTTGCTTCGGCCGCGATCAGGAGGTCACGCCGCGCCGCGGGTTCGATCCGGTTGATCTCGGCGAGATGACCGGGCCAGGCAATGCGCGCGATGCGCAAGAATTCGAGCGAGTGCTGCCAGTAGCGGTCGAGCATGTCGGGCACGAGCCCATCGAGCGCGCTCCAGTCGACGCCGCGCGTCACCATGTCGTCGATCAGGCGGGCGAGATCGCCGGCGAGCGCGAGCGTCGAGGCAGGGCCGCCAACCACCAGCGGCGACAGCACCGGGCCCTTGGCCCAGGCTGCAACGAGCTGCGCCAGCGTCAGCCGCCGCTCCAGCTCGCCGAGCCGCGGCGGAATGTCGAGCGGCGTTGCGCCCGAAAACTGCTCACCCTCGTCGGCGAAGGCGAGCTCGTCCTCGTCGATGTCGCCGAGCGCGACGATGCGCGGCAGCACGACCGCGTCGGCCTTCATCTCGTCGAGGAAGATCTCGCGGACGACGCGCATGGCGCGCCTTGTCGGCAGATAGAGCGTGGCGTCGGCCAGCCGTGCCGGCTCCTTGCGCGCCTCGAAGCCGTCGACCAGCCGGCCGTCCAGCAGCGCCGAGACGATCGTGCGGAGGAACGGAACTGAGAGGGGAACGCTGAAAACGCGCATGGGTCGCCTGATTCGGGGATCAGGCGCCAATATAGGGACGGAGCCTCAAATAGACATGGGCGAGGCGAGGTAGTCCCCGCTGTTCGCCGGCCACTGCTCTCGTGCCCCGGACGCAGCGCAGCACGCAGTGATGCGCTGCTGAGCCGGGGCCCAGTCCTTCGGTCCGCACCCGAGGATGAAGTGGGTCCCGGCTCTGCGGAGCGGCACCATAGCGTGTCGAAGACGCGCGTGAACGCGCTTATGACGCCGCGCCGCGTCCGGGACAAGAGAGTGACCCTACGCCACGCTCTCCAGAAACGCCTCTTCCGCGGCGTGCACCGCGTCGGGCGTGCCGACATGCATCCAGACACCGTCGAGGCGCAGGCCGAACAGCCGCTCCTGCTCGTTGGCGCGGTCGAACATCTTGGTCAGCGAGAACTCGCCCTGCGGCGCATCGGCGAAGATCGAGGGCGACAGGATCGCGGCGCCGGCATAGACGAACGGCACGACCTCTTTTTCCTTGCGCTTGCGCAGGGCCCCATCGGGCAGCATGCCGTAATCGCCGCGGCCGCTATAGCCGATACTGGTCGCGGTCGGCGCCATCAGGAGCAGGATGTCCATCCGCGCGGGGTCGAAGTTTTCGGCGAGCCGCGCCAGATTGGAGCGCACGCCGTCGATCCACAGCGTGTCGGAATTGACGTGGAAGAACGGCTCATTGCCGAGCAGCGGCAGCGCCTTGACCACGCCGCCGCCGGTGCCGAGCACCTGGTCGCGTTCGTCGGAGATGGTCACGTGCGGAAGCTGGCGCGATGCGGTGTGATCGATGATCTGGTCTGGCAGATAATGCACATTGACCACGGCCTCGGTTACGCCGGCCTGGCCGAGCTTGTCGAGCACATGATCGAGCAGCGGCTGTCCCGCCACCGGCACCATCGGCTTCGGCATCTTGTCCGTCAGCGGACGCATGCGCAGGCCGAACCCTGCGGCGAGCACCATGGCTTTGGTCGGTTTGACGGACATCCTTCGCTTTCTCGAAACCCTGGAATCTCTGCGTTCGCCGCAATCCTAACACGAGCCCCGGTCAGCCGCACCGCGTCTGAACCGCCTTAATCACCCGCCGTGACGGTTGTACGACGTGTGTTGCCGTTACGCCCCGACGGCTGTGGAACGCGCCTTTTTCTTCTTGTCGCCGAGTTTCAGGAAATTGACGCCGATCTGGTCGCCATTGACCCAGGCGAGCTCGCAACGCCGGTACGCCAACCCGGTCGACGACAGCAGGAGAAAGAATTCCTTCAGATGCAGGCCCTCGACCGAACCGTCGATGGTCAGCTTGGCGCCGCTCTCGGAGACGTCCTCCATGGTGCATTCGCGCCGCCAGGTGCCGTCGATGCCCATCATCTGGGCCGGTATCCCGCGTTCGAAAATAACCCGGCTGTTGCCACGCTGGTCCGTCTTGACCGCCATCTGCCCTTGCTCCAGCTCCGTATTTGTCCGGCTGCCTGGGCGGCGATGATACCGACGCGATGGCTAACAGCCGGTAAATCAGGTTCCGGATCGGGGCGGCGGGACGTTGGCGAAATACCAGTCGCGCAAATGCGCGAGCGCCGGATGCGCCAGCGAGCGCTGGAGATAGGTCCAGATCCGCGGCTGGTGGCGCAGGTAATGCGGCTTGCCGTCGCGGCGGTTGAGCCGGGCGAAGGTGCCGAGCAGGCGGGTGTTGCGCTGCGCCGACATGATGGCATAGAGCTCGGCGAAACCGGCCGCATCGAAGCCCGCATCATCGGCGCGCCGCGCCTTGATGTAGCGCGACAGCAGCGTCAGCTCGATGGTTTCGGGCACGTCGATCCGCGCGTCCTGGAGCAGCGAGACGACGTCGTAGGATTGCGGGCCCAGCACGGCGTCCTGGAAGTCGATCACGCCGACGCGCTCGATGCCGGCGCGGTCGGCGAGCCAGATCAGATTGGGCGAGTGATAGTCGCGGATGATCCAGGTTCTTGGCGCGGCCTGTGGCTTCTTCAGCAGCTCGCGCCACATCGCGAAGAATTCCGCGCGCGTCTCCTCGCCCAGCGGCGCGTTGCGATCGGGCAGATACCATTCCGGCATCAACCCGATCTCGATCAGCATCGCCTCGGTGTCGAAGGCGGGAATGACGTAGCTCTGCCCGTCCAGCGGCAGCGTCTCCGGGAGTGTCTTGCCGTGCAGCACGGCCAGCACATCGGTCGCAGCTTCGTAACGGTCGGGAATCGGCCGCGGCGGATCGCCTTCGATCACGCCCTCGCTGCCAAAATCTTCGCTGATCAGGAAACCATGGTCGAGGTCGAAGTGATGGATCTTCGGCGCGGAGAGCCCTTGCGCACGCAAGCCTTCGTCGACGGCAACGAACGGCTTTATGTTTTCAGCCAGGTGCACCGCCGCGCTGTAGGATTTTCCGTTGTAGAGGGCCGCCCCATCGGGGCGCTGCGGCGAGTTCATGAGGATGACGACACCCTCGTCGCGCAGCAGCCGCGCATAGGAGCGCGTCGAGGCGTCGCCCGCCATGCGCTTGCGCGTCGCATCCATGTAGCCGGATGCGTCGAGGAAGTCGCGCAGCGCCTTCAGCCGCGCGACAACAGCGGCGCCCTTGCCGTGCCCGGTGATGTCGGCGGCGCGCGCATTCGAGCCCAGCGCCGGCCGGTGCGTCAGGAGGATGTCGATGCGATCCTGGGGCATCGCCGACGGCGCACGCTCCGGCCATTCGATCAGGACAAGGGTCGCGTCCGGCAACGGCGACAGCCCGATCTCCTCGAGCTCGCTCTCGTCCTCGACGCGGTAGAGGTCGGCATGCATCACCGGGAAGGGCGGCAGCTCGTAGCCCTGCACCAGGGTGAAGGTCGGGCTCGGCACGTCCAGCTCGTCGTCGCCGGCGAGGTAGCGGATCAGCGCGCGTGCAGCGGCGGTCTTGCCGGCACCGAGATCGCCGGTCAGCGTGATGACGTCGCCGGGGCCGACCAGCAGCGCGAGATCGGCCATCAAGTGCGCGGTGGCCGTCTCGTTGTGAAGCGCGACGGAGAATGTGGCGGGCGCGCTCATTCGGCGGCGTCGCGATGCGCCGCCTGGTCGGTCGGGAAATCGCAGATCACGACCGTGCCGCGGCCGACGATCGAATCCACCCGCACCTTGCCGCCATGCAGCTCGACGAAGGAGCG
>Ga0065165_1002244_pt1 | contig 17137 bp, 9 predicted proteins | sample AraplaMF_Cvi_mMF_FD_63813 | JGI IMG/M metagenome (GOLD analysis project Ga0065165, IMG submission 63813) | Arabidopsis root microbial communities from the University of North Carolina, USA - plate scrape MF_Cvi_mMF (version 2) (version 3) | ecosystem: Host-associated > Plants > Roots > Endosphere...
GATCACCTTCGTTTACGGTTGTTTGTACTTCGCCACTGGCGAACGGTGTTGTTTTCGAGATCAGTGACGTGAGGAAGAACTTCTCTTTTACGGCAACCCACTTTACAGGCGTTGCCAGGATTTCGGTTTCTACATCGGTAGAACGCGGCTTCAGTTCGTCGAAACCATCGTTTTGCGTGAAGTAGGTAACGGTTGAGTTGATGCGGGTGTCTTGCAGATCTTTTTCAATCGGCTTCATCAGGTTGGTCCAGGTAAGGGCCAGGTTGTCGCCTGAGAGTTGTTGATCGAAGCCTGTGCTTTTCAGCGTATAACCGATTTCGTAGCCTTTGTTGGGAATCTTATAGACTTGTTCCAGGCGTGCACCGCTCGCGAGTACTACGGAGTAGGTAAGCTCCGTAGTGTCGCCGTTAACTTTTTGCTCGGGCTGGTAATATAAGGTAAAGAGGTCGATGTTCTTGCCCTGGAAGTTCGAGTTCAGGCTGAACATGTTGTTATCGCGCGTGATAAGCTTAAGCGGCCTCTGGTCGTAGGTTTTAAATTTACGAAGCTCCAGTTCCTGAATCATACCACCACGGTTAGAGAATATGATCGTCACATCTTCGGTTTGAATTTGCGTTGTCTTCTCTTCGCCGCTGAGGGCTACAGAAAGATCCCCATAAGCGGCTTTTAACACACTGTCGGGCAACACAGGTTGCTGTGTAGAATCAGGCTTATTCAGTGCCGACGTTTCGGTCGTTACTGGCTGCTGCGACGCCGGTTGAGGCGTCGGAGAAAACCAGAAAAAATAAGCCATAAGTAAAGCGGCAATAAGGGTTAAGCCGATGGCTGAATTTCTATCCATTATGCTGTGGTTGACGTATAGTTCTTTAAAGTATTGTGAATGGGTCGCAGATACCGCTTAATAATTAACGGTTAGTCGCTTTTTTATGCTCAAGTGAAGCTTCTACAAACTTAACAAAGAGCGGGTGCGGGTTCTGCACGGTGCTTTTCAACTCCGGGTGATACTGCACACCTACGAACCACGGGTGGTCTTTTAGTTCTACGATCTCTACGAGGCCAGAGTCGGGGTTGGTACCCACAGCCTTGAGGCCGGCTTCTTCGATTTGTTCAAGGTATTTGTTATTGAACTCATAGCGGTGACGGTGACGTTCCTGTATGGTACTTTCGCCGTAGGCCGCATGGGCTTTACTTCCTTTTTTGATCTTGCAGTTGAAGGCTCCCAGGCGCATGGTGCCGCCTTTCATGGTGATCTTCTTCTGCTCTTCCATCATATCGATAACCGGGTGCTTCGTTTTGGGATTAAGCTCTGTTGAGCTGGCATCGAGGTGAAGCACGTTGCGTGAAAATTCAACCACCGAGCATTGCATGCCGAGGCAAATACCGAAGAACGGGATCTTGTTCTCGCGTACGTAACGGATGGCTTCGATTTTACCTTCGAGGCCACGCTCGCCAAAGCCGGGGGCAACCAGTACACCATCGAGACCTTTTAATACGGTTTCAACCGAGTCTTTGCTGATGTCTTCCGACGAGATCCACTTGAGTTGTACGTTGCATTCGTTTTGAGCGCCGGCGTGTACAAATGCTTCCGCAATAGATTTGTAGGCATCGGGCAGCGATACGTATTTGCCTACAAGGCCTATGCGCACATCGCTAACCGGGTTTTTAAGTTTGCCAAGGAAGGTCTTCCACTGTTCCAGATCGGGATCTTCCTTGGAATGTGTTTTCAGTTTGGCCAGTACGCGTTCGTCCAGCTTTTCTTTACGCATCAGGATCGGCACATCGTAAATCGTGTCCGCATCCATCGCTTCGATAACCGAATTCAGGTGCACGTTGCAGAACAGTGCCAGTTTCTTCCGAATTTCCATCGGGATAGGCTTTTCTGAACGGCAAACCAATATATCAGGCTGAATACCGGCCTCCAGCAGTTCTTTAACAGAGTGCTGGGTAGGTTTTGTTTTCAGTTCCTTGGCTGCGTTGAGGTAGGGCAGGAGGGTGAGGTGGATAACGATGGCGTTGTTGGGCCCGAGGTCCCACTTAACCTGGCGCACGGCTTCGATAAACGGAAGCGACTCGATATCGCCCACGCAACCACCGATCTCGGTAATGATGAAGTCGTATTCACCGGTTTCACCCAGCAGAAAGATGTTACGCTTGATTTCGTCTGTAATGTGCGGGATTACTTGAACGGTTTTACCGAGGTATTCGCCTTTGCGTTCCTTTGTAATAACGTTGTTATAGATCCGCCCTGTGGTTACGTTGTTGGCCTGGCTCGTACTAACGTTCAGAAAGCGTTCGTAGTGACCCAGGTCAAGATCGGTTTCCGCGCCGTCGTTTGTTACGTAGCACTCGCCGTGCTCGTAGGGATTCAGCGTTCCCGGATCGATGTTCAGATAGGGGTCCAATTTTTGGATGGTGACCTTAAACCCTCTGGCTTGCAGTAGTTTTGCGAGCGAAGCCGCGATAATACCCTTACCCAGCGAGGATGTAACACCCCCGGTCACGAAAATGTACTTAGCAGTAGACATAATGAATTTAGACCCAGCCTTTGAAAATCGGGGGCAAAAGTACGGCTATCGCGCGAAACTTCCATGTCTGAACCGCAAAGATTAGGAAAACTTGCCGGTTACCAGGATTGCGATGGGGAGTTTGACGCGACTGGAAGGGTGAGCTCGTTAAAATATGGTGCCTTTCGCTGTTTAACCTTTGATTTACGCGGAAGGTTTGTCGCAATACGGGGTATTAACACCTCAGCCTGCTTTTACCCCCATGCAACTTAACCGGCCGTACAGCCATTCAGTTGTCGATTCCGGCAGTCCGACGTAAATTCGCAAGCTTTTTTCACTTGTATCGTAGGTCTCCGGTTACTTTGCTTTTTTTTTCTGGATACAATATTCGTCTATAGCAACGGGCTCGCCCGTAACTGCGTTCGGTTTAAACCCCGTGCAGTTGGATGGCAAGGGCGGGATTTACAGGATTTACTTTAGTAATTTTTAATGCTTTTTAGCATGGTGAGATTTTTACGTGTATTAGGAGTCGTTCTATTTTTTACTACAATTTTCGTTCCAAAGGGCGTTGTTGCTCAGTGTGTTGGTTTACCTACGGTGGCCAGTCTGGGTAGCAATAAGTTCCCTAACGGTTTTTGCGCACCCGTATCTGCGGACCTGAATTATAAAGCTGGCTTTCTCACAGCGCCGGCTACCGGCACACTTGAGCTTGTGATCGACTGGGGCGATGGAGGCCCACAAACTGTTGTTCCTCAAGTGGCAAACGGTGCAAACCGAAATTACGATGTGACGCAGGGACACAATTTCCCCCTCGATAGCGATTGCGAGTTTCTTGTGGTAATGACGTTACGTTACAACGGCGTACTTTGCCCCAATACCCGGCAGCAGCAAAAAATAGCATCGTGGCGTACGGACGAATTCAATGGCGGTAATGTACAGCTTCTCTCTCCTATAACGAATACGTACATTCACCCTGTATGCTATGGTCAGCCTGTAAACGTTGTGTTTGAGGACGATACACAGTTTAACTGTAATGCGGACTATACGCACCTTGGTACTGCTATTGAACAGCCGAACGATGAAGTTCGCTGGCAACAGATAGTATACAACACTCCAATGGGAGGGAGTAAAATTCCAAACGCCAGTGTTAATGGCGTTCAGGTTACCGGCGGCGGTGGTGCAGATATACGTGCGAGTTATCAAGACCCGCGTGGCGTAAACCGTATGGCCTATCCGGTAGTTATAAACGACCCGCGTCGTAGAAATACATTGCCGATTACCGCTCCGGGCGGTTTCGGTGCCGGATTTCCGCAGGTAGGTGATGAACTTGAGGTGACGATCAAGTATTGGAATTTCTGTAACCCGTATTCGGAGAACCCATTAAATCCCAATGTTCCATTAAACGGTGACCTTATTAATGGGGATAACCCACCAATAGAGCGCATTGCTATTATTCGTATTGTTGAAGCTCCTCCCGCCCCGGCTGGCGGTGACCAGACCGTATGTAACGGTGTGACGCCTTCAGCCTACTCCATTACTGGCGTGCCGGCAAACAATGTTGTGAACTGGTATCGTGATAACGCTGGTGTTCCCGGCGCGCTCATTACATCAGGCCCATCAACGTCATTGCCTATTACATCGCATCCGAATTGGGTAAACAATACGACACCGGGTACTTATAGAGTATGGGCCAGTTACCAGCCCCAGGTTGCAGGTGCGACCAGTTGCGAAAGCCCGCGTATCCTGCTGACGCGGATTATTCGCGAAGCGCTTACGGTTCCCGATCCGGTACCTGCATTTCCAACGGAGGTATGTAATGGAGCCGCGGGAAGCCCTGTAAATGTCACGATCAACGTCCCCGGCCCGGTAAGTATGCCGATCGGTGGTGCGACGGAATACACATTTACGGGTTCCTCAGGTGTTAACATAACCGCTACTACGGCAAATTCGGCTACGTTCAATATTAACGCGGGTATTGCTCCCGGGGTTCTCTATATAGACCGTACGGTTCGCGTAGAGCGTCGATTTACGGCAGCTCCGCAGTGTCCTGTATCACGGTCATTCCCCATTCGTATATATAATAGACCTGTAGGCGGTACGCCTTCTCCTATTCCGGATGTTTGCGAAACGACACCACTTGGGACGATTGTGCTAAACGGGTACCTCGGCGATATTATCCGCTGGGAGGAGCGTAGAAACGGTAGCGCCTGGGCAACCTATACCGGTCCTGCTTCGGGTAATACCATAACGCCGGGTATACGTACGCCGGGCGTGTATGAATTCAGAGCGGTAGTGAACAACGGTCCTTGTACTGCTGTCTTCAGTGCCGTTGAAACGGTTGAAGTATTCAGCAGCCCGGTGGCAGATGTAACCGTTGGTCCTGACCAGACATTCTGCGGTCCATTGACATCAATGCCGATGGGGGGTACAGATCCGGCGGGTATGGGCACCGGTACCTGGACGTATCGTTCAAGCTTCCCAGCAGGTCGTCCAGCTCCGACGATCTCTAATATTCACGATCCCAATGCGACGATCTCTGTTACCTTAGGCAGAGAAGGCGCGTATACGATGCGTTGGACCATCGAAAACGGTACCTGTACGGATTATGACGAAATCGTTATTGACTTCGGTTCAACACCAACACCATCAGACGCAGGTCCCGATCAGGATATCTGCGGTCAGTCTACGCAACTTGCCGGAAATGCACCCACCATCGGCTTTGGTCGATGGATTATTACAGGCAATCCTCCGGCCAGTGTCATCACGATTGCTGATCCTACATCTCCTACATCCAATATCAGTTTGACAGGGCCTACATTCGCTTATGGAACGTATGAGCTTACCTGGGAAATCCGAAGCGGTTCTTGTCCTCCAAGCACAAGTACGGTAAATGTCAGCTTCAGCCCTCCGGCTACTGTAAGTGCCAGCGACATTGGTCCGATCTGTATCGGCCCGACTACGTTCACCGCGATTCCGTTAACCGGAACCATTGGCGGTGGTGCTACCGGTGGTCAGTGGGTTGTGTCATCGGGTAACGGTACCATTACCGGAAATACAGTATCGGGTAATACGGTAACAGCATCGTATACGCCGGATTTAAATGATTATGCAGCCGGTACACCCGTAAAGGTGAAACTTCAGGCGAATGCCAATGCTCCCTGTACGATGCAGGAAGTAGAGATCGATATTCTTATAGACCGTAAGCCGCTGGCGAACGCCGGGATGGATATCAATAATATTTGCGGCGACTCTGTGCAGCTCGCTGCCGAGAACCCGCCACCATATGGTGCCACCGGACGCTGGACAACGGCGGCCGCCGGTGTAACCTTCCGCGATGCGACCGACCCGTTCACCTACGTTCGTGGTTTGCCCGCTTCGCCGCTTCCTAACACGACCGTGGTTACATGGACACTGACCAGCCAGAGCGGCCTTTGCGTGTCTGACCCGGTAAGCATCAACCTTACCCGCGTAGCTCCGCCAACGGCACTGAGTGTCACCCGCGATATTTGTCAGACTTCGGGTTCTGGTGCTCCGGTTACCGGAAGTTTACGCCTGGCCGATTACGAAGCCGGCATCCTGGCAGCGTCGGGTGGTACATCGATCACCTGGTATAGAAACAGTGCACCACCAACCGGAACGTTGATCCCGAACTCCAACACGGTGCAGAACAATGTGTCCAACGGCCAGGTATATATCGCCGTGGTTGCCGGTGGTTCGGGTTGTACCAGCAACGTGCGCGTGACGATAAATGTTGTACCGCTGCCTACAGCGCTTAGCAAGGACGTTGCGCTTTGCGAAGATGCTATCGGCACAAACACAACCAGCAATGTCGATCTTACACAAACAACGTATATCAATTCACTGACCAATGGTCAGGCCGGTGTAGCGGTACGCTGGTTCGATAATCTGGCGGATGCGTCAGGTAACGTAAACCCGATAACAGCGCCGTTCGACGTAACGGGTAGCCGCACGGTATATGGCCGCGTGGCGTATACGACCACTCCGGGTTGTCCTGCCATTGGTGAGCTTCGCCTTTCGGTGAAGAACCTGCCGACGAATGCGGAGATCTTCGGTCGCGAAATAGTTTGTATGGGCGATCCTGCAACAGACCCGGACGAATTGCCGGTTGAGATTTACCAGGTAACACCGATTACCGGGGCCAAGTATCACTGGACCGTCGATCCTGCCTTCAAAGTATTCGGTGGTGGTACAGAAGACGATTTCTTTGTGCTGCTGCAATTCCCGGTTGAAGTAGATCCGGCTAAAAAGATCTATGCACAGGTAGAGATCAACGGCTGTCTCGGGCCGGTTATTGAAAAAGAGATCACGGTGAGCGAGTCGCCTGCAATGCCGGTAGTAACGGGCGAGTGGGTTGTTTGCGAAAACGATAACGGCATTCCGTATCAGGTTGGTCCTCCTAGCAACTACCCGTCATCGTCATATAATTGGGAGATCCGCAAAGTTTCAGACAATGCGCTGGGCGGTGCCTTCGTGGCAGACGGTCAGACTACGGATCGCGTGCTGATCAACTTCCTGACAGAGGATGTGATTCTGACCGTACGTGAAAGCAACTCGATTTGCGTGAGCCCTAACTTTACGCATACCATTACTATCAATCGCCGTCCGGTTATTGCGAACATCGATAAGGACGTGTGTAGCGATTCTCCGAGCGGCTTGTTATTTGAGGCTGCGCCTGCCAGCCCGGTTGCGATCGATAAATACAATATTACGAGCGCTATCGTAGGTACTGGTCTTACACCGGTTTCCGGTCCCACATCGGGCCTGGGCGTGGCGGCAAATGCTATCGAAAACGATGCGTACGAGAACCTTACGGCCGTATTCCTGCCGGTGAACTATACCGTGCAGCCGATCAGCGTTGGGCCTACCGGCAAGGAATGCCCCGGTGCATCGGAGATTATTACACTTAATATTAAACCGGAACCTCAGCTTGATCCGAATCTGAATCGCAGCATTTGTAGCGGCGACGAGACGAACATTATCCTGGTGTCGGCAACCAATACCTTCCCGGCCGACCGCTTCTATATAGAGGCGATCAATGTACCGGCGGGAGTAACACCGGAGCCTGGTACCACGATACAGGTACCGGACAACACAACGCTTTATCTGGCTGACGCCATCCGGAACCACCGCTGGAGAAATACCACCGGTATCAACCAACAAATTCAATACAGCATTCGTCCGTACAGTACGCTCATCGGCTGCTCGGGTAACCCGCCGTCTACTGTAAACGTGACGATCTATCCGAAAACGGATGTCGACATGCCGACAGTAGCTCCGATTTGTAGTGGCGATCCGCTTATTGTGAACTTTACGTCTACCAACAACCCGCCGCCGACCGGTCCGGATTTCTTGTGGACAATACAGGCATACGATCCGTTCCTGGTGATCAATGGTCCGACCAGTGGTACCGGCAACATCGGCGGTATTACGGTTGATAATACATCGCTGACAGCTGATGGAACGATTACAATTGTGGTACAAGGCAAAAACATCGGTTCAGAAGGTGGATGTCTTGGCGCTGCAACAACCTTTACGGTTACGGTGCGCAGAGCTCCCCGCGCGATATCACTCGACCTTTCAGCCTGTTCGAATGCTACCGGCGGAAACACGTATACCGCTGACCTGAGAAGCCTCGAACCTTCTATTGTAGGGCAGGCTGCCGTGCCGGCTGACAACGTGATACGCTGGTATAGCGACCTCGCCCTGACCACGCAGATTCCTGCGGGAAGCCTGAACGCTTACCTGGTAACAAACGGTATTCCGGTTTACGCCGTGGTAGAATACACGACAACACTGTGTAAGAGTGTGGCGACCGTACGCTATACCGTTAACCCGAACGTTGCCCTCGACCTGAGCGATATTACCGATGTGGATTGCTACGGAGCAAACAACGGTGAGATAAATGTACAGGTACTCGGCGGTACTCCTGCCTTTACCTACACGCTGAACGATGGCGCGCCGATTACAACAAACGCGGCAAGCCATGCCTACTCTGCGCTGATTGGCGGCATGAGCTATAAGATAACTGTGAAAGATTCTAAAGGCTGCGAGGTAACAGAGAACCGGGTGGTTGATTCACCCGCCGAACTTACGCTTACCTCTTCGAAGACCGACGTAACCTGCTTCCAGGGAACAGACGGCGAGATCAGGGTAGTAGCCGCAGGGGGTACCACAACCGGTACACCGCCTGCCTATACAGAATTCCGGATTCTTGAAACCAGTCTTGTCGATGCCGATAACGATGGTGTGTTCCCGAACATGCGCAGCGGTATCTACACCGTACAAGTGACTGATGCGAACTCGTGTAAGAAAGAAGTGATCGTACGGGTCGATCAGCCTTCGCAGGTAGAAATTACAAACCTTGTTGTTCCGGCAGACGCGTCGGGGTACAACCTGGGTTGCAGCAACTCTACCGACGGGTCCATTAATGTAACGGTAACGGGTGGTACACCGGGTGCTACGGCCGGCAGCGAATACACGTATACGCTCACCAAACTGGCTGTGCCTGCTACAACGCCGGGCGGTCTTACCCATAACTTTGCAAACCTGGGTGGTGGCACATACACGATTACGGTAACCGATTCACGTAGCTGTCCTTCACGTCCTTCGATCGTGGTGATGAACGCACCGCCGCCGTTCGACCCCGGACGTATCGGTACAAGCTATGCGATGTGCGAAGGTGCAGCGCCTCAATTGATCGACCAGATCGCGCCGCCGTCCGGAGGTCCTGGAAACTATGCGTACCAATGGCAGTTAACGACCACACCGTCGAATGCCGCCTCGTGGGCTAACCGTACTGAAACAACTCCTACGTATATGCCAACAACCGAGTTGGCGACGGCCGGAACGTATTACTACCGCCGTATTGTAACGACGAACTCTACACTGCCTGGCGCTACACAATGTCTCCCGGCCGGTGATAACAACGTGGTGGCTGTAACGGTTAACGAAATCCTGTCGGCGTCTATCGCCGATGGTGGTGATGTTTGCCAGGGGCAGGACAGAACACTGTCAGTCGTATTACAAGACCTAACACCGGCTACACCGTCTACGGCGATGAATTCGTTTACCTTCAACTATTCGTCTACACAAGGCGGAACAAGCAACGGTAACCGCGGTTCAAACGGACAGGCTAACATCGATGTTCGCAATGTGCAGAACGATGATACATATATTCTGCTGGCGGTGACGGATGCCAACGGATGCCCCGCGAACATTACAAACGATCGTGAGAATATTGTTGTGTTGCGTACGCCGGATCCTTCCTTTACAAGTTCGGCTCCCGACGCGTGCGAAGGCCAGATCATTAATTTGACATGGAACCGCGATAACGCGGTGAATTATATACTCGACCCGGGAGACGGAAGTCCCGAGGTTACGTTTTTGGCAGGCAATACCGATCCAAAGAACGGAAACTATCCCCACACCTTTGATAGTAATAAAGAACCAGCCGGTAAGATCTACTATCCACGTCTCTATTCGCAGACCGGCAGCTGTCCGCAGATTATGTCGAGGATAACTGTTGAACTGAAGCCAGCCCTGAAGATTCAAATTGGTGCCCCGTTGCCATTGGCGTGTGGTAATGAAACGATAGAATTCAGTGATCTGTCCGAGGGAATCTCGCAGTCAAGCTGGTATTATCGCCTGCAGGGAACTTCGGACAAGCTTGGTTTGATCGAGAACGCCGGCTCGACGATAACATACAAAATCGACAACACCACATCGGTTAACCCCGCCCGGTACGAGTTTGTGTACGAAGGCCGTAACGACAAAGGTTGTACAGCTACACGACAGTATGTTGTGGACGTATTCACTACCGTGGAAGCAAAATTCACCCACGGCGATGTGCCTCCATTTACTGCGGGTATCTCTACCGTCAAGTTTACAAACGAGTCGCTGCCAGTAAATCAGGCCGATATTGAATACGATTGGGATTTCGGTGATGTTAAGGCAACGCCGAATGCCAAGGTAGAAGATTGGGGACCAGAGTTCTTGGTAACGTATCCGTCGGCGGGTGATAAAGATATCCGCCTGGTGGTGAAGAACACGGCTTCTCGTGCTCAAAACAAAACGTGTGAAAGCACGGCTGTGCAGCGGATCAACATTCTGCTTCCGAACGTAGGAGCTGCCTTCACGGCCACACCGCTGGCAGCTTGCTTCCCCACCGAGATTACGGTAGAGAACCTTTCGCCGGGAGCCGACTATTTCGACTGGGCGGTACATAACCAGGGTACGCTGGTGTCTACGTCAAACGCCAGAAACCCGAAGTTTACCATCCAGTCACCGGGTGTCTACACGATTTCTCTCGTGGCAAGCTACATAGCGACGGGACAGACAGCATCTGCTGACAACAAGACTGTAACCGTGTTTGCTCCGCCGATCGCGGCCTTCGACTTCCGACCGAACCCGGTATATGTACCGGATACCGAGCTGAGCACATTCAACCTTTCGAAACGTGCGGGAATCTATAGCTGGGATTTTGACGACGGCTTTACGTCGCAGGAGTTCCAACCGAAACACCTCTACACACTCGAAGGTCAGTATACAATCACCCTGGTGGCCGGCTATGACAACGGTAACCATGACATCAACGGCGACGGTATACTCGATGGTAATATTGTTTGCTACGACACAACCCGCCAGATTGTAAACGCGGTACACGGCGGAGCGATCAAGATTCCGAACGCGTTCACGCCGAACCCGAACGTATCGACCGGCGGATCGGGAGTACCGGGCACCGGCTCATTCAACGACGTGTTCCTGCCGATCGCCAGCGGTGTTGAAGAATTCAACATGCAGATCTTTGATCGTTGGGGTACACTGCTCTTCGAAAGCAAAGACAAGAACGTAGGGTGGGATGGTTACGATCGCAACGGTCGCATTATGCCTGCCGGCGTGTACGTCTACAAACTTGTGATGCGCCTGTCTAACGGACAACGAACGACGAAAGTAGGGGACGTAACCCTGATACGATAAACCCATAAGGTCACCCCGGCAGATTCGTTTGCCGGGGTACTTTTGATTTTTAAGATGATTGATATCCATTTTTTGAAGAACTGAGAACACGGATGATGAAGCGACTTCTACTACTTCTTTTACTTGTGAACAGCGTTGCTGCGATAGCCCAGGATCCGCAGTTCTCGCAGTACTATCAGGCTCCGCTCTACCTTAATCCCGGGTTTGCAGGGATTACACCGCAACAGCGTTTTGTTGCGAATGCCCGCATCCAGTGGCCCAGCCTGCCACAGGCGTTTACCACGTATGCTTTCTCGTACGACATTTTTGTGGACGAACTGCGCAGCGGGTTCGGTCTTTTGGTTACGACCGATAAAATGGGTTCTGCCGGCTGGCGCACCAATACGGTAAACCTGATGTATTCGTACAAGGTTAAGCTTACCGAAAACCTGGTGTTTTCTCCCGGTTTATCATTCGGCTATGGTAACAACGGTCTCGACCGCAGCAAACTTCGCATGGGCGACGGACTTCAATACGACGGTACAACGCTCGATCCCGAAGTAAACCGCCTGGGTAACCAGAGCTATTTTGACTTTGGTTCGGGCTTCCTCTTGTACTCTAAAAAGCTTTGGCTCGGTGCATCGTTCATGCACATGAACCAACCTAACCTGTCCGTACTTAACGATGTGAGCCGCCTCGGTATGAAAACGGCTATTCACGGCGGTGTGCGCCTTGACCTTGATGGTGGCCTGCGCCGCAGTTCGAACGTGTCCTACCTCACGCCCTCGTTCATCTACCGGATGCAGGGAAGCAGTTTTAGTCAGCTTGACCTCGGTCTTAACTATCACGTAGATCCGATCTCGATCGGTGTTTGGTATCGGGGTAAGCCCTTCAAGTCCAGTGTAATCAATAGCATCGAGCAGGATGCCCTCATTCTCTTCCTGGGCTTGTACTTTGAGAACTTTAACATCGGCTACAGCTACGACTTTACGATTTCCGAAATGGCAACTGCCTCTGGCGGTGCGCACGAGGTATCGCTGGTGTACGAGCTGTTCGCGAACCCTTCGCGTAAAACCAGTAAAAAGAAATACAAACTGATTCCTTGCCCTACGTTCAACAGTAAGGCAGGCTTCTGGAACTAGAATCAGAGTGAGTGTGAGCGTGATAGGGGGATAATTTATTTAGAATTAAACAGATAGCACAGCGGGAGCGTGAAGAGGGGTATTTCCACCCGCTTTCACGCTCTCGCTGTTTTTTGTACTTTTGCCGGGTTTAACGTACAAGCGGTTACATGAATTTAGCGTCGTCCCTGGAGGACAAGATTTTTGAGATTATTGGCTCCGTTGCCGACGAGATCGGTATGGAGGCCTATGTGGTAGGAGGGTATGTGCGGGATTTGCTGTTGAAGCGGCCTTCCAAGGATATGGATTTTGTTTGCGTGGGCAGCGGTATTGCCCTGGCCACCGAGGTAGCCCGCAGACTGGGTCCCCAGGTTCATGTAACCGTGTTCAAGAACTTCGGCACGGCGCAGATTCGTTACAACGAGCTTGAACTGGAATTTGTTGGTGCACGGAGAGAGTCTTATCGCCACGATTCCCGCAAGCCTATCGTTGAAGACGGTACCCTGGACGATGATCAGAAGCGCCGCGATTTTACCATCAACGCCATGGCCATTCGCCTCAACAAGAACGCGTTTGGCGAGCTGGTAGATCCGTTTGACGGTGTGGGCGATATGAAGAAGAAGATTATCCGTACGCCGCTCGATCCCGTGATCACATTCTCAGACGATCCGTTGCGCATGATGCGGGCCGTACGTTTCGCATCACAACTCAACTTCGATATTGACGCCGATACATTTCACGCGCTGTCGTCGCAGGCCGAACGCCTGCGCATCATATCGCAGGAGCGTATTACCGACGAGATGAACAAGATCATCCTCAGCCCGGTACCCTCGTATGGGTTCAAGCTAATGTTCCACAGCAATCTGCTTATTCAGTTCTTTCCGGAACTGGTGGCGCTTCATGGCGTGGAGTACGTGGGCAACCGCGCGCACAAAGACAATTTCTTCCATACGCTTCAGGTGCTGGACAATGTATCGCAGATGTCGAAAGACCTGTGGTTGCGTTGGGCAGCCATTCTGCACGATATAGCCAAACCGGCCACCAAGCGTTACGACAAAGTACACGGCTGGACGTTTCACGGTCACGAAGACAAAGGTGCCCGCATGACACCCGGCATCTTCCGTCGTATGAAACTGCCGATGAATGATAGGATGCTCTTTGTGCAAAAGCTGGTACGGATGCACCTTCGTCCCATACCGCTGGCAAAAGAAGTTACCGATTCGGCTGTACGCCGTTTGCTGTTTGAAGCCGGAGATGATATCGAGGCCCTCATGATGCTTTGCCGTGCAGACATCACGTCTAAGAACATGGTCAAAGTGGATCGCTTCCTGAAAAACTTCGACCTGGTCGAAGAGAAGATGAAGGAAGTCGAGGCCAAAGATCACGTACGCAATTTTCAGCCACCGGTTAGCGGCGATGAAATTATGGAGATGTTCAGGATTCCACCCGGACGAGTTGTTGGAGAGATTAAGGAGGCTGTAAAAGAGGCTATTTTGGAAGGGGATATTCGTAATGAACGGGAAGAAGCGATGGGGCTGGTAATGAAACTGGCACGCGAAAAAGGATTGATTCTGGCTTGATCCTGATCTTTCGTGCAACCTTTTCAGAATAGGCTGGTCTTTGTAATGAAAATAGCTGGAAGAACTGCTTGGATCAGAGTTTTATAAATGTTCACGAGGAGCTTATTGACCGGTGCCGTGGTGGTGACCGGCAGGCGCATTATGACTTGTATAAGCTTTATGCGAAGGCTATGTACAACGTGGGATATCGTATAACACGGAGTGAGGAAGATGCGCAGGATGTGTTACAGGAGGCCTTTGTAAATGCATTTCGCAACCTGGCCAGTTACCGGGGCGACGCTACCTTTGGTGCATGGTTGAAGCGAATCGTGGTGAACAAGGCGTTGAATGTCATTCAGAAACGTAAACATGACCCGATTCCGGATGACGACCGGTGGGATGTGGCGGAAGAGGACGTGACGATCGATTATGCGGATGAGCTCACCGTTGACCGCGTGAAACGGGCAATCAACGACCTGCCTGACGGGTACCGCACCGTACTTTCCTTATATTTGCTGGAAGGGTATGACCATCAGGAAATTGCCGAAATCATGTGCATCAGCGAATCAACATCGAAATCCCAGCTCAACCGTGCAAAAAACCGCCTTCGTGAAGTTTTGGGAGAACGGAAAATTAGTTAGAACGAAAAAGAAGCGACCGATATGAAAGACCGTTTAGAGGAGTTTGTAAAGAAGAACCGTGCCGCCTTCGATGACCAGGAGCCGCCCACAGGGCTATGGACCAATATCGAAAACGACCTGAAGCTGGCTCCCCGCCAGTCGTGGTGGAATACCTTGGCCGTTTGGCGCGCCGCCGCCATCCTGTTCATGGCACTCTCGGTCGGGTTATTCTTCTGGCGCTCAGCACCTCCTGTAAAGAAAGTAGACCGCGTGGCGATGCGCGAATTCAACGACGTTGAAGCATTTTACACAAAACAGATTTCTGAAAAGGTAGAGTTGATCGACGATCTCAAAGCACCGGAAGGCGAGGAGGGATTCACCCAGGACTTCCAGCAGCTTGAAGCCATGTACCAGGTGCTGAAGGAAGAGATGCGTACACGCCCCACCCAGAAGGTGAAAGACGCGCTTGTGCTTAACCTGCTGGTGCGGATTGATCTTTTAAACCAGCAACTTCACCGCCTGGAGCAGTCTGATAAAGCGGCGGCAAAAAAAGAAGCTGCCAAAGGCAGCTCCGTATAAGTTTAGTACTCTGTACTCATTTCAAAGTGTTCCTGGGCAGAGTCGAAGATTTTGCCGTTTTCGCACTTCAGCACCCGCGCCGGGAATTTCTTAATCAGGCCGTAACTGTGGGTGGCCATCAACACCGCAGTGCCGCTCTTGTTGATTTGCTGAAAGATCTTCAGAATGCCGTGTGATACTTCGGGGTCGAGGTTTCCGGTGGGCTCGTCTGCCAGCAGAATCATCGGCTCGTTTAGCATCGCGCGCGCAATAACAACCCGCTGCTGCTCGCCGCCCGATAACTGGTGGGGCATCTTCTTCTCTACGGAACCAAGTCCAACCTGCATCAATACATCGGATACACGTGAGCGCATCTTTACGTTGTCGCGCCAGCCGGTGGCTTTCATAACAAACATGAGGTTCTCGGCTACGGTGCGGTCGTTAAACAACTGAAAGTCCTGGAAGATAATGCCCAGCTTACGACGCAGCGGCGGTACATCAGCCGGCTTGAGGTTGTGAATGGAATACCCGCAGACTGAAACGTCGCCTACCCGCACGGGCAGATCGGCATACAGCGTTTTGAGTAGAGATGATTTACCGGAGCCGGTTCTACCCACCAGGTACACAAACTCGCCTTTCTGAATCTCAAAGTTGAGGTCGCTCAAAATGGTGTTGTGATCCTGGAAGATGCTGGTCTCCTTAACGCTTACGACTGAATCTGGTGAAAACATAAAAAAATAAGCCGGTATGTCGTACAAAGATAAACGACATACCGGCTTCAGAAAATATTAATGCCAGTGGAATTACCCGTTCACCTTCTTGTGGTCAGCCAGGAATTTAGCCAGGCCGGCATCGGTAAGCGGGTGGTTCAGCAAAGCAGTGATAACGTTGAGCGGGCAGGTTACCACGTCAGCACCGATTTCAGCACACTGAATAAGGTGCATGGTGTGGCGTACAGAGGCTGCCAGTACTTCGGTACCGAAACCATAGTTGCTGTAAATGGCTACGATCTGTTCGATAAGTTCAAGGCCGTCCTGAGAGATATCGTCCAAACGACCGATGAAAGGCGATACGTAGCTTGCGCCGGCTTTTGCCGCCAGAATAGCCTGACCTGCAGAGAACACCAGTGTACAGTTTGTACGAATGCCTTCGCTTGTAAATTTCTTAATGGCTTTTATACCGTCCTTGATCATCGGCACCTTCACCACGATCTTGTCGTCGATCTTTGCCAGTTCCTTACCTTCTTTGATAATGGTTTCGAAGTCGGTAGCAATAACTTCTGCACTTACGTTGGCGTCAACGATGTCGCAGATAGCTTTATAGTGATTGCGAATGTTGTCGGCGCCCTTAATGCCTTCTTTCGCCATAAGCGAAGGGTTTGTGGTTACGCCATCCAGAACGCCAAGGTCATAAGCTTCCTTGATTTCATTCAGATTCGCAGTGTCAATGAAGAATTTCATAGATATAAAGAGTTAGAGTATAATCAGCGTATAGCATGTGTCTATGTGGCCGGACAAAAATAAGATGAAATTATCGGGATGCGTATAGTTTCTCCTGAAAAGCTATCGGATTTCGTAGTACAGATTATCGAAACGTGGGGGAGGAATAACACCTACGCCAGAACGGCAGGGTATAAAATAGAAATGGCAAACCAAACATCGCACCGCTCAACCACCTACCCTTGCTACCTTCCGGTTCTGGGGGAGTTCAGCAGGAGCTGGTCGTGCTGGCTTGCCGGGTGCAAAGGTATAAGATAATTAATATTACGTATACGTTAACCGAAAAAAAACTAAGAAATC
>Ga0065165_1002245_pt1 | contig 17130 bp, 18 predicted proteins | sample AraplaMF_Cvi_mMF_FD_63813 | JGI IMG/M metagenome (GOLD analysis project Ga0065165, IMG submission 63813) | Arabidopsis root microbial communities from the University of North Carolina, USA - plate scrape MF_Cvi_mMF (version 2) (version 3) | ecosystem: Host-associated > Plants > Roots >...
CGTCGTCGGATCGGTACCGGGGATGGCTCGAGCGCATCTGGAGGAGACGATCGAGGAGGAAAGGCTGACGAACTTTTACGGTCGTTCGAAAGAGCCGCGAGTCAGGTATGTACTGGACCGCGCTCGGCCCGGCCGCGATCGGGCGCTCGAACAGGATTACACTTTGGAAATGTGGGAGAATTTGCGTTGAGCGTACTCGATCCTGGCTCGGGTGTAGTCTTCATGAGGGTAGGCACGCATGCAGATGAGCCCCTCGAGGTGATCATCGACAGGAAGCTCAAAGAGATCGACGTCACGGGCCAGGCGTTCTGGGGATATGGTGGTCTTAACTGCCATCCTCGGTCGGTGGTGCAGCCTTATGCGGAGGAAGTCGTCGCCTCTGGCAACAAGGTGAGCCTGTGCATGGAAGAGGTTGCGCCCGACAAGGAAACTTACTGGGCGAATGCGGAGGCTGCGACCGAATGGTCGATTGACGGTATCAACTTCCGGCCGCTGCCAACCGGGATCCGGGTGACCGGCTCGCGCTACGCTTTCATAATCACAGGCCTGCGGGCTGAGAAGCTGGATTTGCGCCTCGACAACGCTCGCGTTGCTGCAGGTCCAAGTCGCGGTCGACTGGGCGCGAACTACGTGGATGAAATTGGAGGGCCAGTCGACAAGGCGGTCCTGCGTGTGGAAGATATCGCAGGGGAAACTCCAAAGGGCGGCATCGAGACCTTGCCGATCTCCTATATAGCCGAGTTGCAAAGACCTTATGCGGTATTTCTGAGATAGCCATGTGTTGGCAGACTGGAGGGGTGTATGACCAAGATTTTGCAACCTGATGCCGGTCTGCTTTACATGAAAGTGGGCATGCATGCACAGGAGGGCCTGGACGATATCGTCGAGCGCAAGCTCCGCGAGATTGACAAGCAAGGGATCGCCACCTGGGGCTACGGCGGATCGTCCTGCCACCCTCGAACAATGGTGCAGCCCTTCGCGCGAAGGTACGCCGAGAGTAATCGGCCCATCCACCTTGTGATGGAGCCAATGGTGTCGAAGCACAATCATCCGCCCGTGCGTGCGACCCACTGGTCAGAGGACAACGACAATTGGAGCGAGATCCCTGAGGGTATCGATGCGCTCGGCTCGAAGTTTGCGCTGATTATCGGAGACCTGCATGTAGAGCAGTTCGATCTCTCCCTTGATCAAACGGCCGTTGCGCTCGGACCAAAACAGGGGCGGCCCGGGTCGCTCTATGTCAAAGGTCAGAATGACAAGGCGTGCCTGAGATACGTACCCGATGCTCCGACGCCAAATGTCGACCGGAAACAGATAAAGTCGATCGGTTTGGTCGCGAAGCTGGTCCCGCCGTATGCGGTCTATCTAAAGTGAGTGAGAGCCGGGCAGAGTGCTGCCAGGACATAGAAGCGCCGGCGCTTCTCGCCTGAGGCTTTCGACATAGCTGCCTAGACCGGCCTCGATATCTGCCGTTTGGGACGAGCACCCTGCGGCGGATGTCAGCGACTTGTCGACTCTCGGTTCGCTGCAGATCGCCGCGCGAACTGCTCGACCTCCGAGCGCCTCTACGAGGCAGCCAAGCAGCTGCTCCAGGCAGGCGACGCGGTTGGGTGGAAGCGGTGTAAGCATGGAAGCGATGGCGGCAACTGCCCGCTTGTCGCCGGAGATCATCAGGCTGGAGCTGCGCGACATGAGGATGGCCAGCAACTGACTTTCGCCGCCGTCGACCGGGACCCCGAGAGATTGAGCCAGTGCTTCGATGTCCGCCGCGAGCGTGGTTTCCTCCGCTGTTGGTTCGATAGCGTTCAACAATGGCTCGATGGCTGCGAGCTCGGCTGCTGCAGCTGCTGGATCCGCGATGCGTCGAGCCCTGGCGACGTGCGTCGCCAACATGAAACGGGCGGCGCCGAGCACGCGAGGCGACAAACCTCGAGCGCCGATTTGTGCGAATGAGGCTTGCGCGAGCCGATACGACACGACCTTCAAGAGGATGTCGGTATCGACGAGTGCGTCTTCAGCCATCAGCGAGTCCAAGGACCCGGCGCAAGTACGTGTTGCTGTCGTCTCCCAGCTCGTCGAAATCGAGTTGCTCCGCCGCGTAGGCGTTGGCTTCGGCGGCGACGTCGGCGCGCCGGCCCTGGATCATCTGGCAGGCGGCTATGGAGCGACCCCAGTCCCCGCTTCTGAACCCGTCGCAAAGGGCAATCGTCGCAGGATCGACACTCTCAGCGCTCCCGGCCCTTCTGGCGGCTTGTGCGAGCTGTCCTGGAGAATAGTCATCTTCGTTCGTCGTGATTACCGGCTGAGGGCTGCCTGTGAGCAGCTCTAGTGCGTAGCCGTTGGCCTCATCTTCTTCGGGTTGGTTGTCGGCGCCTGAAAGAGGGTCGTCGAGGTCGAGGAATGCGGGCTCGGTGTCCAGGTGGCCGAGCATGATGTGTCCAAGCTCGTGCGCGACCGTGAATGCAGCCTTGGCGTAGAGTGAATCATTGACAGCCACCAGGATGACGCCCCGCTCTCCGTGACGGGCCGCCATGGCGTGCATCCGCTTGGCCTGAAGGGGCGTGACGCTCAGATAAGCGACGGGGATCCCAAGCTGCCAGCAGATTGCGACGATCGACTGAAAGTTCGGAATGATGTCGTGCTCGAGCATGAACGAGCGAAGCCGTAGCGCGCTGATGCGCGGAGATACGGGAGCAGGGGTCGACGAACCCAGCAGCGTCGCGATCGACTGCCCAAACGAAATGATCGCTTGCCGTTCCGCACTATCGGCGGCGCTCAGGCCCTTGAATTTGGGCCCGACCGTTGCGATGAATTTCACCTGATCGCCGTCGATAAGTGCTCTGGGATCAAGCCCGAGCGCACGGGCAAGAATGAAGCGCAGCTCGGCGCGGGCGGATGCGGACTGCTCGGCAGCATCCGTCCACCATTGGGGCCAGGCCGCATTGATGGACCTGGTGCCAAAGCCGGCGCCTCTCAGGCGCTTTCTCAGATGTCGTTCGTCCGGACCCATTCTCCCCCGCCGCGGCGCCGCTAGCTCAGTGCCGCTGCCGACGCAAATTCGCGCACCGGCGACTCGAAGAGTGTCGACTGTTCGCGCGTGCGGCCATTCGCCCCCCGAGCCGCGGCGATCAGTTCGAGCCAATCGTTGATCGACAGGCTCTCGATTTCCTCCAGCTCTCCAAGAAGCTTACTCGCGGTTCGGCCGGAGAGACGGACCGGATCGGTGAGCTTCACCCAATAACCGCCGGCGAGCGTCGCCCGAATGTTGGAACGATAGCTGGCATCGTCGGGAGCGTGCGGATCAGCAAGACGCAGCAGGGCAGTCACCTGTGACGCTCCGACTGGGGCCCCGCGTCCACCGACGTTCCGGAACGCTTTCGGATTGAAGGCGCCATGATCATTGAGTGTGATCGACGCGTCGGAGCGGCAGACGAGCGCGTAGTGCGCGCGTTGGCGCGAACCATCATCACCGGCCCGACTGGTTACGAGCACGCCGTCGGGCAGGTCTTGCTCAACTCCGAACTCGTCGAGATAGCCGCGCCACAGGTTCAGATCGCTGGCGTTCGCGTCACGCGCCTTGGGCTTTGACTTCATGACCGAAAAGATCGCCTGGACTGGCGTCCGGCTGCGAGCCAATCGAGCCGGTTCGCCGCCCGGGGCATTGCCCACGCCCCAGAAGAACAGGCCGCCGGTGGCGCGGCGCTCGAGCTCTTTGCGCTGAATGATGCGCTCGAGCCCTTGGCCGGCTTCTGCCTGCATCCGGGACCAGCAGACGATCTGGGCGACGTCCTGGTTGGGTTGGCAAAGACCATCTGGCTGATAGAACATACATCCTCCAATTGTTCCCAATTATCGCATATCGTCCGCCAGAGACCAAGAGAAAACGACGTAAATCGGCCTTACCCTCTGGACATATCGCCAGATAAATGTTCCCAGTTTTGTGTGACTGCAGGTCGGCCGCCAGCGTGGAACCCGTTCCGCGCCCATGATCTTCGCGCGTGGACGGAACCCGTCATTCTCGCGACAAAGGACCGCGTCTCCCTGCCGGTGGCAGTTCGCAATCTGGTGGATGTACAATGTCCCGGAAGATTGATCGCCGACATGAGCAAGCCGGGCGTCGCTCACCTTGTTACGGAGGCGGAGTTCGCCGAGACTCATGACACGTTGGCAGCGGCGGCGCGGGAAAATGCATCTGTGGCCCTGGCTGCACTCGATCGGTTCCAGGCCGTGCCGGTCACCGCCGAATACCGTCTAGTTCTGTCGGTGGCGCTTCGTTCTCACCTGGATGCTATCCAGGTGCCGATCGTCCGACTTGTGGTCGAGGACAAGCGGCTGGTCTTGTGGTCGGAAGCGGCGTGGCAATCCGGCCGAGCGGACCGGTTGAGCTTGATCAACTCATTCACTCAATCCGTGCCGGGACAATAGGCGAGCGGCAATCGTCGGCGCCGGGTGGGCCAAACGCGTTAGCCGCAGCAGGCCGGCCGGTAGGTAGAATGGGGCAGTCATGCCCGCCCGCCGAGCAACTCGGCGCGGCTGCCGCCAAAGGGACCCCGGTGGACAATCTCGAGTACCAGTCTGGTACTCGATCGCGCTAGAGGCCCGACTCGCGATCCGTATGGCGTCCGTTCCCGTTTCAGGAAAGCTCTCGGGAGTGCGCGGCCTCCTTGAAAGCAGGGCAAAGCATGGCCCGGACTCGAAGCGGAAGGCTTGTGCTGGTGCGGGCATTGAGTGTGCAAGCCGCATCACTGCCGACGGGTTGTTTAGGCAGGTCTCCGCCTAGATCGCGGCTTCGGCAAGTCTGAAGGCGTCGCGGGAGAACGACCAGCTGGCTGCCGATCTCCTGCTTGGTGGTCGGAGAGCTCATTTACGCATGTGGAAGGCAGCTCGCTAGCGCGGGCGAAAGTCGCCATCAGCCGGCATGGCGCCGGTAACCGTTTAAGGGCGCCCGCGCGTCTGATCCGGACAGATGATCGCGGCTCGCGAACCGGCGTCTTGTGCGCGAGAATAGTGCGCAGGCGAGACATCCACACTGCCCTGCAAACCGTGAAACAGCGCGGTTCGCCGCCTCCTAATGTCGGGTTCGGCTTGCGAGGAGCGTTATGGCGACGGCGTTGCGAATAATCGTCCACGCTGTGAATTGCTCGATATTGCCCGAGCGAAACAGGCTGTCGATTCTCGACTGGAGATATGCGCCCACCTCATCGCCGTGTTCGTCAATCAGATCTTCTGCGATCAGGAAAGCCCGCGCATCGTCAATCTCCATCAGTGTAAATTACCGGCATTGAAGGCGTCTTGCCAGCAATCCCCACGTGGAAGGGGTGGGGTAGTTCTCCCCACGCGGTGACTTTGAAGAATGTGGCGCGACCCTGATCTGCAAGATGGCTCTGGACGGAAGGCAAGTAGCGCGAGGCGGCCGCGACCAGGGGGCACGCCACCCCGGCCGTGGCCGCTATTTTCGATCCTGCAGAGGGCGCCCGAATATCTTCAGAACTTATCGCGGCCGCTGATGTGTTCGCACAATTCGATCAGGGGCTGAAGGTCCGATCGAATTCTACGCGATCCCAGCCAGCGCCACGCCGCGTGACGGCGGGAAAGTTGCGCATCGCACTCGACACATTGCACGAAGCGCATCCAATCCTCCATGCCGCCTCCGCGGGAGACACATGACGAGCGGCGAGGGCAAGCACGTCCTGCTTACGGCAGACCCGTGCTTTGCCAGATGCGTGGAATCGAAGCTCTCCCGCTCGTTCCAGCGGAACTACGTGCTGATAGGCCAGATTGAGGATCTCGCAGGCGTCTCCGTAAGGCACTTCGTACGCGAAATCCACGTCCGGATAGTCAGGCGCGCGGAAGGAGCCAAGCTGCAGGCCCCGCAATCGCTCCGGTTCGACCAGGATCGCGCGTGCGAATTTTGTATGCTCTTCGAGCCAGTACGGTAGCTTTCCGTCCCGAAGCGCAAGGAGCGCAGCACCCCACGGCTTCTCGCTGCCGCCGAACATGCGCATAGCGACTGAAATGGGGACAGCCGTCGAAGGAGCGGGGCTGGATTCGCCGCCTTCAAGCGTCGAGCGAACATATGTGTTGAAGCTACCGTCGCGGATTCGCATCTCGGGATATAGCGCCAGCACTGCCGGATGTGCTTCTCGCTCTAAAAGGCCAAGGCAGGCCATCTGCTCGCCGGCGTAGGTCGGCAGACCCACTCGAAATGCAAGCGCTCCTACTATGCTTGACCCGCGAATTCGAGCGGCCAGGTCGAGCATCTCTTCTCGATCATACTGGGCGACAGTACGCTGGCTCCCCGCAACCCGGACATAGTCGATGAGGCCCCTCTCTCGCAGGATTCGCAGGTCTTTCGCCGTGAGCGCGCTCAGACTGCACGCCTCGCTTGTCCGGATCACTGGCCGTAGCGAACTTGAGAGCGCGACCTGACATCGTGACACTGCTTCGGGCAATGCTACCCTCACCAGATCCACGACCTCCTTCTTATGATATTGCTGCATGCACATGATGCGAAGAGCATTCCTGAAGGCTTCGAAATCTTCGATGCCGCTATTCCGCGAACGTTCGAGCTTCTCGCCGACAGCGGCGCGAAAGCGTGTCGGCCATTCTTGGGCAAGGCGCACTCCGGTTGCGACAACCGCAGCCAGTTGCGAAGGCGGCAGGTTGTGCGCGTCGGACCTGCGCATGCTTATGAGGGGGTCCTGGAATGCCGCGCCAATTCGCAAAATGAGCGTTATCAGCGATGCTGCGTCCAACTTCTGCAAGTTTGGATCGAGCATACTGATCGCGCGCTTCCGTTGCTGCGGATCAGCCGAGATGAGGTCGGCAAAGCAGCGGTAGTCAGCAACGAGGGACTGCTCCAGAAACTCTGGTTGCGGATTAAGAACGATCTCGCGACACGTTTCGCAGCGGCCGATTCCCCACGCGCTCCTCCAGGCGAGCTTGGCACCGCAATGGCATCGATCGATGAGTCGCTCGAGGCTTTCGGGACAATAGGGAAGTAGAAGGTTCAGCCAGTGGCTGCGATGATGATCCGAAAGCTCCAGCGCCAGGGGCGAGATGCGACGACGCTCGAGGTCGAGATCGCCGCGGATGAGTTCGCCATCGCCGAACTTGATTGGTGCAACCGGGCTCGCAACCAGGGGCGTCACGAACGGATGAGACCGGGCAGTGACCTCGGCCGCAGTACAACCGATTTTTGCTGCAAGCTTCGGCGCCAACCTGGAGCCATGCAGGACGATGAAGCCCGGGCGAGCATCGGTCATACCGATCTGGGAGAGCCATGTGTCTGGGCGTCCGAGTACGTTGGCTTTCGTTGCGCGCGCCACGAGGCCGGGAAGGCTCTCTCCTTGAATGGGCTCTACGGGAACGACAAGGGGCCGAACGCCGGCCAGGACCTGGTGAGGTGCATTCATGCCGCCACCTCGAACGGATTGGTGGAGCAGTAGTCCGCTGGAATAGCGAAATGCCCGACAGCGTAAGAAAGATCGTAGGCTTCGATGAACTCCGCATCGCGCCGGATCGCATGCTCAAGTGCGGCTTCGACGATTCGGCAGACCCGGCCAACGTGCCCGCAGGAAGCTTGCATCAGCCCCCTGAGGATCGCGGCGTCGTCAAAATTCGACTTGCGGTGGAAGATGCTGCGATCAACAATCGCGGCGTCGAGTTGGGCGCAGAAGGCTTTGAATGCTCGCGCGGCGGCCTGCTCCTTCGTGCTGAGCGGCGACAGTTCAAGAGGCACGCCCAAGCGGCTGGCTAGCTGCGTATTCATCTCGAACAGCGCCCGGCTCTCCTCGTTGCCGGCGAGGACGAGCGGAACAATGCCATCGTTGAGAAAATTCTTGAGCTGGTCTGTCACCACCTCGCAATCCTTGCGCGCCTTCGCCAGCCACTGAACCTCATCGACAATGAGGAGCTCGACGTCTCGAAAGCGAATGAACTCTTCCATCCGCAGAGTGATCTCCTCGATATTGCCGCTCTTCCAGTGTGGATCCCCCAGCTGGAACAGCACCTGTTGGCAGAGCATCTTCAACGTCACGCCGATTCTCAGATTGACGTAGAGAACCTGGTACGGGTTCACCGGCGTACCGCTGGCGACCATCCGGCGAGTGAGATCCTCCCTGTACTGCAGCAGCGTCCGGCTTTTGCCGGCCTGCGATGCCTGGCTGAGTCGCAGGCCTGGCAGGGGTGTGCCGCGCTTGCCCGCGGTAGACAGGCGCATTCCCTCGATTCGCTCCTGTACGGCGATTGCAGCGCCGTGCGGGATCCAGATGGTGGCGTGTTTCTCCTGCGCCTCTGATACACGCTCGGTGTGCTCGCGATCGAAGAGGGGCAAGGCGCGCCCGGTGGTCGGGCGCGCTGCGATGGTGCTGGCCTTGGTCATGCGTCATCCTCCGCGATGTCGAAACCAAGCGCGGTCAGGGCGACCGGTTCGTTCGCGCCGACTTCGGGGTCGGATTCGAACTCAATGGCGTCCCAGTCGAAGTAATCCTCCGGATCGGTGACATCGTCTTGATGTGGTTCAGGTGCCCGCGGTGAGACGGCCTTCGCCGGGGGAGGCGACTTTGCGGCCGGAAGCGGGGCAGTAATGCCGGAGTCCAATCGACCAGTGTCTGGTACCACCTGAGGCGCGATCACCGTTGGCAGCTCATCCGGCATCGTCACCGGCATCGATGCGCCCGAGATCTTGCGAACCTGCTCCGAGATGTAGAGGTTCGCGAGGTTGCGGCGCTGCTGAAACCTGAGTTTCGGTGCAAGCTCGCCGACCAGCCGCATGGTGATCGCGCGAGACTTGAGCCGGTCCTCCTCGGTGACAAACTTCTCGGCACGGCGCCTGGCCAGTTTGGTGAACTCGTGGTGCTCCCAGGCTGACAATTCATTCGTGTATTCGGGCTGGGTCGACGGGAGGGTGAACCAGATTTCGTCTACCGGGCAGTAGACCTGGAGGGACTGGAGATTCCCGTCATTTCGCCGCACGCGACACGGGATAGAAACTCGGCTGAATCCCGAGTTCTTGCGTACCTTCTGAAGGCCGGCATTATTGCTCAGAAAGCGCGAGACGAGAGCCTTCTCGCGATAGCGGATCCCGTCAAGTTCAACACCGTTCGCAGTCATGGTGGCGTGGAACGAGCGCCCGAGAGCCCGTTCAACAGCGCGGATCTCTTCAAAAGCGGGGGTGGCACGTCGGTGCCCGGACTCCATCACGATCTGAAGCGGCGAACGTCCTCCGATACCCGCGCCAGGGGAGACATTGTGTGCGTTGATCGCCTGCCAGACCACGGAGCGGATTTGCGAAAGCGTCAAAGCCATGTCGCCAACTGCATCATAGCCAAGCTCGAGGGCGCGCTTTGGATCGATGACGGTTCCGGGCAGCCCGGCGAGCGCTTCCTTCAGCGTGCGTATGAAACGCTCCAGCACTGCCTTGGCAGTGGGCATCTCTATGGGCGCCAGCATGAGGGAGATCCCTGCGTCGTTCAGCGCCGGGGCCGAAGTCGGCCCAACCAGCCCCTTCTCGTTGTCCGGCTGCAACGTCCCCGGCTTGCCGAACACTAGCTTCAGCGCTGGATAGAGGGCGAGCATCTCCGGATGGACCTCGGGGGGTACCATGCATGAGAGAATGGCTTGCGCTGAAGTTTCGTGGCGCGGCCGCCCGGCGTAGACGGAGGCACCGATGATGGCTCGGCTGAAGACGTCCATGAGGAGCGTCACCCAAACCTTCGTGGCGGGAAGTGGCCAGTTCTCATCGAAGACGATGCCTTGCTCGAGCGCTGCGGCGTCCATCAGCACATGCTGTAGATATTGATCGACGCGGATAGGCTCGCCCGATCCCTCGAGCATCTTGCTGGCTTGCTGCTCGCCGTACTTTGCCTTCAGGGTATCGTAGCAACGGAGTCGCTGGATGCGTTTGCGCAGCGTCTCCGACGACGGCTTCTTGAGCAGCGCGGCGCCCGCAGGGCGGACGGCATTCAGCCTGCGGATCTGAGTGTCGAGGTACACCTCGGCCTCGATCTGCTTGACGCGGGGAGCCGAGTAAAAATGGAGGGCAGCCTCGGTCACGAGCAAATCGATCTCGGGCGCAAGTTGAGACCGGCCCTTCTTGCGTCCGACCCGCGCTTCCACCGCCCAGAGCCGGTTCCGGCGCCGATCGATGCGGCTCATCCACCGGCGCAGGCTGGAGGGCGACGGTCGAGCGTGGTCCTCGTCATTAGGACAGGTCCCGAAATTGGCATCGAGCCATTCGGCGCACCCCCGGTCAGAGCGCTTGATACCATCGCAAATGGCACGCGATGCGAGCATTCGCACCCACCGCTTCCTGGTCAGGGGCTTGCCCGGCTCGACGGGGTCAAGCTCGGCCAAGTCCTGGTGAATGTCGGGGAGGGCGTCGCCCAATGCACAGATCTCGCCGTTCGCATAGGAATCAACAAGCCACGGGATCGTGGGACGCTCGAGCTCCCCGGTCTTTTGGTTGCGAAGCTGAAGATAACCGTTCGTCAGCAGGTTCAGGAGCTCAAGACCGCCATCATTGTGGATGCGCTCGACCCTGAAGTTGAACTTGTCAGCCTTGAAGACCTGATCCGCGTAGAGACCAAGGGCACTGGCCATGTCCGGCCCGAGGGCAGATGCAAGGCGGGCGTTGGAACGCTGCGAGAAATGCGAGGCGTTGGTGAAAGCGTTCATATTCCATGTACTCCAGGCGCGCGACGTCGGCTTCCGACTTGCTGGCCGGAAGGGTTTCGTGCGCATTGTGAAATGAGGTTCCGGCTCAAGCCGGACGTCAAAGATCGCCGGCTAAAGTCCGGCTATTGAGGTGTTCGCGGGCGGCGCCCTTGTTGCCGAATTCGTTCGGGTCAGGGAGGCAAAGCCCGCTGCGGGGCGGTGCTGCCAATGTACAGCATGAAAGGTCCTTTCGCCGGCACGCACGCCGGGCCCTAGCCCAGGCGGTGAAAGATGCGCCGAATGTCGGTGAGATCGGGCGACACGGCCGGGGCCATCGTCACCAGCGTTTCTGCCGTGACCTGACTATTGAGATCGAAGGCGAGATCGCGGCGGCTCAGCATCGCGTTAACGATCATGCGCCGCACGGTGTGATGCACATCGAGCGCGTCTTCCACTTTGGCCATGGTCGTAGCGCCGCCGCCAGCCGCGATGCGCTCATGGACCGAGTCACGCTGGGCGCTGGAATAGTAAGTGTAGCGATCGTGGTAGGCGCGCAGAATGTTGTAGCGACGGCGACGGAGCTGTGGCTGATCGGAGCGGTCGATCTCGCGAAATTCGATGCCAACCTTGGCAAGGTCGCACCTCAGCCGGTCCATCTTGCGCCGGTACCCCGGCTCAAGAAAATAGGACCTGCTGGCCTTCACCTCGTCGACGATCACCTGGCCATCAGCCATAAGCAGCACTGTGTCAGGGAAGCTTTCTTCCTTTTCTTCATCCTGTTCCCGCAGGATATGGATGCCGTGCATCTGGAAGTCGATCACGTTGGGATCGACCTCAAGCTCCATATAGTGATGAAATTCGTGGTGGCTCTCGCCAGTTTGGGTGCGCGATGTCTTCTGGCTGCGGTCGTGGAAAGTGATCTGCTTTCGATTCCACGTCGCGAGGTTGGGAGGCTCGATCGACCGGATCGTTACGCGACCGCTATCAAAGCGATCATCACCGACATCACGATCATGCTCGGTGAGCATCTGCAGCGTCGGATGAAGCTGGTACTTCCCACCGGTGATAAAAGCGCGGGCAGGGGCGCATTCGAGCGGGTCCGGAACCCGCAACATGAAAACGGGAGAGTCGGGGGCAGCCTGGAAATCGAATTGGGTGATCATGTCATTTCCTAAAATCGGAAAGCGGAAAGCGGGCAGCCGGCGGCGGCTTCGCAAGTGCGACTTGCGAATGAACAGGCGCCGGTGATTGAGAGCATTTACCGCGGCGGCGGAGCGCGGGCCGGCTGAGGGATCTGGAAGGTGACAGTCATGATTCTTGTCCAGTTAGTGTGTCACCTAGCTACGGCCTGCGGTTTGTCGTTGCAAGCGTTATTTTGTCCACTTAGTGCGTCACCTGCATTCTCCCTTCGGGAGGAATTCTTTGAGAGGCGATGAATGGCCCAAAACGAAATGGTGGAACGTTTGGCCCGGCACCTCGCGGAAGGCGCTGACGTGGAGGGCGAGCTCGCGCTGCTGTACCGCCAATCCCTCGACAAGCAGGGAATCGTCGCAAAGCGGCTGAAGGTGCTGGATCGCTACCTCTCCGACAGTTCGCAGTCGGTGCCAGACGCAGAAGCCGCGGCCGACGAAATTGGGGTCTCGCGTAGGCAGCTATACCGCCTGATTGCGAAAATGCGCGAACTCGGCCCGGTGCGGGCTCTGACGCCCGGGTTCAGAAACGTCGAGAGATCAGCGCCAACGAAAACTGGACTTGAACCACCCGTGGAGGCGTCCATTCGCCATTGGTTGTCGCATGTTCCTGAGGGCAAGATCTCCAAGGTGCAGGCGTTCGTACGCGCGGAATGCGAACGCTTGCGCGTCGAGTATCCCGGCGATTCCGCGGTGAAGCGACGGGTTCACAATCTGAGGCGCCAGGCGCTGCTATCTCAAACTAGCGGCAAAGTCGGGGACCGGATCGCAGTAGATCAGGTGGCGCTCGACCTGAGCGTGCGATGGGTCAATGGAAACACCTTGTCCGTGATGACGCTGATTTGGGATCGCGGCACGCAGCTCATTCTCGGCATGGGACTCACCGTAGGTGACGGGATGGGGATGGGGCTCGAGCAGGCCCTCTTCGATTTCCGGACTCGACGGGCATCGGAGCTGGAACGCGTGGTGCACGCGGCTCCGCACATTGGGGAACTGACCTGGGTGGTCCCCGCAGGGCTCGAGTATACCGCCGATGTGATGGGTCAACCAGGGAGCAATGATGACCGGCGACCAAAGATCACGGTGATCGCGACTGGTCCACGCAGGCATGGCGATGCGATATTGCGCAGCCTTGGCGATCGGATTGAGCCGTACCACATCCGCAAGCTGACCGATTTGAGAGAGGATCCTCCCGCGTCGGACGATTTTGGTATGGAGTTGACAGAGGCATGGCGTGCCGTTTCGCGGGCCGTCGACAATCGCAACTCCATGGTCCTTGCCAAGTTGCGCGCTTCTGCACCTCCACTCTTCATTCCTGTAGAGGGTCAGATGGCGCGTATTGCCGACGAGTTGACGACTCTGTTTGCACCGGTCCTGGGAGCCGTAGAGGCGAGACAGAAGGAAGCGCACCTCAAGGAGCACGGCTGGACTTATTGAACCGACCGCATCGTTGCCAAGCGGCGTACAACCTCCGAGGCGATCTCCATCGGAACCCGCGATTGCTGAACAGCACGGCGGACGACCTTTCGGCCAGTTCTGATCGGGATGCGCCCCATGCGAGTTCCGAATATTGCTTTGAGTGCCGAACCTTGGGCGAGCTTCCGAACTGACGACGCGGGTACGACAGTCCACCCTTTCGCTTCTGCGAAGCTTATAGGGAAGTCCGAGCCGAGGAGCGGAATCAGACCGAGGCGCCGAGGCATCAGCGTGGCTGGTTGATCGCGCAGAAACGTTGTGATCGACGCTGCGATTTCGCTTGGCTCGGGGGACCCCGCGAACAAGCGATGGTGGATAAGCGTGCCGGTGGAAACCTCGATGACGGCGAGGAGGTGCGCAGGTTCAGGATCGTCGTCGCGGCGGCCGCCTCGACCCTGAAACCAAATTTCGAGCTCACACATGTCGACGATAAAGTCACAGTCGGCATTGAGCCGTTTCGCCAGATCAACCTTCGCAGGGCATCGTCCAAACCTCGTCTTTACTGAAGTCTGGGAGGGCGGGGTTCTGCCGAGTGTGTGGCTTATTTCAACTACGTGCTGCCAGACGTCGCGGTAGCGTGCGGCAGGACCCGCGCGTACCAGTGCTTGCGCGATTATGTTCTCTTTCACCTCGTCGATATGGTCGTGCTGACCTGTCCGGGGTCCCGACGCAAGGGCGCCGGCAACTCGGTTCCGATAGGCTCGCAGGAGAGAAAAGACGCGCCTTCGGCTAATATTCAACTGTCGCGCTGTCTCGTCGGCCTCTGCGATACTGATCGAGGGTTTCCTGCTCAAACATCGCAGGATTTCAGCGCGGGATAGCAGCTGAGCCCAGCTTTGCACCGGTGAGGCAATCAAGTCATCGACGAGGATCTCGTCCACCAATTTTCTTCTCCAGGAATCATTCCCGGAAAATCAAACTCAACTCTTCTCTGGGCGGTGTGCGCCGCGGCGGGTGCAGTAGAGATAATGCAACGCGCGGCAACGCTGGATTGGATAGGCAGCCAGTTTGCCATGCTGACGATAAAGATCCCGAATTATCCAGCGTGCTCGGACTTTTCCCCTGCCGCCGAAAGCTGATGCAGGAATTTTTGAAGCTCGGTGAGGATGTTTGCTTCAGCCCTATAGATAATCGATCGGCTTCGGCGTTCCGAGGTGATCAACCCTGCCCGTGTCAGTACTCCGAGGTGATCGGAGAGAGTGGACTGCGGCACGTTCAATCGGCGCGCAATCTCGCCCGCCGGCAAACCGTCGATGCCAGTTTTCGCGAGAAGTCGCACCGCCTGAAGACGCGTCTCGAGCGAGAGCGCGGCAAACGCGGAAACAGCTGCGTTTTCCTGCACGTCAAACTCTTACCCGACCTGTTTGCTACTCGCTAGCGCGAATGGTGAGCGGCGGTTAACGTTTCGTAAATTCGGAATATACCGAAATATAACCTTGGGAGCGTCATGATGCACCTCGGTCAGCACGACCGAGGAGGGCACGATGGTTGTTTCATCTGTGAGGAGCCGAGATGGTGAGTCCGCTCGCCAAACCCGGTTGCGCTCGTCCTGCGGGCAGAAGCCGGCAAACCACATCAGTGGCGCTTACCTGGCCCGTGTAGTGCGGCTATCGTCGGAAACGGGGGCTCGATTTGTCAGAGAGCGGATCAGCCTCGATCCGGTTCGATGGTTGATGGCGCCGAAACTGTTGTTCGCAGGCTTCTCGCCAGTCGAGGCATGCAGGACGTCGAAAGCGTATTCGACGGCGATGCTGTTGCATGAGCTTTCGTTCGGGTTGGATTGTGCGCCTTCGACCTTGGCCGGACTATCTCGCATTCATGCCGGCAATGCCGCATCTGCGGAATGTTGGCCACCGTCCGATGGCGGCGAGCGCTACCGGCGAGGTGAGGCTACCGCGCTTTATACGTTTGCCATCTCTGCAGACGTACAACCGGGTCACATCCATATTTTTGGAGGCATGATCGCCAGCGGCACGGAGGAAGTGCGGCATCGGCTGCGGCAACGCTTCGGTCCTTGGCTCGAGGACGAAGCGGTGGTCCGACTCGGGTTCGACTGGAGCGAGCCGATGGCGTGCGCGATGGTCTCCGAGGCGATGGCAGACGTGTTGAGCCTCGCATCAGAAGACCCAACGTCGTCCATCGCCGCCGGACTCGATTTCCACGTCGAACAGCGCTTCGCCGCCTGAGCCACTTCTTCGACTCTCGAAAGGTCGCCCGTCCAGGTCCGCGGCCGCAGGGATCCCGACATGCCGGAAACACAATCGGATCAGTTCGACGCCACGCTTCGTGAGTGGCAGATCGTCGACTTCACCTTCGAGTTCTCACTGGTTGGCCGGATATATGGCGACCAGAAGGGGCGCTTTCCTGACGGGCGGTGGATCATAACGTCTGCCGTTCGCACCAAGCGCCATCGGGTTGCGGCTGGACAAATCGTTCAGACCAGGAACACCCGGTACTTGCTTGTCGGGACAATGCACTGACATGCGTACGCGTCGAACGCCTCGCTCGCGACGTGCAATCTTGATAGCCTCGGCACAGACGATCGGACACCTGAGGTGGACAAGAACCGGCATTGGGAGCGTGGTGCTCGCCTTGGAGATGCGAATCGAAGCGACAGCCCCAGCTACGCGGGTTTTTCGCGGCATAGCGGATGCATGGGACATGACCTATGCCGAGCAGCTACGGCTAATAGGGCTGCCGCGGCCAATCTGGAGCAGGTGCGTGCGATCGGCGCCAGTGGTGCTCCCTGCCGAGACACTCAAGCGAATCGCGCTAATTGCGCGCGTATTTGAGGCCATCAACATGCTGCTCCCGCCCGAACGCGCGGACGCCTGGATGCGCGCTTCCAACTCGGCCAGCATTTTTGGGGGCCGAAGCGCTCTCGAATGCATGATGCAGGATGGCCGCTTCGGCATTTCACGTACCCGTCAGTATTTGTTGGGCGAGATTTACAGTTGGTAGAATCGCTTTTCTCCAATTTGGCTGGAACCGCCGACTTGGGATCCCGTGCTGCAGGACAGGCGATCCCAGCCAGATGTTAGTTCGGCAGGGCCTGCTATTACAGGATGCGTCGAGGCAGCCCAGAGTGCACCGAAAGGAAATTCAATGCGCTGGATTGATCCGCCTCGTGGCTGGGACTTCGGTTTTCCGAAGCCTTTCGACCCCAAGGACGGCCAGACAATCGACGCCTGGCTGCTCGAGAATGGGTACCCGCAGAGCGAGATCGACCAGTGGGGTGGCACAGGCGTGCCTTGCCGGATTTGGGGTGAGCCCGAGAGCGATCCGCTTCTGTTGATGGAGGCGAAAATCCTGTGTCGTGTGCGGGTACTCGCGGGAGGCCAAGCTCAGGCGAAACGCTGGTATCATTCGCAGCCGATACCAGCGCTCGGCGGGCGAACCGCGAAGCAGCTAGTAGACAGCGGAAATGGTGACGCGGTGATCGCCTACGTCCAGCACATCTCCGTCGGCGGTTTCGCTTAGCAGCTTCAGCAGGGAGCGGGCTGCCATAGGTCGGGAGGCGCTTCGATAGTGCCAGGTCAGCAGTGGCAGAATCCCATGAATCCAACGCCTCAGCGCTCACCCGAGAAACGTTGGGCGTACGATTCGGAAGAGCGGGCTCAACCAAGAGGCGTGCTCCCCGGGGGTTCGAGAGGTTTGGCGCGCCTCCGGTTGGCGCTGGTACTGGGTAAGGTTGTCCCAATAGCGTCACACTTCCTTGGTGGGTCCGCCGGGATTCGAACCCGGGACCTCTCGATTAAAAGTCGCTTGCTCTACCAACTGAGCTACGGACCCACGCAGCCGCCCCCTA
>Ga0065165_1002247_pt1 | contig 17128 bp, 16 predicted proteins | sample AraplaMF_Cvi_mMF_FD_63813 | JGI IMG/M metagenome (GOLD analysis project Ga0065165, IMG submission 63813) | Arabidopsis root microbial communities from the University of North Carolina, USA - plate scrape MF_Cvi_mMF (version 2) (version 3) | ecosystem: Host-associated > Plants > Roots >...
GGACGCCTCGACGCCTGTCGTCGCCGGCGAGCAGGAGGTCAACGTCACTCTGATGGTGCGCTTCCTGCTCAAATGAATCGAAAAGGGGCCGCCCTGCGAGGAGCGGCCCCTTTTTGGCGTTAGCCTTGCGGCGATCTAGCGCAGCGAGCCGCGGCGCACGAGGTTAACGATCGCGAGCAGGATGATCGCGCCTACCAGCGAGGCCACGAAGGTGGTGACCGTGATCGCCTGGTTGATGCTGCCGCCGAACAGCCACGAGGCGATGAAGGCGCCGACGATACCGACGACGATGTTGAGCACGATGCCCTGCTGGGCGTCGGTGCGCATCACCATGCTGGCGAGCCAGCCGACCACGCCGCCTACGACGAGCCAGATAATGATACCCATATCCTTCTCCCTTCCAGAGGCCCGGAATTGATGGGGCTCTTGTCGGGAAAAGACTCTCTGCGGCGGCTAATGTTCCGCTGGCGTTTCGGATCGGCGGCGCAATGCGACGAGACGAAAGCGGCCCGCCCTCCCGGCCGCGGACGACGGGAGAGCGGGCCGGCGATGCCCGGAACCGGAAGAATTCAGTATTTCTGCTGCCGCTCGTAGAGCGAGCGATAATGCTGGATACGCGTCACGCGCAGCCCGGGCATGCCCGAGCGGTCGATCGCGCGCTGCCAGCCGGCGAATTCCTCGACGGTGAGCCCATAGCGCTCGCACACCTCGTCAACGGTCAGCAGCCCGCCATTGACGGCAGCGACGACCTCAGCCTTGCGGCGCACGACCCAGCGGGTCGTGTCCGGCGGCGGAAGGGTCTCGAGCGTCAACGGCTCGCCGAGCGGACCGATTACCTTGGCTGGGCGGATCTTCTGGTTCTCAATCATCTACTCAACCTCGATCGGGGCGGGGGCCCCCTCTCAATACTGTAACGACCAATAATGGCCCGGCTTGAACATCGGCTGAAACGGCGCGGTAAACGCTCGCTTCATTCACCTTGCCAGCGGGTTAGCGTCTCCGCCGTTCCGCTGCTGAACGCACCGTCGAGCGGCGCGAGCAAATCCTCGGCAACCGACGCCAGACCGAGTTGCGCCTGAATCCGCGCCGTGGGACTCGCCGCCTGGCGAGCCGCGACCCCGACGAGGAGCACCGCCAATTCGGTCGGTAGGGCGGTAACCGTCTGGTCCCGTTCCCATCTGGCGAAGCTCAAATCCACGCACGAACACCCAATTGCGACTCTCTGGTCCGGACCGGGTTAGCGGCAAAACTTGAAGGTCGGGTAAACCGGTCCCCTAGGGGTGATTACCCCCGGTTTTGCATCCGTGCCCCCGAACCACTATGTGAGCGCGCGATGATTCCCGCCGATTTCCAGCTTTCCGGGCCGCTCGCCGGCCGCCGTATCGTCGTCGCCATGTCGGGCGGCGTCGATTCGTCGGTGGTCGCAGCGCTCGCCGCGCGCTCGGGCGCCGAGACGATCGGGGTGACGCTACAGCTCTACGACCATGGCGAGGCGGTGGGCCGGGCCGGCTCGTGCTGCGCCGGCCGCGACATCCGTGACGCGCGCGCCGTGTGCGACAAGCTCGGCATCGCCCATTATGTCTTCGACCACGAGAGCAGCTTCCGCGAGCAGGTAATCGACGATTTCGCCGACGAATATCTCGCCGGCCGGACGCCGATCCCCTGCGTGAAGTGCAATATGGGGCCGAAATTCACCGATCTCTTCGCGCTTGCGCGCGATCTCGGTGCCGATTGCCTCGCCACCGGCCATTATGTCCGGCGCGTCGAGGGACCGGCGGGGCCCGAATTGCACCGCGCCGCCGATCCGGCGCGCGACCAGAGCTATTTCCTGTTCGCGACCACCGCGGCGCAGCTCGATTTCCTGCGCTTTCCCTTGGGTGGCCTGCCCAAGCCGGCGGTGCGCGAACTTGCCGCGGAGCTCGGCCTTGGCGTCGCGGGCAAGCCCGACAGCCAGGACATCTGTTTCGTCCCCGACGGCGACTATGCGCGCCTCGTCAAGAAATTGCGCCCCGAGGCCGAGACCAGCGGCGACATCGTCGATGAGGCCGGTCGCAAGCTGGGCGAGCATAAGGGGTTGATCCACTTCACCGTGGGCCAGCGCCGCGGGCTCGAGATCGGCGGCGCACCCGAGCCTTATTATGTGCTCCGGCTCGATCCGGCGACGCGGCAGGTGATCGTCGGACCGAAGCGCGCACTGGGCGTGGCAGCCGCGCGAATCGAGAACATCAACTGGCTGGGCAGCGATTATGCCGGGCCGATGACGGTCAAGGTGCGCTCGCTGGCCAAGCCCGTGCCGGCACGCTTCGTGGATGGCCGCGTGCTGTTCGAATCGCCCGAATATGGCGTGGCGCCCGGTCAGGCCGCGGTGCTCTATGCCGGCGACCGCGTGCTCGGCGGCGGCTGGATCGCGGAGACCGAACGCGCCGAGCCGGCGCTCGCCGCCTAGAAGCTCCCGAAGAGCGACCCCAGCACGATCACCGCGACGAGCGCGAGCACCGGTCCGATCATGCCGGTGAAGACGATGTCGCGATAGCTCTCGCGATGCGTCGCCCCGCACAAGGCGAGCAAGGTGACGACCGCGCCATTGTGCGGCAGCGTATCGAGCACACCCGACCCGATCACCGCGACGCGGTGGAGCAGGCCGGGATCGATCCCCGCCGCGGCGGCGCGCGCCATATAGGTGCCGCCCAGCGCATCGAGCGCGATGGTCAGTCCCCCCGTCGCCGAGCCGGTGAGCCCGGCAAGCACATTGGCCGCGACCGCGAGCGAGACCAGGGGGCCGCCACCAACCCCGAGCACGGCGTCGCGCACCGTGGCGAAGGCGGGCATCGCCGCTACCACCGCGCCGAAGCCCACGAGGCTCGCCACGCTGACCGCGGGCAGCACCGAAGCATTGGCGCCCGCGTCGACGGACGCGCGCAGCCGCGGGATGCGGCGATGGTTGATCGCGAGCGAAACCGCGATCCCGCAGATCAGGGCGGTCACGACCGACCATATGCCCGCCACCGCGGATAGCGAGATGCCGCCCCAGCGCGGCTCGGCGAGGAAGCCGGTATCGAGTGCGGGCAGGATGAGCAGCGACATAGCGAGATTGACCGCGATCACTACCGCGAGCGGCAGCGCCGCGAGCATCACGGGCGGCGGCGCTCCGGCGATTTCGCCATGCGTAATCTCGGGGAGGTCGAACTCCCGGGCAGTGGCGGCGCGCTCGCGCAGATTTTCGTCGCTGGCGACGATCCCGGGTGAGATGGAGGCGTCTTCGCCAAAGCCTTCCCCGGCGCGCCTCGCCGCTGCTCTCACCCGACCGAGCCACCAGAGACCGAAACCGAGCATGATCGCCGCCGCGATCATGCCAAGCCCCGGTGCCGCGAAGGCATTGGTACCGAAAAAGGGCATGGGAATCGCGTTCTGGATCGAGGGCGAGCCCGGCACCGCTGACATAGTGAAGGTCGCGGTGCCGAGGATGATCGCGGCCGGCATCAGCCGTCGCGGGATATTCGCGGCCCGGAACAGGTTCCGCGCCATCGGCGCGAGCACAAAGAAGGAAACGAACAGGCTGACGCCGCCGTAGGTCACGATCGCGCCGGCAAGTACGACGGCGAGGATGGCCCGCTCCGTCCCGAGCCGCGCCATCATCGCCTCGGCAATGGCGGTGACCGAGCCGCTATCCTCCATCAGCTTGCCGAACAGCGCGCCGAGCAGAAACATTGGGAAGAATTGCGCGAGGAACCCCGCGGCGCTGCCCATGAAGGTCTGGGTCCAGTGCGCCAGCAGCGGCTCGCCGGCGAAGGCGGCCGCCACCATCGCGGCAAGCGGGGCGAGCACCAGCACGCTCCAGCCGCGAAAGGCGAGCCAGACCAGCAGGCCGAGCCCAAGCAGGACGCCGATCAGCCCGAGCAGATCCATGCGCTCAGCATTCCTCCAGCAGCACGTCGATATCGGCGGTCGAGCGCGTGCCGAGATCCTCGCCATGCGCGGCGAGGAATTCGTCCGCACTGCGCCGCCCCTCGGCCTTGAGCATCTCGAGAAAGCCGCGCTCGGCGTTGAACTTGGACGAGGCGCCGAATTCGGCAAGCCGGTCGGTCATGATCCGATGGGTACGCATCTCCGCCCAGCGCGCACCCTCCCCGTGCCCGGGGTCCGCGACCTGGCGCAGCAAGGCGATCATGCGCAACTCCTTCATCAGCGGGGAATTGAACGAGATCTCGTTGACCCGGTTGAGGATCTCGCTTGGCGCGCGCGGCACATCGCGCCGCTCGCGCGGGTTGATCTGCACGAGGATCGTATCGTGCGCATCAGTCTCGCGCACCAGCGGGGTGATGGTGGGGTTGCCGGCATAGCCGCCGTCCCAATAGCTCTCGCCGTCGATCTCGATCGCGTGGAACAGGGTCGGCAGGCAGGCGGAGGCGAGCAGCACCTCGGGCGTGATCTCGGCATTGCGGAAGATGCGACCGCGCCCTGTATGAACGTTGGTCGCGGTGATGAAGAGCTTGATCGGCGTGTCCGCGAGCTGTCCGAAATCCACGCAATCGCGCAAGATCGCACGCAGCGGGTTTAGCCCCAGCGGATTGAGATCATAAGGTGAGAAGATTCGCGCCAGCGTCTCCATGCCGGCATAGAAAGGCGAGGCGTCGAGCGTCCAGCGCCCCAGCATCCAGTCGAGCGGCGTGCGTTGGAGCGGGCTGAACGCCGCGGCTTGCGCCACCTGTTGCCAGAAGGTGTCGAGCGATTCGCGCGCACCTTGAGCACCACCCTGCCCCCAGCCATGCGCCAGCACCGCCGCATTCATCGCCCCAGCCGATGTGCCGGAAATCGCCGCGATCCGTAGCCACGGCTCCTCGAGCAGCCGGTCGAGCACGCCCCAGGTGAAGGCGCCGTGCGAGCCGCCGCCCTGCAGGGCGAGATCGATCAGGACCGTCTGTCTCTCGCCCATGCCTCACGCGCCCAGGACAATGTCGGGGCCGAAGCTAGTGGGGAGGAGACTTGCTGCCTAGGCGGGTAAGCCCCGATAGACGGGCAGTTTAATCCTTGGCGAAGAAGCGCTCGATCACGTCGCGCGCCAGCCGCGCCGGGCGCAAGGTCTCGGCATCGACGCAGCACCAGCTCGACTTGACCTCCGCGAGCACGTCCTCGCCGCGCTTGATGATCGTCGCGTAGAAAGCCCGGGCGCCCTGCACCTTTTCGAGCAGGACGGTGGCGATCACCTCGTCGTCGAGGAAGGTCGGCTTGCGGTAGGTGATCTCATGCTTGAGCGCGACCCACATATGGCTCGCCACCGCCTCGGCCGGCGCGAGCTTCTGCCAATGGCTCAGTACCGCCGCCTGCACCCACTTCAGATAGGAGGCATTGTTGACGTGCCCCATGAAGTCGATGTCGGCCGGATCGATGCCGATCGGGAAATTATGCGGAATCGCGTTGCTCACAGCGGTGAAAGTAGCGCATTTCCGCGGTTCTGGCGAGGGTCAGAGCGTGAACACACCTTCGATCACGGTGACGCTACGTCCGCCGAGAATCACGCGGTCGCCGGCGAGGGTGCAGCCAACATGGCCGCCACGCCGGCTCGCCTGCCACGCGCTGAACGATTCACGGCCGAATCGCTCCGCCCAATAAGGGGTAAGCACCGAATGCGCCGAGCCGGTGACCGGGTCCTCGTCGATCCCCGCGCCCGGCGCGAAGACGCGGCTGAGTATGTCGGTGTCGAGGCCCGGAGCGGTGGCGATGTTGAGTACGTCCCCCGCCGCGCCGAGGCGGCGGAAATCGGGCTCGAGCGCGAGCACCGCCTCGGCGCTTTCGAGCACGACAAGGCCATAGCCGCCGGGATGCCAGAGCGTTTCGACCACGTCGGTGGCGCCCATGCCGGCGACGATCTCGGGCAAGGCCTTGGGCTCGGGCGCGTAGGCCGGGAGCGCCATGCGATAGGCCTCGCCGTCACGCGCGACCTCGAGGATGCCGGCCTTGCGCGTACGGAAGGTGACCTTCTCGCGCGCCGTGTCGGCCGAGAGGACATAATGGCCGCTCGCCAGCGTGGCATGGCCGCAGAGCGCGACCTCGACCGCAGGGGTGAACCAGCGCAGCTCGTAATCGGCCTGCCCGCTCGCATCGGGGATGATGAACGCGGTCTCGGCGAGGTTGTTCTCCCCGGCGATGGCCTGCAGGACGTCATCCTCCAGCCATGCGTCGAGCGGCATCACCGCGGCGGGATTGCCGGTGAAGGCACGGTCGGCAAAGGCGTCGATCTGAGCGAAGGGCAGCTTCATTTGTCGCGCGACTCCTGAACCAGCGTCGAGAGATCGGTTTCGGCGAGGACATTGCCGGGTTCGTCGACCTGCCCCTCGGGATCGATATGGATGAGGATCTCGGTACCGGGGAATTCGGCCTCGAGCCCATGCTCGATCGCGTCGAGCACGTCGTGCGCCTCGGCCACGGTCTTCTTCGGATCCATCCAGACATGGAACTGGACGAAATCCTTGTTGCCACTGGTGCGCGTACGCAGATCGTGCAGGCCCTTGAGTTCGGGATGGCGGCAAGCGACCTCGATAAATTGCAGCCGCTTCTCCTCGGGCCATTCCTTGTCCATCAGCTGATCGATCGCCGCGACCGAGGCGCGCCATGCGCCGAAAAGCAGCCACAGCCCGATCGCTATGCCGAAGATGGCGTCGGCACCGGTGAGGCCGAGATAGCTGTCCAGCACCAGAGCGGCGATCACCGAGAGGTTGAGGAACAGGTCCGACTGGTAATGGATATGGTCGGTGCCGATCGCGAGCGAGCCGGTGAGGCGGATCGCATGGCGCTGATAGGCGGTGAGCGCGAGCGTCACCACAATCGCGACGACCGAGACGGCGATGCCGAACTCGGGCGCGGAACTGCCGCCGCCATGGAGCAGCCTTTGCCCGGCCTCGACGAGGATGGCGAAGGCGGACACCGCGATCAGCGCGACCTGGAACAAGGCGGCGAGTGCCTCGGCCTTGCCATGGCCGAAGCGATGCTCCTCGTCGGCCGGCTGCATCGCCCAATGCACGCCGGCAAGCGTGACCAGCGAGGCGACGAGGTCGAGCAGCGAATCGGCGAGGCTGGCTAGCATCGCCACCGATCCGGTGCGCCACGCCGCCCACGCCTTGAGGCTGCCGAGCAGGATCGCGGTCGCGACGCTGGCCAGCGCCGCGCGGCGGGCGACGCGCTCGCTCACGGGTACAGCAGACCTTCGCTCCAGCCCTGGGCGGTGCGGGTGAACAGGCGGCGCTCGTGCAGGCGGTGCGCGCGGTCCTGCCAGAATTCAATCCGTTCCGGCGTGACGCGGTAGCCACCCCAATGCGGCGGGCGCGGCACCGGGCCGCCGTCGAACCTGGCCTGCATTGCCTCGAACCGCGCCTCGAAGGTGGCGCGGTCGGCGAGCGGTCGCGACTGGTCCGAGGCCCAGGCGCCGAGCTGAGAATCGCGGCTGCGGGTGGCGAAATAGGCGTCGGATTCCTCAGGGCTTACGCGGCTCACCGGGCCTTCGATGCGGATCTGGCGGCGCAGCGACTTCCAGTGGAATAGCAACGCGGCACGGGGGGCCGCCGCAAGGTCGTCCGCCTTGCGGCTCTCCTCGTTGGTGTAGAAGACGAAGCCGCGTTCGTCGTGCCCCTTGAGCAGGACCATCCGCGCGGCCGGCTGCCCTTCGGCATTCACCGTCGCCAGCGTCATCGCGTTCGAATCGTTGGGCTCGGTCTGCCGTGCCTCGGCGAACCATTGGTCGAACAGCTGGAGGGGGTCGGTAGCCATGAGCGGGGCTCTACCCCTACCAAGGGTGAGGTGTCGAGGAACGACTCCTTGGGTTAGGCTTTGAATCGGCTTCGCAACAAGGAGTTCGATCATGGCCGCGCGCGCCTATTGGCAGGGGCAAATCCGCCTCGCGCTCGTCTCGATCCCGGTCGAGATCTACACCGCGACCAAATCGGGCGCGCAGATCGCCTTCCACCAGATCCACGAGCCGACCGGCAAGAGGGTCAAATACGAGAAGGTGGTGCCGGGCGTCGGCCCGGTCGATGCCGACGAGATCCTCAAGGGCTATGAAATCGACAAGGGCGAATATGTCCTGCTCGAGCAGGACGAGATCGACGCGGTGAAGCTCGAATCGAAGAAGACGCTCGAACTCACCCAGTTCGTCGACGCGGGCGAGATCGACGTGCTCTATTATGAGCGGCCCTATTTCGTGGTGCCGGCCGATGACCTCGCCGAGGAGGCGTTCATCGTGCTCCGCGAGGCGCTGCGGCGCGCGAAGAAGGTCGGGCTCGGGCAGCTGGCGCTCAGGGGCCGCGAATATGTGGTGAGCCTCAAGCCGTGCGGACGCGGGATGGTGCTCGAGACGCTGCGCTATGCTGACGAGGTCTACAAGGCGCAGGGCTATTTCCGCGACATCCCCGACAGCGCCCCCGACGAGGATCTGCTCGAGCTGGCAACCACGCTGATCGACAAGAAGACCGCGAAGTTCGACCCGCGCGAGTTCCACGACCGCTATGTCGACGCGCTGCACGAGCTGATCGAGCGCAAGCGCAAGGCCAAGGGAAGGAAGATCATCGAGGACAAGGACGAGGGCGCCCCGTCGCGCGGCTCGAACGTGGTCGATCTGATGGCGGCGCTCAAGAAATCGCTCGAACGGCCCGGGGCCAAGACCAGCGAGGCGGTTAAGACGACGCCGGCCAAGGCTGCGCCGGAGAAGAAGACGCCCGCGCGCAAGGCGCCGGCTCGGAAGCGGGCATAAGCAATGGCCGAACGCGATCTCCTCGCCAAATATAATGCCAAGCGCGACTTCGCGAAGACCGCGGAACCGGCCGGCAAGCTCGCCACGACAGGGGGGCACCGCTTCATCGTGCAGAAGCACGACGCCAGCCGGTTGCACTGGGACTTCCGGCTCGAATTGGACGGGGTGCTCAAGAGCTGGGCGGTGACGCGCGGGCCGAGCATCGATCCCGACGAGAAACGCCTCGCGGTGCGAACCGAAGATCATCCGCTCTCCTATGCCGATTTCGAGGGCACCATTCCCCAGGGCGAATATGGCGGCGGCACGGTGATGCTGTGGGACGAAGGAACCTGGGCGCCGATCGAAGGCAAGAGCGAGAAGGACCTCGAGAAAGGCCATCTCCACTTCACGCTCGACGGCGAGCGGATGAAGGGCGAGTGGCTGCTGATCCGCCTGAAGCCGCGTGGGAAGGAGAAGGGCGAGAACTGGCTGCTGCGTAAACTCGACGACCAATATGCCGGGGGAACCGATGCTTTGGTCGAGACCGGGCTGACCAGCGTGCAGACGGGGCGGACGATGCAGGAGATTGCTGAGGGCAAGAAGGTTCAGGCCAAGGCATCGCGGTCGAAAAAGCCAGCCTCGGCTCCCGCACCGCGCGCCTCGGCGAAAGGAGCCAGCGACAAGCTCCCCAAATTCCGCTCACCGCAGCTGGCGACACTCGTCGACACCGTGCCGACCGGCAACCAGTGGCTGCACGAGGTCAAGTATGATGGTTATCGCGCGCTGCTCGCGCTCGGGAAGGGCGGACCGCGCATCTATACGCGGACCGGGCTCGACTGGACGGAGAAATTCCCCGGGATTGCCGAAGCGGCTGCCAGCATCCCTGCGGGTTCGGCGCTGATCGACGGCGAGATCGTCGCCTACAAGGACGGCAAGCCGGATTTCTCGACCCTGCAGGAGGCGATCGGCAGCGGCGGCGAAGGCCTCACCCTGTTCGCCTTCGACCTGCTCGAGGCCAACGGCGAGGATCTGGCGAAGCTGCCGCAGATCGAGCGCAAGGAACGGCTGCGTGCGCTGATCGAGGGCGCCGATCCCCGCGTCCTCTTCTCCGAGCACGTCATCGGCGCGGGCGAGAAATTGTTCGAGGCGATGTGCCGCGAGGGCTATGAGGGCGTGGTCTCGAAGCGCGCCGACGCGCCCTATCGCGGCGAGCGGACGAAGAGCTGGCTCAAGATCAAGTGCATCCAGCGGCAGGAGTTCGTGATCCTCGGCTGGACCGCGAGCACCGCCAAAGCGCGCGGCTTCCGCTCGCTGCTGCTGGGCCTCAACGGACCCGACGGACTGGTCTATGCGGGCAAGGTCGGCACGGGCTTCGACACCGATACGATCCACGATCTCCGGGAGCGCTTCGACGCCATCGTCGCCAACAAGCCCGCGGCCAAGGTACCGCGCGAGGCCGCGCGGGGAGCCCATTGGGTCCAACCGAAGTTGGTCGCGGAGATCGCCTTCGCCGAGTTCACCGCAGACAAGGTGGTGCGCCATGCGAGCTTCCTCGGACTGCGCGAGGACAAGCCGGCAAAAGAGGTGGTGGCCGAAGTCCCCGCGCCGCTGCCAGAAGCACCCGCGGTCAAGGTCAAGATCAGCAACCGCGAGCGCGTGATCGATCCCGATAGCGGGGCGACCAAGGGCGATCTCGCGGACTATTATCTCGCCGTTGCGCCGATCCTGCTGCCCTGGCTGGCCAACCGCCCGATCAGCCTCGTGCGCTGCCCGCAGGGGCGCGCGCGGCAATGTTTCTTCCAGAAGCACGATGCCGGAAGCTTCGGCGAAGCGGTGCACCATGTCGACGTGCGCGAGAAGGACGGGTCGGTCGAACCCTATCTCTACGTCGCCGACGCCGAGGGCATGATGACCTGCGTCCAGATGGGGACGATCGAATTCCATGGCTGGGGCAGCCTCGTCACCGATATCGAGAAGCCCGACCGGCTCGTGTTCGACCTCGATCCCGATGTCGGGCTCGATTTCGCGATGGTGAAGAAGGCGGCGGAGGATCTGAAACAGCATCTCGCCGATATCGGGCTCACCAGCTTCCCGCTCCTCTCAGGCGGCAAGGGCGTGCATGTCGTGGTACCGCTCCAGCCGAAGGCCGAATGGCCGGCGGTGCGTTCCTTCGCCGAACGCTTCGCCCGCGCCCTCTCCGAGGCTGAGCCCGAGCGCTTCACCGCCAACCTCAAAAAGGCGCAGCGCAAGGAACGGATCTTCATCGATTACCTCCGCAACCAGCGCGGCGCGACGGCCGTCCTGCCCTATGTCGCCCGCGCGCGCTCGAACGTGCCGGTCGCCGCGCCGCTCAGCTGGACCGAGCTGCGCGACGTGGACAGCGCCGCACATTTCACCGTCCGCGACGCCGCGACCCTGCTCGAACGTGCGCAAGGCCGATCGCTCGCGGGCTGGGGCGTGGCCGCGCAGGTACTGCCCGACCTCTGATCCTTGTTGCATGGCAGCATGGATTGGCCGATGACACGGCCCTGAGAACAGGGGACCGCATGTGGCGAGCCGCGCAGTGACAGGGCTGTTCGACGCCGGCACGATCGCCGCGCGCTGGATCGCCGATTATTGCGGCGGCCCGGCGATCAGGAGCGATGTACTCTGCGCCGGCGGCAAGGTCGACCCCGCCTGGATCTCGATGTTCGAGGATCTCGCGAGCGTCGAGGGCGAGGCCCTGGGCGCAGCGCGCGAGCGGGCGCAGCGTCATGCCGAGGATATCGGCACCGGCTTCCGTATCGCCGGCGAGGGCGAAGAGCGCCTCTGGCCGCTCTCCCCGGTACCGCTGATGATCCCGCGCACCGAATGGGAGCGGATCGAGGCCGGCATCGTCCAGCGCGCCGAATTGCTCGAAGCGGTGCTCGCGGACGTCTATTGCGAAGGCCGGCTGGTACGCGACGGTCACCTGCCCGCTGCGCTCGTCACCGGTAGCCCCTTCTATCTCCGCCCGCTCGCGCACCTGGCGCCGCCGGGTGGCTATCATCTCGGCTTCATCGCCGCCGACCTGTGCCGCGGCCCGAACGGCGAGTGGCGGGTGCTGGCAGACCATCTGCGCGCGCCCGCCGGCGCCGGCTATGCGCTCGAAAACCGGCTCGCCATGGCGCGGATGCTCGACGGGCTGCAGCTGCGGCTCAACATCGAGCGCCACGCCCCCTTCTTCGCCGCATGGCGCGAGGGGCTCGCCGCGCTCTGCCGCCGCGCCGAGCCGCGCACCGCCCTGCTCACCCCCGGTCGGCTCAACCCGAGCTATGCCGAACAGGCGCATCTCGCACGCTATCTCGGCTTCCTGCTGGTCGAGGGCGCCGACCTCACCGTGCTCGACGACCGGCTCTATGTCCGTACCATCGCCGGGCTGAAGCGCGTCGATGCGCTGTGGCACCGCACCGATCCACGACTGCTCGACCCGCTCGCGCTCGATTCGCATTCGGGGATCGGCGTGCCCGGGCTGATCGACGCGATGGCAGCGGGCAATATCGTCATCGCCAATGCACCCGGCGCGGGACTGCTCGAGGCGCCCGCCTTCGCCGCTTTCCTGCCCCGCCTCGCGCTGCGGCTCACCGGCGAGGAATTGCGCCTCCCCAATATCGCCACCTGGTGGTGCGGCCAGCCGGCCGAATGCGCCGAGGTCGCCGCCGAGCTCGATTCGATGCTGATCAGCCCGGCCTTCGGCACCGCACCGCTCGGCCTGCCCGGCGGCAAGCCGCGCCTCGGCAGCGAGATCCAGGGCGAGGAGCGCGCGGCCCTGCTCGCCGACCTGCAGCGCCGGCCGCAGGATTATGTCGGGCAGGAAGTGGTGCGGCTCTCGACCATGCCTGCGGTGATCGAGGACACGCTGGTGCCGCGGCCCTTCACGCTGCGCGTGTTTGCCGCGCGCGGACCCGACGGCGCATGGACCGTGCTGCCCGGCGGCTTCGCGCGGATCGGCGAGCATCCGGATCCGCGTGCGATGGTGATGGGCGAGGGCATGTGGTCGGCCGATGTGTGCATCCACGGTCCGGAGCCGGTCGCGCCGGTGACCTTGCTGACGTCGAGCGAATCGACGCAGCTGCGGCGCAATCCCGGCACTTTGCCGAGCCGCGTCGCCGACAATCTCTTCTGGCTCGGCCGCTATCTCGAGCGCGGCGAGGCATTGCTCGGGATATTGCGCGTTCTGCTCGGCAACTCGATCAGCGCCGATACCGGTGCGGCGCTCGCCGCCGAGACGGTAAGGCGGCTGGTGGGGCTGGTGGTCGCCTCGGGCGCCGGGCCCGAACCGGCGACGCACCGTCGCGCCGATCTGATTCAGCTCGTCCGCGCCGCGATGGAGGACGAGCACGACTTTTATTCGGTGCGCACGATCAACGAGCAAGCGCGGCTGATCGGCGCGGTCTCGCGCGAGCGGCTCTCGGGCGACATGATGCGGCTGCTCGACGCACCCTTTCCGCATCGCGGCACCCTGCTTGAGCGCGCGGGCACGCTGCAGCGGCGTTATTCCGCGCTGGCAGGACAATCGGGTGAGCATATGGCGCGGACCGATGCGTGGCGCTTCCACGATCTCGGCCGCCGCGTGGAACGCGCGATGACTCTGGTTCGCGCGGTGCGTGCCTTTGCCGGTGCCGAGGCGACGGGCGACGATCTGCTCACGTTGCTCGACCTTGCCGACAGCCAGATCAGCTATCGCCAGCGCTATTTGACCGGCATGGCGCGCCTGCCTGTGCTCGACCTTGTGACGCTCGACCCGGGCAATCCGCGCGGTGCGGCATTCCAGGTCGCAGCGATCATGGAACATCTCGAGAAATTGCCGGTGCTTTCCGACGACGGACTGGCCGAGCCGCAACAGGAGCAGGCACGCCAGCTCGCCGCGATCCTTGGCACCACACGCGCCGCCGCGCTCGACGACCTCACCTTGTTCGACGTCGACGCGCGGCTCGGCCGGCTCTCCGACGCGGTCGCGCGGCGCTACTTCCTGCAGGGCTCGGAACGACTGCGCGCCGTAGGACTGACGCTCGCCTGATGCTCTACGCGATCCGCCACGTCACCCGCTTCGACTATGACCAGCCCGCAGCCTTCGCGCGTTGCAATTTGCGGCTCAAGCCGATCGATTGGCCGGGCCAGACGCTCGAAAGCTATGACCTTAACGTCGAGCCCGGCGGGCGGCTGTTTCCGGTGCGCGCCGAAACGGGGCTGGCCAATGTCGTGCGGCTGGTGATCGAATCGGCCGCGACCGAGCTGACCATCACCAGCAGCAGCCGGGTGCGCGTCGACCGGCCGGTGCCCGAGCCCGCAGCGGGCGACCCCACGCTCGGCGAGATCGCGAGGATGACGCGTGCGAGCCGCGATCTCTCCCCGGCCGGCCCGGCGCAGTATCTCTATCCCTCGCCGCTGATCCCGCTCGACCGCGAGATCGCCGCCTGGTGCGCCGAGGAACTCGATCCGGGCCGCGGCGCGCTAGAGGCGGGGATCGCGCTGGCGCGTCGCATCCAGCGCGACTTCGCCTTCGATCCCACCGCGACTTTGGTCGACACCACGCCGCACGAAGCCTTCGTTCAGCGCAGGGGCGTGTGCCAGGACCTCACCCAGATCATGATCTCGGGCCTGCGCGCGGCAGGACTGCCTGCGGCCTATGCTTCGGGCTATCTGCGCACCCTGCCCCCGCCCGGCCAGCCCAGGCTGGTCGGCGCCGACGCGACCCATGCCTGGGTGCTTTTGTGGTGCGGACCGACGCGCGGCTGGGTCGGGATCGATCCCACCAACGGCATCTGGATGGCCGGCGACCATGTCGTGATGGCGATCGGCCGCGACTATGCCGACATCGCCCCGATCGACGGCATCACGCTCGGCTTCGGCGCGCAGCATATGGACGTGTCGGTCGATGTCGAGCCGCTGGAGGAAATGGCGGCCTAGACCTCCCCCCGCAGCGCCGGGCGCATCGCCTCGCAATGCGCGATCAGGAAGTCGATGAAGGCGCGCGCTTCCGGGCGGCCCTTGAGCCGTTCGGCATAGACCAGCCAGGTCGGCGCCTCGTCGGGCAGCAGGAAGCAGCGCATAAGCCCGGCCGCCGCATCGCCGACGAGGCAGGGTAAGGGCCCAATGCAATAGCCCGCGCGGAGCACCGCGACGAGCGATCCGACGCTGTTGGTCACGTCGACCACCTGCGCGCCCGGCGCCATCATCTGCACGACCGCCTGCACCGCGCCGCCGAGCGTGGCGATGGGATGTGCGCCGGCCTCTCCCACGCCTCCCGGCATGCCGTTCGCCGCGGCATAGCCCGGGCTGCAATAAAAGCCCCAGCGCGAGCCCGGCAGCCGGCGCTGGATCACACTGCCCGCAGACGCCGCCTGCTCCGCACCCCGGATCGCGATGTCGGCCTCGCCCGCGGCGATGTCGATCAGCGCGTCGGTGATGTTGAGCTCGACACGCACGTCGGGATGCTCGGCCCGGAAGCGCGCGATGGCGGGGGCGACCAAAGGATCGGCCATGGCGTCGTTGGTGGTGACGCGCAGCAGCTGCAGCCCGGCGTTGCGTAGTTCATCGACAGTGCGCTCGAAGCCCGCAGCGCATTCCCCGAAGCCGCGCGCGGCGGGCAGCAGCGCTTCTCCCTCGGTCGTGAGCGCATAGCCGCTCGCCGAACGCTCAAACAAGGCGACGCCGAGCGCTTCCTCGAGCGCGGCGATGCGCCGGGCGCAAGTGGTCTGATTTACGCCGAGCGAGCGCGCAGCGCCCAGCGTGGTCCCCGCTTCGGCGACCGCGAGGAAATAGCGGAGATCGCCCCATTCCCAGCGCATGGCCGGTCCTTCTGCAAATATGCAGAATTACTCTGCAGCATCGTCGATTGCGAGTCGAGCACGCCACCGGCTAGCAGGCGGGCAACAGGCCGGCGAAGGCGCACGGCCCACAACAGCAAGTCGCTCCGAAACCCATTCCCGCACGGCCATGCCGGACGCGGGGCCAATGATTCGTGCTGTAGAGAGAGACAAGATGACGAACCGTTTCCGTAACTTCGACGATTATTCGCATTTTGCGATCGTGATCATGCTGATGCTGTGGCCGGTCGCGTTCGCCGGCATGAACCTCTGAGGGGGACGCCATGCTGTTCCATGCCTCCATTCCCACCGCCGACCCCGCGCGCGCGGCGCAAGCGATCGCCGCCATCTGGGGCGGCCGAGCCTATCCGATGCCCTATATCGCCGAAGGTAGCTGGGCGGTGCTGACCGGCGACGATCAGGGCACGATGCTCGAAATCCTGCCCGAGGGCACCGAATTCCACCACCGGCCGGGCGAGCATGTCGAAGTCCGCCGCGGCGCCTCGATGCGCGCGAGCGGCTTCCATCTGCTCTCGGCCAGCCCGCATCCGGTCGAGCGCATCGTCGCGCTCGCCGCCATGCACGGCTATCCCGCGCATCTCGCCCAGCACGGCCCGCTGCCGGTGGTCGAGGTCTGGATCGGTAGCTTCCTGCTCGAGGTGATCCCGCCCGAGACGCAGGCCGAATATCGCCGGCTGGTGACCTACGAGAATGCCGAGGCGATGACGCGCACCGCCTTCGGCGCGGAAGCGCTCGCCGCCTAGGGCTTGCGCGAAGTCCCCGGTGGGCCGATGTACGACGCGCCGCCGTCCTTCGGGGCTGCGGCGAACGTTCGAACAACCGGGGACAAGAGTGGCAGATCCTTACGCAACGCTAAGCGTGCCGCGCGGCGCGAGCGAGGCGGACATCAAGAAGGCCTATCGCAAGCTCGCCAAGGAGCTGCATCCCGACCGCAACAAGGACAATCCGAAAGCGGCCGAGAAGTTCAGCCAGGTGACGCAGGCCTATGATCTGCTGACCGACAAGGACAAGCGTGCGCGCTTCGACCGTGGCGAGATCGACGGCGACGGCAATCCCGCGTCCCCCTTCGGCTTCGGCGGCGGCGGGCAACATGGCGGTTTCCGTCCGGGCGGCGGACAGTTCGACTTCGGCGGCGGCAACGAACAGGATCTGGGAGATATCTTCGAGGGACTGTTCGGTGGCGGCGGCGCACGTCGCGGCGGCGGCGGATTCAGCGGCGGTTTCGGCGGCTTCGGCCGGCGCGCCCAGCCCAAAGGCGCCAACACTGCCTATCGGCTCGCGGTGAGCTTCACCGACGCGGCCACGCTCCAGCCGCAACGTATCACGCTGGGCGACGGCAAGACGATCGACCTCAAGCTGCCCGCCGGGGTCGAGGACGGCACGCAGATGCGCCTCGCCGGCAAGGGCGAGACGGGACCGGGTGGCAATGGTGACGCGATCGTCACGATCGAGATTCAGCCGCACCGCTTCTTCACCCGCGACGGCGACAATATCCGGCTCGACCTGCCGGTGACGCTGACCGAGGCGGTGCTCGGCGCGCAGGTACGCGTGCCGACCGCAG
>Ga0065165_1002248_pt1 | contig 17114 bp, 11 predicted proteins | sample AraplaMF_Cvi_mMF_FD_63813 | JGI IMG/M metagenome (GOLD analysis project Ga0065165, IMG submission 63813) | Arabidopsis root microbial communities from the University of North Carolina, USA - plate scrape MF_Cvi_mMF (version 2) (version 3) | ecosystem: Host-associated > Plants > Roots >...
GTGCGGCAGCCTTAGCTCCTACACGTGCTCGCAGCACCGCCGCTAAACGGCTTGCCGCACTCCGCTCTCACCCCCAAGCCTAATCCCCTGCAAAGACACAAGCCGCTATAGCGGCGAGGGGATCTGCCTCACCGCTTCGTTGGCTTCTCGCCGCTATAGCGGCTCCCACAGTCGGCTCCGATCTGAACGCTGCGGCGAATCCGCCCCGGGTACGCCAGAAACGCGTGTTACGCTTCGGCCCATGGATGAAGTTCTCTCCGCGCGCCGCGCACAACCCGCACGCCGTTTTCCGCGCCTCGCAGGCGCGTTGATCGCCTTCCCCCTCCTGTTCGCCTCCGCCGCCCACGCCGCCACCCATCCGGGCCAGGAGCAACTGGTGCGCGAAGTGGCGAAGGACACCGGCAAGAGCAAGGCCTCGCTGAATGCGCTGCTCGACGGCGCGAAGAAGCAACAGGCGATCCTCGACGCGATCAGCCGGCCGGCCGAGGGCAAGCCGTGGCGCGACTATCGTCCCATCTTCCTCACCGAGCAGCGGATCGCCGCCGGCGCCGATTTCTACCGCCAGCACCGCAAGCTGCTCGACGATATCGGCCGCAAATACGGCGTGCCGCCCGAGTACATCGTGGCGATCGTGGGCGTGGAAACCTTCTACGGTCGCAATACCGGCAAGTGGAAGGTGCTCGATGCCCTGACCACGCTGGCGTTCTATTACCCGAAGCGCGCGCCGTTCTTCCGCGAGCAGTTGAAGGTGCTGCTGGAGTTGCCGCAGAACCATCTCGGCGGTCCGCTCGACACGCTCACCGGCTCCTACGCCGGCGCGCAGGGCTGGGGCCAGTTCATGCCTTCGTCCATCCGCGACTGGGGCGTGGATTACGACCACGACGGCCGCATCGACATGAAGGGCTCGATGGGCGACATTTTCGCGAGCGTGGCGAATTATTTTGCGCAACACGGTTGGGAAGCCGGTGGCCCGGTCGCCGCCCGTGCCCAGCCCGACGCACGCGCGGTGGCACCGGCGGTGCCGAAGGATTGGCGCCCCGTCGCGCCGGTTGAGTCCTTCGTGGCCGAGGGCTTCGCGCCGCTGCAGCACCTGAATCCGGGCCGTGACGCGCAGTTGGTTCGCCTCGACGGCCCCGCGGGCGACGAATACTGGTTCGTGTTCCAGAACTTCTACGTCATCACCACCTATAACCGCAGCCCGATGTACGCCATGGCGGTCGACCAGCTCGCGCAGGAAATCCGCGCACGCGTGAAGGGACCGGGCGCGCGATGAAGCGGGGCACCGTGGGGGCGGTGACAAAGCTGGCCGTCGCCCCTGCGAGGGCAACGGTCCATCAGCCTACTGTCGCCCCTGCGAAGGCAGGGGCCCAGCGACTTTGGTCCGACGGTGCGGCAGCGTTCAAGTCACTGGGTCCCTGCCTGCGCAGGGACGACAACCTGTTGCGATTCGGCAGGCTGTTCGCGGTGCTGCTGCTCGCCGTTCTCCTCGCCGCCTGCGGCGGTTCGAAAAACTCGCGCCCCTCCTCGCGCGGCGGCAGTTCCTCGTCCTCGTCGCGCGGCGGCTACGACGACATCCGCAAGGGGCAGTCCAGCCGTTACCGCAGCCGCAGCGACAGTGTTCCCACGGACATTCCCGACGTCAGCAAGCTGCCGGAGCCGGTGCCGAAGGTGGAGCCGCGTTCGCTCTACGGGAACAAGTCGCCCTACTCGGTGCTGGGGCAGACCTACCGGGTGCTGCCCAGTCCGCATGGCTATGTCGAGCGCGGTATCGCCTCGTTCTACGGCAACAAGTTCCACGGCTACAAGACCTCCAGCCTGGAGGACTACGACATGTACCAGTTCTCGGCGGCGCACAAGACCTTGCCGCTGCCGAGCTACGCGCGTGTCACCAACCTGGAGAACGGCAAGAGCGTCATCGTCCGCATCAACGATCGCGGCCCGTTCCACGAAAACCGCCTGATCGACCTCTCCTTCGCCGCCGCCGTGAAGATCGGCGTCTGGCCGAAGGGCACGGGCCTCGTGGAAGTGCGCGCCATCGATCCCGGTGACCCCGGCAGCGAACGCGGCGCGCCCTATGTGAACACGGCCCCGAAGCCCGCTCCGGTGACCGCGCCCCCTGTGGGAGCCGCTATAGCGGCGAGAAGCCCACGGAGCGGCGAAGCGGTGTCGCGACCTGCCCTCTCCGCTCCAGCGGCTCCCACATCGGGGCAGCTGGCCTCACCACGCACGGTGGCCACCCCCGCGGCCGCCGTTGGCGCCGTGGGCGCCGCGGCCGTGCCCGCAGGGGATGGCGTCGACGACTACGGCGACGGCAGCGTCGCAGGCATGACCGACGCCACCCCGGCCGAGGCTCTGCCGCCGGCGGCGGGCAGCGCGGCGCGCGCCGCGGGCACACCCGCACGGGTCGCCGCCGCAACGCCGCCAGGCAGCGGTGCGGCGCCGGCGCCCGCGGCGGTGCCCGCCGGCAGCATCACGCCTCCCGTACCCGGCAAACCCAGCATCTACCTCCAGGTGGGCGCTTTTTCCGATGTGGCGAACGCCCAGCGCGTGGCCGACCAATTGAACCGCGCGGGCCTCGGGCCTGTCAGTGTCGTCGAGACCCAGATCGGGGGTCGCAACGTGCGCCGCGTGCGTGTGGGGCCCCTCGCCGATGTGGACACCGCCGACCGCGTTACCGACCAGATTGCGGGCATGGGCCTGCCCAGGCCGCAGGTCGCGGTAGACTGACCTCCTTTTTTTCCTGCTTTGACTGGACCGCTGAAACGATGAAGCTCTTGCCCCGTTCCCTGTTCGCTTTCGCCGCCGCCGCGCTCGTCGCCGGCGTGACCGTGGCGCAGCAGACGCCGCCCCGTCCGTCCGTGCCGCGCCCCGTGGTCCCCGAGGCACCGGTGCCGCCGCCGCCGGAAGTCGATGGCAAGAGCTGGGTGCTGATGGACTACAACACCGGGCAGATCATCGCGTCGAAGGAACCGGACATGCAGGTCGAGCCGGCCTCCATCACGAAGGTGATGACCGACTACGTCGTGTCCGCCGAGATCGGCAACGGCAAGATCCACATGACCGATCCGGTCACCATCAGCGAGAACGCCTGGCGCGGCGGCGGTGCGGGCACCGACGGCTCCACCAGCTTCCTGAAGCTCAACAGCCAGGTGCCGCTGAAGGATCTGCTGTACGGCATGATCATCCAGTCCGGCAACGACGCCGCCATCGCGCTGGCCGAGCACACCGCCGGTTCCGAGCCCGCCTTCGCGAACCTGATGAACGCGTACGCGAAGCAGTTGGGCATGACCCACTCGAACTTCCAGAACGCGTCCGGGTATCCGATCGCCAACCACTACACCACGGCTCGCGATATCGCGATCCTCTCGCGTGCGCTCATCCACGACTTCCCCGAGGACTACGCCATCTCCGCGGTGAAGGAGTTCGAGTGGAACGGCATCAAGCAGCACAACCGCAACCTGCTGCTGTGGCGCGACAACACCGTGGACGGCATCAAGACCGGCCATACCGCCGCCGCCGGCTACTGCCTGGCCGCTTCGGCGAAGCAGGGTGACGCGCGCATGATCGCCATCGTGATGGGCGCGAGCAGCGAGAAGGGCCGCGCCGATGCCGCGCTGGCGCTGCTCAACTACGGCTTCCGCTTCTACGAGTCGCACAAGCTGTACGAGGCCAACAAGCCGCTGGCCACCCCGAAGCTCTGGAAGGGCGCCGAGAACACCATCCCGCTGGGCCTCACCGAGGACGCCATGGTCTCGGTCAAGCGCGGCGACTACGACAAGCTCAAGGCCAACCTCGACATTCCCGCCACCCTGATCGCCCCCTTCAAGAAGGGTCAGCAGGTGGGCACGCTGCGCGTCACGCTCGACGGGCAGCCCGTGCTGACGAAGCCGCTGGTGGCCCTGGCCGATGCACCCGAGGGCGGGTTCTTCTCGCGCCTGTGGGACACCATCATGCTGTGGTTCCACAGCGACGACAGCGGCAAGAAGTAAGAGGGCATTCGTTATGCGCGAGATCGATTTCAGCCAGGCGCAGAAGGAAGGGAAGGGATTCCAGTTTCCGGGCGAGTTCGAGATCACCGCGATCGGCAACGCCAACGCGGGCCTGGACAAGCAGGTGCCGGCGCTGCTCCTTGGCATCGGCGTGGAGGTTCTCCACGAAACGCTGTCGACCAAGCTCACGCCGGCCGGCAATTACCAGTCCGTGACGGTCACCTTCGTGGCCGTGAGTCGCGAGAAATACCTCGAGGCGCACAGCACGCTGCGTGCGGACGAGAACATTCGCTTCACGATGTGAGTGAGCGGGGGAGACGGGGGATGGGAAATGGGGGCGGCACGGCCGGCGGATGCCTGAGGGCCCTGGGCGATCCGCGCTGGCGATAATGCATCCGCGGCGCTTCGGCAAACCGCTTGCGCACGTCGGGAGGGTCGCCCCCGCTTCCCGTCTCCCATCCCCGATAAAACCCTTGCATCCCCCGGCCACCGCCCTCAGGTTCCGCCCATCCCTCCACCCCCCTCATCCCCCATGACCCTCCCCCTCAACGTTCGCCGGCTGGGGCGCGTCCCCTACGAATCCACCTGGAAGGCCATGAGTGCCTTCACCGACAACCGCACCGACGACACCGTCGACGAGTTGTGGCTGCTGGAGCACGATCCGGTGTTCACGCTGGGCCAGGCAGGCCTGGAGGAGCACGTGTTGTTCGCGGGCGACATTCCGGTGGTGCGGGTGGATCGCGGTGGCCAGGTGACCTATCACGGCCCCGGTCAGATCGTGGCCTACCCGATGATCGACCTGCGTCGCACCGGCGTCGGCGTGCGTGAGCTGGTCCACCGGATCGAGCAGGCCATCATCGACACCCTGGGCGAGTGGAACATCGGGGCCGACCGCCGCGAGGGCGCCCCAGGCGTTTACGTGGCGGAGGCCAAGGTGGCGGCGCTGGGCCTGCGCATCCGCCGCGGCTGCAGCTTCCACGGCCTGGCCTTCAACGTGGACATGGACCTGGAGCCTTACCACCGCATCAATCCCTGCGGCTACAAGGGTTTGGAAGTCACCCAGGTGGTAGACTTAGGCGGTCCGTCGCGGTTGGCGGACGTGGAAGACGTCCTGGTACAGGAATTCTGCAAGCAGTTCGGCTTCCACGCCGTGCCCGCCGATCCCATCCTCCCCGAACTCCCCGCGCGCCTTGCGGTCTGAGGCTGTAGCCCCATGAGCCAGACTTCCGCTTCCCCCTCCCGCAGCATCCCCATCGCCGTGGTCGACAAGCCTGGCGAGAAAATGCTCGGCAACGACAAAATCGGCCTCAATCGCGCCGGTTTCGACACGTCGCAGCCCGCGCTGCGCAAGCCGGGCTGGATCCGCGTGCGTTTGCCGCAGGGCAACGCCGTGCAGCAGTTGAAGGCCCGCCTGCGCGAGAACTCGCTGGTCACGGTGTGCGAGGAAGCCTCCTGCCCGAACATCCACGAGTGCTTCTCCAAGGGCACGGCCACTTTCATGATCCTCGGCGAGGTCTGCACCCGCCGCTGCTCGTTCTGCGACGTGGCCCACGGCCGCCCGCTGCCGCCCGATCCGCTCGAGCCGGCCCGCCTGGCCGAAACCATCCGCGACATGCGCCTGCGCTACGTGGTGATCACCTCGGTCGACCGCGACGACCTGCGCGACGGCGGCGCCGAGCACTTCGCCTCGTGCATCCGTGCGGTGCGCCATGCCAGCCCCGACATCCGCATCGAGATCCTCACCCCCGATTTCCGCGGCAAGGGCCGCATGGAGCGCGCGCTGGACGTCCTGAAGGACTTCCCGCCCGACGTCTTCAACCACAATCTGGAAACGGTCCCCCACCTGTACCGCGAGGTCCGTCCGGGGGCCGACTACCAGTGGTCGCTCGACCTCCTGAAGAACTTCAAGGCCCAGCATCCCACCGTGCCCACGAAGTCCGGCATCATGCTGGGCCTGGGGGAAACGATGGAGCAGGTCCTGGAAACCATGTGCGATCTACGCGCCCATGACGTCGACATGATCACCATCGGCCAGTACCTGCAGCCGACGGCGCACCACCACCCGGTGGTCCGTTACTGGACGCCGGACGAGTTCGAAGCCCTGCGTGTCGCCGGCGAAGCCATGGGTTTCTCCCATGTCGCCTCCGGTCCGCTGGTGCGATCCTCCTACCATGCCGACCTGATGGCTCACGCCGCCGGTGTCGTCGAATAAACGCCAAGCACACCGAGGCCCCGACTACATGACTCTCCGCCCCGCGATCGCCCTCCTGCTGGCCTTGTCGGCCGCGGGCGTCCAGGCACAGGCCGCCGCCCCGAAGCAGCCCGACACGACCGCGCCGGTGCCACAGTCCGCGCCGCAGCCGAAGGACGCTTCCGAGGCCGCCACTTCGCCGCAGCCGCAGCGGAAGGAGTCCAGCCTGCCGCTGAAGCCCACGACGGCGGAGGCGCAGGCGTCGCAGTTGTCGGCCCGTTTCCTTACGCGGTTCCACTACCAGGCCCAGCCGCTCGACGACGCCATGTCGGCCAAGATCTACAAGGCCTACATCGAGTCGCTCGACAGCGAGAAAGTCTTCTTCACCCAGGAAGACCTCGCGAAGTTCGAGCCCCTGAAGACGCAATTCGACGATGCCATCTGGAACCAGGACCTCTCCGGTCCGTTCTCGGTGTTCAACCTCTACATCACCCGTGCGGTCGAACGCATGGAGTACGCGCGCAGCCTGCTGAAGAAGGGTTTCGACTTCAGCGGCAACGAAAGCTTCAACTTCGACCGCAAGAAGGCCGCCGCGCCGAAGAACCAGGCCGAGCTCGACGACGTGTGGCGCAAGCGCACGATGAACGACTGGCTGCGCCTGAAGCTGGCCGGCAAGAACGACGACGACATTCGCAAGACGCTCGACAAGCGCTATGCCACGTACATCTCGCGCGTGCGCCAGCTCGACGACGAGGACGCCACGCAGGCCTTCATGACCGCGTACGCGAACTCCACCGATCCGCACACCGACTACCTCGGCCCGCGCGCGGCCGATGCGTTCGATATCGCCATGCGCCTGTCGCTGGAAGGCATCGGCGCCGTGCTGCAGGCGCGCGACGACTACACCACCATCCGCGAGCTCGTCCCCGGCGGTCCGGCCATCAAGTCCGGCAAGATGAAACCGGGCGATCGCATCGTGGCCATCGGCCAGGGCGAAACCGGCCCCATGGTCGATGTGGTCGGCTGGCGCCAGGACGACGTGGTCAAGCTGATCCGCGGCAAGAAGGACACCACCGTCCGCATCGAGATCCTCCCCGCCGATGCCGGCGTGGACGGCAAGCATGAAATCGTCACGCTTGTCCGCAAGAAGGTCACGATGGAAGAACAGGCGGCGAAGTCGAAGGTCATCGACGTGAAGGATGGCGACATCACGCGCAAGATCGGCGTGATCGAACTGCCCACGTTCTACCAGGACTTCGGCGCGCGTCGTAACGGCGACGCCAACTTCAAGAGCGCCACGCGCGACGTGTCCAAGCTTCTGACCGAATTGAAGGCGCAGAAGGTGGAAGGCGTCATCATGGACCTGCGCAACAACGGCGGCGGTTCGCTCAACGAAGCCACGGAACTCACGGGTCTCTTCATCGACACCGGTCCGGTGGTGCAGGTGCGCGATGCGCGCGGCCAGGTCGAGGCGCAGGGCGACGACGCACCGGGCATGGCCTGGGACGGCCCCATGGCCGTGCTGGTGAACCGCGGTTCGGCGTCCGCGTCGGAGATCTTCGCGGCGGCCATCCAGGATTACGGCCGCGGCATCATCATCGGCGAGCCCACGTTCGGAAAGGGCACCGTGCAGAACCTGGTCGACCTCGACCGCTTCGGCAAGGCCACGACCGGTGAAGATGCCAAGTACGGCGAGCTCAAGATGACCATCGCCGAGTTCATTCGCATCAACGGCGACAGCACGCAGCTGCGTGGCGTCACACCCGACGTGCAGTTCCCGCAGAACGGCGACGCGAAGGAATTCGGCGAATCCACCTATGACAACGCGCTGCCTTGGCGGCACATCGATCCGGCCGATTACAAGCCGGTGGCCGACCTCAAGCCGATCATCGGGCCGCTCAACCAGAAGCATCAGGCGCGTGTCGCCAATTCGCCGGCGTGGAAGCTTATGCTCGACGAACTGGCCCAGTACCAGAAGCTGCGCGATAAGACCGACATCTCGCTGAACTTCGCGGCCCGCCAGGCCGAGCGCAAGCAGTACGAAGCCATGCAGACCGACTTCCGCAACCGCCGCAAGGCGATCTTCGGCGGCGACGGCAGCCCGGCTGACTTGGGCGACACCGGCGACACGGGCGACGATGGCCTGAACCCGAACGAGCGCAGCATCAAGTCGGAGATCAAGCAGGAAGCCGATGCCAAGAAGGCCAAGGACACGCCGCTGGATGAAGCCGCGCACATCGTGGGCGACGAAGTGGGCATGATCAAGGCCGACCCGAAGCTGGCCGCGGAAGTCCTCCCCTACGGCGGCCGCAAGATCGACGCGCCGCAGACGGCGCAGGTGCCGCAGAAGCCGGCCGCCGACAGCACGCCGTAAGGCACACGCAGCAACCCCGAAAGGCGCCGCAAGGCGCCTTTCCTTTGTCCGCAACGCAAGTCGCTCCTGTTTTTCGGCAACGCCCGCTGTAGGAGCCGCTATAGCGGCGAGGAAACCTCGCAACACCCTCGCAAGATTGCTCTCGCCGCTATAGCGGCTCCTGCAGTCGTCGTGTGGATTGCGGCTCCGCGCATGGGCTCCCACCACGTTTTCATGCCAATCCTGCTAGCCTCGATGCGTTTTTCCCAACGCAATAAAGGCAGCGACTCATGATCGACTTCCTCGACCGCCTCGGTATCGACCACGCCATGCGCGCGCTGGTCCTCACCTACGCCATACGCATCGGCCTGGCCATCCTCCTGCTGGTGATCGGGTTCTGGATCGCGGCTCGCCTCGCCAACTTCGGTCGCCGTGCCCTGGAACGCGCGCGTGTCGATGTGACACTCGCGCTCTTCCTGCGCAACCTCATCTACGGCGTGCTGCTGGCGCTGCTCTTTATCCAGGTGCTGGGCACCATGGGCGTGCCCACGGCCTCCTTCATCGCCGCCATCGGTGCCGCCGGACTGGCCATCGGCCTCGCGCTGAACAGCTCGCTGTCGAACCTCGCGTGGGGCGTGCTGCTGATCCTGTTCCGTCCGTTCCGAGTGGGCGACTTCGTGACAGTGGGCGGTATCGACGGCACGGTGGAAAGCGTGAACCTCATGCACACGTACCTCATCACGCCCGACAACCGTCAAGCCGTGGTGCCGAATGCCAAGGTGGGCGGCGATGCCATCATCAATTACAACGTGCGCGGCACGCGCCGGTTCGAACTGAAGGTGGGCATCGGCTACGGCGACGACATCGGCAAGGCGATGCAGGTGGTGCGAGACCTGTTCGTCGACGACAAGCGCATCCTCAAGGATCCCGCTCCGGGTGTGTGGACGGAAAGTCTCGGCGATTCCAGCGTGAACCTGGTGATCCGCGGCTGGACCACCGTGCCCGACCTGTGGGAAGCGCAGACCACGCTGCTCCGCCGCATCAAGGAGCGCTTCGCCGAGGAAGAAATCACCATCCCGTATCCGCAGAGCGAGATCCGGCTCGTGGGCCCCGCCGCTACGGAAGACGGGCAGGGCACGACCCAGACCCATCCGTTCACGCCGAACCCGAACGGCTGATCGCCACTCCCGGCCGGCCCATGCCCTGTAGGAGCCGCTATAGCGGCGAGACAACCTCGCCACACCGCGGCAAGATTCCCTCGCCGCTATAGCGGCTCCTACAGCGGGCGCGCGGTTTCCATGCGGCCACGGCGCCGCGCGCCGCGTTCGCCGCCGCTCCAGAACCGGCGCGCAAACCAGAAATCCGCCCCAAACGACCGTTTTAATCGTGGAAAACGGGTCCGGCCGCGCTCCCGAGGGATTACAATCGTCCGGTTGCGCCGCAGCACGGGCGCCCATCTTCCCCCGCCAGCGGGTTCGTCCGCCCGCAAGCGCCTGTTTCTAGGAGGTTCCATGGCCGACGTCAAAGAAGCCCGCATTCCCGATATCGGCGGCAAGCCGGTGCCGATCATCGAAATCATGGTCAAGGCCGGCGACCGCGTCGAGAAGGACCAGAGCCTGCTCACGCTCGAATCCGACAAGGCCACGATGGAAGTGCCGGCGCCTTTCGCTGGCGTCATCAAGGAATTGAAGGTGAAGGTCGGCGACGAAGTCGACGAGGGCGCGGTCATCGCGCTGATCGAAGCCGAGGGCGACGCCCCGGCGGCCGCGCCGAAGGCCGAAGCTGCCGCCGCCGCGGCGCCCGCACCGGCACCGGCTCCCGCCCCTGCGCCGGCCCCCGCGGCCGCCAAGGCGCCGTCCGCGTCGAAGTCGTCCGGTCCGGTGGACGTTAAGGTGCCGGACATCGGCGGCAAGCCGGTGCCCATCATCGAGATCATGGTGAAGGCCGGCGACCGCGTGGAGAAGGACCAGAGCCTCATGACGCTCGAGTCCGACAAGGCCACCATGGACATTCCCGCGCCGGCCGCGGGCACGATCAAGGAACTCAAGGTCAAGGTCGGCGACGAGGTCAACGACGGCCACGTCATCGCCATTCTGGAAGGTGAGGGCGGCGAGTCCGCCGCGGCTGCCGCCGCCGACGCGCAGCCCGCGCCGTCCACCGACAAGCCCGGCATCGCCGAAGCGCCGGCCCCGGCGCCGCAGCGCGCCGCCGCCCCGGCTCCCGCCGCCGACGCCCCCGCGGGCGGTGCGCCGCGCACGCCGCCGGTGTCCTTCGACGCCAGCGTCATCATGCCGGCCAATGCACCGTATGCCAGCCCCGCCGTGCGCGCCTTCGCGCGCGAGCTCGGCGTCGACGTGGCCCAGGTGAAGGGCAGCGGCCGCGGTGGCCGCATTCAGCGTGAAGACGTCAGCAACTACGTGAAGCAGGTGATGACCTCCGGCGCGGCACCGGCCGCGGGCGGCGCCGTCGCCGCCGGTAACGGGCTCAGCCTGCTGCCGTGGCCGAAGGTGGATTTCTCGAAGTTCGGCGAAGTGGAAGAAAAGCCGCTCGGCCGCATCCCGAAGATCTCGGCGGCCAACCTCTCGCGCAACTGGGCGATGATCCCCCACGTCACGCAATTCGAGGACGCCGACATCACCGAGCTGGAAGCCTTCCGCAAGAAGCTCGGCGAAGAGAACAAGGACCTCAAGATCACCCCGCTGGTGTTCCAGATCAAGGCGGTGGTCGCGGCGCTGAAGAAGTTCCCCACCTTCAACGCCTCGCTCGACGGGTCGGGCGAGAAGCTCACGCTGAAGAAGTACTTCCACATCGGCATCGCCGTGGATACGCCGGACGGCCTCGTCGTGCCGGTCATCCGCGACGCCGACAAGAAGGGCCTGCTCGAACTCGCCGCCGAACTCGGCGAGATCTCGAAGAAGGCGCGCGACAAGAAGCTCACCGCCAACGACATGCAGGGCGGCTGCTTCTCCATCTCGTCGCTCGGCGGCATCGGCGGCACGGCGTTCACGCCGATCATCAACGCACCGGAAGTCGCCATCCTCGGCGTGTCGAAGGCGCAGATGAAGCCCGTGTGGAACGGCAAGGAATTCGCGCCGCGCCTCATGCTGCCGTTGTCGCTGTCGTACGACCACCGCGTGATCGACGGCGCCCTGGCCGCGCGCTTCGCCGTGTACCTCGCCACCCAGCTCGGCGACATCCGTCGCCTCTTGCTCTGACGGAGGCCGGCACGCATGGCTAACACGATCGAACTCAAGGTTCCCGATCTCGGCGGTTCGCACGACGTGCCCGTCATCGAGATCCTGGTGAAGGTCGGCGACACCGTCGCCAAGGACCAGAGCCTCATCACGCTGGAATCCGACAAGGCCACGATGGACGTGCCCGCCGCGCAGGGTGGCACGATCGTCGAACTGAAGGTGAAGGTCGGCGACGAGGTCAACGACGGCACGGTGATCGCCCTCATCGAGGCCGAAGGCACTGCCGAGGCATCGTCTTCCGGCAAGACGGTCGGCCAGTCGGTGACGAAGGACGCGCCGCCGCCGGCGCCGCCGTCGCCCGCCCCGGCACCGCCGAAGGCTGCCACGCCCGCTCCGGCGCCGTCGGCGGCCGGCGACTCCGGCCGCAAGGCCGACATCGAATGCGAGCTGGTGGTACTCGGCTCCGGCCCCGGTGGCTACACCGCGGCCTTCCGCGGCGCCGACATCGGCCTCGACACCGTGCTGGTCGAGCGGTACGAATCGCTCGGCGGCGTGTGCCTCAACGTGGGCTGCATTCCGTCGAAGGCGCTGCTGCACGCGGCCGCCGTGATCGACGAAGCGGCATCGATGGAAGCGCACGGCATCGCCTTCGGCAAGCCGAAGATCGATCTGGACAAGCTGCGCACCTTCAAGGACAAAGTGGTCGGTAAGCTCACGGGCGGCCTTGCGCAGATGGCGAAGGCGCGGAAGGTGCGCACCGTCACCGGCGTGGGCAGCTTCATCTCGCCCAACGAGATGGAAGTCCAGACGGCCGACGGCACCAAGCTCATCCGCTTCCGCAACGCGATCATCGCGGCGGGCTCGCAGCCGGTGTACCTGCCGTCGTTCCCGTGGGACGACGAGCGCATCATCACCTCCACCGGCGCGCTCGAACTCCGCGACGTCCCGAAGAAGCTGCTCGTCGTGGGCGGCGGCATCATCGGCCTCGAAATGGCCACGGTATATGCCGGGCTGGGTTCCGAGGTCACGGTCGTCGAGCTCGCCGATCAGCTCATTCCGGGTGCCGATGCCGATCTCATCAAGCCGCTGCAGGCGCGCATCGCCAAGCGCTACAAGGGCATCCACCTGAAGACGAAGGTGGTGGAAGCCAAGGCCACGAAGAAGGGCATCGAGGTTACCTTCGATGGCGAGAGCATTCCCGAAACGACCGTGTACGACCGCGTGCTGGTCTCGGTCGGCCGCGTGCCGAACGGTGGCAAGGTCGGTGCGGAGAAGGCAGGGGTCGAGGTCAGCGATCGCGGGTTCATTCCGGTCGACCGCCAGATGCGCACGAACGTGAAGCACATCTTCGCCATCGGCGACCTGGTGGGCCAGCCGATGCTGGCGCACAAGGCCACGCACGAAGCGAAGGTGGCGGCGGAAGCCGCGGCAGGGCAGAAGAGCTTCTTCGACGCGCGCGTGATCCCCTCGGTGGCGTACACCGATCCGGAAATCGCCTGGGTCGGTGTGACCGAGCGCGAGGCGAAGGAAAAGGGCCTGAAGATCGGCGTGGGCAAGTTCCCCTGGGCGGCCTCCGGCCGCGCCATCGGCATCGACCGCACCGAAGGCTTCACCAAGCTCCTGTTCGACGAGGAAACCCACCGCATCGTCGGCGCCGGCATTGTCGGCCCGCACGCGGGCGACCTCATCTCCGAACTCGCCCTCGCCATCGAAATGGGCGCGGAAGCCGGCGACATCGGCCGCACCGTGCACCCCCACCCCACGCTCGGCGAATCCGTCGGCATGGCGGCCGAGGTGTACGAAGGCACGATCACGGACCTGTACATTCCGAAGAAGAAGTGACCCGCAAAAGGGTGCGCTCCCGAGTAGGAGCGCGCCCTGCGCGCGACAGTTTTTTACGCCAGTCCGCACGCTGGCGCGCCAACTCCGGGGCTCGGCCTCAACACATGTCGCGCGCAGGGCGCGCTCCTACAACCAGACTGCGTTCCAATAGGGGTAGTCCCCTACACGATCGACCAACCCAGCTCTGACAGGATTGGCGACTACATAGCGTGCCATCGCCAGAAGGTCGTCTTCATGCCGCAAAGCCCGGTCGTGGAACGCGCGCTGCCAAAGGGGGGATACCCGCCCTTCCTCGCGAAACGCCTTGGTCACGAGTGACTTCATTTTCCCGACGACCTTCGAAAGATCGCCTTCTTCAAGACGAACGATTCCGTGCCAGTGGTCCGGCATCAGGACCCACGCGAGACAGGTCGCACGTCTCCAGGTTTTGGGAGATTGAATGACGCGACACGCCAATCGTGCCGCGCGGTAGTCGCGGAATACAGGCGCGCGGTTCCACGCGGTCGTAGTCACAAGATAAATCCGTCCTGGTTCGGAGATGCGACCGGTACGGAGGGCGGCTTGGCCGGGAAGAATGGTCATCCTACGAGCGTGTCGCCGCGGTCCCGATGACGCGAGCGGCGGCATGACCCGCGGCGCGTAGGAGCGCGCCCTGTGCGCGACAGCCTCTCGCGAAGACAGCGAATTGGCGGGACAGCTTTGGGATTGGCGCGAAAAGCTGTCGCGCGCAAGGCGCGCTCCTACGGTCGCAGTGCGGTGATCTTGCGGTCGGGATCACGGAGTGGTGGCTTCGGCCACCTCGCCCTGCGGCCCGGCTTATGGCATCGTCGCCGGATGCCAGCCCCTCAGCCAGCCCACTACTTCCGTCGCCTTGGCATCTGGGATGCCGCGATGATCGTCATCGGCGGTGTCATCGGCGCGGGTATCTTCCGCACGCCGGCCACCGTCGCGCAGCTCACCAGTTCCGGCACGGAGGTCCTCGTACTCTGGACGCTCGGCGGCCTGCTTACTCTGGCCGGGGTGCTTTGTTATGCCGAACTCGGCGCGCGGCGGCCTCAGGCTGGCGGCACCTATGTCTATCTGCGGGAGGCCTTCGGCCAGCTACCGGCGTTCCTTTTCGGCTGGACCATGGCGCTCATCAATTACCCCGGCAGCGTCGCCGCGGTCGCCACCACGTTCGCCGACTATGCGTGTCGGGCGCTCGGCCTGTCGCCCGAATGGGTGAAGCCCTTTGCGGTCGGCGCCATCAGCTTCATCGTCGCGGTGAACCTCTTCGGTATTCGCGCCGGCGCCCTGGTGCAGAACATCTTCACCCTCCTGAAGCTCGGCGCCGTCGCGCTGTTGATCGTGGTCGGCCTGTTCCTGGCCCGCGGTCATCTCGGCCTCGCCTTCGCCGCCGATCCGACGCACGACGTGCCGATGGGTACCATCGTCGGCGCGTTGCTGCCGGCGCTGTTCGCGTACGGCGGCTTCCACTACCTCAACGACCTGGCCGGCGAAGTGCGCGAACCGCAGCGCACGCTGCCACGCGCCCTCGGCCTCGGCATGATGGCCGTGGTGGTGTGCTATGTGCTGGTGAACGTCGCTTACATGACCGGGCTGGGCCACGCCGGCCTGGCCGCGAGTACCGCGCCCGCTGCGGACCTCATGCGCCGCGTCTTCGGCGAATCGGGGGCCACCATCATCGCGGTGGGCATCGCCTGTTCCACCTTCGGCTATTGCAGCATCGCCATCGCAGGCGGCGCGCGCGTGCTGCAGGTGATGAGCGCGGACGGCATGTTCTTCCGGCCCATCGCGCGCATCGAACCGCGCACGGGCGCGCCGCAGTTCGCACTGGCAGCACTGGGCGGGTGGGCGATCGTGCTGATCCTGTCGGGCAGCTTCAACGCGCTGCTGAATTACACGACGGTGGGCGAGTGGTTGTCGCATGCGTTCGGCATCGCCACGATCTTCTGGTACCGCAAGAAGCTCAAGGCGGAACCCTCGCCCTATCTTGTGCCCGGGTATCCGTGGTTGCCGCTTATCTTCACCACCACGGTGCTGTGTGTGATCGCGGCAACCGCCATCGCGCAACCGGGCGATGCGGGGATGAGCCTGCTGATCATCGCGCTCGGGGTGCCGGTGTACTACTACTGGCGCCGCCGCTCCGGCACCGTCTGAAGACACGCATGGCCCTGTAGGAGCCGCTATAGCGGCGAGGCAACCTCGCGAACGCATCGCAAGATCTCTCGCCGCTATAGCGGCTCCTACAGGTGCGCAGTGGGCCCCTCGTCTTTTGAATTGGGGCGGTTGCGTTCACGCTTTACGTGGCAGATTGCGCGCATGCGCACGCCTATCGCCATCCTGCTGTCCGCGTTCACCGCAACGGCCTTCGGCCATGCCGTGGATCCCATTCACCCGGCCGGCACCGTCAATGTCGTGGCCACGGATGCCACCTTCGATCCCACGGTGCGCAAGGCAGCCGGCGGCGAGGAACTGGTGGCCGTCACGTTCAAGCCCGCCGCCAAGCCGTCGCTCGTACTGTCGCCGAAGCAGGGAGCATGGGCGTGGCCCGCCGGGGGCACGCTACGCCTGCGCGTGCAGAACGGCATGCCCTGGCCGGTGACGCTGCTCGTGAACGTAGCCTCGGGGGCGAAGCACCTTACGGGCACGGTGGGCCTGCCACCCGGGCCGCCGATGACGCTTTCGCTGCCGTTGCATGCGACGTCGCCGCGGGCGTTCGGGATGCAGGTGGGGCCGCCGATGCCTTTCTCTCTCGCCGCTCTAGCGGCTCCTACAGGCGGGGCGCCTTCGCAGGATCTGCGGCTTGTGGCGACGACCGTGGAAGGAGCGGTCGATGCGCAGGCCGTCACGGCCGTGACCTTGTCGATGCCCAGCCCGGGCGCGCCGCAGACGATCCTGCTCGGGCGGCTCGACGACGTGACGGGCGATGGTGACCTGCGCGCTGCCTACAGCGGCATCGTCGACCGTTACGGCCAGTACACGCGTGCCACGTGGCCCGAGAAGATCGCCGACGATGCCGCATTGAAGGCTCGTACGAACGACGCCGCGGCCACGACTGGCGCGAAGAACCTCGACCGCTTCGGCGGCCGCACCGATCTCCCGGCGATGCAGACGACGGGCTGGTTCCACACCCAGAAGCAGGCCGGCCGCTGGTGGCTGGTGACGCCCGAGGGGCACTCGTTCTTCTCGCTCGGCGTGAACGCCGTCAACCTCACCGACGGCCGCACCTACGTGCAGGGGCGCGAATACATGTTCGCCGATCCGGGGGCCGCGAACGGCCGGTTCGGCGGCGTGGCCGACAGTCGCAGCGACCAGGGCTCGCAGCGCGACAACGCGATGAACCATGGGCGCTGGTGGGACGTCTACGCGAACAACGTCGCCCGCTCGTTCGATGGCGGCGACACGACCGCCGCATGGCGCAAGCGCACCATCGATCGCCTGAAGGCATGGCGCTTCAACACGCTCGGCAACTGGAGCGACCCGGCCTTCGCTCGAGCCTCGTCCCGCATGGCGTACACCGTCCCCATCCTCATCGCCGGCGA
>Ga0065165_1002249_pt1 | contig 17104 bp, 12 predicted proteins | sample AraplaMF_Cvi_mMF_FD_63813 | JGI IMG/M metagenome (GOLD analysis project Ga0065165, IMG submission 63813) | Arabidopsis root microbial communities from the University of North Carolina, USA - plate scrape MF_Cvi_mMF (version 2) (version 3) | ecosystem: Host-associated > Plants > Roots >...
CACGGCCTTGCCCAAGCCGGCCTTGGAAAATCGTCGGCGACCCTTGGATTCTGTCCGACATCCTTGCTTAAATTCTGCGCCGCTATTTCGCCCTTGGCAACCCGCAAGGCGCCAATATTTAACGCGACGCTCCGGGCCACATCGTGGCGATGTCTCGCGATCACGCCCCGCGCCGGCTTCACATTTTCGAAGAAATTAACATCAGCCGATTGATCCGGTTCGATTTCTCGTGCTTGTCGGCAGGTCTGGGCGAATGCCCTGACGAGCCCCTCTCGACATGCGCCGCGCCGCGCGTGTAGGCCCGCCCTGCATGGCCCGCCCCGCGACTTTCTGGCTCGCCGCCCCCAGCCGTTTCGCCGCGCTCAGCAAGCCGCGCGCACGGCTCGCGCTCGGCATGCTCGTCCTGCTGCTGCTTGCCTGCCTGACCGCGCTCACCGTGCCCGATCCCGCGGCGGTTGCCGGCGGCGCCACCAGCCAATCCGACCAGACCGACCTGATGGTCTATGAGAAGATCGTCGCAGGGGTGAAAGGCGGCGGCGACTATTACACCGTCGCCACCGATACGTTGCGCGCAGGCGGCTATCCGCTGCGCCCCTTCGTCACGGTGCGAATGCCTTCGCTCGCACTGGTGCTGGCCGCGCTGCCCGCTTGGGCCCCGCGCATCCTGCTCTGGCTGCTTGCCGCCTATGTCGCGCTGATCTGGAGCATGCGGCTGGCCGAGGCGCTGCCGCGCACGCTGCCGCGCCTCGTCGCCCTGTTCCTGCTTGCCGGGTCGCTCCTCGCCTTCGTCCAGGCCGATCTCGCGCCGTTCCACGAGATCTGGGCCGGGCTGCTGATCGCGCTGTCGCTGGGACTGCGCCGCCCGGGAAGATGGTTCGAGTCAGCAGCGTTCGGCCTGACCGCAATGCTGATCCGCGAGACCGCCTTGCTCTATGCCCTCGTCATGCTGGTCCTGGCGTGGCGCGACGGCGCGCGGCGCGAGGCGACGGGCTGGCTGGTCGCGATCCTGCTCTTCGCCGTCGCGCTCGCCGCGCATGCTTACGCCGTCATGGGCGTTACCGGCGCGCACGACCCGGCCTCGCCCGGCTGGAGCGGGCTGCTCGGCTTCGGCTTCTTCGTCAAGGCGATCAGCCTGGCAACCGCGCTCCAATTGCTGCCGATCACCGCTGCCGCTCTCCTGGTCGGGCTGGCGCTGTTTGGCTGGGCGGCGTGGAACGACCCGCTCGGGCTGCGCGTCGCCGCGCTGCTCGCAGTCTATGCCGTGCTGAACGGCGTGTTCGCGCGCAGCGACACCTTTTATTGGGGGCTGATGGTCGCCCCGGTGTTCCTGGCCGGCCTGGCCTTCGTCCCCGACGGGCTGCGCGACCTGCTCCGCCCCGGTCTCGACAGGCCCCGCATCACCGTGACAAGGGTAGCGCGATGAAACGCATCCTGCTGATCGTCGGCGGCGGCATCGCGGCCTACAAGGCCTGCGAGCTGGTGCGCCTGTGCCGCAAGGCCGGGATCGGATTGAAGGTCGTGTTGACCGAGGGCGGCAGCCATTTCGTCACGCCGATGACGCTCGCCGCGCTCTCCGAGAACCAGGTCTATACCACGCTCTGGGACCTCAAGGACGAGGCCGAGATGGGGCACATCCAGCTCAGCCGCGAGGCTGATCTGGTCGTCGTCGCCCCCGCTACCGCCGATCTGCTGGCCAAGATGGCCGCGGGCCTCGCGGACGATCTCGCGACCACCTTGCTGCTGGCCACCGACAAGCCCGTCCTCGCCGCGCCGGCGATGAACGTCCGGATGTGGGAGCACGCCGCCACCCGCCGCAACGTCGCGCAGCTCCGTGCGGACGGCGTCACCGTGCTCGAGCCGGACGAGGGTCCGATGGCCTGCGGTGAATATGGCCCCGGCCGGCTGCCCGAGCCCGAGGCGATCCTTGCGGCGATCCAGCAAGCGCTCTCCATCGTTCGCCCTGAGCTTGTCGAAGGGCCGTCTTCTTCTTCTGACTTCGGGCAAGAAAAGAGCGGTGCTTCGACAAGCGCAGCACGAACGGATGGATTGGCCGGCAAACACATCCTCGTCACCGCCGGCCCGACCCACGAGCCGATCGACCCGGTGCGCTACATCGCCAACCGCTCCTCGGGGCGCCAGGGCTATGCCATTGCCGGGGCGCTCGCCGCGCTCGGCGCACGCGTGACCCTGGTCAGCGGCCCGGTCACCCTGCCCACGCCGCCCGGGGTCACTCGCATCGACGTCGAGACCGCGCAGGACATGGCCAATGCCGTCGCCGCCGCGCTTCCTGCCGATGCCGCGGTGATGGTCGCCGCGGTCGGCGACTGGCGCGCCGAGACGGCGCCGCAGAAGCTCAAAAAGGGCGACGCGCCGCCGTCGCTGCTGCTCTCCGAGAACCCCGATATCCTTGCGCTGCTCGCGCGCAGTCCGCACCGCCCCGCTTTGGTGGTCGGCTTCGCCGCCGAGACCGAGGCGGTGATCGAGCACGCCACCGCCAAGCGCGCGCGCAAGGGGGCCGACTGGATCGTCGCCAACGACGTTTCGGGCGATGTCATGGGCGGTCCCGCCAACGCCGTCCACCTCGTCACTGCCGACGGAGTCGAGAGCTGGGAACGGCTGCCCAAGGACGAAGTCGCCCGCCGCCTCGCGGCGCGCATCGCCGACGCGCTCACTACTCCCTCGAAAGGCTGACATGCTCGCCCCGATCCGCATTCAGATCCAGCGCCTGCCGCACGGCGAGGGCCTGCCCCTCCCGGCTTACGCCACGCAAGGCGCTGCGGGCATGGACGTCGTCGCGGCGGAGGAACTGACGCTCGATCCGGGCAAGCGCCACGCCGTCGCCACCGGCTTCGCGATGGCGATCCCCGAAGGCTATGAAGTCCAGGTCCGCCCGCGCTCGGGCCTCGCGCTCAAGCACGGCGTGACGTGCCTCAACACCCCCGGCACGATCGACAGCGACTATCGCGGCGAAGTGAAGGTGATCCTCGCCAATCTGGGCGACGCGCCCTTTGCGATCGCGCGCGGCGACCGCATCGCCCAGCTCGTCCCCGCCCCCGTCCAGCGCGCCGATCTCGCCGAAGTCGCGAGCCTCGACGAGACCGCGCGCGGCGCCGGCGGGTTCGGCTCCACCGGAATGCGATGAGCCTCTCGGACGCCGAGCTCGACCGCTACGCGCGCCACATCGTGCTGCGCGAAGTGGGCGGCAGCGGCCAGGCCCGGCTCAAGGCGGCGCGAATATTGGTGATCGGCGCGGGCGGGATTGGCTCCCCGGCGATCGAATATCTCGCCGCCGCTGGCGTGGGCCGGCTTGCCATCGTCGACGACGACCGCGTCGACCTCTCCAACCTCCAGCGCCAGACGCTCTTCACGTCCACCGATATCGGCAGGCCCAAGGCGGTCACCGCCGCCGATCGCGTCGCCGCGCTCAACCCGCATGTCGAGGTGCTCGCGTGGCAGCACCGGATCGATGGCGGCAATGTCGATGAACATCTTCGCGGCTGCGATGTCGTGCTCGACGGCTCGGACAATTTCGCCACCCGCCTGACTGTCGCCGACGCCACGCTGCGGCACCGTATCCCGCTGGTCTCCGCCGCGGTCTCCGAATTCGAGGGTCAGCTTGGCGTCTTCCGCGGCTGGGAGCCGGACAAACCCTGCTACCGCTGCTTCGTCGGCGCCGATCCCGAGCGCGAGGGCGTGAGTTGCGCCGAAGCGGGCGTGCTCGGCGCGCTCACCGGGGTGATGGGCAGCCTCGCGGCGTTGGAAGTGATCCGCGCGATCGTCCCGTTCGGCGAGGATAGCGCCGGCAAGCTGCTGCTCGTCGACGCCTTGTCGCTGCGCTTCCGCAGCCTCACGCTGCCCAAGGACCCGGGCTGCCCCGCCTGCGGGACGCGTCAGGCTGTGACGGGCTCGATCGGCACCATCGACCAGCCGTCAAAGGCATAGGCCTTGGGCTCGGTCGCATACGCTTCGAACGGGATTGCCTGCGTCTCGCGGGCCGGCTCGTCCGCCGCACCCTCTTTGTTATCCGGCTCTTTCACGGCCGTAACTCCCTGAGTCGATTACGATTGGTTAACCCATGTTTAGTCGTGATGCGAGTCCTTCGCGACGCGCCGTCCTTGACAGGCTCGCGCTGAGCCGCTGGTAACCTTTGCCGGTTAGCCGGGGCCGAAACGGGTCGACGACAGGCAGGAGCATCATGGCGAACAAGCGGGTATTGGTCACGGGCTCGGCCGGCTTCATCGGCTTCCACACCTGCGAGAAGCTGCTTCAGCAGGGCCACCAGGTGCTCGGCGTCGACAATTTCACTGCCTATTACGACGTCGCGCTCAAGGAGGCACGCACCGACATCCTCGGCAACCATGCGGAGTTCGCGCTCGCCCGAGTCTCGATCGAGGACGTTGACGCGTTCGGCGCCGCCTGGACCGACTTCAAGCCCGACACCGTGATCCACCTCGCGGCACAGGCGGGGGTGCGCTACTCGATCGACGAGCCGCGCAGCTATATCGGCGCCAACATCATCGGCACCCACAACGTTCTCGAACTCGCCCGGCACAACCCGGTCAAGCACCTGCTCGCTGCCTCGACCAGCTCGGTCTACGGCGCCAACACGCAGATGCCTTTCGAGGAGACCCAGCGCACCCAGACGCCCTTGAGCCTCTATGCAGCGACCAAGGGGGCGACCGAGCTGATGGGCCACAGCTACAGCCACCTCTTCGGCACGCCGACGACCTTCTTCCGCTTCTTCACGGTCTACGGACCCTGGGGGCGGCCCGACATGGCGCTGTTCAAGTTCGCCAAGGCGATGCTCGCGGGGGAGCCGATCGAGGTCTACAACAATGGCAACATGGTCCGCGACTTCACCTATATCGACGACCTTGCCGAATCGATCGTCCGGCTGACCGATGCGATCCCCGGCCGGGAGCCCGTCGAGAGCGACAGCCTCTCGCCGGTCGCACCCTTCCGCAGCGTCAATATCGGCAATGGCCAGCCGACCCCGCTGATGGACTATATCGGCGCGCTCGAGAAAGCGCTGGGGCGCGAGGCGATCAAGAACTTCCTGCCGATGCAGCAGGGCGACGTCCCCGCCACCGAGGCCTCGTCGGCGCTGCTCGAGCGGCTCACCGGCTACAAGCCGTCGACTCCGCCGGCTGAGGGCGTCGCGCGCTTCGTCGACTGGTATCTGGCGCATTATCGAACTTGAAACCCACTCCGGGCGATACGGGCGGCTCAAACCCGATCGCTGACATGGGGACGGCATGAGTATCGAATGGCCCGCGCACGGACTGAAGCTCCAGGCGCGTATCGAAAGCGGCACCGCGACGATCGGCGTGATCGGCATGGGCTATGTCGGTCTGCCGCTCGCCGTCGCCTTCTGTGAAGCGCAATGTCCGGTCCTCGCCTTCGACCTCGACCAGACCAAGATCGACGCGCTCGCTGCCGGCGAGAGCTATATCAAGCATATCGACGCCGCCCGCATCGCACCGCAGGTCGCGGCAAAACGGCTCGACGCCACTGCCGACCTCGGCCGGCTCGGCGAGGCCGATGTGCTGTTGATCTGCGTCCCCACCCCGCTGTCGCGCCATCTCGAGCCCGACCTCAAATATGTCGAGGCCACCACCGAAGCGATCGCGAAGACGCTGCGCAAGGGCCAGCTCGTCATCCTCGAATCGACCACCTATCCCGGCACCACCCGCGAAGTGATGCAGCCGATCCTCGAGGCCGGCGGGCTCCAGGGGGGCAAGGACTTCTTCCTCGCTTACTCGCCCGAGCGCGAGGATCCCGGCAATCCCAGCTTCTCGACCACCCAGATTCCCAAGGTCGTCGGCGCCGACGACCAGGTCTCGGCCGATCTCGCGCTCGCGCTCTACGCGCATGTCGTCCCCAAGACGATCGCCGTCTCGTCCGCCGCCACCGCCGAAGCCGTCAAGATCACCGAGAACGTGTTCCGCGCCGTCAACATCGCGCTGGTCAACGAGCTCAAGCTGATCTTCACCGCGATGGACATCGACGTGTGGGAAGTGATCGACGCGGCCAAGTCCAAGCCGTTCGGCTTCATGCCCTTCTATCCGGGGCCCGGCCTCGGCGGGCATTGCATCCCGATCGACCCCTTCTACCTCACCTGGAAGGCGCGCGAGTTCAACCAGCACACCAAGTTCATCGAACTCGCCGGGCAGATCAACGCCGACATGCCCCAGCATGTGATCCGGGTGATGGCCGACACGCTCGACGCGCGCTTCGGCCGCGGTCTACGCGGCGCGCGGATCCTCGTGCTCGGCGTCGCCTACAAGAAGAATGTCGACGACATCCGCGAGAGCCCGTCGCTCCGACTGATGGAGATGATCGAGGCGCGCGGCGCCACCGCCGACTTCCACGATCCCCACGTCGCCCAGATCAACGGCACACGCGAGCACCCGACGCTCAATTATCGCCACGGCGTGGCATGGGATGCCGCGGAAATTGCCAAGTATGACGCAGTGCTGATCGCCACCGATCACGACGCGGTGGATTATGCCGCATTGGTCGAGGCGGCGCCGCTGGTGATCGACACCCGCAACGCCTGCGGCAAGGCAGGCCTGGCCAGCGCGAAGGTCGTCCGCGCCTGAACGCCGTGCCCATCAGGCCATGGACGCGCAGATCGAACGGCTTGTCGAGCCTCGCCCAAGGGTGATACCGATCCGGTCGGAGCGCGGCGTTTCCTGACCGGGCGGGGATGCATTCAACATGTCGGTACTTGCCGTCGGCCGCGGATCGGCCGACTCGTATGTGGCGAAATATCGCCCGGACATCGACGGCCTGCGCTGCATCGCGGTCCTCAGTGTCGTCCTCTTCCATCTTTCGCGACAGGCCCTGCCCGGCGGGTTCCTCGGCGTCGACGTGTTCTTCGTGATCTCCGGTTATCTGATCACCGACATCATCCTGCGCGAAGCTGGCGCCGGCAAGTTCACGATCCGACGCTTCTACGAGCGGCGGGTGCGCCGCATCGCACCCGCGCTCCTCACGGTACTCACGGTGACGACGGTGGCATCCTTCGCGATCCTCCTGCCCGTCGACCTCATTGGATACGCCAAGAGCGTCCTTGCGACGCTCGGCTTCGTATCGAACGTCTATTTCTGGCGGGACACCGACTATTTCTCCCGTGCCGCAGAGATGAAACCGCTGCTTCACACCTGGACGCTGGGGGTCGAGGAGCAGTTCTACATCCTCTTCCCGCTGCTCCTGGCAGTGCTGGTGCGATTTCTTCCGCGTTCGGTTGTTCCTGCAATTGCCGCCCTCACGATCCTTTCCCTGATCGGCAATATTCTCGCTTCTGTTTACGGCGGAGATACTCCGGCTTTCTATCTCCTGCCGACACGGGCGTGGGAACTGGGAGCGGGTGCGGTGCTCGCCGCGTGGCGCATTCGAAGCGCACGCCCGGCTCTCAATTCCGTCCTCTCCCTGTTAGGCGCCATCCTGGTGGTCACCGGACTGGCCGGCCTCGCCCTGCCAGCCCCCTTCCCCGCCGCGCTGCCCGTCGTGATCGGCGCCGTGCTGGTGATCTGGTCGGGCAACACCCGCACGCCGGTTTCCGCATTGTTGTCGACCCGCATCGCGGTCGGCATCGGCCTGATCAGCTATTCGCTGTATCTCTGGCATTGGCCCATCATCGCGCTCGGTGGCTATTACCTCGTTGCCCCCTTGGGTTGGACGGGCACGCCCCTGGCGGTGATCGCGATGTTCGCGCTCGCCTATCTCTCGTGGCGGTATATCGAACGTCCGTTCCGGGAAAAGACAATGCCGGCACGTACGGTCTGGATCTCTGCAGCGATCGGCGCTGCCGCGGTGGCGGGCGCGGCATTTATCCTCATTGCCGCACAGGGCTTTCCGTCCCGGCTGAACGCGCGCGCGTCCCGCATCAACGCTGCGGTTGGCACTCATTATCGTTGCGCGGTGACCGACTATCTCGTGTTCGGGGCCGGACGCGCCTGCGTTCTGAACTTGCCCAGTCGAAAGCCCACCGATGCGGAAGTGGTATTGCTCGGCAATTCCCATGCGCAGCAATATGGACCGCTAGTGAAGGATATCCTCGAGCGTGAGGACAAGAACGGCCTGCTGGTTCCGGCAAATGGCTGCCTTCCGACCCTTGGGGTCAATATCGATGCCGCGTGCCTCACAACCGCGCGAAACAATATCGAAGCCGTCGCAGCGCTTCCCGGGGCTAAACTGGTCGTCATCGCGACGACCTGGGTGAAGTCGCAGCCGATGATCGACGCAGCGGGGAAGCCGATCGACAATCACGACCTCAAGGCAACGCTGGCTGGCCTCGACGCCACAATCGTCCGCCTGCAAAGCGCCGGCAAAAAGGTCGTGCTGGTCGGCCCGATCGCCATCCCGGGCTACGATATCGCTTCGGATGTGAGCCGGCGGCTGGCCTTCGGCCGCCCGATCGAACAGCCGACCGCGGTGTCCCGATCCGATTTCGATCGCGATTATGCCGGCGTCATCGCCCATTTCCAGAACCGAAAGGACGTGCGTTTCATCCGGCCGGATCTGGCCCAATGCGATGCCGAGCGCTGCTATTTCATCAAGGACTCGCACAGCCTGTTTTCCGACAGCAGCCATCTGGCTCGCGCGGCGCTCCCGATGTTCCGACAGCAGTTCGAACAGAGCCTGCACGCGCCCGATTGATCCGAAAGCCGTGCCACCGCCGGGCGCGTTACCCGGCGGGAAGCTCGAAGCATCGCGTGCTCGTCAGACGAGGAAGAAGTCGGTCGAGACGAGCGTCGTACCGGGCGTGAGCGACGCGAAGTGCACGGCGGCGGCGCCGCCCAGCCCATCGGCGTCATAATAGAGCGCGCCGGTCGACTGGTCGTACAGGATTCGGTCGTCCAGATCCTGCGCCAGCGTGCCAAGCGCAAATTGGGACGCAGTGAGAACTCCCGCCAAAATTCCGTTGAAGGCGCTGACATCGAGTTCGATATGGTCGGTCCCCGACACGAAGTCGGCGATCAGGTCACGATTGCCCGCATCCGGCAAGGCGGAGAAAACGAAGGTGTCCGCGCCTCCAAAGCCATAGAGTGTGTCGGCGCCCAGCCCGCCATCGATACGGTTCGCGCCGTCGCTGCCGTAGATGATGTTGGCTTGCTCGTTGCCGGTGAGATTCAGGCTCGCCTGGCTGGAGCGATCATAGGCCATGAGCACCTCGACCGAGCTGCCGGTAGCGAGCGCATAGCTCGTATTGGTATAGACCGTGTCGAAGCCGCCATTCGCCGCCTCGAATACCTGCGCGCGCGAATCGGTGATCATGTAGCTGTCGTTGCCGCCAAGGCCGTACAGCCGATCCTCGCCGCCGCCGCCGAGCAGGGAATTGTCGCCGGCATTGCCATAGATCAGATTGGCGAGCTCGTTGCCTTCGAGACGGAGCGCCGCCGTGCCGCCGCGATCATAGGCGGTGAGCACTTCGATTTCCGAACCCGCCTCCAGCGCGAAGCTGGATAGGGCATAGACGGTGTCATAGCCCTGCCCGATATTCTCGACGACGCGATCGACGGCGCTCTCCACGATATAGGAATCGGCGCCGTCCAGGCCCAGCAGAACATCGGCGCCACCTCCGCCGATCAGCGAATTGGCGCCGGCATTTCCATAGATCAGGTTGGCGAACTCATTGCCTTCCAGCCGGAGCGACACCGTGCCGTCCCGATCATAGGCCGTGAGCACTTCGACTTCCGAGCCCGCTTCGAGCTTGAAGCTGGCCAGCGCATAGACGGTGTCGAGCCCGCCGCCGATGCCCTCCACGACTCGATCCTGCGCGCTCTCGACGATGTACGAGTCATCGCCGCCAAGCCCGTAGAGGACGTCGTTTCCGCCGCCGCCGATCAGGCTGTTGTTTCCGGCATTGCCGTAGATCGTGTTCGCAAACTCGTTGCCGATGAGCCGGTTCTGGGTGGTTGTGGCGCGGCTGTAGACGGTGAGCACCTCGACCTCTGAGCCCGCCTCGAGCGTGAAGTCCCCGACTGCATAGACCGTATCGTATCCGCCGTTCGTAGCCTCGATGACGCGATCCGACGCGCTTTCCACGATATAGCTATCGTTTCCGCCGAGCCCTTGCAGGATGTCGTCGCCGCCGCCACCGATCAGCGCATTGTCGCCGGCGTTGCCGATGATCGTATTCGCCAGATGATTGCCGGTCAGGCGCAGCGCGGCAGTGCCGCTCGGGTCATAGGCCTGAAGATCCTCCACCTCGCTGTCGATCGAAAGCCCATAATCGATCAGCGTACGCGCCACGTCGTGTCCGTTGCCGCTGAGTTCCTCGATGCGATCATTGGCCCGACGGATGACATAGGTGTCGTCGCCGCCCAGCCCGCGCATGTCGTCGCCCCCGCCGAGCCCGTCGAGCACGTTGTTGCCGGCATTGCCGATCAGGACATTCGAGATCTTGTTGCCGGTGAGGTCGATCGCGGTCGTCGCCGTCGGATCGATCGTCTGGAGATACTCGAACTCCATCCCCTGCGGCATCACGTAGCTCACGGAGGTGACGATGGTATCGATGCCCTCGCCGACGAGTTCGATCGGCAGGTCGTCTAGCGAATCGACGTAATAGGTGTCGTTGCCGCGGAAGCCGGACATCGTGTCGCGGCCACCGCCGCCGATGAGGATGTTGTCGCCGTAATTGCCCTGGATCACATTGTCCGTGTCGCTGCCGGTCAGGTTCAGCGCACTGGTGGCAAGACGTTCATAGGCGACCAGCGCCTCGACGGCGGCATCGGCGGCGAGCGTGTAATCGCCGAGCGCATAAACGGTGTCGTATCCGCCGCCCGCCACTTCGACGACGCGATCCGACGAGTTTTCGACCAGATAGGAATCGTCTCCTCCCAATCCCTCCAGGATATTGTTCCCCCCGGCGCCGGAGATGCTGTTGATACCGTCATTGCCGACAATGTGGTTGTCGAGCTCGTTGCCCCACAAGCGCAAGAAATAGGTCGAATGCGGGTCGGCAGCTTCGAGCCGCTCGACCTCCACGCCGGCAGCCATTTCGTAGCTCACGAAGGTACGGATCGTGTCGGTGCCCTCGCCCACCGCCTCGATCACGACATCCCCGGCACGATAGACCGTATAGATATCGTCGCCGAGACCGCCGATCAATTGAACGGTGTCACCGGTGCCCGACAGCTCGTCGGCGCCGTCGGTGCCGTAGACGATGTCCGTCGGGTTGGTCGGATCGGCTGCAATGCCGATCGTCAGCGTCGCGGGAGCGGTGGCGATGTCTTCGCCGCTGGCTACGGTGCCGCCGTCGTCGCGGACCACGAAGTCGAAACTCGCGTACGCCGTGCCGCTCGCATTCGCGTCGGGCACGAAATATAGGCGGCCGGCGTCGAGGTCGGCGACCGTGACGACCAGACCGGGCGTGACCGCGATGGCGCCGCCGAGAAGATCGCGCAACATCAGCGTGCCGCGCGTCGTGAGCGTCGCGATCTGAATCTCGAGCAGCGCGTCGCCGTCACCATCCGAGAATCCGAAGTCCGTCAGATGGAATACATAGTCCGTGTTCTCTGCCCCGACGACGTAGCTGTCGACGCCGGTCGGCGCCTGATTGTCCGGCCGCCCGTAGATCACATAGGCGGCGCCGGCCTGGACACCGGCAGCACCGTTGCCGGGCGAGCCGATCGCGATGTCGTCATAGCCGTCGCCGTTCATGTCCCCAGCGGCGGAGAGCGCACGACCCGTGGTGTCGCCGATGCCCTCGCTGCGGATCTTCACGCCGGTGCGGCTGTCGAGTGTGGCGAGACTGATGTTGAGCGCATAGGCCGTCGGCTTGCCAAACAACAGATAGGCGTCGGTAAAGCCCGTGCCGTCGACCGATCCGGTCCAGGTCCCGACTAGGACGTCGTCATAGCCATCGCCGTTAACGTCACCGGCAGTCGAGACGCAGACGCCGGCGGAATCACCCGCGCGCGCGCCCTCGATCTTGAAGCCATTGCTGCCGTCCAGGCTGGAGAGGTCGAGAGGACCCGAATATCCGCCGCTGCGGCCGAACACGATATAAGCGGCGCCCGCGTCAGTCCCGCCGCTGTCCTGATAGGTGGCGCCGATGATGATGTCTTCCAGCCCGTCGCCGTTGACATCGCCGGCGCCGGCCACGTTGAAGCCCGCCATGTCGCCGTTCGCCTCGCCGCGGATGACGAAGCCCTGTTCGGCGGTCAGTTGCGAAAGGTCCAGCGCGCCGATGCCGCTGCCGCCGTAGATGACATAGGTCAGGCCGGCGCCGCTGCCTTCCTGCGGGGCGGAGACGACGAGGTCCGAAACGCCGTCGCCGTTGAAGTCCTTCACGCTGCTGGCGCCATAGCCCGCCTGATCGTCCACCGCCGCGCCCGAGATCTTGAATCCGGTCGCGGGATCAAGATTGGCGAGATCGATCTTGCCGGTGAAGTTCGAGTCGCGTCCGAAGATGACATAGGCCGCGCCGGCGTTGGTCCCCGAACCGTCGTTCAGCGGCGCACCGATGATCATGTCCTCACGCCCGTCGGCGTTGATGTCCCCGGCCGAAGCTACCCAGAAGCCGGCATAGTCCTCCGTGCCCTCGCCGACGAGCTTGATCCCGGTCTCGATCGGCAGATCGTACAGATCGAGCGGGCCTACGAACGGCTGCGCCTGCCCGTAGATGATATAGGCCGCGCCGCTGTCATACGCGCCCTCGTCGTTCTTGAACGCGCCGATCAGCATGTCGCCGATGCCGTCGCCGTTGACATCGCCAATGCCCGCGATGCTTCGGCTCGCCAGATCATAGGCAAACTCGCCCTGGATGACGAAGGCTTCCCCGGGCACCAAATGCGCGAAATCGATGAAATCATTGTCGCGGTCGGCCGCGCCGTAGATGACGAATGCTCCTCCGGCGAGAAGTCCGCCGCCATCAAATCCATCGGCACAAACGATCAGATCGGCGAGGCCGTCCCCGTTGAAATCACCATAGCCGAAATTGAAGCCCGCATAGTCGGCATCCGCCGCGCCCTGCATCTTGAATCCGCCAATGCTGGCGATATCCGCGAGCTGGATTACAGGCCGAAAATGATCGTACGCCACTGTTTTACCAATCTTGAAAATATTTTCCGCGGTCACTGGATAATATTCCAGTGTCTTTGCCAACAGAAAATGTCTGCTGGCCGCCTAATGTGGATCAGGCGTTCAACCCCGCGACAGACTTACTCGTCGGCAGAGCTGAATGCGTGCAATCCGGATCGGGCCACGGTTCTGAGGTCAGAAAGCCGATGGCAAAGCCGACGTCAATAGCGCGCGATGGTCTAGTCTGACTTGGTCGAACGCGTTTGTGGCGGACCATTGCGTGTAGCCCGATCCTTGGCCGCGCCGATCGTCGACGCCGCGTTGACCTGCGGCGCATAATTGCGATCGAGCCGATTTTGCAGCCGCGACTGGACGCGGCTCTGGATCCGGTTGTTGAGGCGCTGTGTGGGTCGAACGCCTGCGCTCGGCTGGGTTTGACTCGCCTTGCCGCCAGTCTGAACCGCGGTCGGAGCCTTCTGCGCTTGCGCCGGGGCCCCGGCCAGGAGCAGCAGCATGCCCATCGCCGCAGTGCGTTGCAGGGAATGCGATCGCGTCATTGCCGACGAAGCTCCACTTGCTCGATCGTGCCCGCCAACCCGGTCATCGCTTCGGAAGGGACGGCCACCAAAGCGAGGAGCTGGACCGGACAATCGGCCGGCACGGTCAACCGGCCGTCGAAGCCACCCCGCGCGACGACCGAATTGGGAACCGCCACGCGTCCCAACTCGCGCCCCTTATAGCATTGCAACATCCAATAAGGCTGCGCGTCGGCAGCCTGATCGATATCGCGGCTGCGCCCCTGGAGCAGATACGTGCCGGGCTGCAGCATCTGCATCTGCTGGAGCATGGGACCGCCCACGCTGGGTCCGGCGGAGAAATCGAAACCACCATCGTCGCCCTGTCGCATCGATCCGGCGATGCCGGCCGCCTCCAGCGGCGTCCAATCGAACAGCGATGCCTTTGCCGCATCTCCCTGGAAGCGGGGATCCCGTGAGCGCGAGGCGCTGGCTCCCGGGCGGCTGGCCGCATAATAGGCCCAGGCCTGCTGATACGATCCCTTGGCGATCAGGTTGTTGACCAGTCCCGCCCGTGCCTCCGCGGAGATCGGAACATGGGCGCGGTCAAGCTGAGTCATCAACGCGGCCGCCGCCTCCGGCTCGGATCCCTGCGCCGCCACGAAGTTTATGAAATGCGGCGTCCAGCTGGTGCCCCGGACGAGCGTCTGCACCAGCGCAGCGCGCACCGCATCGTCGGCGATCGCCGACGCGAGGATGGGGAACAGCAGAGTCGACGCCTTGGGCGAGGTGCGCAGCGCCACGTCATAATGCTTCAGCGCACCCGGAACGTCGTTGCGGGACACCGCATCTTCGATCGACCAGAGCTGAGTCTGCATGTCGCGCCGCGACAGCGCCTCTGCATAGCCGAACAACCGCCGGGCCTCCGCGACCCTCCCGCGCGCCTGCGCGTTGATGCCGAGCGCCGAGACCGCGACCACCGCCGTCGGGTCACGGCGCAGTGCGTCCCGGGCGAGGTCGTCGGCACGCGCCCGGTCCGCCGCGCTCGCCTCCGGTCCGGAAAGGCTCTGGGCGAACAGCGCTTCGACCTGCGCGTTGCGGGGTGCGACGCGATGGGCCCGGCCGATATCGGTCAGCCGCGAGGCCTGCGCCAGGCTGTAGGTGCTGCCCGCATAGCCTGCACCGACCGCCGCGGCGGCTAGCAGCCCGCGCAGCGCCCACTCGATCGGCGAGCGCCGCGCGCGTGCGCTACGCGCCATCAGGCACGGCCCGCTTTGGTGCTCTTGCGGCCGTAGTCATAGCCATATTCATAGCCGTAACCGTAATGCGCCTTGCGCGCCTCGAACTTGGTCAGCACGCCACCGAACACCCGGGCATTGGCGCCGGCGAGCCGGTTGAGTGCCGTCTTAACCAGGCTCGAGCGGATTCCGTGCGACTCGACCGCATAGATGACGCCTTCCACGCGGCTCGCAATGAGCGGCGCATCGGCGAGGCCCATCACCGGCGGCGAGTCGATGATGACGTGATCATAGACTTCGAGCAGGCGATCGATGAGCAGCGACAGGCGGGTGCCGGTCAGCAGCTCCGCGGCGTTCGGCGGAAGCGGCCCGGCCGACATCGCGGTGAAGCCCAAATCGCCCATCGCGAAGGTCATCGATTCGATGTCGTCCTGCCCGGACAGGAAGTTGCTCAACCCCTTGTCATGGCTGACGCCGCCGAGATGATGGACCGAGGGCGAACGCATGTCGCCGTCGACGAGGATGACCTTGCGCTGGGCGCGCGCCAGCGTGGTGGCCAGCGCCAGCGCCGTGGTCGACTTGCCTTCCGCCGGACGGGTGGAAGTGACCGCGAACGAGCGCGGCACGCCGTGTTCCGTGGTGAAGGCCAGGTTGGTCTGCACCGCGAGATACGCGTCGACGAGATCCGACTTGCGGTCGATCAGCGCTTCCTTCGGCGTGATGTTCTCCACCTTCGGGACCGAACCGAGCAACGGCAGGCCCAAGCGGCGCTCCACTTCGGCAGGATCCGCGATCGCCTCGTCGATCTGCTCCAGCGCGAAGGTCAGCAGGGCGCTCAGGCCGAGGCCGACCATGAGGGCGAAAACGAGGTTCAGCATCAGACGCGGGCTGGACGGGCGCTGCGGCACGTCCGCTGCGTCGACGACCGAGATGTTGTTCACGCCGACGCCGCCGGCAATGCCGATTTCCTTGAAGCGCTGCAGCAGGCCGTCATAGAGGACGCGGTTGGTATCCACTTCCTGCTGATAGATATTGTACTGGATGCTGCGGCGGCGGACGTCCAGGTAGCTGGCCTTGACCTGCTCTACACGCGCCTGCAACGCGCGCTCGCGCTCCAGCGCCGCACGATAATCGCCCAGCACCGAACCGGTGACTCGCCCCTCTTCACGGGCGAGGCTGCGATCGAGCTGATCGAGCTGCGACTTGACCGCCTTGGCCGCAGGATATTCAGGCTCGAACTGCGTCATCAGCCGCTGATACTCCGCGGCAATCTCGGCGCGCTTCTGACGCATGCCGTTGATCGCGGGATTGACCAGCGCCTCGGACGAAGCGCCGCTGCGGCCGCTCTGCTCGTAGCGCGACTGCGCCTGGATGCGCTCGGTGGTCGCCTTCGCCAGCGCCTCGTTCAGCGCGGCCAGCTCGTCGACGATGATCGGCCGCTCGGAAGTCGTCTTTCCATCACCCGCCTGGGAAGGCAGATTGATGATCTTCTCGCTCGACGCATAAGCGACGAGCTGACGCTGCGAGGCATCCAGCCGCTCCTTGAGCTGCGCCAGCTGCTTCTGCAGCAGATCGCGCCCATAGGACGTGGCTTGAACCTTGCGCTCCAGATTGGTCTGGATGAAGCTTTCCGCCCAGGCGTTCGCAACCTTGGCCGAGAATTCCGGGCTCGGGCTGGTGATCCCGATGTCGACGAGGCGCGAAAGGCGGGTCGGCGACACGTCCAGATGCTGGCGCAGGACCTCTCCAGCCACGCGCTGCCGATTGACGCGGCCGGCGACGGGGTAGCGGCCATTGACCACCTTGAACGACGGATCGTTGCTGGAAACGCCGAACATCTCGAAGAATTTCGGATCGTCGACCAGCCGCAGCTGCGTCGCCACCCGCTCCGACAGCGAGCGCGACTTCAGCAGACCGTACTGAGTCTGGTAGAATTCCTGGTCGGATACGCCGGCTTCCCGCTCGACGCCTTGCAGGTCGGTGACCTTGTTCGCTTCGCGCGAGATCTCGACAGTGGCCACCGCAGTATATTTGGGGGTCATCATCAAGGTGGCGATCAGACCGAGCAGGATGCAGGCCGCGGTCACGCCGATGATCACGTAGCGCCAGCGGAAGGCGATCCGCAGATATTCGCGGATCAGGGGCGCGCGCTCGGCATCCGGCTGGCGCGCGACACCGGCCCTCGTGCCCAGGCTGGAGGCTTCTTGCCGCAGGTTCGATGTAACGAGATTCATGATGGTGACAGGCCTTACTGCAGGATCGCGATGAGCGGTGCTGCGAGCAGCGGCGAAACCGCGACGAAATCGCGGAAGAGACGGC
>Ga0065165_1002251_pt1 | contig 17089 bp, 11 predicted proteins | sample AraplaMF_Cvi_mMF_FD_63813 | JGI IMG/M metagenome (GOLD analysis project Ga0065165, IMG submission 63813) | Arabidopsis root microbial communities from the University of North Carolina, USA - plate scrape MF_Cvi_mMF (version 2) (version 3) | ecosystem: Host-associated > Plants > Roots >...
CGCATCAGGCGCACGAACACCAGGTTGGTGGAACGGCGCAGCGCTTCGCGCACGGTCATGATCTTGAAGTCGTCGTCCTTGCTGAAGTTGCCGAAATAATGCAGGCCGCCGCCCGCGCCGCCTCGGTGGCGTAGCCCTGGCCCCAGGCGTCGGGCATGAAGCGCCAGCCGATCTCGACCGTCCCGGGCATGTCCATCTCGGGCGGAACCCACCAGACGCCGGTCATGCCGATCACCCGGGCGTCGGCCTTGCGCTCCACCACCCAGAAGCCGAAGCCGTGCTCGGCCTCGTGGGCCTGGACGCGGTCGACGAAGACGTCGCTGGCGGCGCGATCGCGCGCCCCGCCCAGCCAGGCGCCGACCCGCGGGTCGGCGTTGAGCGCGGCGATCGCGTCGCGGTCGGTGTCGACCGCCGGGCGCAGCACCAGGCGGTCGGTGTGGATCACGCCGGCCGGCCGTTGGCCAGGGCGGTGTAGAACTCCGGCCGCCGGTCGCGGAAGAAGCCCCAGGCCGCGCGGTGGGTCTGCAGGAAGTCCAGGTCGAAGGTCGAGGCGACGATGCCCTCGTCGGCCCGGCCCAGTTCGCTGACCAGGTCGCCGCGATGGTCAGCGACGAAGGACGAGCCGTAGAAGGTCTGGCCGCCGTTCGGATAGCCGTCCCACGGCTCGAAGCCGATGCGGTTGGCGCCGACCACCGGGATCACGTTGCTGACCGCGTGGCCCTGCATGGCCCGCCGCCACGGCAGGGCGGTGTCCAGGCTGGGGTCGTGCGGCTCGCTGCCGATGGCGGTGGGGTAGAACAGGCACTCGGCGCCCATCAGCGCCATGGCCCGGGCGGCCTCGGGGTACCACTGGTCCCAGCAGATGCCGACGCCCAGGCGGCCGAAGCGCGTGTCCCAGACCTTGAAGCCCGTGTCGCCCGGCCGGAAGTAGTATTTCTCCATGTAGCCGGGGCCGTCGGGGATGTGGCTCTTGCGGTAGAGGCCCAGCAGGCTCCCGTCGGCGTCGGCCATCACCAGGCTGTTGAAATAGTGCGGCCCCTCGCGCTCGAAGATCGAGATCGGGATGACCACGCCCAGCTCGCCGGCCAGGGGGGCGATGGCCTTGACCACCGGATGCTCGCGCCACGGATGGGCCTCGGCGAACCACCGCTCCTCCTGGGCCACGCAGAAGTACGGCCCCTGGAACAGCTCGGACGGCAGGATCACCTGGGCGCCCTTGGCGGCGGCCTCGCGGATGAAGTGCTCGGTCTTCTTGATGTTGGCCTGCAGGTCCATCCCGTACGAGGTCTGGATGGCCGCGACGCTGAGGGTGCGGGTCATTCGCCGGGCTCCTGAATGGGTCGATAACGCAGCTAGGGAGCGTCCAAATCGTGACGCGCGGTGCTTCTTACAAGAGGCGTGCGGCATGTAGCTGATGATCAAGCACCAATCCAGCCGCGATCCCGTACTTTACGGCTTAGTTTGCGTGTGCATCATGACGCTCCTCACGGGAACGAACATCGTGCAAGAATTCAATTGGACATGCCCACATTGCCATCACGCTCAGGTAGTTACCGAGAACCGTTTTAGCCAAAACTTTCGCGAATTGGATATCTCGGGTTATCGCGATGGCAGATTAGGCTTAGGGTGGCGCGCAATCATATGCGCTAACAACCTGTGCAGAGAGCTCACGCTGTCGGTCAATGTTCAAAAAGCAACTTCTGGACCGAATTACACCGACATACCTGTGGTCGGATCGACTCCGAGATTAGTGCGACGACTAATCCCCGAAGCAGCCAGTAAACCTCAACCCGACTTCATTCCTGCCCCGTTGAGAGAGGACTATCGTGAGGCTTGCGCGATCGTTGACCTTAGCCCCAAGGCGGCAGCGACCCTCGCGCGCCGCTGCCTGCAGGGTATGATCCGCGACTTTTGCAAGATATCGAAGCGGACTCTCGATCTAGAGATTAAGGCCCTGAGGGAGGCCGTCGACGCAGGACAAGCGCCATCCGGGGTCACACACGAGGCGGTCGACGCGATCGATCATGTGAGGAAACTCGGCAACATCGGCGCCCATATGGAAAAGGACATCAACGTTATTGTCCCGGTTGACGCAGGAGAAGCCGGCATTCTCCTACAGCTAATCGAAATGCTCTTTGAAGAATGGTATGTGGCTCGCCACGCTCGCATCACTCGCCTAGCGCAAATCTCGATGATCGCAGCCGAAAAAGAAGCTGCTAGGCTAGAGCCGGCGGTCACCCAAATGCTCATCGCGCCGCCTGAAGCCGAGCCGGGTTAGCGAGATCTACTCCGGCTCTTGCTGGGAAATGCAGTGGAAGGAGCCGCCACCGGTCAGGATGGCGGTCGAGGGCAGGCCGATCACCTCGCGCTCGGGGAACAGGCCGCTGATCACCTCGACGGCGAAGGCGCCGGACTCCTCGGCGTAGATCGGCACGATCACCGCCTCGTTGGCGATCAGGAAGTTCATGTGCGAGGCCGGGATGACCTCGCCGTCCTCGTCGACGATGCGGCCCGGCGAGGGGATGCGCACCACCTGCAGGGGCGAGCCGCGGCTGTCGGTCATGCCGGCCAGGGCGCGGGCCGTCTCGGCATAGACCTCGGCGTTGGGATCGTCGGTCCCGAAGGCCATCGGGCAGGCCACGACGCCCGGCGCGACGAAGCGGGCCAGGTTGTCGACGTGGCCGTCGGTATGGTCGTTCAGCAGGCCGTCGCCCAGCCACAGCACCTTTCGGGCGCCGAGAGCGGACGCCAAGGCGGCGGTCGCCTTGGCCTCGTCCCAGTCGCCGTTGCGGTTGGCGTTCAGCAGGCACTGGCGGGTGGTCAGGATCGTGCCCTGGCCGTCGTGGTCCAGGGCCCCGCCCTCCAGGACGAAGCCGTTGCGAGCCAAAGGCGCGCCGGACGCGGCGGCGATCTGCTCGGCGACGATGTCGTCGCCCTCCAGCTGGTACTTGCCGCCCCAGCCGTTGAACTTGAAGCCGGCCGCCACGGCGCCGCCGGCCGTTTCGGTGAAGATCGGGCCGGTGTCGCGCAGCCAAATGTCGCCGAACTGGCCGCGGACGATCTCGACCGCGGTGTCGGCGAGGCGGGCGCGGGCGGCGGCCTCGGCCTCGTCGCCGACCACCATCAGGCGCACGCGCTCGCCGCCGGGACCGGCCAGGGCGCGCGCCAGGGCGGCGACCTCGTCCTGGGCCTGGTCGAGGTCTTCCTGCCAGAGCTCGGCGTGGCTGGGGAAACCCACCCACATGGCGCGGTGCGGAGCCCACTCGGCGGGGACGGTCGGGGTCATGGAAGGAACCTGGATCGAAACGGGAGGCGCAAATGGGCCAGGACGGCCCGCGGATCAAGCCGCCCTTCTAGAGCATTTTCAAGCGAAGTGGATTCCGGTTCGCGTGAAGGAAATGCGTCAAAAGAAAAAGGGCGGCCCGTTTCCGGACCGCCCTTCGTTCTCAGCTTCGCTGGACGCCGTTCCTAGAACGCGGCGTGCAGGGTGATGCTGGCGGTGCGCGGATAGCCCGGCTGGCCCAGGCCCGTGCCCGACGGGTTGACGGCCAAGTCGCCGAGGTACTTCTCGTTGGCCAGGTTCTTCACGTTGATCTGGACATAGGTGCCCTTCAGGCCGAAGCCGTCCAGGGTGTAGCGGGCGTCCAGGTCCAGCAGGGCGTAGTGCGGCACCTTTTCGGTGTTGGTCAGGTTGGTCCAGCGCTCGCCGACGTACTTGGCTTGGACGCCCAGGCTGAGCGCCTCGGTGATGTCCCAGTCGACGCGAGCCACGCCTTGGTACTTCGGCGCTTCATACAGCTCCTTGCCCTTGGTCAGCAGCAGGCTGCCGAGCGAGGTGCCGGGGATGTTTTCCTGCAGTTCCGAGTCCGCGTACGAGAACGAGGCGTAGAAGCTGATGTAGTCTTCCGGCTTGAAGCCGAACTGGGCGTCGAAGCCCTTCAGCTTGACGTCGCCGACGTTGACCGAGAAGGCGATGTTGTCCTGCTCGTTGAAGGCGCGCTCGATGCGGTTCTGGAAGCTGGTGTAGTAGACCGAGGCGGCCAGCATGACGGTCGGCGACTGGAAGCGGTAGCCCACGTCGTACGCCTGGGTGGTTTCCGCCTTCGGGCTCGTCAGCTTCTTGTCGTACAGGTCGTCGGTGCGCGGCGCCGACAGGGTCTCGGCGTAGCTGACATAGACCGACTGGTGGTCGGTCAGGTTGTAGCTGGCGGCGATGTTCGGCAGCACCTTGTCGTACTTGCGGGTGAACTCGCGCGGACGACCGTACTGGGTCGCGCCTTGGCCCGGCAGGGTGACCAGGGTCTGGCCGGCGCCGTCGTTGCTGCCCGCCACGGCCGTCGGGGTCTGGTTGGTGCAGTAGGCCGTGAAGGTGTCGGCCTGATAGCAGAAGTTATGCAGCTCGCGCTTCAGGAACGGGGCGCGCAGGCCGACGTTCAGCAGGACCTTGTCGTCCATGAACCGACCGCGGTACTCGGCGGAGATCTGGTTCAGAGTGGCGACCGAGACGCGGTCGCGCTTGCGCAGGATGCTGCCGTCCGACAGCTTGATCGACTTGCCGTAGCCGTCCTTGCCGCCGAACACGTCGTTCGGCGTCGTGTCGCCGCTGAACGTCGTGTATTCGCCGGTCTGGCGGTGGTGGGCTTCGTCGAAGGTGTAGGCGACGCGGACGCTCTGGTTGTCGTCGAACTTCCAGATCAGCGACGAGGTCACGCCGTAGCGGCGGGTGTTGGTCGTGTTCGGCGCGTACAGCAGGACGGTGTCGAGGGTGTCGCCGTCGCCGTTCAGGTCCAGGCCGCCGGTCAGGGCGCTGCCGCGGATGATGCCGCTGCCCGTACCGGTGCCGTCTTCCTTGAACAGGCCGCGACCGCCGCCGTTGGCCAGAACGTACTGGAACGACGGGTCGACGGTCAGGATGAAGTTGTCGCCGATGTGGAACAGCGACTGGCCGCGGATGTTGCCGGTGTTCGACGGGTTGATGTTGTACTTGTAGCAGGTGCCCGCGTTGACATCGATCTGGGCCGTGCCGGCGACCGGGGTCGGGCGGGCGCAGGTGGCGCGGCTGTAGCCGACGCCGGTGCCGGCCTGGAACGCGGCCAGCGACATGCGGTTGATGAAGTTGTTGCGGTTTTCGTTGTAGTTGAAGATCAGGCTGACGAAGTCGCCGTTGTCGCCGATCGGCTGATAGATCCGCGCGTTGTACTGCTTCTTGTGGATCTTGCCCGGGCCGTTGAACACGTCGTTGATCGCGTCGGCGTAGCTGAACCAGGCGCTGGTGCCGAGGGGACCGACCTTGCCGGTGTCGATCACGCCGAAGAAGCGGCGGAAGTTGCCGTCGCCGGCCTGGGCTTCGATCACGCCGCCAAAGTCATCGGCGGGCTTGCGGGTCACGTAGTTGATGGTGCCGCCGGCCGCAGCAGCCGTCGGGCTGTCGACGTCTGTGGTGCCGGTGTTGACGTCGACCTTGGCGATCAGTTCCGAGTCCAGCTGCTGGTTCGGATAGATCTGATAGTTGCCGCTGTCGTTCAGCGGAACGCCGTCCTGCAGCAGGGCGATGCGTTGAGCGTCGAAGCCGCGGATGGTGATGTCGCCGCCGGCCGAGCCGTAGGCGTCGTTGTTGGTGAAGTTGACGCCGGGCATCAGGTTCAGCGAGTCCAGGATGGTCTGGCCGGGCACCTGGCGGGCGATGAATTCCTGGGTGATGGTCGAACGCGACTTCGGCACGATCTGCTGAACGATCGCGCCGTTCTGGTTCCGTTGGCCGGCGGCCGTGACCACAACCTGTTCGACGGCGTCCGTACCGGTCGACTGGGCCATGGCGGCGGTGGCGCTGAGCAGGCAGCCGACCAGGGCGGTCGACGCCAGACAGGCGAGCTTTTTCGTCATCATCTTGATCTAGTCCCCTCGTTCAGGCCGCGACGGGGTGCATGAATCCCGGCCAGCCATATCATTGAGAGGCTCTTTAGCGACCTATTTAGAAGGTTTGGTGACGGAAAGGCCACGATCGCGGATAAACCCGCCTCCGGGGCCCGCTTGCGGAAGATTTAGTCAGCGTCCTCTTACTTATGCGGGAGAAAACAGCGTGGCCCTTGATGAAACGGCGCAGGCGGCGCAGGCGCGAATCTGGCGGCTGACGCTGATCTTGGTCGGGGTGCTGACAGTTCTGCGGGTCGTGGCGCTGTTCGTCACGCCGCTGGAGCTGTACCCGGACGAAGCCCAGTACTGGCTGTGGTCGCGCCACCTGGATTTCGGCTATTTCTCCAAGCCCCCGGTGATCGCCTGGCTGATCTGGGCGACCACGCGGATCGGCGGCGACGCCGAGGCCTGGCTGCGCATCGGCTCGCCGCTGATCAACGCCGGCACGGCCCTGGTGGTCTCGCGCATCGCCACGCGGTTGTACGGCGCCGAGCGCGGCGGAGCCTGGGTCGGACTGGCCGCCGCGGCGATCTTCAGCCTGATGCCGGGCATCCAGCTGTCGTCGGTGCTGATCACCACCGACACCCCGCTGCTGTTCTTCCTGGCCTTGATGATCTGGGCCTGCGTCGCCCTGCCCCACGCCTCGCCCCGCGCCCGAATCTGGGTGGCCGCCGGCATGGGCGCGGCCCTGGGCCTGGCGTTCCTGTCCAAGTACGCGGCGATCTACGCCCTGGCCAGCCTGGGCGCGCACCTGGTCCTGTCGCGCGAGGCCCGGCGGGCCTGGACCCCGGCCATGGCGGCCGCCTTCTTCGTCACCCTGTTCGCGGTCTTCGCGCCGAACATGATCTGGAACTACCAGCACCACTTCTCGACGCTGGAGCACACCGCCGCCAACGCCAACTGGAAGGCCGGCAAGCTGTTCAATCCGCTGGAGCTGGTCCAGTTCGTCGGCTCGCAGTTCGGGGTGTTCGGGCCGGTGCCGTTCGGCGTGCTGGGCGGCGGGGCCCTGCTGCTGGCGATCCGCAGGCGGCTGGCCCCGGCCGACGTCATGCTGCTGTGCTTCGCCCTGCCGCCGCTGGCGACGGTGGCGGCCCAGGCCTTCGTGTCGCGGGCCAACGCCAACTGGGCGGGGGCGGCCTATGTCGCCGGCTCGGTGCTGGTCGCGGCCTGGCTGCTGCGCTGGGAGGCCCGCCGCTGGCTGGTCGGCGGCCTGGCCCTGCAGGCGGTTCTGGCCGTCGTCTTCCTGGCCTGGGTGATCGCTCCGCGCACGGCCGACGCCATGGGCATGGCCAACGCCTTCAAGCGGGCCCGCGGCTGGGACCAGACGGTGCAGGCGATCATCGAGCGCTCGCGCGAAGAGCAGGCCCTGCACGGCGGCCTGACCGCCGTCGCCGTCGACGACCGCTTCCTCTACAACGTGGCCGCCTATTACGGCCGCGGCTATTTCGGCACGCCGGAGGCTCCGCCGCTGCGGATGTGGGTGCACGAGATCGCGCCCCGCAACCAGGCCGAAGTCGAGGCTCCCCTGGACGCCGCCCTGGGCCGGCGGACCCTGATCGCCAGCCTGGACGGCGTCTATCGCGGCAAGATCCAGCAGGACTTCAAGGCGACGTCCGACCTGCAGATCGTCAGTGTACGGCTGGACAGGAAGCGCTCGCGCCGAACCGACCTGTTCATCGCCCAGGACTTCGCGCCCGTGCCCAGGGATCCGATGACGGGGCTGCCGCCGGATACGCCGTGGCGGGATCCGGGGAAGTAGGTTGACGATAGCGCAGAGAACGCTTGCCCCCTACGGACCGCTTCGCGGTCGTCTTCCCCCGGAGGGGGGAAGAGCCTCGCGCATCCGGCTCCGCCCCCTATGGGGGCGGACAGACCGCGCAGCGGTCAGGTGGGGGCAAGGGGGTGAGCCGCTAAACCCCCACCTCGAACGCCGCCTCGGTCTTGGCCTTCACCTCGTCCACCGTCACGCCCGGCGCCAGCTCGACCAGCCGCACCGGCGTCTTGCCGCGGTTGATCTCGAACACGCCCAGTTCGGTGATCAGCAGGTCGACCACCCCGGCCCCGGTCAGGGGCAGCGAGCAGCGGCGCAGCAGCTTGGGGGCGCCGGACTTCTCGCAGTGGTCCATGACCACCACCACCCGCTTGACACCGGCCACCAGGTCCATGGCCCCGCCCATGCCCTTGACCATCTTGCCGGGCACCATCCAGTTGGCCAGGTCGCCGTTTTCGGCCACCTGCATGCCGCCGAGAATCGACAGGGCGATGTGGCCGCCGCGGATCATCGCGAAGCTGTCGGCCGACGAGAAGTACGAGCTGGAGTCCAGCTCGGTGATCGTCTGCTTGCCGGCGTTGATCAGGTCGGCGTCCTCCTCGCCCTCGTAGGGGAAGGGACCCATGCCCAGCATGCCGTTCTCGCTCTGCAGCGTCACATGCATGCCCGCGGGGATGTAGTTGGCCACCAGGGTCGGGATGCCGATGCCCAGGTTCACGTAGAAGCCGTCCCGCAGCTCCTGGGCCGCCCGTTCGGCCATCTGGTCGCGCGTCCAGGCCATTAGACGATCTCCCCGGTCTTTTCTTCACGCGGACGCGTGGTGACCCGCTCGATCCGCTTCTCGAACTTCGCGCCCTTGATCAGGCGGTCGACATAGATGCCGGGGGTGTGGATGTTGTCCTTGTCCAGGCCGCCGATCTCCACGATCTCCTCGACCTCGACGACCGTGGCCTTGCCGGCCGTGGCCATCATCGGATTGAAGTTGCGGGCCGTCTTCCGGTAGATCAGGTTGCCTTCGGCGTCGGCCTTCCAGGCCTTGACGATCGACAGGTCGGCGGTCAGGCCGCGCTCCATCACGTACATCTCGCCGTCGAACTCGCGGGTTTCCTTGCCCTCGGCCACCAGGGTGCCGTAGCCGGTGCGCGTGAAGAAGGCGGGGATGCCCGCCCCGCCGGCCCGGATGCGTTCGGCCAGCGTGCCCTGCGGATTGAACTCCAGCTCCAGCTCGCCGCTGAGGTAGAGCTGTTCGAACAGCTTGTTCTCACCCACATAGGACGAGACCATCTTCTTGATCTGGCGGTTCTCCAGCAGGATCCCCAGGCCGAAGCCGTCGACGCCGCAATTGTTGGAGACCACCGTGAGGTCCTTGACGCCCGTTTCGCGGATCGCCGCGATCAGGTTCTCGGGAATGCCGCACAGGCCAAAGCCGCCGGCCATGATGGTCATGCCATCGAATAAAAGACCCGCCAGCGCTTCGGCGGCTGTGGACTTGACCTTGTCGACCATGGTTCCTCCCGGAGCGACGTTCGACGACTGCTCTGAGCCGCCGGACGGAGAAATTCAACCCTTGATGAATAAAATTTCGATGCGTGGAGTTGCGGCGTGACGGATCAGGCTAACCCTACGGAAGCTAGCACCGGGCTTGCGACGCCCGCCACCTCGGGCGTGCTGCTGACCCTGGCCCACCCGGCGCTTGAACGTTCCCGCGCCAACCGCGCCCTGGCCAAGGCGGCCAAGGGGCTGGACGGCGTCACCTTCCACGACCTCTACGAGACCTATCCGGACTTCGCGATCGACATCGAGGCCGAACAGGAGCGGCTGCTGGCCCATGACGTGATCGCCGTGCAGTTCCCGCTCTACTGGTACGCGACCCCAGCCCTGCTGAAGGAGTGGTTCGACCTGGTCTGGCTGCACGGCTTCGCCTACGGCCTGGACGGCAACGCCCTGGCCGGCAAGCGCCTGTTCGCCGCCTGCACCACCGGCGGCGCGGCCAAGGCCTATCACGCCCACGGCTACAACCGTTTCTCGATGGACGAATTCCTGCGGCCGCTGGAGCAGACCGCCTATCTGTGCGGCATGGTCTGGGAGACGCCCTTCGTGGTGCACGGCGCGGCGACCAAGGACGACGAGGAGCTGAAGGCCGAGGCCCAGCGCTACCGCGCCCGCCTCGGCTCGCTGCTGACCATGCCCGCCGACGCCGAACTGGGGGCCTGATCCATGCCGTTCCTGCTGCAAGCCCTGGTCTATCTCGGCGCCGCCGTCATCTCCGTGCCGATCGCCAAGCGCCTGGGCCTGGGCTCGGTGCTGGGCTACCTGATCGCCGGAGTGGTGATCGGCCCGTTCGCCCTGTCGCTGGTCGGCGAACAGACCGACGTGATGAAGTTCGCCGAGTTCGGCGTGGTCATCCTGCTGTTCCTGATCGGGCTGGAGGTCCAGCCCTCCACCCTGTGGGACATGCGCAAGGCGATCTTCGGCTTCGGCGGGGCCCAGGTGGTCGGCACCTCGGCGGCCATCGCCGGCGTCTCGATGCTGCTGGGCCTGCCCTGGCAGACGGCCCTGGCCGTCGGGATGGTGCTGGCCATGTCGTCCACCGCCATCGTGCTGCAGACCCTCGACGAGAAGGGCCTGAGGCAGGGGCCGGTCGGGCGCGCCGCGTTCGGGATCCTGCTGCTGCAGGACCTGGCGGTGATCCCGATGTTCGCCCTGCTGCCGACCCTGGCGACCATCGCCCCGCCGGTCCACGCCGAGGCCGGCGGCCACGGCGGCGCCAGCCTGGTCACCCACCTGCCGCCCTGGGCCCAGGGCCTGGCGGTGTTCGTCGCCGTCGGCGCCGTGGTCGGCGGCGGCCGCTACCTGGTGCGGCCGATCTTCCGCTTCATCGCCGAGGCCCGGCTGCGCGAGATCTTCACCGCCGCGGCCCTGCTGATTGTCGTCGGCGTGGCCAGCATCATGCAGACCGTCGGCCTGTCGCCGGCCCTCGGCGCCTTCCTGGCCGGGGTGGTGCTGGCCGAGAGCGAGTTCCGCCGCGAGCTGGAGACCGACATCGAGCCGTTCCGCGGCCTGCTGCTGGGCCTGTTCTTCATCACCGTCGGGGCGGGCATCGACCTGAAGCTGGTGGCCAGCCAGCCCCTGACCCTGATCGGCCTGGTGCTGGGGCTGATGGTGCTGAAGTTCGCGGTGATGTTCGGCCTGGCGCGGCTGTTCGGGGCCCCGGCCCGGGGCGCGGCGGCCGTCGCCACCGCCCTGGCCCAGGGCGGGGAGTTCGCCTTCGTGCTGCTGAGCTTCACGGTCGGGGCCGGCGTGATCGGCGCCACCCTGGCGGCCCTGCTGACCGCAGCCGTCGCCGTCTCCATGGCCCTGACCCCGGTGGCGATGATCCTCTACGAGCGCATCGCCCAGGCCCTCGACGCGGCCATCCCCAAGCAGGTCCCCGAGACCGGCGACTTCGCCGACAGCGAGCCGGACATCATCATCGCCGGCTTCGGCCGCTTCGGCCAGATCACCGGCCGCCTGCTGACCGCCAACGGCTTCCGCTCGACGGTGCTGGACAGCGACATCGAGCAGATCGACCTGCTGCGCCGCTTCGGCCGTCGGGTGCACTACGGCGACGCCACGCGGATGGACCTGCTGCGCGCCGCCGGCATCGAGCGGGCCCGGATGCTGATCGTCGCCCTGGACGACCGCGAAAAGACCGTCGAGCTGGTCGAGACCGCCCGCAAGGCCTTTCCCGAGCTGGTGATCCTGGCCCGGGCCTGGGACCGCCGCCACGCCTACGACCTCTTGGCCAACGGCGCCGACGCGGTCGAGCGCGAGACCTTCGAGGCCGCCCTGGCCCTGGGGACCACCGCCCTGCAGAAGCTGGGCTACCGCGCCCACCGGGCCCACCGCGCCGCCGGCATCTTCCGCCGCCACGACCGCAAGTCGTTCGAGGACCTGCGTCCCGTCTGGGGCCAGGAGGAGGCCTACATCCTGGCCTCGCGCGACGCGGCCCAGACCATGGACAAGCTGCTGACCGCCGACCTGGCGCGCCTGCGCCCCGGCGACGGGGCCGGGGCCTGGGACACCGCCAGCCTCGACGAGGAGCTGAAGGAACGGGCCGAACGCGAGGCGGCGCGGCGCGAGAACGCCAAATAGGGACGACGACCCGGGCGGCCGCGGACGATCCGCGGCCGCCCTGGTCATGGCCGGGTCAGAGGATGAAGTCCGACGTCGTCAAACCTTGATGGCCGGCCAGCTCGAAGATCGAGGCGGCCTGGCCGCTGTTGTCGGTATAGAGCAGAACCACCGTGCGATCGCCCTGCGCGTCGTAGAACACGGCCATGTCGCCGGCGTGGCCGGTCTGGTTGTTCAGGGTGAAGCCCTGGTCGCCGGCCAGGCCGGTGTTGGCGTCGATCCCCGACAGGTCGATCCGGTCGCCAGCCCCGAAGTCGAGGATGACGTCCCGGCCGGTCGGCGCGGAGTCCGAGGCCGCGGCGAACACGAAGGTGTCGGCGCCGAGGCCGCCCGTCAGCAGGTCCGCCCCGCCACCGCCGGAGATCACGTCGGCCCCCGCCCCGCCGATCAGGCTGTTGCCGAACTGCGAGCCGCTCAGGGTCACGCCGGCCGTCGCCGCGGAGGCGTCCACGTTCTCGAAGCTGGAGACATAGGTCGCGCCGGCGATCTGGCTGGAGGACAGGTTGGCCAGGTTCACCACGGCCCCGACCTTCAGGACCAGGGTGTCGCGGCCCGCGCCGCCGTCGATCACGTAGTCGGCCGCGTCGTAGACGATCCGGTCGGCGCCGTCGCCGCCGCGCTGCTGGTCGCCGTCGGCCCCGCCGTCGAGGACGTCGTCGCCCGCGCCCCCGGCCAGGGTGTCGAAGCCCGCGCCGCCGACCAGGGTGTCGGCGAACGCCCCGCCCGTCAGGCTGTTGTTGTAGGCCGAGCCGGTCAGGGTCACGCCGGCCGTCGCGCCCGAGGCGTCGACGTCTTCGAAGCCCGTCACATAGGCCCCGCCGGCGATCTGGCTGGTCGACATGTTGGCCAGGTTGACGGTCGCGCCGACGTTCAGGATCAGCGTGTCCCGGTCCGCGCCGCCGTCGATCACATAGTCGGCCGCGTCGTAGACGATCCGGTCGGCCCCCGCGCCGCCGCGCTGGTAGTCGCCGTCGAGCCCGCCGTCCAGGAAGTCGGCCCCGGCCCCGCCGGTGAGCGTGTCGTAGCCCGCCAGCCCCCGCAGCGTATCGGCCCCGTCGCCGCCGTCGATCACGTCCTTCAGCAGCCCGCCGGTATAGGTGGTGTCCTTGCCGGCCGCGTCGGTGAAGCTGTTGGCCTGCAGTAGCGCCCCCGACAGGGTGCGGTTGTCGCCGGCCTCGCCCACCGTGACGCTGACGGTGATCGGGGCGGTGAAACCGCCATGGCCGTCCGAGGCGGTGTAGGTGAAGCTGTCGACCACCGACTGGCCGGCGGCCAGCTGGTCGAAGGCGTCGGCGTCGGCCACGTAGCGGACCTGGCCGTTCTCGAGGCTGATGGAGGCGCCCAGGGCCGACTTGGCGCCCGACAGGGCCGCGATGGTCAGGCTGTCCAGGTCGACGTCGTGGTCGTTGGCCAGCACGTCGACCAGGATCGAGCCGTCCTCGGCGACGCCGGCCGCGTCGGCCGCCCCGACCGGCGCGTCGTTGACCGCCGCGACGCCCAGCTGGACCGTCACCACGCCCGACACCCCGCCGAACGCGTCGTGCGCGGTGTAGGTGAAGCTGTCGCCGCCGTTGTAGTTGGCGTTGGCGGTGTAGACGAACGAGCCGTCGGCGTTCAGCACCAGGATCCCGTAGGTCGGGCCTTGGCCCAGCACCGCGCTCAGGACGTCGCTGTTGGCGTCGCTGTCGTTGGCCAGCACGCCGTGGGCGGCGTCGACCGTCAGCACCGCGTCCTCGTTGACCGTGAACACCCCGTCCAGGGTGGCGACCGGGGCGGTGTTGATCGACAGCAGGGCCAGGATCGCGTCGTGGTCGGTGGGTTGGTCGATCGCCGCCTGGCCGGTGTTGAGGTGGACGTTGTCGAACACCGCCCCGTCCCTGAGGCTCTGCGAGACCAGCAGGTTGTCGATCTGCTGGGCGTTACCCTCGAAGATGTAGGAGTAGCGCTCCTCGGGGCTCAGGGTGCGGGCCAGGTTGTAGAGGTCGCCATTGGCCTCCAGCAGGGTCAGGGTCTGCTCGTAGTAATAGCCGTTGAAGTCGCCCATCACCGTGACGTGGGCGTCCGGATCGGCGGCCAGCAGGCCCTGGACGTAGTCGCGCACCGCCGTGGTCTGGTCGATGCGGCGGTCGTCGCCGTTGGTGACCGCCGGCTGGTTGGCGCCGAACAGCGGGTCGCTGCCGCCGCGCGAATAGTTGTGCACGTCGATGGCGGTGACCGTCTCGCCGTGGAACACGAACTCGGCGGCCAGCGGGTTGCGGCTGTTGTGGAAGGCGTCGGTGGTTCCGGTGGTGTCCTGGATCAGCCGGACCGAGCCCTCGACATAATCCACCCGGTCGGCGCGATAGAGGAAGGCGCTGCGGATGTTGCCGTTGCTTTGCCCGCCGGTGCTGTTGGGCGTGGTCGGGGCGACCTCGACCCAGCTGTAGTGCGGGCCGCCGGCCGCCTCGATGGCCGCCACCAGCTTGTTCAGGGTCGCCGCGCCGCTGAGGTCCGAGCCGGTCCCGACGCCGTCGGCGTCCTGGATCTCCTCGACGCCCAGGATGTCGGGCGCGCCCAGGTTATGGGCGATGTCGGCGGCCAGGGCCGCGAACTTGGCGTCCGGGTCCAGCGGCGAGATGTTTTCCAGGTTGTAGGCGCCGATCGCCAGGTGGCTGGCGTCGCCGGCCAGGCTGGTGGTCTCCAGCGGCAGGGGCCCGTTGCTGGTGGTGGTCTGGACCGCGATCGGCAGCACCTCGTACGCGCCGCCGAAATAGCTGACCACGCCGGTCACGTCGCCCAGGTGGTCGCCCAGCACGTAGCCGGCCGAGAAGCCCGGGTTCACGCCGCTGTCGGCATAGACCAGGATCCGCTCGGGATTGTTGTCGCCGTCCGACACGGTGACGCCGCCGCGACCGTTCAGCCCCGTGGCGTCGGCGCCGTTGTCGGCCACCACCCAGGTTTGGCCCTGATAGGTCGCGCCCGTCGCCTGGGCGTTGTGGACGGTGACCAGCATGCCCTCGATCGACTCGTAGAAGTCGACGCCGTCCGTGGCCGGATCGAAGCTGCCCAGATGGTCGTCGTCGATCACCGTGTGGGGGATGGCCCGGCCGCCCGCCCCCAGCACGGTGGCCGCCACCGTCCCCGTGCCGATCACGCTGACGCTCGGGGCGGTGATCTCGGTGATCGACAGGTTGCTGGCGACGCCGCCGTTATATTCGTCGACCGCGCCGGTCACCTGCACTAGGTCGCCGACCTGGACGGTCGGGATGGCGTTGGTGAACACGAAGATGGCGTCCGAGGTGGCGTCGTCGCCGTCGCCGAAAGCGTCCTGGATCCAGAAGCCGCGCGAGCCGGTGGTGTCGATGGCCGTCACCACCCCCCGGGTCGAGACCATCTGGCCGTCATAGGCCGAGACGTGTCCGGCGCCCTGGATGTCGTAGATCGCCAGCGGGGCGAAATCGTCGTTGACGATGGTTCCCTGGCCGACCGCGTCGATCAGGACCGCCGCGCCGCTGGTGACCACCAGGTTGGAGAGATTGACCGTGAAGGTTTCGTTCGGCTCGGCCGTCACGTCGCCGTGGAGCGTCACCGAGACGGTCTGGCTGGCCGGGCCGCCGGCCGCGAAGGTCAGGGTTCCGTGGGTCTCGGCGTAGTCGGTCCCGGCCTGGGCCGAACCGTCGTGGGTGGCGAAGTCGACGGTGAAGGCGCCGGTGGTGTTGGTGCGGGTGACCGTGAAGGTCATCACCTGGTCGCCGGAATCGCCTTCGGCCAGGGTGACGTCGCTGATCGAGACGTTGGCGCTGGGCACGCCGCCGTCGGTGACCGTGAAGCCGGTCTTGTAGGGAACCGGCACGCCGTCATCGAGCGTCCAGTTGGCCGAATTGGCGATGGCCGACAGGATCGCGGCCTTGGTCCCCGTGGTGGTCCCGACATAGGCGCCGTTGTCGGTCCCGAAGGCCAGGGCGGTGCTGCCGGCCGCCAGGCCGGTCGGGATGGCCGAGGTGTTGGAATTGGTCGCGTCGCCGGCGTAGGTCGTGTTGCCGTCGGCGAAGTCCAGGGCGAACAGCGGCGTCGCCGACGGGCCCGAGCCCTGGTAGGCGATGATCTGGTCGCCCGAGGTCGAGGGGTTCAGCGAGCCGGTCAGGCCCGTGACCGTGATCACCGTGCCCGCCGCCGCGCCGCCGGCCGGGGCGGTGTAGGTGTAGACCCCCTCGCCGGCCCGGAAGCCGCCCGCCGCCAGCCAGCCGTTGTCGGTGAAGCTGATGACCGTGCCGGCTTCGACCGCCTGCAGCAGCACGAACGAGAACGACTTGCCGGCGGTGTCGGCGCTGTAGCCGATCAGGGCGAGATCGCCCACGGTCAGGGTGGTCATGCGTTTCCTCCGAAGGGGTCTTGTTCTGGACGGTCGCCGCTGGGGCCTGAATCTGGGTCTTGGATGGGCCGAGTGTTCTAGGCGCTTTCAACAAGGCCGCGATCTCGATCCAACCTAGAAGCGCTCGATGACAGGACGATGTCGAAGTTTTCAGCATTTCGCAATCGAGAGATCATGGCGTATCTTCGATGAATTGCATCCATAAGCCTATAATATAGCGTGATATGGAAACGTTATTTGCATAGTTCGCATATGTCATGGTGATAGACTTTGGGTTCCGATTTGAGATCGAGCCCATTTGGAACGCGGACGTTTCGAATATCCTTGATACGGCAGGCGGAACGACGACTGTCGGCGGCGGTCGCAATCCCTCAGGATGCGCTGCGAAGATTGCAACCGGAAGCGGCTCGCGTCGGCCTAGAAGGAAGTTCTTACTTACTTGATCAAGGAGTGGACGCGAGCTGACCCCACGCGCCAACGCTCGATTGATTGGCGCCCGGCGACCGGGCCGTGACGCCGCGCCCGATGGGCCGGGCCATGCACTCACGGTGGAGCGCCGGCCGGTTTGCAGGGCGCTTGCTGTGAGTGCGCCCCCCAAAGTCGTCCGCCGACGGGGACGCGCCCCGGCGGCGTGTTCCCGGGTTTCGCACGGAGCCAGACGGGTTGGGGGACACGCCGCAAGGGCATGTCCCCGTCAATGCGACGACCAAGCCACTGAAATCGCGGCGCTAAAACTTTATGCCCCGCACCCTCTCGGACCGGCCGTATCCTGGTGTCACCTCGTCGCGGGGAAAGGGCGCATGGCCAGCGACCGATGCGGCGGCGGGGGGCGATCGAGCGGGACTGGGCTGGAGGGGGTTACTCCAGCGTGTCCGGGGCCT
>Ga0065165_1002252_pt1 | contig 17063 bp, 17 predicted proteins | sample AraplaMF_Cvi_mMF_FD_63813 | JGI IMG/M metagenome (GOLD analysis project Ga0065165, IMG submission 63813) | Arabidopsis root microbial communities from the University of North Carolina, USA - plate scrape MF_Cvi_mMF (version 2) (version 3) | ecosystem: Host-associated > Plants > Roots >...
GCGGTCCCCCTCCCCCTGCGGGGGAGGAACTTCATGACCCGCATCGTCTCCGGCGAGCCCCAGGCGTTCGAGACCGCTGACAAGGCCCTGCGGCCCCAGACCCTGGCCGAATTCGTCGGCCAGCAGCAGGCCAAGGCGAACCTCAGCATCTTCATCGAGGCCGCCAAGAACCGCGCCGAGGCGCTGGACCACGTGCTGCTGTTCGGCCCGCCGGGCCTGGGCAAGACGACCCTGTCGCAGATCGTCGCCCGCGAGCTGGGCGTGAACTTCCGCGCCACCTCAGGGCCGGTGCTGGCCAAGGCCGGCGACCTGGCCGCGATCCTCACCAACCTCGAGCCGCGCGACGTCCTGTTCATCGACGAGATCCACCGCCTGCCGGCGAACGTCGAGGAGATCCTCTATCCGGCGATGGAGGACCACGTCCTCGACCTGGTGATCGGCGAGGGGCCGTCGGCGCGCTCGATCCGCATCGACCTCGCGCCCTTCACCCTGGTCGCCGCGACGACCCGGGCGGGCCTCCTGGCCACGCCGCTGCGCGACCGCTTCGGCATCCCGATCCGCCTGGAGTTCTACACCCACGACGAGCTGCAGAAGGTGCTGCTGGGCGCGGCGGCCAAGATGGGGACGGACCTCGCGCCCGACGGCGCCATGGAGATCGCCGCGCGGGCCCGCGGCACGCCGCGCGTGGCCGGCCGCCTGCTGCGACGGGTGCGCGACTTCGCCGCCGCCGACGGCGCCGCCGTGATCGACCGCAAGGCCGCCGCCTCGGCGCTGGCCCGCCTCGACGTGGACGAACAAGGCCTCGACGCCCTGGACCGCCGCTACCTGCGGGCCCTGATCGAGAACTACGCCGGCGGCCCTGCCGGGGTGGAGACCCTGGCCTACGCCATCGCCGAGGCCCGCGACGCGGTGGAGGACGTGATCGAGCCCTTCCTGCTGCAGCAGGGCTTCATCCAGCGTACGCCGCGCGGTCGCATGGCCTGCGCCAAGGCCTACGCCCACCTCGGTCTGACCGCGCCCAAGGGCGTGGGCCAACCCTCGGCGCCGGACCTGTTCGAATGAGCCGAACCGCCACATGCGGGTTCGCCGTCCTCGCGCTCGCCGGCTGCGACAAGCCCGCGAGCTCGCCGGACCTGGCCGGCCAGCTGTCGGCCGCCGTGGGGCATCCGGTGGAGATCCGATTGATCGGCGAGAAGGTGATCGACGGGCAGCCCGTGACCTGCGGACTCTATGGTCCGACACCCGCGACGCTGCCGTCGGCCGCCTGGCCCGGTGCGTTCGCGTCGGTCGGAGGACGCATCGCCGTCGACGCGGCGGCGCGCGGGAACGCCGCGGCCGCGCAATGCCTCAAGTCGTTCGGCTATCGTGAGGTCAATCCGATCCCATGAGCGCGCCCGCCGACACGACGCCGTCGACCGGCTGGCTCGACGGCCGCGAGCACCAGCTGCCCGTGCGCATCTACTACGAGGACACCGACTTCACCGGCGTCGTCTACCACGCCAACTACCTGCGCTATTTCGAGCGCGGGCGGAGCGACTTCTTCCGGCTGGTGGGCATCAGCCACACCGCCCTGCTCGAACTGCCGGAACCGACGGCCTTCACGATCATTCGGATCGAGCTGGACTATATGCGCGCCGCCCGGGTGGACGACGCGCTCTTGGTCCGCACCACCTACGACAGCGTCAAGGGTCCCCGCCTGTTCGTCAGCCAGCGCATCACCCGGGGCGACGAGACCATCGCCGAGGCCAAGGTCCAGGCGGTGTGCATCGACATGCAGGGAAGGGCCCGACGGCCACCCCGGGGCATGGCCGATCTCCTCAGGCCCTACTTCGAGACGCCATAAGATCGCCACCTGAGCCCGCCAACCACGACCGGACACGACTAGGAGATACGATGAACCCGGCCGCCGCCGTCACGCCCGAGAGCTTCGACCTACTTTCGATCTTCCTGCGCGCCGACTGGGTCGTGAAGCTGGTGATGATCGGCCTGGCCATCGCCTCGCTGTGGTCGTGGACGATCATCCTGGACAAGCTGTTCAAGCTCTCGGCGCTGAACCGCGAGGCCGACAGGTTCGAGGACGAGGTCGCCTCGGGCCAGAGCCTCGAGGACGTGGCCACGGCCGCCGGCGCGGCGCCCAAGCACGCCCTGCCCCGCATGCTGCAGGGGGCGCTGAAGGAGTGGCGCGAGGCGCGCAACAAGGGTCCCGCCACCGAAGGCCAGGTCGCCTTCCTGATCCAGCGCATCGACCGCCACCTGGACACCATCATCGCCCGCGAGACCGCCAAGGTGGAGGCGGGCCTGGGCGCGCTGGCCATCGTCGCCACCGCCTCGCCGTTCGTCGGCCTGTTCGGCACGGTGTGGGGGATCATGCGCTCGTTCCAGGCCATCGCGATCCAGAAGAACACCTCGCTGGCCATCGTGGCGCCGTCGATCGCCGAGGCGCTGTTCGCCACCGCCATCGGCCTGGTCGCCGCCATCCCGGCCTACATCTTCTACAATGCCTTCTCGACCGCCGCGGGGAAGTACGCCGCGCGGCTGGAGGGCTTCGCCGACGACCTGTCCTCAGCCATCCAGCGCCGCCTGGCCGGGGGCTGAGCCATGGCGCTATCGACCCATGACGCCTTCGCCGCCGGCGGCGGGGGCCGACGCCGGCGGCGCTACGGCCGCGGCCGCCGCGGCGCGCTCAGCGAGATCAACGTCACCCCCCTGGTCGACGTCATGCTGGTGCTCCTGATCATCTTCATGATCTCCGCGCCGCTCCTCACCGCCGGGGTGCCCGTGGAACTGCCGAAGACCGAGGCCGGGGCCATGCAGGACGTGCCCGACCCGATCACCATCTCGATCCGCTCGGACGGCGCGCTCTACATCGGCGACAACGAGGTCCCGTTCGCCAACCTGTCGCCGCGGCTGAAGGAGATGGCCTCCGACACCACGCGGCCGATCTATGTCCGCGCCGACGGCAAGGCCAGCTATGAGATCGTGGCCCGCGTGATGGCCTCGCTCTCCACCTCGGGCTTCACCTCCATCAACCTGATCACCGACACCGGCGGCCCGTCGTCGGGCGCCGAGACGTCGGCGGGCAAGGAGGAGGCTCCGCAGTGAGCCAGGCCCGCGCCAGGCGCCTCGAGGTCTCCCCCGCCGCGCTGGGCTCGCTGGCCCTGCACGTGGCGGTGGCCGCCGCCTTCATGATCTCGTGGGGCAGCCGGGACCTGAAGGTGGGCGCGGTGGTGCCGGTGACCATCGTCTCGAACGCGCCCGACGTCGACACGCGTCCGGCCGTCCAGGGTCCGGAGACGCAGGAAGCCGCGACCGAGGAGCCGGTGGCCGAGGCGCCGCCCGAGCCCGCGCCGCCGCCGCAACCGGTCCCACCGCCCCCAACGCCCAAGGCGGCGCCCACCCCGACGCCGAAGCCGGTCACGCCCGCCGCCAAGACGCCGGCGAAGCCCGCGCCGAAGAGCTTCGACCTCGACGCGCTGTCGGCCAGCCTGACCGCGCCCGCCCGCAACGCCCAGCAGCGTCCCTCGGCCGCGCCCAAGGGCCCGAGCCGCACCGAGACGGCGCCGGTCGCCCGCCAGACGGTCGGGACCGGCCTCGCCGCCGGCGCCGCCCTGCAGGGCCTGGCCGAGGAACTGCAGCGCCGCTGGAACCCCAACTGCGAGGTCGAGGGCGGCCGCGACGTGGTGGTCCGCGTGACCTTCCAGCTCGGCGTCGGCGGCCAGGTGGTGGGCGACGTCCAGAGCCAGATCCAGGGCGCCCGCACCCCCGTCTCGCAGGCCGCCGCCGACCGCGCCGTCCGGGCGGTCTATGCTGCGGCCCCGTTCCGAAATCTGCCCCGCGAATTCTATGGCGACCGCGTCGCCGTCAATTTCAACGCCCGGGAGGCCTGCGCCCGATGACCAGAACCCGCGTCCGAGCCCAAGCCCGCAATCCACTCGCGGCCTTCCTCTTCATCCTCCTGAGCGCGATCACCCTGATCGCCGCCCTGGCCCAGCCGGCGCGCGCCGAGATCGAGGTCAACGTCAACCGGGGCGACGTCCAGCCGCTGCCCATCGCCGTGCCGGCCTTCGGCGGCGGCCAGGTGGGCGCCGACATCAGTGGTGTGATCTCGGCCAACCTCCAGCGCTCGGGCCTGTTCCGGCCGCTGGACCCGGCCAGCTTCGTGGAGAAGGGCCTGACCGCCAACGTCCAGCCCCGCTTCGCCGACTGGAAGACCATCAACGCCCAGGCGCTGGTGAACGGGCAGGTGACCGTCGAAGGCGGGAAACTCCGCGTCGACTTCCGGCTGTGGGACGTGTTCGCCGAGCAGCAGCTGCTGGGCCTGCAGTTCACCGCCAGCCCCGAGAGCTGGCGCAAGGTCGCGCACAAGATCTCGGACGCTGTCTACGAGCGGCTGACCGGCGAGAAGGGCTATTTCGACACCCGCGTCGTGTTCGTGGCGGAGAGCGGCTCGCGCCTGAACCCGGTGAAGCGCCTGGCGATCATGGACCAGGACGGCGCCAATCCCAGCTACCTGACCTCGGGCGACTCGATCGTCATGACCCCCCGCTTCTCGTCGAACAGCCAGGAGGTGACCTACATGTCGCTCCGGCCCGACAGCTCGACGATCTACATCCTGAACCTCGAGACCGCCCGCCGCGAGAGCCTGGGGACCTTCCCGGGGATGGTGTTCGCGCCGCGCTTCTCGCCCGACGGCGGCCGGGTGGTGTTCTCGGTCGAGCGCGCCGGCAACAGCGATCTCTACGTCATGAACCTCTCCAGCCGCACCTCGACGCGCCTGACCACCGACCCGGCCATCGACACCTCGGGCTCGTTCTCGCCCGACGGCGGGCGGATCGTCTTCAACTCCGACCGCTCGGGCTCGCCGCAACTCTATGTGATGGGCGCCGACGGATCGGGCGCGCGCCGCATCTCCAGCGGTAGCGGCCGCTACACCACGCCGGTGTGGAGCCCGACCGGCGAATTCATCGCCTTCACCAAGCAGACGGGCGGGGAATTCCACATCGGGGTGATGCGTCCCGACGGCTCGGACGAGCGCCTTTTGACCTCCAGCTATCTGGACGAAGGCCCCACCTGGGCGCCGAACGGCCGCGTATTGATGTTCTCGCGTGAAACCCCAGGCGGGGCGCCCAAGTTATGGAGTGTGGATGTCACTGGGCGAATCCTTCAGCCGATGCCTTACCCGGGAGCGGGTTCTGACCCGGCCTGGTCGCCTTTGCTTAACTAGACTTGCGCCGTAATCCCGCCCGATAGACCCTGCAAATGATTTGCAACCCCAGGAACGAGGAGACGTATATGGTCCGCAGCTTCACCGGGAGCGCCGTCCTGCGCCTGGCCCTCGTCGCCACGGCGGCCGCATCCCTGGCCGCTTGCCAGAGCAAGCCAAAGCCCACCTATCCGACCCAGGCGCCCAGCCAGCCGACGGCCCCGCCGTCGACCCCGCTGCCGCCGCAGGCCGGCCCTGTGACCGGCCAGCCGACCGCGCCGCTGCCCGGCTCGGTGCAGGACTTCGTCGTCAACGTCGGCGACCGCGTCTACTTCGACACCGACCAGCACGAGATCCGCGAGGACGCCCGCCCGCTGCTCACCGCCCAGGCCGACTGGCTGAAGCGCTATTCCAGCGTGGTGGTGAAGATCGAGGGCAACGCCGACGAACGCGGCACCCGCGAGTACAACCTGGCCCTCGGCGCCCGCCGCGCCAACTCGGTCCGCGACTTCCTGGTCGCCCAGGGCGTCACCGGCGCGCGCATCTCGACCATCTCGTTCGGCAAGGAACAGCCGATCGACGCGGGTTCGGGCGAGGACGCCTGGCAGAAGAACCGCAACGCCCACACGGCGATCGTCTCGGGCGCGCGCTAGGCCAAGATGCGCCTGAGCCGCCTGCCCGCGCTGCTGCTGACCGCGGCCGTCCTCGCGACGGCCGCGCCCGTGGCTGCGCAGACCCCGCTGCCCGCCGAGGGCCAGCCCGACCCGCTGGACGCCCGCGACGCCAAGCGGGTCGAGCGGATGGAGAAGGTGGTGCGCGAGCTGCGCGCCATCGTCTTCCAGCTGCGCGACAGCGGTAAGCCCGTGGTGGTGCAGCCGGCCGACACCGACGCGCGGCTGGCCGAGATGGCCGACAAGCTGGGCGACCTGGAGCAGACCCTGCGCCGCCTCAACGGCTCGACCGAGACGGCGACCATGGAGCTGGACCAGGCCAAGCGCGAGACCGCGGCGCTGAAGCAGCAGGTGCAGGCCCTGACCGAACGGCTGACAGCGCTGGAAGGCAAGGTCGCGTCCGCCGCGGCCCCGCCTACCGAGACCTTCGGCGGTCAGGCCCCGCCGGTCGGCGACCAGGCCGCGCCTGCGGGCGATCCGGCCAAGGACTTCACGCAGGCGCGGCAGCTGATGCTGGCCGGCGACTACGACGGCGCCGAACAGGCCTTCGCCGCCTACGTCCAGGCCTATCCCAGCGCCCCGAAGACGGCCGAGGCCAACTACTGGTGGGGCAAGACGCTCAGCGTCCGCGGCGCCCACGCCAACGCCGCCCAGGCCTATATCGCCGCCATCCGCGGCTGGCCGCAGACCGCCTGGGCGCCCGACGCCGTGGTCGAGCTGTCGCGCTCGCTGGTGGCGCTGAGGAAGCCGGCCGACGCCTGCCAGATCCTGGGCGAGTTCGGTCGCCGTTACGCCAAGGCCCCGGCCAACGTCCAGGCGCGCGCGGCCGCCACCCGCACCCAGGCCAAGTGCGCGGCCTAGAGGCGGCGGCCCGCCAGACCTTCGACAAGCACCTGCTCCGCGACAGCCGCCGGCCCCTCGCCGTAGGGCTGTCCGGCGGCGGCGACTCCCTGGCGCTGACCTTGCTCGCCGACGCGTGGGCGCGCGGGACCGGTCGCGAGCTGGCGATCCTCACGGTCGACCACGGCCTGCAGGCGCAGAGCGCGGCCTGGACACAGGCCTGCGCCGAGATCGCCGGCCGCCTCGGCCGCCCGTTCCGCGCCCTGCCCTGGGCGGGCGAGAAGCCCGCGAGCGGCCTGCCCGCCGCCGCGCGCCGCGCCCGCCATCGCCTGTTGGCCGAGGCCGCCCGCGACGCCGGCGCGGGCGTGATCCTGCTGGGCCACACCGCCGACGACCTCGCCGAGGCCGGCGTCATGCGCAGCGCCGGCGCCACGACGCCCGACCCGCGCCCCTGGTCCCCGTCGCCGGTCTGGCCGGAGGGCCGCGGCCTCTTCCTGCTGCGGCCCCTGCTTGGTGTGGCGCGGGCCGACCTGCGCAACTGGCTCCGCGCGCGGGGCGAGACCTGGATCGAGGACCCCGCCAATGCCGACCCCCGCTACGCCCGCAGCCGTGCGAGACTGTGCGGCGCCGCCGCACCGGCGACGGTCCCCCAGGACGCCCCGCTCGCCCTCGCCGGCCTGGCGACGGAGCATGCCGGGGTGATCTCGGTCCCTCGCCCCGTACTCCGCGAGGCGCCCGATGAGGACGTTCGCCGCTTCGTGGGGCTGGCCTCGGTCTGCGCGGGGGGCGGAGAGCGCCTGCCCGCCACCGCTCGGGTCGCCCGCGCGGCGGAGATGATCTCCGGCGCCGGGGCCTTCGTCGCAACCCTCGCCGGCGCCCGGATCGAGGGGGATAACGGATCGGTACGTATCTTCCGCGAGCCGGGCGAATCCGGACGGGGCGGCCTGGCCCCGATGACGCCGCCGGGGGTCTGGGACGGGCGTTTCGAGATCGCTTCGGGCCGTGAAATCCGCCGGCTCGCCGGCCTGGCCCGCCGGCTCTCGCCCTCCGACCAGGCCGCCTTGCGCGACATCCCCGCCGCCGCCCGGGGCGCGCTGCCCGCGATCGTGGAGGCCGACGGCGGCGTGCGCCTCGCCCCCCTCGACAGCCTGGTGCGCGACCGCTTCCGCGCCGCCGCGGGCCTCGTTCAGCGCGAGCCGGCCTGAAGCACGTGCTCGACGCCGCGCACGATGGCGTCGGCGTAGCGCGGGCCCAGCAGGTTGGCGTGGTTGGCGGGCGGCACGTGCTCCACGAAGCCCGCGCGCGAGTGCGACGCCGGCTTCTCCTGGATCGCCTTCAGCGCCGCCCGGCCCTTGTGCGGACCGGCGGTGACCACGGCCACCGGCAGGTCGACGGGCAGCTCGACCGCGCCGGCCATTTCCGACGTGCGCGGCCACTGCATCACCTCGGCGGCGGCGCCGTGGGCGTGCGGGGCCGACGCGTGGATACGCCGCTTCTCGGCCGCGGCGGCGCCCGGCAGGCCGATCAGGTTGCCGCTGACCAGCGAGACCGGAACCATCAGGCCGAACCGCGCCCCGTGGCTCACCGCCTTCAGCAGCCGGCCGAACCCATGCACCGCCGCCGGGCCGCCCGGCAGGGTGAAGACATCGGGCGTCACCGCGTCCACCAGCACCAGCCCGACCAGCGGCCGCTCACGCTCCAGCGCGAACAGCCGCACCATCAGCCCGCCCATGGAGTGGCCGACCAGCAGGATCGGCCCCGCCTCCTTCAGCGCGCCCAGCAGCGCCTCGAGGTCGTCGTTGATCGCCCGGCCGTCCCGCGGCTCGGGCCCGGCGTCGGAGTGGCCCAGGCCCGCGCGGTCGTAGGCCAGGCTGCGCAGGCCGCGCTGCGCCAGCTTCTCCTGCACCACGGCCCAGTCGGCCGCGCAGCCGAAGGCGCCGTGCTCGCAGACGATCAGGGGGTGTGCGCTGGCGGCCGGCCCGGCGCGCACGACCCGCAGGGACCGCCCGCCGATATCGACCTTCTCGCCGCGAAAGGCGCTCAAAGGGTGAGCTGCGCCCGCGGGCGGCCGTCGGGACCGATGGACAGCTCGCGCATGCCGTCGATCTTCTCCTGCTTGGCCGCGGCGCGCGCCTGGCCCTCCAGGTTCTTCTCGGCGGCGGCCAGGTCCTGGGCGTCGGTCGTCTTGCGCCGGACCACGATCGTGGGCGGGTTGTCACGGGCCTCCATCAGGGCCCGCTTGCTCTCGGGGATGAAGGACACATAGGCCATGCGGACACGGCCCGAGTAGCGCTTGGCCAGGTCCAGCGGCAGGTCGCCGGCCTCGGCGAAGGCCTTGCCCAGGAACATGGCGGGGTTCAGCGGCCGGTCTTCCGGGTCGCGGATCTCGAAGTGCAGGTGCGGGCCGGTGGACGTGCCGGTCGAGCCGATCTGGCCCAGCTTCGTCCCGGCCTTCACGGCCATGCCCGGCTTCACGCCCGCGGCGATGCCGCCCAGGTGGGCGTAGAAGGTGGTCAGGCTCTCGGCGTGGCGCACGGCGACATAGCGGCCGTAGCCGCCCTTGGTCCCGGCGGCCACCACCACCCCGTCGGCGACGGCGATCACCGGCACGCCGCTGTCGGCGGAAATATCGACGCCTTCGTGCAGCCGGCCGTTCCCCTCCCAGGGCAGCTGGCGCAGGCCGAAGGGCGAGACCACGGCGTGACCGGGCACCGGCTCCTCGAAGGCGATCAGCACCTCGTCCTCGGCAGGCGCCGCGACGGGCGCGACCTTGGCGCTGGTGAGGGCGGCCTGCGTGGCGGTCGGCTTGGCTTTCACGGGCGGGACCAGCAGCGAGGCGTGGGCGACGGCGAAGGCGCTCAGGCCCGCGGTCGCGACGATCGCCGCCTCGGCGACGAGGCGCGAGCGGGCTTTCACGATCGGCTTGCGGTCTGGCGCCACGCGTCTCGAACTCCACCACGGCCGGGCCGCGCCCGAATGGGGACCGGCCGGCAGGCTGCGCGGCGTTCTAGGCAAAAAGCGGGCCGCGGGCAAACCTTCGCCCCCACCGCGCGAGCGGGGAAAGGCCCGGACCGGTACGCGGCTCGACCCACAGGGACACGTCGTGGGTGGCCATCCGGCCCGGGCTCCGCCGGTCGGCCTCTGCGAGAGAGGCCGCCGTCAGAACTGGAAGCGGACCGTGGCCCGGGCGTCGTACTCCTCGTAGCCGCCGTCCTTCAGGGCCCCGGCGTTGACCGAGTAGACCACCCGCGCGCCGCCGCCGCGGAAGCCGACGCGAGCCACCGCGCCGCCCTTGAAGACGTCTTCCGGATCCAGGGTGAAGTCCTGGCCGCCCTCGAAATGGGCCGTGGTCTTCGACGGGCCGCCGGCCAGCTTGCCGCGGTAGCCCGCCTTGATCTCGGGGGCGAAGTAGACATCGTCGCCGAAGCGCCAGCCGACGGCCAGCAGCGCCTCGCCGGTCAGCATGTCGCCCGTGCGCTTGTCGACCGTCAGGTTGAAGCCCGAGCCGCCGTTCTTCTCGGTGTAGCCGTCCTCGGCCAGCCGCAGGTAGCTCGCCGACACCTCGGGCCGCGCGTAGAAGCTGCCCACCTGCATCTCGTACGAGGCGCCCGCGTAGGCGTCGACCATCCAGGCGTTCCACTTGGAGTCGGCGCGAATGCTCAGGCCGGCGGCCTCCAGCCGTCGGTCGCCGTCGAAGAACGCGTAGCCCACGCCGCCGCGCACCGCCGCCTGCAGCGGACCGCCGTCGAGGCGCCAGTAAAGGCCGGCGCCGAACAGGTTCATGGTGGTGTTCTCGCCGGCCGCCGCGCCGCGATCCTTCACGTCCGTCGTGACGAAGCTGACGTTGGCGCCCAGAGCGTTGGCCTCGCCCTGCAGGTCCATGCCCGCGGCGAAGCCGAAGCCCTGGCTCTTGAAGCCCTGGGCGTCCTCCTTGTCGCGCTTGATGTTGAAGGCGACCTCCTGGGCCCAGACGCCGTGGCCCGACGTCTCGTCGATGCGCGCCGGCTCGGCGACCGCGCTGGACACCGCGCCCGAGATCGCCGCGACCGACATCAGCACGCCGCCCGAATGGTCGGGCAGCATCTGGTCGTAGAGGCCCTGGAAGCCGGCCTGGGTCTTCTGGCCCAGGAACGCCTGCTCGATGGTGTCGTCCTTGTCGAGCGCGGCGAAGACCGCGTCATAGGCCTGGGCGCCCGAGCGGTTGAGGCCCAGCTCGCTGGCCGTCTTCGGCCGCAGGTCGACGTAGACGGCGCCGGCCGCCACGTCGCTGCGCAGGGCGGCGCTGTACAGGAACGGCGCGCCGGCCAGCGTCACGCCCGCCTGGCCCACCGTCAGGCTCTGGGCCTGGACGATCTGGAACGAACGCGAGCCCTTCGAGATCGCCGTCAGGGTCACGTCCACCTGGGCGCCGGTGGCGATGGTCGCCGCGCCGGTGACGTTCAGGCGGGTGTTGGTCAGGGTCGGGTCGACGTTGACCGCCAGCACGCCCTTGGCGCCCAGGTTCAGCGAGCTCAGGGTCACCGTCTCGGTGTTGGCCACTGTGAGGCGCCCGTCGCGGACGTCGATCGCCAGCTTGCCGTCGCTGTCCGAGATGCGGCCCGAGGCCGTGGCGCTGCCGTCCACGATCAGGGTGTCGGCGCCGGCGCCGAAGGTCATGTCGCCGGCGAACGTGCCGCCCAGGATCTCCAGCCGGTCGGCGCCCGAGCCGAACAGCACGTTGCCGACGATGGACGGCGTGTCGGTCGAGTTGACCTTGGCCTGGCGGATGGTGGCGCCGCTGGTGTTGGCCGACAGGTCGATGGCGATGGCCTTGCCGGTCTGGGTGACGCCGGTGGCGGTGTTGACCACCGAGCGGATGTTCCCCGAGTTCTCGACCAGCGTCAGCGTGCCGGACAGGTCGACGATGCCGCGCGCGTCGTGGACGCCGCCGTTCTGCTCGGCGCCGATCGAGCCGGCGTTGACGATCCGCGGAACCACCGCGTTGGCGTTCAGCAGGATGGCCGTCGACTGTGCGCCATAGGCCCGACCCACGATCGTGGCCCCGGCGATGTTGCTGATGCCGCCCTGGACGGTGACGGTCCCGCCGCCGGCCTGGCCGATCCGGAGCGCCGTGCCGGCGATGCCGTCGTTGACGCCGTTGCCGGTGACCGTGCCGCGGTTGATGAAGCCGAAGGCCAGGTCGCCTGTCCCCACCGCGCCGATGGTCGTGGCCGCGGTCCCGCCGATGTCGATGGCCGGCGCGGCGCCGTACGAGACGACCGTGGCCGTGCCCTCGGCGGTATCGGTGATTCCGTCCTTGTCCTCGTCGGTGTCGGTGGTGCTGTTGTCGGCCGGCGGGCGGTCCAACAGGATCCCCTTGCCGACGTTGCCGGTGATCCGCACGGCGCTGCCGCCCTGCTTCAGGTCGTCGGCGTCCAGCTTGGCCCGGGTCGCGTCGGCCAGGCGCTCGGCGCTGCGGTAGCCGGTGCTGGAGATGGCGCCCTGGAGGACGACCGCGCCGTCGACGTCGCCCAGCTTCGCGGCGACCGAGCCTTCGCCTTGGGTCTGGATCGAGCCCAGGATCTTCACGTCGCCCGAGACCGAGTCGGCCCGCACGCCCACGCCGCGGTCGCCGATGACCGAAATCGTGCCGCTGCTGGTCAGGCTGCCGGTCAGACGGCCTTCCACCGAGACGCCGCCGGAGTCGTTGCCCTCGACGCTGATCGTGCCGCTGTTGACGATGTTGCCGATGGCGCCCGGCGAGAGCACCCGCACGCCGAACCGGGCCGAGCCCTGGGCGAACGGCCCGTCCAGGTCGCCGTCGCTGTCGGTGTCGGTGGCCGTGTAGTCCTCGAGCAGGCTAATCGTGCCCGCGTTGGTCAGCGCCATGGCCACGCCGCTGTTCACCTGCACGCCGGTGGCGCCGTTCACGCCCGTGAAGGTGATCGAGCCGCTGTTGATGACCGCGTTCGAGCTGTCGATCGTCACCGCCGCGCCGGCCGCCGTGGGGGCGATCGAGCCGGTCGAGTCGATGGTCAGGTGGTCGGGCTGGCCGCTGGCGATGGTGGACGTGCGCACCGGCGCCGTGGTGGCCGTGGTGATCTTGGTTTCGGCGTGGGCCGAGGCGGCGTGCAGGAGGGGGAGCACGGCCGCGGAGACGAGAAGGCGCTTCATTGCTTTCCTGAAACGAGTCGGCGTGATAGCGACTGACAAGCGGCTACACGTCGCGTAAGTATGCGTTGCGTAAATACTGCATTATTAGGCTTGCGCTCGCGCTGCAAGCGCGCACTGCAAGCCCGGAGCCCACGATGCCGAGACCCGCGACCGATCCCGCCAAGGCCGCCCAGATCAAGGTGCTGCGCCAGCAGGCCGGCCGCTGGCTGAAGACGGCGCGCGAGGAGGCCGGCCTCACCCAGGCGGAACTGGCCGAGAAGGTCGGCCTGCGCTACTACACCTTCGTCTCACAGGTGGAGAGCGGGTTGGGCCGCCTGCCGATCGAGACCCAGGGTGTCTGGGCCGAGGCGCTGGGCCTCGAGCCGGGCGATTTCGCCAAGACGCTGCTGCGCTTCTACGAACCGGAACTATATAGACTGCTGTTCGGCGCCGAGAGCGCGTCCCAGGCCCTGAGGGGCCGGGCGACCGGCTAGGCCTCCAGGAGACGCGCCCCTAAGCCATGGGTCAGGTCGTTCCCTTCATCGCCCGCGTGCGCGACAGCGGCGACTGGACTGCTGCGGAGCGCGCGCGCCTGGAAGAGGTGGCCGACCAGCTGGCGGCCAGCGGCGTGCACGTCGAGGTCATCTTCGGCGCCACCGACGAGGGCGACCCCTGGTGCGTGGTCACCGACGGCTCGGGCGACGTGCTGATCCATGTGGCGCGGATCGACGGGCGCTTCGTCGTCCATTCCGCCATCGACGATGCGGTCAACGAGGGCGCCGACCTGCATTCGGCCCTGCGCGAGCGGCTGGAGGCCACCGAGGTCGCCGTCGCGCCGCAGACCGCTACGATCCTGCCGTTCGGCCTGAGCGCCCGCCAGGGCCAGACCTTCCTGGCGCTGGTCGCCGCCACCGCCTTCTTCCACGAGACCTCGGGCGTCGCCGATCAGGCCCAGGCGGCCGAGCTGCCGCGCGAGCTGCTCACCGATCCTCCGCCGCCCCCGCCCGAAGTGGATGCGGCGGCCCAGGACCGCGAGGTCGTGGCCCAGGGCACGGCCCAGCAGCCTGCCTCCGCCGACCAGGCGCCCGCGAACACGACGCTCGCTCCGGCCGAACCGGACGCCGCCGCGCCGGCCGCGCCCCGCGAGGACGAGCCCACCGAGGCGCCGCACGCGGTGCTTGAGGCCGTGGCCGGCCAGGCCGCGCCCGCCGCCGAGATCCTCGACGCGCCCAAGGCGCCCGCCAAGCCTGAGCCCGCCATCCTGATCCAGGGCACGGACGGCGACGACAAGCTGGTCGGCACCGCGGCGGACGAGCACATCGTCGGCGGCGCGGGCAACGACACCCTGATCGGCGGCGGCGGCCACGACCTTCTGGAAGGCGGAAAGGGCGACGACCGTATCGAGCTGACCTCGGGCACGACCGCGGTGGGCGGCGAGGGCGCCGACACCTTCGTGATCCAGGCGCCGGTGCAGTTGGGCCACGCCAACACCCTGCTGGGCGTGATCCTCGACTACAGCACCTTCGACGGCGACAAGATCGTCACGGCCGCCGGCCGGGTCATCCAGCTGCCGTTCCGCCCGCCCAACGACGGCAAGACCACCACGACCGACCACGGCGGTGATGGTGACGGCGACCGCAACGGCGGCACGTTCACCAGCCAGGGCGGCGACACCGGCCACCCCACGCTGACCCCCGGCGGGACCGGCGACCACGACTTCGGGACCACCCTGACGGGCCAACCGCCGCCGCTGACGCGGGTCGAGATCGACTTCGACGGCGACGGCGTGATGGACGGCTACGTCCTGGTCGGCCGCAACGGCCACATCCTGGGCGGCGAAGACGACCCGGTCGTCGTCACGGGCCGCGCCCTGACCTCCGCCACGGACATCTTCGGCGGCTGAGGGCGAGCGAACGAGGCTGCTAGTGCAGCCCCTTCACGATCCCTTCGACCATCTTCTTGGCGTCGGCGAACAGCATCATCGTGTTGTCCTTGAAGAACAGCTCGTTCTCCACGCCGGCGTAGCCCGCCGCCATGCCGCGCTTCACGAACAGCACGGTGCGGGCCTTTTCCACGTCCAGGATCGGCATGCCGAAGATGGGCGACTGCGGGTCGGTCTTGGCGGCCGGATTGGTGACGTCGTTCGCGCCGATCACGAAGGCCACGTCGGCAGTCGCGAACTCGGCGTTGATGTCCTCCAGCTCGAAGACCTCGTCGTAGGGCACGTTGGCCTCGGCCAGCAGCACGTTCATGTGGCCCGGCATCCGGCCCGCGACGGGGTGGATTGCGTACTTCACCTCGACGCCCTCTTCCTTCAGCACGTCGGCCATTTCGCGCAGCGCGTGCTGGGCCTGGGCCACGGCCATGCCGTAGCCGGGGACGATGATGACCTTGGAGGCGTTCTTCATGATGAAGGCCGCGTCGTCCGCCGAGCCCTGCTTCACGGGCCGCGTCTCGACCTTGCCGCCGCCGGCCGCCGCCGCGTCCTCGGCGCCGAAGCCGCCCAGGATCACGGAGATGAAGCTGCGGTTCATCGCCTTGCACATGATGTAGCTGAGGATCGCGCCCGACGAGCCCACGAGGGCGCCGGTGATGATCAGGGTGACGTTCTCGAGCGTGAAGCCCAGCGCCGCCGCCGCCCAGCCCGAATAGCTGTTCAGCATCGACACCACGACGGGCATGTCCGCGCCGCCGATCGGGATGATCAGGGTGACGCCGATCACCAGGCTGAGCGCCAGGATGGTCCAGAAGGCCCACAGCGCCGAGCCGCCGCTCATCACCAGGATGACCACCAGGGCGACGATGCCGAGGCCCAGCGCGATGTTCAGCAGGTGGCGGGCGGGCAGCAGGATCGGCGCGCCGCTCATGTTGCCGTTCAGCTTCAGCGCCGCGATCACCGAGCCGGTCAGGGTCACGGCGCCGATGGCCAGGCCGAGCGAGAGCTCGATCAGCGAATTGAGGTGGATCGAGCCGTCGTCGCCCAGGATGCCGTAGGCGGCGGGCGTGTAGATGGCGGCCACGGCCACGAGGCAGGCGGCCGCGCCGACCAGGCTGTGGAAGGTGGCGACCAGCTGCGGCATCGAGGTCATGGCGACCTTGCGGGCGATCATCGCGCCCACGCCCCCGCCGATGGCCACGCCGCCGACGATCAGGCCCAGCGTCAGGCCGTCCAGCTTGCCCTGGGTGAACAGGGTCGCCAGCACCGTGGCGACGGCGATGCCCATGCCGATCATGCCGTTGCGGTTGCCCGCCTGGCTGGTGGTCGGCGAGCTCAGACCCCTGAGCGCCAGGATGAACAGCACCCCGGAGACGAGATAGAGGATGGCCGCGATATTGGCGTTCATGTGCAGTGCCCCCGCCTGGCCGCTCTACTTCGACTTCTTCTTGTACATGGCGAGCATCCTCTGGGTGACGAGGAAGCCGCCGAAGATGTTCACCGCCGCGAAGGCCGCGGCGACCGCGCCGGCGCCCTTCGAGACCAGGATGTTGGTGGTGAGCTCGCCGCCGTTTCCGCTGGCCGCGGCCGCCAAAAGGGCGCCCACGATGATCACCGAGGAGATGGCGTTGGTGACGGCCATCAGCGGCGTGTGCAGGGCCGGCGTGACGCTCCAGACCACGTAGTAGCCCACGAAGATCGCGAGCACGAAGATCGCCAGGCGGAAGACCGTGGGATCGACATCCATCGTTTCAGCTCCGGATCAGGCTTTGAGGTTGGGGTGGACGACCGCGCCGCCGTGGGTGACCAGCGCGGCTTTCAGGATCTCCTCCTCCAGGTCGGGCGCGTAGGCGCCTTCCTTGGTGAGGAACAGGCCCGAGAAGGCCAGCAGGTTGCGGGCGTAGAGCGCCGAGGCGTCGGTGGCGATCCGGCCCGGCAGGTTGGGGACGCCCAGAATCTTCACGCCGTTGGCCGTGGTTACGACCTCGCCCAGCTTGGCGCCCTCGACGTTGCCGCCCTGCTCGATGGCCAGGTCGACCAGCACCGAGCCCGGCTTCATCGAGGCGACCTGCGCGGCGCTGACCAGCTTCGGCGCCGGCCGGCCCGGGATCAGGGCCGTGGTGATGACGATGTCCTGCTTGGCGATGTGCGTGGAGGTGAGCTCGGCCTGCTTGGCCTGGTATTCCTTGCTCATCTCCTTGGCGTAGCCGCCGGCGGTCTGGGCGTTCTTGAACTCCTCGTCCTCGACGGCGAGGAACTTGGCGCCCAGGCTTTCCACCTG
>Ga0065165_1002253_pt1 | contig 17058 bp, 15 predicted proteins | sample AraplaMF_Cvi_mMF_FD_63813 | JGI IMG/M metagenome (GOLD analysis project Ga0065165, IMG submission 63813) | Arabidopsis root microbial communities from the University of North Carolina, USA - plate scrape MF_Cvi_mMF (version 2) (version 3) | ecosystem: Host-associated > Plants > Roots >...
GTCCCACCACATCCGCTCAGCGGACATGGTTGGTTTTTCCGGTTCAGGACCTTTTCTTCCACGCCCAGCGCAAGCAAAATGCTGGTCCAGCGACCGAAAGCATTCTTCCGCGCCTCCTGAAAGCGCTTCTCGAACTGTTCCTTGGTCATATCGCCTCCAGGGAACGGTTAGCCAGGCAAACGCCGGGTAAACAACATCCCGCTTTTGAGCGCGTGGCCAAGCAAGGCATCCATCAGCAATCGGCGCGGCAGGTAGATCGTGCGATTTTCGTCCGCGCGATCGACGTTGCGTATGACGAATCCGCCATACTCGAGCGAGATGTGGACTGGCCGGTCCTGGCTGCGGATATGAAACGTCCGCCCCATTTGGTTCGTTACGATCTCGCTTTCCTTGACCAGGTACTCCAGATCGCTCAGACCGCGGACCTCAATGAAGCGCTGATCCGAGCGCAGGGCAATCGACATTTCTTTGAACATGATGATTTCCTTTCGTATTCAAGCTGCCAAGGGTCAGGTGCAATCTGCCGGCCCTGGCAAATCAGTTCACGAGAACAGGTCGTTGCGCTCGCTATGGCGCTTGACCTCTTCGTTCAACCATTGAGGATTCTTGGCGAGGCATTCGGCGACCCAGTTAGGATTCGCCATCACTGCCTCCTGGACCCACTTCGGATAGCAGGTAATCGTCGCTTCCAACCAGCGATGCAGCCTGACGCGCAGCCAGTCACGCACCTCTTGCGGATCCAGCGAGCCGATGAAGGGCAATTCGGACAACGGACTGCACGACACAACGCGTAGGCAGTTCACGAACGAGAATGGTTTTGTATCGCGTTCGGGATCGGTAAAGACCCAGCGAATGATTTCGAATTTTTCAGCCAACGGCGTGCCCGGACTACTGAGCAGCTTGACCTTTTGCAGCAGCCACCAATGCAGGCGAACGACATCCTCTTCCGAGAACTCGATCGGTGTGTCGTCATCCAGCAATTGGTGCCAGGGATCGATGGCTGCCCGGCGGCCTGCGGCCGAACGATTACCACCTTCAATATGGGCGGACTGATTCATGATTGTCTCCCTGAGGAAAAGAAGAGCGAGACAATCATCCTCACGGGATGGTTGTCCCATGGGGATCGAGAAAGGGCCGGTGATTTCCGGCAAATGAAAGGACTGGCTTGAATGCTACGGCGCGATGCCGTTCTGGACGGGCTGCCAGCTACCGTCGGGAAGTCAGATGGATGGAGTCGGCATGATGCCGGCTACGAAAACAAAATCCGCCTCGATAGCTCCCTGCTGCGTACTTACAGCACAATTTAGGAAGTTGCCCACCAGGCGTCAAGCCTCGTATAACGAAAAACAATACACCGCAACTGCATTGACCCCGCACATAAGCGAAGTCGCGTCGAACTCCAAAAAAGCCCCATCGGCACGCAAGCCTTTTGTTGGAGCGTCATCGGCGCCTGCATGGCACGATGTTCGACAAAGTATTCGCGGAGGCCATTGTGAACTCACCTACCGATGCAAAATTGACGATCAGAGCCGATCATGGCGCGACCAATCGCAAGCTCCTGGCTCGTCAGGCTGCAGCAGATCTGACCCGCATCGAGTCCGCGAGTCGCAAGATCAGCATTCATCTATCCAGCCCCGAAGGCAAGCGTCTCTATCTTCGCTGCTTCGACATCACCCAGATGAACCTTCACTTCATCGCCGTCTTCGCACGAATGAAGCTTCCTGGTGAAGACGTCGACAAAGTCGAACAGGAGCTTCGGCAGTTGTACGAGACACGATTGACCCGTCTGAACCAATCCCTGGTCGAGCTTGAGGCGAAGTGTCAAGCGAACGGCATCCTCACCTTGGCCACGTATGATGTTGAACCAATGCTAATCGAAGCCAAGGTGTACTCCACATTAGGTCGCCTTTTGCTTGAAATGATCGGCAAAGTTGACCAGCTCATGCCGATGCTGGAGACGCTTTGCATCGACGAAGCCATTTCCCCCAGCCAGTTAAATATCGAGAAATCACGAATCAAAAAGAACGTCCGCGGAGCCGCAAGTTTTACTCGAATGGCGCGAATGAATCTAGAAAAGCGTCTTGTGCCAAAAGAAGATGGATCTGCGAACACCGAACGATTCTAAGAATTATTGGTGGCTCAATAAGATCATTAATGGGAAATGTGGGCGCATTCGCGAAGGCCATCACGGCGACAGCAAATATATGAATGCTGCATGCAACCAGCCCCGGGTTTCGCCCACTAAATCTTAGTGGGCGCGCATAGCGCCCGGCTTAACAATGCCCCTGTTTAATTACGGAGGCGTCGAATGCATGGTGTTACTGAACGCGATGCAAAGGCAGCGGGCCGGCCAGCGTCGAAACTAGTCCTAGGCGCTTCGCCGAATGTGACGGCGAAAATGAGAAATCGCTTGGCCCTGACTTAGCCCTACCTTTGATGTTTCCATGTTGTAAAATTAGCGGTAACGAAAGAGGACTTCGCACAGCGGAGCCATACTGCCAACTAAGCTATCGCTCTCGGCGAACTCATTACGAACAAGGGAGAACATGACGTTTCAAGACCTGCTCAACGAACTGGCCGAGGCCACACGCAATCATCGAGATAAGGGAACTCAGTTTGAGAAACTGATCGCTCGCTATCTCTTGGTTGATCCCCAGTACGCCGACCGGCTGGCCGACGTTTGGCTGTGGGAGGAATGGCCTGATCGCTGGGATACTGATGTCGGCATCGACCTTGTAGCCCGAGAGCGCGGAACCGGGGATTACTGGGCAATCCAATGCAAGTTCTACGATCCAACCTACTCATTGCAAAAGTCAGACATTGACTCATTCTTCACCGCCTCGGGAAAGAAATTCGCGACCAAGGATGGAGAACGCAGTTTTACTCACCGTGTCGTTGTTTCCACTACGGATAAGTGGAGTAAGCACGCCAACGATGCATTGGCCGACCAGGTTATTCCCGCATCGCGCTTATGGTTCAAGGATTTGGCCGAGAGCCCTATTGACTGGAGCCAGTTCAGCCTGTCCAACGTCCAGGATATCAAGCTCAGAAAAAAGAAGGAACCACGCGAGCACCAGCAGGAGGCCATTGCGGGTGTCGCCGAAGGCTTCAAGGATTCGGAGCGAGGCAAGCTCATCATGGCCTGCGGCACCGGCAAGACATTTACTGCGCTGCGGCTTATGGAAAACGAAGTCCCTGCCAATGGTCGGGTGCTGTTCCTTGCGCCGTCAATTTCTCTCGTAGCGCAATCCCTGCGCGAATGGACGGCAGAAAGCACTGAGCCCTTTCATGCTTTTGTCGTCTGTTCGGACTCAAAGGTAGGTCGCGACGAAGAAGACATCAGCACACATGACCTTGCCTATCCTGCGACTACCGATGCCAGGAAACTGAGCAAGGCGGCATCTGCGCTGGCAAAAGATCGTCGGACTATTGTCTTCTCCACTTACCAGTCGATTCAAGTGGTAGCAGACGCTCAAAAGGCAGGACTGGGTGAATTTGATCTCATCGTCTGCGATGAAGCTCACCGAACCACCGGTCTGACTTTGCCGAAAGAAGATCCGTCCGAGTTCGTCAAGGTGCACGACAACGCCATCGTCAAAGCCAAGAAGCGGCTATACATGACCGCCACGCCGCGCATTTTTGCCGACAAGTCCAAGACCAAGGCCAACGAGGCCGACGCAGTCCTCTTCTCGATGGACGATGAAGACACTTACGGGCGAGAGTTCTACCGTTTGGGCTTTGGCAAGGCCGTAGACCGAGACCTGCTTGCTGAATACAAAGTGCTGATCGTGGCGGTCAAAGAGGCCGAGATGGCCAAGCTCGCAAACAACTACAACAACGCTTTCAAGCTCGACGACAAGAGGGCTATCGACATTAATTTCGCTACCAAGATCATCGGTAGCTGGAAGGGACTGTCAAAACGTGGGCTTGTGCTAGTGGGCGAGGATGGCCAGGAGGAGGCCTTGGCAGAGGATGCGGCCCCTATGCGGCGGGCCGTAGCCTTCTCCAAGTCCATCAAGGACTCTAAGCAGACTCAGGAAACCTTCGGTCAGTTGGTGGATACATATCGTAAAGCGCACCAGGGCGAAAAGGAGGCCCTTGCGGACATGGTAGCCTGCCAGCTTGACCACGTGGACGGCACGATGAACGCCTTGAAACGACAGAGCGCGCTGGACTGGCTGAAAGCCGACACGGACGAGGGGCAATGCCGCATCTTGTCTAACGCCCGTTGCCTCTCCGAAGGTATTGACGTCCCCGCCTTGGATGCCGTGGTGTTTTTTGATACTCGTGAATCGATCGTGGACATCGTTCAGTCCGTCGGACGAGTCATGCGTAAGGCCCAAGGCAAGCAGTTCGGATACATTATCTTACCCGTCTGCATTCCTTCGGAGCGCGTCAAGGACTACAACGGCTACATCGACAGCGATCCCCAGTTCAAGGGAATTTGGAAGGTCATCAAGGCCCTGCGCGCTCACGATGAAAGCCTGGTGGACGAGGCCGAATTCCGCCGTAAAATCAAAGTCATTACAGACCCGGGTAAGAAAGGCGGAGATGATCGCAAAGGCGGTGACCAGGCTGACCTTCCACTCGAATTCCCTGCATTGCCTATCGACGCTATTAATGAGGCAGTGTACGCGGCGATTCCGAAGAAACTGGGCGACCGGGAATACTGGGCCGAATGGGCGAAGGGCATTGGTCGAGTGGCCGAGCGGCTGATCGCCCGCATCAAAGCGTTGATTGACGGCTCACCGGCCCTGGCCGCCGACTTTGGGCGCTTCCTTAAAGGTTTACAGGACACGCTTAACCCCACTGTGAGCCGCGAGGATGCCGTAGAGATGCTGGCCCAACACATCTTAACATCGCCAGTCTTTGAGGCTCTGTTCGCCGATTCAGACTTCCCCAACCGTAACGTGGTCGGGCGGGCGCTGCAAGGCATCGTGGACAAGCTCGACGCCGCTGCTGTCGGCTCCGAGACCGAAGGGTTACAAAAGTTCTATGACAACGTGCGCGAGCGTGTTGCCCTCGCCAAAAGTGACAAGTCCAAACAGGACATCATCCGCAACCTGTACGATACGTTCTTTAACAATGCATTCCCGCGTATGGCGGAGCGCCTCGGCATTGTCTATACGCCAGTGCAAGTGGTGGACTTTATTCTGCATAGCGCAAATGCCGCTCTACGTAAGCACTTTGGCGAATCTCTTGGAAGCGAGGGGGTACATATCCTCGACCCCTTCGCGGGTACGGGTACCTTCCCAGTTCGTTTGATTCAGTCTGGCTTGATTGATAAGGAGGCCTTACCCCACAAGTTCGCGAACGAGCTGCATGCCAACGAAATTGTATTGCTGGCCTACTACATCGCGACGGTTAACATCGAGACGGCGTACCACGGAGTCATGGGCGGCTATCAAGCCTTCGATGGCATGGTGCTTACCGACACTTTCCAGATGTCGGAAGAGAACGACTTAGTTGACAAAGTAGTTCTGCCCGAGAATAACGCGCGGGTGGAACGCCAGCTTGCGCAGCCCATTCGTGTGATCGTCGGCAATCCACCATACTCCGCACAGCAGGACAGTGAGAACGACAACAACAAAAACCTGGCCTATCCCACACTCGATGATCGGATTCGCCAATCCTATGCTGCGCAGTCCAAGGCCAAGCTGGTCAAGAATCTCTACGACTCCTATGTCCGCGCAATACGTTGGGCATCAAACCGAGTTGGTGAGCGCGGCATCGTGGCGTTCGTTACGAACGGCTCCTTCCTTGATGCGAATAATATGGATGGCTTGCGCAAGTGCTTGACGCAGGATTTTAGCCACCTCTACATCTTCAACCTTCGCGGCAACCAGAGGACAGCGGGCGAAGAGTCGCGTCGCGAAGGTGGAAAGATTTTTGGCTCTGGATCGCGCACCCCCGTAGCCATTACCGTCATGGTCAAGGACCCTGCCCATAAAGACGCTTGCGTATTGAGGTATCACGATATTGGCGACTACCTGACGCAGCAAGAGAAGTTGGACATAATCGAACGCTTCGGCAGCATCGATGGTATGGAGTGGCAGGCGATTTCCCCGAACGAGGAGGGAGATTGGGTCAATCAGCGAGACCCTGCATTCGAGGCGTTTATCCCGCTAGGCGACAAGGATAGTGGTGACGGGAAGACCATCTTCGACGTGTATTCCCAGGGTTTGTTGAGTGCACGTGATGCTTGGGCCTACAACATGAGCAAGGAGATGTTGACGTCGAACATGAGCCGCATGATCGATGCCTTCAACGAAGACCGAGCACGGTATTCCAAGCTTTGTGAGGGGAAGGCAAAAGACGATCGGCCTGAAGTTGAGGCCGTTATTGACTCCGACCCAAGGCGAATTAGCTGGACGCACAATTTGAAAGAGGATGTTCAGCGTGGGAAGGTCTATGAGTTTGAGTCTTCATCCTTGACGCAGAGCATGTATCGCCCCTTCGCCAAGCAGTGGCTGTACTTCAATCGCCGCTTCAATGAGCGTGTATACCAGCAGCCCAAGCTTTTCCCGACACCGCGACACAAGAACGTGGTGATCGCAGCAACAGGTACAGGTGCTTCAAAAGGCTTTTCGGCATTGCTGGCTGATACCGTTCCGAACTACCACATGCACGACAGCGGCCAATGTTTTCCCCTGTACTGGTATGAGTCCGTGTCTGATAAGGACGAAGCCCAGGGTAACATATTCGGAGCAGAGCGCATGGCAGATGCCGACGGCTACGTGCGTCGCGAATCCATTACTGACTGGGCGCTCAAAACCTTCCATGAGCACTATGCCGATCGGACCATAACCAAGGAGGACATCTTCTGGTATGTGTACGGCATCTTACACTCGCCCGAGTACAAGGCGCGCTTCGGCACTGACCTCAGAAAGATGTTGCCTCGTATGCCGTTTGCCAAGGACTTCCGCTCGTTCAGCTCTGCGGGCCGAAAACTCGGTGAATGGCATCTGAATTACGAAAGCGTAGAGCCATACCCACTGACCGAAGAGAGTAAGCGTCTTGTGATGGAGGCAGGCGACCTTCGCGTGGATAAGATGACGTTCGGAAAGAAGGACGGGAAGCCTGACAAGACAGTGATCGTCTACAATCCTCACCTGACCCTGCGCGACATTCCTCTCGAAGCATACGACTATGTGGTTAACGGTAAATCGGCTATCGATTGGATAATGGAGCGATATGCCGTCTCCATTGACAAGTCTAGCGGCATCAAAAACGATCCTAATGATTGGTCGACCGATCCGCGCTACATCGTTGACCTGATGAAGCGCATCGTTCGCGTTAGCATCGAAACGGCTCGTATCGTGAAAGGACTGCCAGCACTAGCAGAACATCGCGCTTGACAGCTGGCCTAGGGTAAATACCCTGGCCATTAAAGCTCCCAGCTACACGGTGCATTAGAACTGCCACCCCACTGGGTGGCAGTCTTTTTTCTTTCGCAAAGCCGAAAGGTCCATCTGGCCAATTTCAGCGACATCTCTCAGGCAGACGCATAAGCCGGCCCGATGAAGGGCCCGCCATCATCGTATTCGATTGCGAGACCGGGCGCGCTCCCGCCAATGCGCGCGCCTTCCTGTCCGGATACATGGCGCGGCTGTCCATCCCTCAGAAATTTAGCTCTCGATTGCTGCCTTGTGCTACGTCACCCCATATCCGGTTTGGAAAGGGATGGCGACTAAAGAATACTAAGTGGTACAACGGTCGATTCGCGCTATCACGTACAAGCGGCATTCGCTGACTAATCGTAAACCCAAGTGATTTCACGAGCCCGCACCAGTATTCGAAGAATGCTTCATCCGCGTCACCCCGCACAAAGGCCATCGGGTCAATATGGTCGCGCCATCCGGGTGCCGTTTGATCGAATCTCGCGCGCTCTGGATTAAATTCCATGAGTACGTTGCGGCGAAGATCCATAGTGCTGAAGTGTACTGCGAAGTCGACAAATTCCAACTTTGCGAGCTTTTGTATGATACTGAAACTCAGGTACTGCAGATTGTAAGGGTCGAGGTAAGCAAGGCAAAGCGCTCCTTTAGGGATCGCCTTCAAAACTATGTCTACAGTTTCTTGCGCGGGGCCCACGATTGCTCGAGCCGGAGCGCCATACGCTTTTAGGCGTGCTTCACATGCCATCGCGCGGTCGCCATCAAGATCAGCAACTAGGCATGACGTGAACTCTGCCGATGCTAGCTTCGAATGCTGCCAGGCGACGACCGCCCCACCATGTCGCGTGATCGATTCACCTTTCACTTGAATGCGACCCGGGCCGCAAAAGAGATCAATAAGAATTCTGCGCGAAAACTTCTTTCGCGCTTGTCGCGTACCTTCGACGTACTTCGCTAGGTATGTGTGCTTCTGAAATGGCACCCAGTCGCCGACGCCGTCACCCTGTTTGCCCCTTTCTAAAGGCAAGTCCGGGAATGGATCCTCATCATGTGCGAGAGAAAAAGCCATATGACCTTTACGTGAACAGTTGGAACAAATTCGCCTGACCGCATCGCTCGATGAGATCACCGTCGGCCATATATCTAGCGTGTCGTCGTGGCCGGCCATCCTCGGCAGTGATTACGATCTCTTTTTCAGCTACGAGAGTGGCCAACACTTGGTTATACATCCCTGCTGTTGCAGGAGAAGTATTGCATGTAGATGAGAACAATTCACCAATGTGAACTGGCCCCGGACGTGCAGCGATATTTAGCGCGAGCTGGCGAACTAAAGCAGAAGTGGTCGCCTCTTCAGCCACATCGTCGAACTGGAAGCCGCCATCAAACTCCTGGCGAAATCCCATCGTCTGCGGTGCCAGCATGTCCAAACCGGCTCCGCCATAGTGCACTGAGTGGTTTTGCAGCTTCCAATGGACTTGCTTCATCACGTCCTGCGCACGGTGATGCTGCGACAAATGCACCAGCCAGTACTCACCGTGGCCACTGCCTTGCCCTCGGATGAAGAACGGAGTGAAGAACCTTGCACCGCACTTGCTAACCAACGCCTGATACAAGGCGCCTTGTATCAGGCGCCTCCAGTCAGCCTCGTTTTCTTTAATCTCTTCAATGCTTTGCCCACCTAGTTCTGCATGTATGTCGATAGCAAGTGCCTTGCTTACATGCTCGGTGAATTCATCATTGGTATAGGTCGCGAAGGACGAAACGTGGAACGTCAGCACGACCTCGCTATTCGGCAGACTGGTAAAGATTTCTCGGATAAGCGGTGCGGGCACCTCTCGATAGCCGTACTGATCCAAGAAGAAAAGCGCGCGATGTGCTCGTGGCGTGTGGCGCGAGACGCTGGCCATTACCGACGGCGCCGCATTGCCGAACTCGTCGCAAACCAAATGAATTCTGTTGCCCAATTGAGGGCCATACCCCTCTGCCCTCAGCACCTTCTCCAGGTGGGTGATCGCGTGCCTATCCTTGTCGATAAAGATGTATTGGACATCGAGTTCCAATCTTTTCGGGCGATCGAGATTGAGCGTGAACTCGGCCTCCTCGACCGCTTTCAGCATTCTGAGCGGTGAGCCCAATGCCATCTCGGAACTACCGCGAATTTTGTATAGCCCACCACCACAAAATCCATCCACAAGAGTGAGCCGAAAGCGTTCCATCCCCCTAGACTTCAGAGTGCGCTGTTCAAAATAGCGAATCAAATATCCGACTAGAACTTCGTGCTTTGTAAGGCTATGCGAGTCGAGCTCAGCCGGACCGTCCCTCCAGTCATAATGCTTCCCTTTCGCCAAGTACTAGCCCTTTCAGTGACAGGTTATTTACTTTTCTGAATTCTGGGGAATTGGTCCCAGTGTTTTCCGCCAAGCGTGCGGCCTGCTTTGCCCTTTCCGACCGCAGCGAGTTTGACTTCTTTATCACCCTGCTTAACGATGTGAATCACAGTCTTCTTCGTCAGCGCTGCAGCAGCCAGTTCAACTGGCGCCCAGTGCCCCCATTGCTTGAAATGGAAAGCTACCCTCGCCTTGGTGCACTGCTTTCGCAAGTCCTCAGGCCATTGCGGCTCCATCGGTCTAGCACCATGCCCAGACTCCCCACCGGCGATGACCCAGTCGACCTTCACGCCGAGTTCGTTCGCAGTAAGGAAGGGGCTTAGGTCAAGCGGGCCAAGAAGCGGCTCACACGAAAGAAACCGCACTGAGGGCGTCGCAAATTCGAGAAGATGCCGTATCCGCTTGTTGGCTTCCGACTGATTTTCTACAGTAGTCCCCAGCCACACGTTTGAAGGAAAAACATATCCTTTAGGTAGCTGCTTTTTCACTAGATGTATGCGCTTTGTGAGGAGCAGCCAGTCAAGATGTGGTGTTTGCGAAATCAGTTCCAAGAGTCGAAGTCGGGGCTGGACCAAGTCGGGCCGGTTCTCAAAAACGTCCGCCATCGAGGCGCAGAAAACGCGACGACGAACGCCTTGTACCTTGGCTTCGGCATTCCATTTCAAGGGTTCTCGCCAGTGGGCATCACTGAAGAATCGTCGTTCCGAGCGCGGCCCCCACACATCCTCCCCTAGGCGCTTTGCCCACGTCTCTGCATAGCAATGGTCGCAAGCAGCCGAAACACGCACGCACCCCCACCATGGGTTGAACGTATGGTGAGTCCATTCGATTGCAGTTTCTTTTCCCATTGAGATTACTTTAAGCTATGACAACAATTATTTCTTAAGCGGTGGGCTCACGAGATTCGCTGTGATACATCAACCACTTCAACTCTACTAGGTCGCAGGTGTAGGTCAACCTGCCGGGGAAAGGAACTGAATTGGCCGTAGAGGGAGACGGCGCCGCGCCTGATCAGAAAGTCGATCATAGTGCTCAACCCAAAGGTCGAACAGTTTTTCCAACCCGATCAGAGTCACGCGACGCTTCTCCTGTGTGCGCGCTTCAGTTTCAGCGTCCTTCGTGAAACCACCGGTACACACGAACAATCCGACGTCATCGTCCCCCAGCAATGCTAGGAAGGACCGTAGCCCGTCGACGCTGACCGCTTGCTGCTGCCGCTTGACTTGCACTTTGATCCGAGGCAAGCGGGTGCCAAGCGCATCCGGCCAAGCCAAGACATCTACTCCCCCATCCTTTCCCGGTGGCGACACCCAACTGACGTGGTACGACATCGCTCGAAGCAAGTCCGCAACAAGTTCCTGAAAGTCATAAGGATTCATCGAGCGAAGATATTGCGAAATTTCCGCCCAGGCGTGCTCCTCTGCCTCCTCAAACGTAATGCTTACAGCCTTAGCCACACTATCTTGCTCGGCAACCTCTGGTGCGGCAATGTCATCAGATGCGGGAGTAGTCGCATCAGGCTGAGCCGCCTTCCACTCTGCATATAGTTTGCAAGCACGACGATAGAAAGATTCAGGCTCAGCATATTCGTCGTGCGCCTTTCGGCCTTCATCAGTAATGCTCCAGATCCCCTTGTCCTTGTGAAGCCAACCGGCTTTCACGCAGTCAACCGTTGCGAAACGCACGATCTTCTCAAAGCGGCGGGCTCCTGACTCATAAGTACCTGCCTCATAGGGCGAGAGAGTCACCCGTTCCAACAAAGCGTTCAGCGCATCGCTAGCGCGCATTCCTTCCGGCGCGCCCTTTAAAATGTTGAAAAGTTCCCGAAGAAATTCGCCCGTTCGGCGCCGCGTGATTTCTGCCATATTTTTAGTTGCCTACGTTGTTGTTAGTGTTCTCACATATTCGCAAACCCCGGCCACCGAACATGCGAGGAATGTACGATCTTCGCTCGTGATCGCGATCACATCAGCGAGGCGCCACCGACCTAATCCGGGCAAGCCACTCCGCGAAGAACGCGCACTCCGCTTCGATACGAGCAAGTCCAATACGCTGAGCGGCAAGTGGGCCATGGCGCCGCTTGTGATACTTCGGACCAGAGAGCTCTCGCTCCAAGTGTGCTGCTGGCTTCGTATCGGGCCTGTCATTAATATGTTCAGGTGAATTCGCTGCAGCCCTGGCCGCCAGCAACGCTGGCGCGGCACCTCGCCATCCAGGCTCGAGTCCGGTCAAAGCAGCCACATCACTGAACAACAGTGCCTCGAATTCGTGTGGCTGGATGTAAGGGATGAAACGATGTGGTTGACACCCCGCTTCAGCGACCACATCGGCGTGCAACGCTTGGTTTAGGACACTCAATCGGCCACGCAGATCCAGCTGAGCTTGTGCAGCCGCGAACCCGGGAAATCCGCCATCGAGTTTATAAAGATCGAATAAGGTTGTGACTATCGGAGCACTATTCTGTCGTAGCGTATTACGCAAATGTCGTTTTACCCGGGCATAACTTAGCGCTCCACCCTTGTGGCCCGACGAAGTCTCGATCATTTCTGGCAGCACGTTCAATCCGATATCATAAAACGGCGGAGCGAGCACTTCGCGCACAAAGGTCTCTTCGGTTTGGCCTTCACAAACCACGCAAACGCGCATCATCGTGTGGGCCTTCCACCAAGCACATTGCGCTTCCAAAGCTCGCCCAAACTGTAATCCTCCAGCCAATCCTTCAACTCGTCGACATTAAGTCGTTTAAGGATACTGGCACTGTTTTCTCGCTCGACGACGATGACATCCTCGGGCTCCAAGGCGTTTAGCAACTCGACTGACTGAGTAGAGACAATCAGCTGCTTAGTCTCAGCCACTTCTCGCAGCATATCGGCCAGCAAATTGATTGCATAAGGGTGCAGGCCTAATTCTGGCTCATCAATTAACACCGTATCTGGCAACAAGTAGTACGGCTGCAGCAGTAGCGTGGTAAGGCAAATGAAGCGCAAAGTACCGTCCGACAAAACGTGTGCTTTGTATGGAGTATCTGGGTCCGAGTGCTCGAACCATTCCAGTTCGACGATATCGGGCAAAGGGTCACGAATAATGAATCCGCCAAAGAAAGGCGCGGCGAGTTTGATCGTATCGACAATACGTTGATAAGATTCGGGGTGCGTTTTCTTGATTCTAGCGAGATAAGCCGCCAAATTGTCGGCAGCCGGCTTCAGCCTCAAATTGTCGTTACTCCCATGCGGTCGCTTTACTGCAGCCGTATCCCCAGTATCGTGAAAGTGATACTGCCGCCAGCTCTGCATGGCCGGCCGAACATATCCGCTGACAGCCTGCTTGTCGTCGCGAAGCTTCGCCTCTTCATGCGCTGTTCCAAGTGGAATTGCTTTCACGGCCCAGTGACCGTCGATCCATGTCTCTTCCCTCGCGAAGATGAGCCGGTTGTCAGCAGTAGGCACCAAACTAATGAGGTACCCGTTTCGAATACTCTGGTATCCAGGTTCGAAGTAAATTTCGGCATCCACCTGCTGGGTGCGTTTCCGTCCACCATGAAGTAGCGCATCCGGCCCACCCTGCTTTTGCACAAACGTTTGAAGATTACCTTCTGCTAATGCAGCCAGTAGCTTAAAGATGCTGATGAAATTGCTCTTGCCGGCGCCATTCGCACCAATCAGCACGTTCAGGCTTCGCAGCTTGAACTTCTCCAAGTTTGCGATCGACTTATAGCCGCGCAGCGTAATACTCTCGAGTTTCATCGAGCCGGCTCCTTCGAACTGGCGACAGGCAATTGCCCAGCACTAGGTGACACATTTTTAGGCAGTAATCTCTGTTTAAGCATTCGCGCGGCGGTCAGTTATTCGGCACGACCTCAGTATAACTTACGCTATACATTCCTTAACAGTTCCTCAATGCCCGATCCTACAAGCGGCCACTCCTTGCACTCGCCGCATCAATTTGGCAATCGTCATTGCCTAATTCGTTGCACACAATTTGACATGGTTTGGCGTGCAGCCTACATTGCAACTGCAGTAGCTGGCCCTGACGAAACTGGCGAGCACTCGATCCCGAACTTTCACCGCAACGAACCACATCAAGCTTGCGAGCGACGGCTGTCGGTGAAGTTCGACCCTCGGCTAAACGCCGCCAATCTCTGTTCCGAGCAATTGCCGCAGCAAGCGGCGCGCGCTCGTCGACAGCCCCTGACTTCCACGATTCAATGCCATGGACTGGCATACCAGTCGGCCCTTTCATGTTCGAGACTTGCCAAAAAGGAGACTTCAATGTCAGACAAAGCATCCAACGCGCCTGCCGCGATTCCGCCTGGCCTGGCCGAACTAGCCCAGGGCCGTGACTTCATCAGAACAGAAGAGTTCGCGCACGCTATGTGCCGCGCGGTGGCGACCGTTCACAAGAACCATTGCCTGACCGGCGAGTGCTTTGGCGTTCGTCCAGTCAAGCGCGGCAAGCTGCTGTTGTGGCCTGTAGCGGCCGTGGCGCAAGCTCTCACTGTCAGTGGGTGATGTCAGATACGTCATCCGAGAGGTAGGCGCGTGTCTCTCACTATTAAAGATCGTACCGAGCTGCTATTAGTTCGAAGACGATGGTCGAGTCTAAGCGTTCACGAATGCGACTCGACCTACACTCGCTCGATCATCATTTCATAGTGCGGCATGTGGTTGGTTTCCTCAAATATTCTCTTGAAGATGACAAGCTGGGCGGAAATGACGTCGTCGCCGAACCCATAGTGCGCGTCGTCGTGCGAATAATGTGAGCCATCATTGACCCAAGATAGGAGCGAGCGACAAACGATCTTGTCTTGGCCTTCAAACTTTTCACACAATTCGTCGAAATCGATCCCGCCGAGAATTTTGAAGTAGTGCTCCAGGATGCGGCGCATAGTGTTCTGAATGGTAAGCTGGTTCGGATTTTCCCTGCTGATCTCTTTCCAAAGCAAATCGTATGACGTGTTGATGGGATTCTTCTCATAAAACTCTAAGCGCGGGCCGGCGGCATCCTTGCGCACCACCCAATACGTCGGCTTCAACGATTTCTCGGCGTCTTTGCCGCCCCTGGCTTTGCCTTTTCGCTTCGATGGCTTCCCTGCGTTGAAACAGACCTCTTTGTGAAAGTAGACATTGTGCGTCAAGACAAAGATCTGTTTGATCTGGCCGCGGTCGCTCCTCATGTCATCGAAGAGCGCCCGAATAAGACTGCTGACGATGAACAGCACTTCGCTGTCCAGGCTAGACACGGGGTCGTCGAAGACCACCACCCGATCTGCCATGATGCCGCTTTCGCTCTCGCTGCCTTTGATCAAGTGGTAGAAGTAAAGGAAAGTGACGAACGACTTCTCGCCATCGCTAAGCGAATGGCGCGCTTCTTTACCGTCTTGCCGCACCAATTTGTAGCGCGAGCCTTCGTCAACTCTCGCAAGTGAAAACGTCTTGAAGCCGAAGGATTTGAGCATGCCATTGATGGCGTCGACGGTCGGTTGAACGCTCGTGGCGGCACGCTCCAAAGCGCTAAGCTCGGCCGCCATCGCAGTCCTCCGCATGGCGGCCTCTTTGATCTGCTGGCTCAAGCTTGTGATAGCTGTTTCGAGCGCCTCTTTAGCTTTGAGATAGTTCGACAAATCGTCCTTCAGGTCGACGCTGAGGATGTAGCGCCAAACTTCGTCGGTCAGTTTAGACTTCTCGGCGTTGAGGTTGGTCACGATCCGATTGTGCTCGGTGACGGCTTGATTCGCGGTTTCGATGAGCTTGGCGGCAACAGCCAACGGAGCCGCGAGGGACTCCAAAACCTGCGTCGAACTGGGCTCTTTGCGCTTGTTGGAGAGGATGAGGATATTAGCCCTCATCTTCGCTTCGATCGTCGCTTTCTCGGCTTCGAACGCAACCTTGTCCAGAAAACGGCAATTGATGTCGAGTGCCGTTTGAAGCCGCGCTAACACTATCTTGGATTTGGCATCATAGCTGGACTGCAAGTCGGCAATTGCTGCCGTGTCGACTGCGAATGTCTCGTCGAAATATGCTGAAAGTGTTTTCTCGAAGTCAATCGGCGCCGGCTGTTGGCAGAACGGGCAATTCGGCGCGCTATCAGCGAAGTAACCCTGGCCTTCCTTGACCCAATCGCTGTGCCCTAGGCGATGGATCATCGCGGCAATGTTAACGTCTGCTTTCCCGACGACCTTTTTGCTCAAGATCTCGCTGGCTTCCAACTCTACCAAGTCGGCACCGCCTAACGCTTGAATGCTCTGTTCAGTTTGAGGGGCTGGGCCAAAGACCGTCGTCGCGCGCTCCATCAGCGCTTCTAAGGGACGAATCTCGGCCGTGTTTGTGGCCGACTGAGCGAGAACCTTGTCTTTGAATTTTGAGCGCGAGTCCCGGACGCCTGTGAAGGCGACCTTGAAGATCTGGTCGCGTTTTTGCTTCCAATCCCAGCATCGGTCTTGGAACACCGAGTTGAGCTGCTCCAGCTCGACGTATTTTCCCGTCTTAGCTTGGTTACGCGTCATTCCAACATTATCGCCATTGCTTCCCAATGTTCCCTTGAGCCGAGCGATGTCTTCGTCGATCTGCGCGATTTGCGCTTTTTTCGCAATGATCGCCGCCTCGTTGTCGATCTCATCCTTACCGAGCGTGAAAATACCCTTCAAGTCGTCAGGGGCGTTGAAGTTTGAATCGACGAAATCGCGGTTGTAGACGAGCGTCTTCAACGGAGCGCCATCCTTCCACCTCACGGAGCAGTGCTCATGCCCGGGCTGCTGGGTCAATGCCCTGCCGATGGTAGTCTTGCCAGCGCCGTTCGCGCCAAAGATAAAATTGAGGTGGCCCAAGCCATTCATGGCTTGAGGTGTGGTGTAAGTCGCAACGTTTGCGATCTCGATGGATTCGATCATAGCAACTGCCGCTGAGAAAAATCCAATACTACAGCGAAATCGCTTCCCTTAATTCTTTGGAGTTTTGGCAATACGATGGAACGCTGCTTTAACGCAACGCAATGCTTAACGGCCAAGCTGACGCAAATTCCGGCCGACCGTTGTCCAATGTCGAGCGTAAGGTTTCCCGAATTTGCCTACGCAGTGCCTACGCAAAGCACTCCTGCCGCATTTTTTGGCACACAAAAACCGTGTAAGTAATTGATTTTATTGGCCTGCCCTGCAGGAATCGAACCTGCGACCCTCGGCTTAGAAGACCGAGTGGGCATCTGCTTTGCGAGCCAAGGATTGCTGCACGCTGGCCTCGACCTACCGATGCCAGCCCTCGCCTGATTTCGGTGTACAAAGT
>Ga0065165_1002256_pt1 | contig 17043 bp, 11 predicted proteins | sample AraplaMF_Cvi_mMF_FD_63813 | JGI IMG/M metagenome (GOLD analysis project Ga0065165, IMG submission 63813) | Arabidopsis root microbial communities from the University of North Carolina, USA - plate scrape MF_Cvi_mMF (version 2) (version 3) | ecosystem: Host-associated > Plants > Roots >...
TCGGCCGCTGACGGCCCGATGCCGCAGACCCGCGAGCACATCCTGCTCTCGCGTCAGGTGGGCGTGCCGTACATCGTGGTGTTCCTGAACAAGGCCGACATGGTCGACGACGCCGAGCTCCTCGAGCTCGTCGAGATGGAAGTCCGCGAACTGCTGTCGAAGTACGACTTCCCGGGCGACGACACCCCGATCATCGCGGGTTCGGCTCGTCTCGCCCTCGACGGCGACCAGTCCGACATCGGTGTGCCGGCGATCATCAAGCTCGTCGACGCCCTCGACAGCTGGATCCCGGAGCCGCAGCGCGAAATCGACAAGCCGTTCCTGCTGCCGGTGGAAGACGTGTTCTCGATCTCGGGTCGCGGTACGGTCGTCACGGGTCGCGTCGAGCGCGGCATCATCAAGGTGGGCGACGCGGCGGAAGTCGTGGGCCTGCGCGACACCCAGACCACCACGGTCACGGGCGTCGAGATGTTCCGCAAGCTGCTCGACCAGGGTCAGGCGGGCGACAACGTCGGCGTGCTGGTTCGCGGCCTGAAGCGTGAAGACGTCGAGCGCGGCCAGGTTCTGGCCAAGCCGGGTTCGGTCACGCCGCACACCAACTTCGAAGGCGAAGTGTACGTGCTGTCGAAGGACGAGGGCGGCCGCCACACCCCGTTCTTCAGCAACTACCGTCCGCAGTTCTACTTCCGCACCACGGACGTCACGGGCTCCATCAAGCTGCCGGAAGGCACCGAGATGGTGATGCCGGGCGACAACGTGAAGATCACCGTCGAGCTCGGTTTCCCGATCGCGATGGACGAAGGTCTCCGTTTCGCCATCCGTGAAGGCGGCCGCACCGTCGGCGCGGGCGTGGTCTCGAAGATCATCAAGTAAGAACGATGCCGGCCCCTCGGGGCCGGCAGCCAGTCGCGGGGCGGGTGGGTCATCGACCGCCCGCCTTCGCGGTTCCACTGTTTCACCTGTACGCCAGTAGCTCAATTGGCAGAGCAGCGGTCTCCAAAACCGCAGGTTGGGGGTTCGAGTCCCTCCTGGCGTGCCACTCCCGAGTCCGCATGAATACGAAGGCACAAGAAGCCAAGGGTATGGGCCCGGCCGATCTCGGCAAGCTGGTGCTTGCGCTGGTCGTGCTCGCTGCCGGCATCGTCGGTTTCTACTATTTCAGCGATAACCCGAACGTGCCGTCCTTCGCGCGCGTCGTGGGCGTTATCGTCGCCGTGGCGGCCGCCATGGCCATTGCCGCCTTCACGGTCCCGGGTCGCAAGCTGCGTGGCTTCGTTGCCGAGTCGCAGTTCGAAATGCGCAAGGTCGTCTGGCCGACGCGCGACGAAACGTTGAAGACCACCGGCGTCATTCTGGTGGTCGTGGTCATTCTTTCGCTGCTGATGGGGCTCATCGACTGGTTGTTGAAGTCGATCGTGCTCGATTGGCTGCTGAAGCTCGGACATTGAGGTAAGGCATGAGCAAGCGCTGGTACGTGGTTCACGCCTATTCGGGGTTCGAGCAGCAGGTTCGCAAGGCCCTGGAAGAGCGCGTCAAGCGCGAGGGCATGGAAGAGAAGTTCGGTGAAATCCTGGTTCCGACCGAGGAAGTCATCGAAATGCGCGGCGGCCAGAAGCGTCGCAGCGAGCGTAAGTTCTTCCCTGGTTACGTTCTGGTCCAGATCGAAACCGACACGAGCGGCAAGACGCCTCGCATCGACGACGAATGCTGGCACCTGGTCAAGGAAACCCCGAAGGTCATGGGGTTCATCGGCGGCACCGCCGACCGTCCCCACCCGATCCGCGACACCGAGGCCGATGCCATCCTGAGTCGCGTGCGCGAGGGTGTCGAGAAGCCCCGTCCGAAGGTCCTCTTCGAGCCGGGCGAGATGGTCCGCGTCACCGACGGTCCGTTCAACGACTTCAACGGCGTAGTCGAAGAGGTCAATTACGAAAAGAGCCGCCTGCGCGTTGCGGTGCTCATTTTCGGTCGTTCTACCCCGGTCGAGCTCGAGTTCGGTCAGGTCGAAAAGGCCTGAGAAGGTCGAACGACCGTCGCCCCTGCGCAGGCAGGGGCCCAGGGTCTTCGCCCTTCGGGGTGCGGCAATCGTGAAAGTCACTGGATTCCTGCCTTCGCAGGAATGACGGTGATCCGGCCTCCGGCACAGCGTTTGCATAGCCTGTGTGAGGAGCCTATAATGTTCGGTTCACGCTGGAGCCTTGTGCTCCGGCGTGTCCGTGTTTCAGGGGTTCGCAGGCGCGAGCCCATCCACACTCCAGGGACGGTCTACAGCGAGGAGCCGCAAGGCGCCAGCACTCGCGAGGAAAGATAAATGGCAAAGAAAGTCATTGGTTACATCAAGTTGCAGGTGAAGGCCGGTCAGGCCAACCCGTCGCCGCCGGTCGGTCCGGCGCTCGGTCAGCGCGGCCTGAACATCATGGAGTTCTGCAAGGCGTTCAATGCCGCCACGCAGAAGCTCGAGCCGGGTCTTCCGATTCCGGTCGTGATCACGGCCTACTCCGACCGTACCTTCACCTTCATCACGAAGACCCCGCCGGCCTCGATCCTCCTCAAGAAGATCACGGGCGTGGCCAAGGGCTCGCAGAAGCCGAACACCGACAAGGTGGGCAAGGTCACCCGCGCTCAGCTCGAGGAAATCGCGAAGCAGAAGGAGCCGGATCTCACGGCTGCCGATCTCGATGCCGCCGTGCGCACCATCGCCGGCAGCGCGCGTTCCATGGGTCTGGTGGTGGAGGGTTAAGACATGGCAAAGCTCACCAAGCGTATGAAGGCCGCCACGGCCGCCGTGCAGCCCGGCAAGACCTACGGTCTCGACGAGGCGCTGAAGATCGTCAAGGACAACGCCAAGGCTAAGTTCGCCGAATCCGTGGACGTTTCCGTCCGCCTCGGTATCGACGCCAAGAAGTCCGACCAGGGCGTTCGCGGTTCCTCGCTGCTGCCGCACGGCACCGGCAAGACCGTTCGCGTCGCCGTGTTCGTTCCGCCGGGCGAGAAGGCTGAAGCCGCGCTCGCCGCTGGCGCCGATGCCGTCGGTATGGACGACCTCGCCGAGAAGATGCAGGCGGGCGACCTGAACTACGGCCGCGTCATTGCCACGCCGGACGCCATGCGCGTCGTCGGTAAGCTCGGCCAGGTGCTCGGTCCCCGCGGCCTGATGCCGAACCCGAAGGACGGCTCGGTTACGGCCGACGTCGCCACGGCGGTCAAGAATGCCAAGGCTGGCCAGGTCAAGTTCCGCAACGACAAGGGTGGCATCATCCACGCCACCATCGGCAAGGCGAGCTTCGATGCCGCCCAGCTGGCCGACAACCTCAATGCGCTGATCGCCGATCTGCTGAAGGCCAAGCCTGCCGCGGCGAAGGGTCAGTACATCCAGAAGGTGTCGCTGTCGAGCACGATGGGCGTGGGCGTGCCGGTCGATACCTCGACCGTGAACACCTCGACCAAGTAAGTGTTACGACCCTCCGCCGGCCAAGCCGGCGGAGGGCACGTTTTTGAGGGCAGCCCCGGTTGCAATGCCGGGGCAGCCGTCAAAGACCGTAGGCGCGGACAGCGCGCGACGACGACGAGCAGGGAGCTCGTGTTGGCAAGGAATCGCCGTCGTCGGCAGCGGGTTCGCTTAATCGGAGGCCTCGGGCCCCGGCCTGCGTAGATGGTGCAGCCCCTTCTGGTATTCGTTTCGAATCTGGAAAGGCCACCACCCGGGATGCGCGCATCCCCGACGTCAGGACGATGTCGCCCAGGACCGCAAGCGGCAGGAGTCGTGAGCGGAGTTCACATGAGGAGTGCAACGTGGCTTTAAATCTCTCCCAGAAGCAAGAAGTAGTCGCCGAGCTGGCAGAAGTCGCTGCGAAGGCTCACTCCTTGGTCGCCGCCGAATACGCGGGCACCACGGTCTCTCAGATGACCGAGATGCGCAAGAAGGCCCGCCAGTCGGGTGTGTTCCTGAAAGTCGTCAAGAACACGCTCGCTGCCCGCGCCGTGGCCGGTACCGAATTCGAGGTCGTCAAGGACGCCCTCGTCGGTCCGCTGCTCTATGCGTTCTCGACCGAGGAACCGGGCGCCGCTGGCCGCCTGATCAAGGAATTCGCGAAGACCAACGACAAGCTCAAGCCGAAGGTCGTCTCCATCGAGGGCAAGCTGTTCGATGCCGCGCACGTTGACGTGCTGGCTTCGCTGCCGACCCGCGAAGAGGCCCTGGCCATGCTGGCCCGCGTGCTGGCCGAGCCGGTCACGATGTTCGCCCGCGCCATCAAGGCCGTTGCGGACAAGCAGGGTGGTGGCGAAGTCGCCGCCGAAGCCCCGGCCGAAGCCTGATCTGCGTCTCGACTTTTTCATTCGAAACCCCATTTAGAAGGTAAGCAACAATGTCCACCCTGACCACCGAACAGATCGTTGAAGCCATCAAGGCCAAGTCCCTGACGGAAATCATGGAGCTGGTGAAGTCGATCGAAGACACCTTCGGCGTCTCCGCTGCCGCTCCGGTCGCCGTCGCTGGCCCGGCTGCTGCCGCTGGCCCGGCTGCCGAAGCGCAGACCGAGTTCGACGTGATCCTGAAGTCCGCCGGCGACAAGAAGGTCGACGTGATCAAGGCCGTCCGCGCCATCACCGGCCTGGGCCTGAAGGAAGCCAAGGACCTCACCGAGGCCGGCGGCGTCGTGAAGGAAGCGGCCTCGAAGGAAGATGCCGAGAAGTTCAAGAAGGACCTCGAAGCTGCCGGCGCCACGGTCGAACTCAAGTAATCGGCGCCTTGCGCGCCAGCTGTTCGACATAGCGTCAAGCGAGCCTGGGGGCGTAAGCCCCCGGGCTTTGCCCGTTGAACGGGCAGTGAAGAGTGAGCCGTAAACAGTAAGTTCTCACGGTTCACGGTTCACGGTTCACTGTTTCACTGTTTCACTGTTTCACGCCCATCGTCGGAAATGGGACATCGCGATTCGAGAGCGCCGGCACGGGCTCCGCGGTTCGAATCCCGATCTCCGATTTTCGATTCATTAACTGTTAGCCGGCGCTCCCTGGCCGGCATCATGAAACCGAGGCGGTACCCACCATGACCTACTCGTTTACCGAGAAGAAGCGCATCCGTAAGGATTTCGGCAAGCGGCCCCCCGTGCTGGGCGTGCCCAACCTGCTGACGATCCAGACCGACTCGTACAAGGAATTCCTGCAGGAGCAGGTGAACCCCAAGGCGCGCGAGGACAAGGGCCTGCACGCCGCCCTGAAGTCGGTGTTCCCGATTTCCAGCTATTCCGGCAACGCCGCCCTCGAATACGTCGACTATCGCCTGGGCGAACCGGCGTTCGACGAGCGCGAGTGCCGCAACCGCGGCATGACGTTCGGCGCGCCGCTGCGCACCACCGTCCGTCTGGTCATCTACGACAAGGACAGCCCGGCCTCGAAGAAGGCCGTGAAGTACGTGAAGGAGCAGGAGGTCTACATGGGCGAGATTCCGCTCATGACCGAGACCGGCACCTTCATCATCAACGGCACCGAGCGCGTCATCGTCTCGCAGCTGCACCGTTCCCCGGGCGTGTTCTTCGATCACGACCGCGGCAAGACGCACAGCTCGGGCAAGCTGCTGTTCTCGGCGCGTGTGATCCCCTACCGCGGTTCGTGGCTCGACTTCGAGTTCGACCCGAAGGACGCGCTGTTCACCCGTATCGATCGTCGCCGCAAGCTGCCGGTGACGGTGCTGCTGCGCGCGCTCGGCTACACCAACGAAGAGATGCTGAGCATCTTCTTCGAGCACAACGTGTTCCACCTGGGCAAGAAGGGCGGGGTCACCCTCGACCTCGTCGCCGAGCGCCTGCGCGGTGAAACGCTCTCGTTCGACCTCGTGGTCGACGGCAAGGTGCTGGTCGAAGCCGGCAAGCGCATCACTGCGCGTCACGTACGCCAGCTCGCCAACGAGAAGATCGCCACGCTCGAAGTGCCGGACGACTATCCGGTGGGCCGCATCGTGGCCATCGACATGGTCGACAAGGACACCGGCGAGATCATCGCCGCGGCCAACGACGAACTGACCCTCGAGAACCTCGAGCGCTTCCGCAAGGCGGGCATCGAGACGGTGCCCACCCTCTACGTGAACGATCTCGACCGCGGCGCGTACATCTCGAACACGCTGCGCATCGACAACACGCGCACGCAGCTCGAGGCCCTGGTCGAAATCTACCGGATGATGCGTCCGGGCGAGCCGCCGACCAAGGACGCCGCGCAGAACCTGTTCTTCAACCTGTTCTTCACCTTCGACCGCTACGACCTCTCGGCCGTCGGCCGCATGAAGTTCAACCGCCGCGTCGGCCGCAAGGACGTGATCGGTCCGGGCGTGCTGTACGACTACAAGTACTTCGCCGAGCGCAAGGAAGAAGAATCCCAGCGCCTGGTGGCCGAGCAGGGCGAGACGTCGGACATCCTCGACGTGCTGCGCGTGCTCATCGACATCCGTAACGGTACCGGCACGGTGGACGACATCGACCACCTGGGCAACCGTCGCGTGCGTTCGGTCGGCGAAATGGCGGAGAACACCTTCCGCATCGGTCTCGTCCGCGTCGAGCGCGCGGTTCGCGAGCGCCTGTCGCTGGCCGAATCCGAGGGCCTGACCCCGCAGGAACTGATCAACGCCAAGCCCGTCGCGGCGGCGGTGAAGGAGTTCTTCGGTTCGTCGCAGCTCTCGCAGTTCATGGACCAGAACAACCCGCTGTCCGAAGTGACCCACAAGCGCCGCGTGTCGGCGCTCGGACCGGGCGGCCTGACCCGTGAGCGCGCCGGCTTCGAAGTGCGCGACGTGCATCCCACGCATTACGGCCGCGTCTGCACCATCGAAACGCCTGAAGGCCCGAACATCGGCCTGATCAACTCGCTGGCCGTGTACGCCCGCACCAATGCCTACGGCTTCCTCGAGACGCCGTACCGCAAGGTCGAGAACGGCAAGGTCACCGACAAGGTCGACTACCTCTCCGCGATCGAAGAGGGCGACCACGTCATCGCGCAGGCGAACTCGCCGCTCACGAAGGACGGCAAGTTCATCGAAGACTTCGTGTCCTGCCGCTTCCGTGGCGAGTCGGAGCTGCGTCCGTCGGCCGAGATCAACTACATGGACGTGTCGCCGATGCAGACCGTGTCGGTGGCGGCGGCACTCGTGCCGTTCCTCGAGCACGACGACGCGAACCGCGCGCTCATGGGCGCGAACATGCAGCGCCAGGCCGTTCCGACCCTGCGCAGCCAGAAGCCGCTGGTCGGCACCGGCATCGAGCGCGCCGTGGCGCGCGACTCCGGCGTGACCGTGTCGGCCCGTCGCGGCGGCGTGATCGACCAGGTGGACGCGGCACGCATCGTCGTGCGCGTGAACGAGGCTGAGGTCGGCGACGATGACGCCGGCGTCGACATCTACACGCTCACGAAGTACACCCGCTCCAACCAGAACACCAACCTCAACCAGCGTCCGCTGGTGAACGTGGGCGACGTGGTGGCGGTGGGCGACACGCTGGCGGACGGTTCCTCGACCGACCTCGGCGAGCTCGCGCTCGGCCAGAACATGCTCGTCGCGTTCATGCCGTGGAACGGCTACAACTTCGAAGACTCGATCCTGATCTCCGAACGCGTGGTGCAGGAAGACCGCTACACCTCGATCCACATCGAGGAACTGACCTGCATCGCCCGCGACACCAAGCTCGGTGCCGAGGAAATCACGGCCGACATCCCGAACGTGGGCGAGCAGGCGCTCGCGCGCCTCGACGAGTCCGGCATCGTGTACATCGGTGCGGAAGTGAAGGCCGGCGACATCCTCGTGGGCAAGGTCACGCCGAAGGGCGAGAGTCAGCTCACGCCGGAAGAGAAGCTGCTCCGCGCGATCTTCGGCGAGAAGGCCTCCGACGTGAAGGACAGCTCGCTGCGCGTGCCCCCGGGCATGGACGGCAACGTCATCGACGTGCAGGTCTTCACGCGCGACGGCATCGAGAAGGACAAGCGTGCCAAGCAGATCGAAGAGACCGAACTGAAGCGCATCCGCAAGGATCTCGACGACCAGTTCCGTATCCTCGAGGGCGCGATCTACGCCCGTATGCGTGCGCAGCTCGTCGGCAAGACCGCCATGAGCGGCCCGGCCGGCCTGAAGCGTGGCGCGACGATCGACGACGCCTACCTCGACGGCCTGAAGAAGGACGACTGGTTCAAGATCAACGTCAAGGAAGAGGAAGTCTCCGAGTTCCTGGAGCGCGCGGCCGAGCAGGTCAAGCGCCACAGGGAGAACTTCGACAAGCGCTTCAAGGAGAAGCAGGGCAAGATCACCCAGGGCGACGACCTCGCGCCGGGCGTGCTCAAGATGGTCAAGGTCTACCTGGCCGTCAAGCGCCGCATCCAGCCGGGCGACAAGATGGCCGGCCGCCACGGCAACAAGGGTGTCGTGTCGATGATCGTGCCGGTCGAGGACATGCCGTTCTCCGCCGACGGCCGTCCGGTCGACATCGTGCTGAACCCGCTGGGCGTGCCTTCGCGTATGAACATCGGCCAGATCCTCGAGGTTCACCTCGGCTGGGCGGCGAAGGGCCTGGGCCACAAGATCGAAGCCATGATCGAGGCCAACGAGAAGCCGGCGAAGCTGCGCGAGTTCCTCGACGAGGTCTACAACCACGGCAACGCCGGTGCGGAAGGCGCGGTGCGTCACGTCGACCTCAAGTCGATGTCCGACCAGGAAATCGTCGCGCTCGCGGACAACCTCCGCGACGGCGTGCCGATGGCCACGCCGGTGTTCGACGGTGCCGAGGAGTCCGAGATCAAGCACATGCTGAAGCTCGCGGGCCTGCCGGAATCCGGCCAGACCACGCTGTATGACGGCCGTACCGGCGAGGCGTTCGATCGTCCGGTCACCGTCGGCTACATGCACATGCTGAAGCTGAACCACCTCGTCGACGACAAGATGCACGCGCGTTCGACGGGTCCGTACTCGCTCGTCACCCAGCAGCCGCTGGGCGGCAAGGCGCAGTTCGGCGGCCAGCGCTTCGGCGAAATGGAAGTCTGGGCGCTCGAGGCCTACGGCGCGGCGTACACCCTGCAGGAAATGCTGACCGTCAAGTCGGACGACGTGCAGGGCCGCAACCAGATGTACAAGAACATTGTGGACGGCAACCACGAGATGGCCGCGGGCATGCCGGAATCCTTCAACGTGCTCGTGAAGGAAATCCGCTCGCTCGGCATCGACATCGAGCTCGAAGAGATCAAGTGATCGTCGCGGCTACCGGAGATTACGCATGAAAGACCTGCTCAATCTGTTCAACCAGCAGCGACAGACGCTGGACTTCGACGCGATCAAGATCGCTCTGGCTTCGCCGGAGCTGATCCGTTCGTGGTCGTACGGCGAAGTGAAGAAGCCGGAAACAATCAACTACCGCACGTTCAAGCCCGAGCGTGACGGCCTGTTCTGCGCGGCCATTTTCGGTCCCATCAAGGACTACGAATGCCTGTGCGGCAAGTACAAGCGCATGAAGCATCGCGGCGTGGTGTGCGAGAAGTGCGGTACCGAGGTCACTCTGGCCAAGGTCCGTCGCGAGCGCATGGGCCACATCGAGCTGGCCAGCCCGACCGCCCACATCTGGTTCCTGAAGTCGCTGCCGTCGCGCATCGGCCTCATGCTGGACATGACGCTGCGCGACATCGAGCGCATCCTGTACTTCGAGGCCTTTGTGGTGATCGATCCGGGCCTGACCGCGCTCGAGCGCGGCCAGCTGCTCAGCGAAGACCAGTACCTGGAAGCCACCGAGGAGCACGGTGACGAATTCGACGCCCGCATGGGTGCCGAGGCCGTCTACGAGCTGCTGAAGAGCCTCGACCTCCCGGGCGAAGTCATTCGCCTGAAGGAAGAGATCGCGTCCACCAACTCCGAGACCAAGCTGAAGCGCCTCACCAAGCGCGTGAAGCTGATCGAGGCGTTCCTGGAGTCGGGCAACAAGCCGGAATGGATGGTCATGACCGTCCTGCCGGTGCTGCCGCCCGACCTGCGTCCGCTCGTTCCGCTGGACGGCGGCCGCTTCGCGACCTCCGACCTCAACGACCTGTACCGCCGAGTCATCAACCGCAACAACCGCCTGAAGCGTCTGCTCGAACTCGCCGCGCCCGACATCATCGTGCGCAACGAGAAGCGCATGCTGCAGGAGTCGGTCGACGCGCTGCTCGACAACGGCCGCCGCGGCCGTGCCATCACCGGCACGAACAAGCGCGCGCTGAAGTCGCTCGCGGACATGATCAAGGGCAAGCAGGGCCGCTTCCGCCAGAACCTGCTCGGCAAGCGCGTCGACTACTCGGGCCGTTCGGTCATCGTGGTCGGCCCGACGCTGCGCCTGCACCAGTGCGGCCTGCCGAAGAAGATGGCGCTCGAGCTGTTCAAGCCCTTCATCTTCGCCAAGCTGCAGGCTCGTGGCGAAGCCACGACCATCAAGGCCGCGAAGAAGCTCGTCGAGCGCGAGGAAGCGCAGGTCTGGGACATCCTCGAGGATGTGATCCGCGAGCACCCGGTCATGCTCAACCGTGCGCCGACGCTGCACCGTCTGGGCATCCAGGCGTTCGAGCCGGTGCTGATCGAAGGCAAGGCGATCCAGCTGCATCCGCTCGTGTGTACGGCGTTCAACGCCGACTTCGACGGTGACCAGATGGCTGTGCACGTGCCCCTGTCGATCGAGGCGCAGCTCGAAGCCCGCGCCCTGATGATGTCGTCGAACAACATCCTGTCGCCGGCGAACGGCGAGCCGATCATCGTGCCGTCGCAGGACGTCGTGCTCGGTCTGTACTACATGACCCGCGAACTGATCAACGCGAAGGGCGCCGGCATGGTGTTCGCGAACATCGGCGAAGTGCGTCGTGCGTACGACAACCGCGCGGTCGAGCTGCACGCCAAGGTGAAGGTGCGCGTGCGCAGCGTGGAAACCGTCGACGGCGAGCGCGTGGAGCGCCAGTCGCTCGTCGACACCACGGTGGGCCGTGCCCTGCTGGCGGAGATCATCCCGGAAGGCCTGCCGTTCGCGCTGGTCAACACGGAACTGACCAAGAAGAACATCTCGCGCCTGATCAACCAGAGCTACCGTCTGCTCGGCCTGAAGGAATCGGTCGTGTTCGCCGACAAGCTGATGTACACCGGCTTCCGTTTCGCGACGCGCGCCGGTATCTCCATCGGCATCGACGACATGAAGATCCCGGCCGAGAAGAAGGGCATCCTGGAAGAGGCCGAGAAGGAAGTCGTCGAGATCCAGGAGCAGTACCAGTCGGGTCTCGTCACCGCCGGCGAGCGCTACAACAAGGTGGTCGACATCTGGTCGCGTACCAACGAACTGGTCGCGAAGGCGATGATCGACGGCATCGGTACCGAGAAGGTCACCGACGCCGACGGCAACGTGGTCAACCAGAAGTCGATGAACTCGCTGTACATCATGGCCGACTCCGGCGCCCGCGGTAGCGCGGCCCAGATTCGCCAGCTGGCGGGTATGCGCGGCCTGATGGCCCGTCCTGACGGCTCGATCATCGAGACGCCCATCAAGGCGAACTTCCGCGAAGGCCTGAACGTTCTTCAGTACTTCAACTCGACCCACGGCGCCCGCAAGGGTCTCGCGGATACGGCGTTGAAGACGGCGAACTCCGGCTACCTGACCCGTCGTCTCGTCGACGTGGCGCAGGACGTCGTCATCACCGAGCACGATTGCGGCACGGAAGACGGCATCCTGATGTCCCCGATCGTGGAAGGCGGCGACGTGGTCGAGCCGCTGCGCGAGCGCGTTCTCGGTCGCGTGGTGGTGGAAGACGTCTACGCCCCGGGCGACGACGACCAGCCGATCGTCACGCGCGACACGCTGCTCGACGAATACCTGGTCGACAAGCTCGACAAGGCCGGCGTGCAGCTGATCAAGGTGCGTTCGCCCATCACCTGCCGTGCCAGCCACGGCGTGTGCGCCCTGTGCTACGGCCGCGACCTGGCCCGTGGCCATCTCGTCAACATGGGCGAGGCCGTGGGCGTGGTGGCGGCGCAGTCGATCGGCGAGCCGGGTACCCAGCTGACGATGCGTACCTTCCACATCGGCGGCGCGGCATCCCGTGCGGCCGCTGTGGACAACGTCACCGTTCGTACCACCGGTGCGCTGAAGTTCAACAACCTGAAGTCGGTCGAGCACGCTCAGGGTCACCTGGTGGCGGTCTCGCGTTCGGGCGAAGTGAGCGTCATCGACGCCAACGGTCGCGAGCGCGAGCGTTACAAGGTGCCTTACGGTGCGACCATCACGGTGAAGGACGGCGACCCGGTGAAGGCCGGTCAGACCGTCGCGAACTGGGATCCGCACACCCACCCGATCGTCACGGAAGTGGCGGGCGTGGTGCGCTTCATCGACTTCATCGATGGCGTGACCGTGCAGTCGCAGACCGACGAGCTCACCGGCCTCGAGTCGGCGGTGGTCACCGATCCGAAGCGTCGCGGCACGCAGGCCAAGGACCTGCGCCCGATCGTCCGCCTGGAAGACAGCAAGGGCCGTGAGCTCAAGCTGCCGGGCACTGACATCGCGGCCCAGTACTTCCTGCCGGCCGGCGCCATCGTGTCGATCCAGAACGGGGCCGAAGTGGGCGTGGGCGACGTGGTTGCCCGTATCCCGCAGGAAACCTCGAAGACCCGCGACATCACCGGTGGTCTGCCGCGCGTCGCCGACCTGTTCGAAGCCCGCAAGCCGAAGGAGCCGGCGATCCTCGCGGAGCGTTCGGGCATCGTCAGCTTCGGCAAGGACACCAAGGGCAAGCAGCGGCTGATCATCAAGGACGCGGACGGCAACGAGCACGAGGAGCTGATTCCGAAGTGGCGTCAGGTCATCGTGTTCGAAGGCGAGCACGTGGAGAAGGGCGAAACCGTCGTGGACGGCGAGCCGAATCCGCACGACATCCTGCGCCTGCTGGGTGTCGAGCCGCTTGCCTCGTACCTGGTCAAGGAAATCCAGGACGTGTACCGCCTGCAGGGCGTGAAGATCAACGACAAGCACATCGAAGCGATCATTCGCCAGATGCTCCGCAAGGTCGAGATCACCGAGCCCGGCGACAGCACGTACCTCCGCGGCGAGCAGGTCGAGCGCGTCCGGATCAACGAGGAGAACGATCGCGCCGAGGCCCGGGGCGAGCGTCGTGCCGAGTTCGAGTCGGTCCTGCTGGGCATCACCAAGGCCTCGCTGGCCACGGAGTCGTTCATCTCGGCGGCCTCGTTCCAGGAGACCACCCGCGTCCTCACCGAGGCGGCGGTCCGGGGCACCCGCGACACGTTGCGGGGCCTGAAGGAAAATGTTATTGTTGGGCGGCTAATCCCTGCGGGTACGGGCCTGGCATACCACGCTTCGCGTCGTAGCCAGGGCGGCCTGACGGCCTCGGAGCTCGAAACCCTCTCGGGTTCGGCCCCGGCCGTCACGTTCGAAGAGGCTCCCGCCGGGTCCAACGATAGCGCCGAGTAAGGCCCGTAATCGGGTTTTGCTCGTACATACGAAATGAGGCGCATGGAAGCGCCTCGTGTTCGGATTCAGGGACGATGGGCGCAGCCCGCTTTCGCGGGCCACGCACGTCAACAACGCTTCTCTGGCGGGCCGATCTATCGGTCTGCCTTTATGTTTCTCAGGAATAGCTTCGCATGACGACAGTCAACCAGTTGGTGCGCAAATCCCGCAGCCCGAAGGCGTACAAGAGCGCCTCGCCGGCCCTGCAGAGCAGCCCGCAGCGCCGCGGGGTGTGCACGCGCGTTTATACGACCACCCCGAAGAAGCCGAACTCGGCCCTGCGTAAGGTTGCCAAGGTGCGCCTGACCAACGGTTTCGAAGTCATCAGCTACATCGGTGGCGAAGGTCACAATCTTCAGGAGCACTCGGTGGTCCTGATCCGCGGCGGTCGCGTCAAGGATCTCCCGGGTGTGCGTTACCACACGGTTCGCGGCAGTCTCGACTGCGCCGGCGTGACCAAGCGTCGCAAGTCGCGCTCGAAGTACGGCGCCAAGCGCCCGAAGAGCTGAGTAAAGGACAAGAATTATGTCGCGTAAAGGTTCCCATCCCGCCCGTGTCGTCCTCCCGGACCCGAAGCACGGAAGTCAGCTGATCGCCCGCTTCATCAACATGGTGATGAAGTCCGGCAAGAAGTCCGTCGCCGAGTCGATCGTCTACGGCGCGCTGCAGCACATCGGTGAAAAGCACGCCGAGCCGGTGCAGCTCGTCGAGAAGGCCCTGGGCAACATCGCTCCGGCCGTCGAGGTGAAGTCCCGCCGCGTTGGCGGTGCCACCTACCAGGTGCCGGTCGAAGTCCGTCCGGGTCGCCGCATGGCTCTTGCCATGCGCTGGGTGATCGACGCAGCGCGCAAGCGCGGCGAGACGTCCATGCCGCGCAAGCTGGCCGCCGAACTCCTGGAAGCCTCGGAATCCCGTGGCGGCGCCGTCAAGAAGCGCGAAGAAACGCACCGCATGGCAGAGGCCAACAAGGCCTTCTCGCATTACCGCTGGTAAAAACAGCTTCAGATTGAGGAAAGACCGTGGCACGCACCACTCCCATCGAGCGCTACCGCAACTTCGGCATCATGGCTCACATCGATGCCGGCAAGACCACGACCACGGAGCGCATCCTGTTCTACACCGGCGTCAGTCATAAGATTGGCGAGGTGCACGACGGTGCGGCGACGATGGACTGGATGGAGCAGGAGCAGGAGCGCGGCATCACCATCACTTCCGCTGCCACCACGGCATTCTGGAAGGGCATGGATCGTTCGCTGCCCGAGCACCGCTTCAACATCATCGACACTCCGGGACACGTCGACTTCACCATCGAGGTGGAGCGTTCGCTCCGCGTGCTCGACGGTGCGGTGTTCGTGCTCTGCGCCGTGGGTGGCGTGCAGCCGCAGTCGGAAACCGTGTGGCGTCAGGCCAACCGGTACAAGGTTCCGCGCCTCGCGTTTGTCAACAAGATGGACCGCACGGGCGCGAACTTCTACAAGGTCGTCGACCAGCTGAAGGCCCGCCTCGCCGCCAACCCGGTGCCGATGCAGGTGCCGATCGGCGCCGAAGACAACTTCGAAGGCGTCGTCGACCTCCTCAAGATGAAGGCCATCAAGTGGGACATGGAGTCCCAGGGCATGAAGTTCGAATACGTCGACATCCCGGCCGAGCTCCAGGCGAAGGCCGAGGAAGGTCGTACGGCCATGATCGAAGCCGCGGCGGAAGCCACGGAAGAGATGATGGACAAGTACCTGGGCGGCGAAGAGCTGACCGAGGCCGAGATCATCGAAGGCCTGCGCCTGCGCACGCTGAAGAGCGAGATCATCCCGGTCTACTGCGGCACGGCGTTCAAGAACAAGGGCGTGCAGGCCATGCTCGACGCGGTCGTCAACCTGCTCCCGTCGCCGATCGACCGTCCGCCGGTCGAGGGCGTGAACGAAGACGAGCAGCCGGATACCCGTCCGGCCAAGGACGACGCTCCGTTCTCGGCGCTCGCGTTCAAGATCATGACCGACCCCTTCGTCGGCGCGCTGACGTTCTTCCGTGTCTACTCGGGCACGCTGAACGCCGGTGACCAGGTGTACAACCCGGTCAAGTCGAAGAAGGAACGCATCGGCCGCATCCTGCAGATGCACGCCAACGAGCGTCACGAGCTGAAGGAAGTCCGCGCCGGCGACATCGCCGCGGCGGTCGGCCTGAAGGACGTCACGACGGGCGACACGCTGTGCGCGCAGGACCACATCATCACGCTCGAGCGCATGTCGTTCCCCGAGCCGGTGATCTCGATGGCGGTCGAGCCGAAGACCAAGTCGGACCAGGAAAAGATGGGTATCGCCCTCGGCCGTCTGGCCGCGGAAGATCCGTCGTTCCGCGTTCGCACGGACGAAGAGTCGGGCCAGACGATCATCTCGGGCATGGGCGAGCTTCACCTGGACATCCTGGTGGACCGCATGAAGCGCGAGTTCAACGTCGAAGCCAACGTGGGCAAGCCGCAGGTGGCTTACCGCGAAACGATCCAGGCGTCGGACGTCAAGTCGGACTACAAGCACGCCAAGCAGTCGGGCGGTAAGGGTCAGTACGGTCACGTCGTGATCGAAATGTCCCCGATTTCCGACGCCGATCGTGCCGACGAGAAGGTGGCCGCCCAGATCAAGGACGACTTCCTCTTCATCAACGACATCACGGGCGGCGTGATTCCTAAGGAATTCATCCCGTCGGTCGAAAAGGGCCTGCGCGAGACGATCACCGCCGGTCCGCTGGCTGGATTCCCGGTCGTCGGTGTGAAGGTCAAACTCGTCTTCGGTTCGTACCACGACGTCGACTCGTCGGAAATGGCGTTCAAGCTGGCCGCCTCGATGGCGTTCAAGCAGGGCTTCGCGAAGGCGAACCCGGTGCTGCTCGAGCCGATCATGAAGGTCGAGGTCGTTACGCCGGAAGACTACGTCGGCGACGTCATGGGCGACATCAGCCGTCGTCGCGGCATGCTCACCGGCCAGGAAGAGACGCCGTCGGGCAAGACCGTCAACGCGATGATTCCGCTGGGCGAAATGTTCGGTTACGCGACCTCGCTGCGTTCGCAGACCCAGGGCCGCGCCACGTTCACGATGGAATTCGACCATTACGAGCCGGCACCGAAGAACATCGCCGACGAGGTCATGAAGAAGTCCTGATAAGGGCTTCTTCTTCAACACACAACGTTCTTTTAGAGGTTCAGAGTCATGGCAAAGGGTAAGTTCGAGCGTAACAAGCCGCACGTCAACGTCGGCACCATCGGTCACGTCGATCACGGCAAGACCACGCTGACGGCGGCGCTGACGAAGGTCGGTGCCGAGCGCTTCGGTGGCGAATTCAAGGATTACGGTTCGATCGACGCGGCGCCGGAAGAGAAGGCGCGCGGCATCACGATCTCCACGGCCCACGTGGAATACGAATCGGCCACCCGCCACTACGCCCACGTCGACTGCCCGGGGCACGCCGACTACGTCAAGAACATGATCACCGGTGCCGCCCAGATGGACGGCGCGATCCTGGTGTGCTCGGCCGCTGACGGCCCGATGCCGCAGACCCGCGA
>Ga0065165_1002257_pt1 | contig 17042 bp, 18 predicted proteins | sample AraplaMF_Cvi_mMF_FD_63813 | JGI IMG/M metagenome (GOLD analysis project Ga0065165, IMG submission 63813) | Arabidopsis root microbial communities from the University of North Carolina, USA - plate scrape MF_Cvi_mMF (version 2) (version 3) | ecosystem: Host-associated > Plants > Roots >...
CCCCTCTGGGGGAGCTGTCGCGAAGCGACTGAGGGGGCCGCGCCTGCGCGGACGGGCCTTAGTCCGTCTGGTCGTCGATCTCGGCGTCCGGGCCGTTCTTCTTGATCGACTCGATGGCGTTCTTGGCCGAGGCCTTCGAGGCGTAGCCCTCGGTCCAGAAGATGGTCTCGCTGTTGTAGACGAAATAGGCGACGAACTCGCCCGCCTTGTTCTTCTTGATCTGGAACTTGTGAGCCATGGTCGCTCCCTTGGAACTTTTGCTGTGTCGACGAGCCGACCCGGCAACCTCGCCCCAGCGGCGATGAGCGTCAATCGGTCAAGACTTCCTCCGGTTGCGGGAAGGCATAACTTTTACAAACCTTCACGGATGAGCGGCCCATGACCCCCGACCAACGCCTCGACCAGCTGTCACGCGACCTGCTGGCCACGCCCTACGTCCAGCTGACGGAGGTCAAGCGGAGCGTCATCGACCTGATCGCCGCCGAGGCCCCCACCGGCCTGAACAAGGCGCTGGTCGCCGACGACCGGACCTATTGGGACCGGCTGGCCGACACGGTGGCGGCGATCGGCGGCTCGTGGGCCTTCATCGGCGGCTTTTCCCTGTGCCTGGCCCTGTGGATCGCCCTGAACCTGGGCCTCAGGCCGCTGCACCTGGCCTTCGACCCCTATCCGTTCATCTTCCTCAACCTGATCCTGTCGACCGTGGCCGCGATCCAGGCCCCGGTGATCATGATGAGCCAGAACCGCCAGGCCACGAAAGACCGGCTGAACGCCGAGCACGACTATGTCGTCAACCTGCGCGCCGAGCTGGAGATCATGCGTCTGCACGACAAGCTGGACGCCCTGCGTGAGCAGGAGATGGTCGAGCTCCTGCGCTGCAACACCGAGACGCTGGAGATCCTCAAGACCCAGGTGGCGCGAATGGCGGCGGAGCGGGGCGGCGTGACGACCCCTCTCCCATAGGGGTTTGGGAGAGGGCGAATTTGGCGTTCCGCCGCAGCGCCTGGGGCGGCTGGCCGAACGTCCGCAGGAAAGCGCGGCGCATGCGTTCCGGGTCGCCGAAGCCGGTCTCCAGGGCCACGTCCTCGACCTGCAGGGGCTGGCTGTCGAGCAGGGCGCGGGCGGCCTCGACGCGCAGGCGCTCGATCGCCTTGGCGGGGGTGCTCCCGGTCTCGGCGGCGAACAGTCGGGCGAAGTTGCGCGGGCTCATCGCCGCCCGCTCGGCCAACTGGTCCACGGTCAAGGGCAGGGCCAGGTTCTCGCGCGCCCAGGCCAGCAGGGCGTCGAACCGCCCGCCCTGCATCTCCAGCAGGGCCGAGAACTGCGACTGGCCCCCCGGGCGCCGGTGATAGACCACCAACTGCTGGGCGGTGCGGCGGGCGACGTCCTCGCCCAGGTCCGCGCCGATCATCGCCAGGGCCATGTCGATGCCGGCGGTGATGCCGGCCGAGCTCCACAGCGAACCGTCCTGGACGAAGATCCGGTCGGGCTCCAGCCGAACGGCCGGATAGCGGCGCTGGAAGTCCCGCGACCGCTGCCAGTGCGTCGTGGCCCGACGGCCGTCCAGCAGGCCGGCGGCGGCCAGCACATAGGTTCCCGAACAGACGCTGGCCGTGCGGCGGGCGGTGCGGAACGCGGCGCGGGCGAAGGCCAGGGTCGCCTCGCAGATCGCCGGGGTGCGCGTGCCCTCGCCGCCGGAGACGATCAGGGTGTCCAGCGGCGGGGCCGCGTCGAACGCCTGGGCGGTCATGGCCACGCCCGAGGAGCTGGCCACCGCGCCGGCCTCGCGGGCCAGGACATGCAGGCGATAGGCGCCGGGCACGAACCGGCCGGCGATCTCGAACGCCGCGATCGGCCCGGCCGCGTCCAGCAGCTGGAAGTCCGGGAAGATCAGGAAGCCGATGTCGCGGGTCATGCGCTCCGGGGCCCTTCTTTGGCGGATTTCGAGGGAACTATGTCATTTCAGTCAGACGCTAGGCGCGCGATGCTGCGGCGTCAACAGGAGGCCCGCCCATGCCCAAACCCCCGCCGTTCCACATCGTGTTCGCCCTGTTCCCCGATGTCACCCACCTGGACTTCACCGGCCCGCACCAGATCCTCAGCCGCCTGCCCGGCGCCCGGGTGGTGATCGCCAGCGAGGCGGGCGGCGAGATCGAGGCCGAGGGCCTGGTGTTCGCCCGGGTGGCGCGGCTGGCCGACCTCGAGCGCTGCGACCTGCTGTGCGTGCCCGGCGGCTTCGGCGTGACCCAGGCGATGGCCGACGAGGCCTTCCTGGCCCAGCTCCGGCGGCTGGCGGCCGGGGCGCGCTACGTGACCTCGGTCTGCACCGGCTCGCTGCTGCTGGGCGCGGCCGGCCTGCTGAAGGGCCGGCGGGCGGCCTGCCACTGGGCCTGGCGCGACCAACTGGCCCTGTTCGGCGCGACGCCCGACCCGGCCCGGGTGGCGCGCGACGGCCATGTCTTCACCGGCGGCGGGGTGACGGCGGGCATCGACTTCGCCCTGACCGTCGTGGCCGAGATCGCCGGCGACGAGACGGCCCAGGCCATCCAGCTGGCGGTGGAGTACGCCCCCGACCCGCCGTTCCACGCCGGCCGTCCCGAGACCGCCCCGCCCGCCGTGCTGGAGCGGATCCAGGCGGTCTACGGCCGCGGCATGGACGAACGCCGGGCGGCGGCGCGCAAGGCGGGGGAAGCGCTGCTGGCCCTCTGATTTCCGCTCATCCCGGCGAACGCCGGGACCCAGATGGACTGGCCTTGGGACTGACGCCAGGAGCGCCGAGCCCTTCCAATCCTCCACGCCGCTCGAGGATCTGGGTCCCGGCGTTCGCCGGGATGAGCGGAGGCTGGAGAGCCGCCCCGACTTGATCCCGACGCAAACCTGCCCCAAAACGTTCTGGGTGCTGGAGAAATCGCGCATGCGTCGGATCAAGTCGCTTCTCGTCGTGCTGACCGCGGTCGCCGGGCTGGCGGCCGTTTCGCCGGCCGTGGCCCAGGACGGCTTTACCTACGGCGTCTGGCGCAATCCCAAGAACAGCGTCCATGTCGAGATCAAGCCCTGCGGCGGCGGGCGCGCCTGCGGCTTCGTGGTCTGGGCCAATGACGAGGCCAAGGCCGACGCCAAAAAGGGCGGCACGCCCGACCTGGTCGGCCTGCAGCTGCTGCGCGATTTCAACCTGCAAAAGAACGGCAGCTGGAAGGGCAAGGTGTTCGTGCCCGACCTCAACATGACTTTCAACGGCACGGCCGACTTCCCCGACGCCACCACCATGAAGGCCAAAGGCTGCCTGATCGGCGGCTTCCTGTGCAAGTCGCAGACCTGGCGCCGGGTGGACGTGGCGGCGGGCGCCTCGCCGTCGAGCTGAGGTTCAGGCGGCCCAACGGCTGTCGTCCCGGACAAGCGAAGCGCAGATCCGGGACCGCCGCAAACTCTGAGTTCACGCCCCGGTCCCGGATCTTCGCGCTGCGCGCTTCGTCCGGGATGACAACGGATTTGGTTCAGAGCCGACTAGGCCGGAACCAACACCGGATGATGCCGGTGCATCCCCTTGGCCCTCACCCCACCCGCACGCTGGTCATCGAGATCGCCGCGAAGACGTCGTCGGTGAAGAACGACACCGGCTCGCCCGGCGTCTGGGCGCCCAGCACGTAGAGCAGCGGCAGGTAGTGCTCGGCGCTGTTGATCGCCGCCTCGGCGTCGGGGCCCAGGCCGCGCCAGTCGATCAGCGGCGCGTGGTCGCCGGCCGCGATCAGGGCCTTGGCCGTCTCGTTGAAGCGCGGAGCCCAGTCGGGAGTCTCGCCGGTGCGGAAGTTCACGGCCCGCAGGTTGTGGACGATGTCGCCGCTGCCGATGATCAGCACGCCCTCGTCGCGCAGGGCGGCCAGGCGGCGGCCCGCCTCGTAGTGCCAGCGATCGGGGCGGCCGCGGTCCAGGCTCAGCTGCACCACCGGCACGTCAGCGTCCGGATACATCGGCCGCAGCACGCCCCAGGCCCCGTGGTCCAGCCCTCGGGTCGGATGCTGCACGACGGGATCGGGCGACAGCAGCTCGGCCACGCGCCGGGCCAGGGCCGGGTCGCCGGGCGCGTCGTAGCGCACGTCGAACAGCGCCTGGGGGAAGCCGCCGAAATCGTGGATGGTCTCGGGACGCGCCGAAGCGCTGACCGCGCTGGCCCCGCGCGTCTCCCAGTGGGCGCTGACCATCAGCACCGCCTTGGGGCGCGGCAGCTCGGCCCCCAGGGCCGCCCAAGCGCGGCTCCAGGCGTTGTCCTCGATGGCGTTCATCGGCGAGCCGTGGCCGAGGAACAGGACGGGCAGGCGGGCGGTCATGGGGCGGGGTCCGATTAGATACTGATGGAGTTACAGATGGGGTGTGGGGAAATGTTCTTCAACGGTGAAGCGTCGGTTCGTGTCCCCAAAGCCTGTCATCCCGGACGTAGCGAAGCGGAGATCTGGGACCGCCAGAAGCGCCGCGTTCAGGCGTCGGTCCCGGATCGGCGCGCTGCGCGCTTGTCCGGGATGACAGCGGAAAGGACAGGGCGGCCATTTGGCCACAGCCGGCCGGCCGCGTCGCGACGTCGCGGATTCACGCGCCAAGCGTGCTTTCGCGGGGGGCGCGGCTTTGTTAAGCCACGGACGCTGTGAACGTACCCGTCCTTTCCCCCGTGACGCCCGACGAGGCGACGCCCGCCCCCGTCGACCAGCGCCTGATCCGGATCGCCACGCGCGGCGGCGCGCTGGATCTGCTGCGGCTGCTCGCCTCGCTGCTGATCGTCGTCTACCATTTCGGGGCGGAGGGTCCGATGCGCATCGAGCGCTTCGGCCAGGTGTTCTCGCGCGGCTTCCTGGCGACCGACTTCTTCCTGATGCTGTCGGGCTACGTGCTGGGCCGGGCCTATGGCGCCTCGACCCTGACCGGGCGGATCAGCCACGGCCGCTTCTGGGTGCGCCGGGTGGGACGGGTCTGGCCGGGACACCTGATCGTGCTGGCGATGATGGCCGCCCTGGTGCTGGCGCTGAACGCCTTGGGCACCGACGCCCACAAGCCCTCGCGCTTCGCCTGGGACCAGCTGCCGGTCCAGGCCCTGCTGGTCCACGCCTGGGGCTTCAACAGCGACGGCTGGAACCTGCCCAGCTGGTCGCTGTCGGCCCTGATCGTCTGCTATGCGGTGTTCCCCTGGCTGTGGCGGGCCGTCGACAAGGTGCGCCGTCCCTGGATCCTGCCGATGATCGGGGTGCTGGCCTTCGCGGCCTGCGAGGTGCTGGCCCGGACGGTGTTCGACCACGCCCTGTCGGACCTGCAGTTCCGCTTCGGCGTCGTGCGGGCCCTGCCGCTGTTCATCCTGGGCGTCTGCCTGGCGCGGGCGGTCGAGATGAACTGGCCGTCGGAGCGGGCCGCCAAGGCCCTGCTGGTCGTCGGCTGCGTCGTGCTGTTCGCCATGCAGCCGCTGGACCGCTATGCCCTGCCCGACGAGCTGATCTTCGACGCGCCCTGCCTGGCCGCCATCGCCGCCATCGTGCTGGGCGCGGGCCGGCTGCCGGTCCGCCATCCCCAGGCCTGGATCGAGGAGGGGGCCAAGCTGTCGTTCGCCCTGTTCATCACCCACATCTTCGTGGGGGTGATCTATTGGAGCGCGGTGCACAAGCTGATCGAGACCGTGCCGATCGGCATCGGCTGGCAATGGCTGATGTGGCTGGCCTCGTTCCCGATCGCCATGGGCGCGGCCTACCTGTTCCACACCTATGTCGACCAGCCGCTGCAGGACCGCCTGGCGCCGTGGCTGCGGGGCAAGCGGTAGCCCCACCGTCGTCATCCCGGAAAGCGCGCGGGCCTCAGCCCTGCGCCTTGCCCTCGCCGCGCTGCTTTTCCAGCACGCTGGCCAGGCCCTGCAGGATGGGGGCCTGGAGGGCGGGGTTGTCGGGCGCGCGGTGCAGCAGCTTGATCGAGGCGACGTGCACCTTGACACCGGCCAGGGCCGAGGGGCTCAGGCCGTCGGCCTCGTCCAGCAGGTCGCACAGCGAGCGGGCGGCGACCTGGACGGCCGTGCTGCGCTCGGCGCCGCTGAGGCTGACGATGTCGCCGGACCGGGCGTACAGCGCCTCGATCAGGGCGGCGTCGTCCAGGCCCGAGGCCAGCAGGGCGTCCAGCGCGGCGATGTAGGCGTCGATGCCGGTCAGCGACGGTTCGCGCAGGGTCTCCAGCGTTGCGTCGGCGCGCTTGAGGGCCTCGGCCACGTACATGCCGCCCTTCTGGGTCATCAACTGACCCAGGCGCGGCTTCATGCGGCTTTTCTTGACCTCGCTCATGCGATCGACCTCATCGGCTTGATGAGGGCGTCCAGCTCATCCTGGGACATGTTCTGGCCTCCGGCCTCACCCAGCTCGATGGACTGATCGTCGCGGCGCCGGCCGTCCGGGAACTCCACGGGCGGGCCCAGGTTGCGCCAGCGGCGGTCGGGACCGACATAGGCTTCGCATTCGATGAACAGGCGATCGCCCTTGGCGACCCAGAGAATGCGCTCCAGCATCACCGCCGGCGACACCGGCTTGGTGACGATGAAGTTGGCGCCGCAGTCGCGGGCCTTCTCGACCAGGCTGCGGCGGGTGTGGGAGGTGAGGAGGATCACCGGCGTCATGCGGTTGGCCTCGTCAGCCTCGCGACGCAGCCAGCGGGTCAGGTCGTAGCCGTCCAGGTCCGGCAAGGCGCCGTTGGCCAGGACCAGGTCGAAGCTCTGGTATTTCAGCTCGTCCTGGGCCTCCAGGCCGCCGGCCTTGCGCACGACGTTGCGCAGGCCGAAGCTGGTCAGCACGCCGACGATGATGTCCTGCGACTGGGGGTTATCGTCGACGATCAACGCCCGAGCCTTGTCGAGATTGATGTACTGGCTTGGCTGCAAGACCCCGACACGCTCCGGCCGCCCCGCGACGCGACGGGACCCTCACCCTATAGCTGAACACCGTTAAGAAACCGCTGTCGCGCGAAGGGGCGGGGCGGAGTGTCGCGGGGCGGGATGAGCGGAGTTTTAGAGCTGGATTGCGGGGCGCCTGCCCCTCACACCGCGTCCAGGCCAATGTCCAGGTTGAGGGCCGAGTGGGTCAGGGCGCCGACGCTGATCACGTCGACCCCGGTCTCGGCGATGGCCCGCACGGTGGTCAGGTTGACGCCGCCCGAGGCCTCCAGCACCGCCCGGCCCTTGGCGAGGGCGACGGCGGTCTTCAGGTCGTCGAGGCTGAAATTGTCGAGCATGACCACGTCGGGGCCGTGCTTCAGGGCGTCCTCCAGCTGGTCCAGCCCGTCGACCTCCACCTCGACCTTGACCAGGTGGCCGGCGAAGGCGCGGGCCCGGCGGACGGCCTCGCCCACCCCGCCGCAGGCGGCGACGTGGTTGTCCTTGATCAGGATGGCGTCGTCCAGGCCGAATCGGTGGTTGATCCCGCCGCCGCAGCGCACGGCGTACTTCTCCAGGGCGCGCAGGCCGGGCGTGGTCTTGCGGGTGTCGACGATGGTCGCCTTCGTGCCCTCGACCAGGCGGACATAGGCGCGGGTCAGGGTGGCGACGCCCGACAGCTTGCCCAGCAGGTTCAGGCCCGTGCGCTCGGCGGCCAGCACGGCGCGGGCGTTCCCCTCGGCCCGGGCCAGGATCGCGCCGGGGTGCGCGTCGGCGCCGTCGGGGGTGACGACCTCGAACGACGCCGTCGGGTCGAGGGCGGCCAGGGCCAGGCGGGCGCAGGACAGGCCGGCCACCCGGCCGTCCTGCCGCGCGGCCCAGACCACCGACAGCCGCGCGCCGGCGTCGATGCAGGCCAGGGCGGTGATGTCCCCGGCCCGGCCCAGGTCCTCGGCCAGGGCCATGTCGATGATCGGGCGGACCAGGAGGTCGGGGAGGGGCGTGACGGGCTTGCTCATTCCGCGGCGTAACGGACCGCGCGGCCCGGTTCCTGATCCTGGAGGGTGACGAAGGTGCGTTCCGGCAGGGCCATGGCGGGGAAGTCGGCGCGGAAATGGCCGCCCCGGCTTTCCTGGCGGGCCAGGGCGGCGCGGGCGATCAGCTGGGCGGCGACCAAGGTCGGCGCGAGGCCGTGCGCGGCCTCAAGGGCGTCCAGGACGGCGACCAGACGGGCCAGGCCCTCGGCGTCGCGGATGACCCCGGCGTCGCGGCTCATCGCCTGGCGCAGGGCCTGCAGCGCGGCGTCCGGCAGGTCCGGCGTCGGGGCGGCCGACAGCGGCGATTCACCGCCGATGGCGAGGTCCCGGGCCGCACGGCCGGCCCTGGCCCCGAACACGGCCGCCTCCAGCAGGCTGTTGGAGGCCAGGCGGTTGGCGCCGTGCACGCCCGTGCTGGCGCATTCGCCGGCGGCCAGCAGGCCCGGCAGGCTGGTGCGGCCGTCCAGGTCGGTGGCTGCCCCGCCCATGTGGTAGTGCACGGCCGGGGTCACGGGGATCGGCTGGACGCGCGGGTCGACGCCCGCGCCCATGCAGGCGGCGAACACGGCCGGGAACTCGTGCGGAAAGTGCGCCCCCACGGCGGTCGTCGCGTCCAGGAACGCGCCGCGGCCGGCCGCGCGCTCGGCGTGGATGGCGCGAGCCACCACGTCGCGCGGGGCCAGTTCCTTGGCGGGATGATAGTCGGCCATGAAGGCGCGGCCGTCCTTGTTCCGCAGGATCGCCCCCTCGCCGCGCAGGGCCTCGGTGGCCAGGGGGGCGGGGTCCCTGCCGATGTCGATGGCCGTGGGGTGGAACTGCACGAATTCCGGATCGGCGATCTCGGCGCCGGCCAGGGCGGCCAGGCCCACCCCTTCGCCGCGCACCTGGGCCGGGGTGGTGGTGACGGCGTAGAGGCCGCCCACCCCGCCGGTGGCCAGGATCACGGCGGGGGCGACGATCTCGACCAGCGCGCCGTCGATCTCGGCCAGCACCCCGACGACGCGGCCGGTCGCGTCCTGGAGCAGCCGCCGGGCGCGGGCGTTTTCGCGAATCTCGACGGTCGGCGCGGCGCGGACGGCGGCGATGACCGCGGCCATGATCGCCGCCCCGGCCCCGTCGCCGCCGACCCGGGCCACCCGGGCCTTGGCGTGGGCGGCCTCGAGGCTGAGCACGAACCCGCCGTCGGCCTGGCGGTCGAACGGCGCGCCCAGCATGGCCAGGGCGCGGACCGCGGCGGGCCCTTCGGTGGTCAGCAGTTCGACGGCGGCCGGGTCGCACAGGCCGGCGCCGGCCGCGATGGTGTCGGCGGCGTGCAGGGCGGGGGCGTCCTCGTCCGACAGGGCCGCGGCCATGCCGCCCTGGGCCCAGGCGCTGGAGCAGCCGGTGGCCAGCGGCGTGGGTGACAGCACCAGGGCCTTGCGCGGCGCGGCGGCCAGGGCGGCCGTGAGGCCCGCCAGGCCCGCCCCGACGATCACGGGGCCGTCGAAGGTGATGCGGTCAAGCATGGCTCAACTCCAGGGCCGCGCGATGCCGCTCGGCCGACGCTTCGTCGAAGCAGCAGAAGATTACTTCGGCCGGATTGGCCTCCTGGAAGGCCGCGACGGTGGTCACGGCGATCCGGGCCGCCCGGTCGGCGGGAAAGCGGTAGATCCCGGTCGAGATGGCCGGGAAGGCGATGGTTTCGAAACCCTTGGCGGCCGCGATCTCCAGCGACCGGCGATAGCAGCTGGCCAGCAGTTCGGGCTCGCCCTGGTCGCCGCCGTTCCAGACCGGACCGACGGTGTGGATCACCCAGCGGGCCGGCAGGCGGAAGCCTTCGGTCAGCTTGGCGTCGCCGGTCTTGCAGCCGCCCAGCATCCGCCCCGCCAGGGCCAGCTCCGGCCCGGCCTTGCGATGGATGGCGCCGTCCACGCCGCCGCCGCCCAGCAGGCTGGAGTTGGCGGCGTTGACGATGGCGTCGACGTCCAGGATCGTGATGTCGGCCTGGATGACGCTCATCTGGGCCATGGTCAGATCAGCTCCACGTCCACGTGGTGCCTGGCCTTCACCAGGTCGTAGCGGGCCGGAACCGTCGGCGGCGGCAGGTCGATCATCCGCTGCACGGCCAGCTTGGCGCGCAGGGCCACCGACGGATCCACCGTCACCTCGAACCGGTCGTGGACCAGGGCGTCGTGGATGTTCTGCAGGCTGATCCGCTTCATGTGCGGGCACAGGTTGCAGGGGCCGATGAACTGGGTGCCCGGGCTCTCGGCCTGGACGTTGGAGGCCATCGAGCACTCGGTGATCAGCACCACCTGCTTGGGCTTGCGCAGCGCCACATAGTCGTTCATCGCCGCGGTCGAGCCGGCGAAGTCGGCCGCCTCCAGGATCTCGGCTGGGCACTCCGGGTGGGCCAGGATCTCCGCTTCCGGCCAGGCGAAGCGCATGTCGGCGATGTCCTGGGCGGTGAAGCGCTCGTGCACCTCGCAGCGGCCGGCCCAGGCGATGATCTTCACCGAAGTCTGGCGGGCGACGTTGCGGGCCAGGAACTCGTCGGGGATCAGGATCACCTTGTCGACGCCCCACTCGCGGGCCGCCCACTCCACCACCTGCACGGCGTTGGCGCTGGTGCAGCAGATGTCGGTCTCGGCCTTCACGTCGGCGGTGGTGTTGACATAGGTGACCACCGGCACGCCCGGATGGCGCTGCTTGATCAGCCGCACGTCGGCGCCGGTGATCGAGGAGGCCAGGCTGCAGCCGGCCCGCAGGTCGGGGATCAGCACACGCTTCTCGGGGGCCAGCACCTTGCTGGTCTCGGCCATGAAGTGCACGCCGGCCTGGACGATCACGGCGGCGTCGCACTTGGCCGCCTCGCGGGCCAGGGCCAGGCTGTCGCCGACGAAGTCGCCCACGCCGTGGAAGATCTCGGGCGTCATGTAGTTGTGGGCCAGGATGACGGCGTTCTTCTCGCGCTTCAGCCGGTTGATCTCGGCGATCAGCGGCGCGTGGATTCGCCACTCCAGCGGGGTCACATGATGCTTGACCTTGTCCCAGGTCGCGGCGGTCTGGGCCTCGACGTCGGGCGTGAAGGCGAGGGGCGCCGGAGGGGGCGTGAAACCGTCAGCCACGAAACCGTCAGCCATGTGAACCTCACTTATGCTCAATCTGAGCATTTCAAGGGCCTCAAAAAACGCCGGAAACGGAGGATTTTCCATCTCGGCGTCGCCCCTTATGCTGAAATTGAGCAAAAGGGATGAAAGACATATAGACCCTTCGGGGCCGATTGCAAAGGGAGGGCGTGAAAATCCGTGTTCGGCGGGAGGCGGGGGCGGCCGGAGGCCACGCCCGGCTTGTCACCGGCGCCGCCCCTGGCTCCAGGACAGGCTGCTGGCCTACGCCTTCGCCTTCCCGCCCTTCCTCGCCGTCGCCGTCGCCGTCATCGTCTTGGCGGGCACGTGCTTGTCCCAGGCGTCGGCCATCGCCTGGGCCAGGGCGTCCAGGGCGTAGGGCTTGCGCAGCAGCGGCCAGGGGGTGTCGTGGGCGCGGACCAGTTCCTGGCCGGTGTAGCCCGAGCTGAGCAGGACCGGCAGCTCGGGCCGTTCCTGCGACAGGGTGACGGCCAGGTCGACCCCGCTCTTGCCGCCCGGCATGATCACGTCGGTGATCACCAGGCCCACGGTCGGGTCGTGGCGGGCGATGGCCAGGGCCTCGTCGGCGGTGGCGGCGCGGCTGACCATGTGGCCCAGCTCGTCGATCATCGCCGCGATCAGGTCGCCCACCTCGCCGTCGTCCTCGACCAGCAGCACGTGGGCGGTGGCGCGAGTGGCCGGCGGCCGGACGGCCAGCACCTCGATCGGCGAGAAGGCCTCGCGCACCGGCAGCATCATGGCCACGGTCGTGCCTTGGCCCCGTTCAGACTCGATGCTGACCTCGCCGCCGCTCTGGCGCACGAAGCCGTAGACCTGGGACAGGCCCAGGCCCGTGCCCTTGCCGACCGGCTTGGTGGTGTAGAAAGGCTCGAAGGCCCGCTCCAGGGTCTGGGCGTCCATGCCCTCGCCGGTGTCGCGCACGGCCACGCGCAGATAGCGCCCGGCCGGCAGGTCGCCCAGGGGCTCGGCCAGGTCGACGCCCTGCGAGGCGACGGTGATCCTGCCGCCGGGCGGGGTGGCGTCGCGGGCGTTGACCACCAGGTTCAGCAGGGCCGCCTCGAACTGGCCGGAGTCGGTCAGGGTGGTGCGGCCGCCGGCCTTCAGCTCCAGGACCAGGTCGACGCCTTCCCCGACCGCGCGGCGCAGCAGGCTCTCGCTCTCGGCGATCATCGCGTCGATCCGGCAGATCTCCGGGTTCAGCGGCTGGCGGCGGGCGAAGGCCAGCAGGTGCTGGGTCAGCTTCTCGCCGCGCCGGGCCGCCGACTGGGCCGCGTTCAGCATGCGCTCGCGCCGCTTGTCGTCCTCGGGATTGCGCTGCAGCACGTCCAGGGCGCCGATGATCACGGTCAGCAGGTTGTTGAAGTCGTGCGCCACCCCGCCGGTCAGCTGGCCGATGGCCTCCAGCTTCTGCGACTGGGTCAGGGCGGCCTGGGCGGCGTCGCGCTCGGCCAGGGCCTCCTGCACGCGGTCGGCCAGCAGCTCGTTCAGGCCGGTCAGCTTGGCCTCGGCCTCCTTGGCCTCGGTGACGTCGAAGGCGATGCCGATGAAGCCGATGAACTCGCCGCCCGGCCCCAGGCGCGGCTGCGAGAACGACTTGAGCCAGCGCCACTGGCCGTCGGCCCGGCGGTAGCGGCCCTCCAGGCTGAACGGCCGGCGCGAGGCCTCGCCGGCGATCTGGGCCTTGAGGATGGCGGGCAGGTCGTCGGCGTGCAGGCGCGAGCGCCAGTCCAGCACCAGGGCCTCGTCATAGGTCACGCCCGCGAAGTCGACATAGGCGGCGTTGACGAACACCCGCAGGCCGTCGTCGCCGCTGATCCACATCAGGGCCGGGGCGCTGTCGGCCAGGGCGCGGAAGCGGGCCTCGCTCTCGCGCAGGCTCTCCTCGGCCCGGCGGCGCGTGGTGACCTCGAAATTGACGCCCAGGACGCGCAGGGCGCGGCCAGCCTCGTCGCGCACCACCTCGCCGCGGCCGTGGATCCAGCGTTCGCCGTCCGGGTGGTCGGCCAGCCGGTATTCGACCTCGTAGTGCCCGCCCTTGACCGCCTCGCGCAGCCGGTCCCGGACCAGGGCGCGGTCATCGGGGTGGACCACCTCGACCAGGTTGTCCAGGTCGATCGGGCCCTCCAGCGGCAGGCCCAGGTTCCGGCGCGCGGTGCGCGACAGGTCCAGGACGTTGTTCTGGACGTCCCACTCCCAGGGGCCGACCCCGGCGGAGGTCTGGGTGACCTGCAGGCGGGCTTCGGCCTCGGACTGCCGCCGGCGGGCCTCGGCCAGCTTGACCAGGCTGGCGCGCAGGGCCGCGGCCACGGCGGCGGTGATCAGCGACGACAGCACGAACAGCGCCAGGGCGGCGACCTGGCTGCGGCTCAAGGCCTCGCCCCGCAGGCCGCCCTGCAGCCAGCTGGCGAACAGCACCCCCGCCGCGATCGGCGCTAGGCCCCAGCGCCAGCCGGCGTAGAGGGTGACCAGGATGGTGGCCGGGAAAAAGGTCTGGGTCGCGCCGACCCCGGCGGTCAGGCCCAGCAGCGCCAGCCTCAGGCCGATCGCCGCCAGGATCGCCGCCCCGGTCGCCAGGGCCGCCCGCCAGGCCGGCGGCGGGATCTCCGGGATGAGCCACGCGCTTATCGTGTCGGGCCAGGCGCGGCCGCGAGCTTTCGCGTGCGGTTCTTCAATCTTCATGGGACTCGATGCGCGCATGACGGCTTGCCTGGAGCATGGACACGCTTACCTAGGACGCGCAACACGGGAGATCATGATGGCTGCGCACCTGAACACTGGCTTCACCGCGAAACAGCGCGCCGACGTCGTGGCCGGCCTGAACAGGGTCCTGGCCGACAGCTACGCGCTGTATCTGAAGACCCACGGCTATCACTGGAACGTGCGCGGCGCCAACTTTCAGGCGCTGCACGTGCTGCTGGAAGGCCAGTACACCGAGCAGTGGACGGCGCTGGACGCCATCGCCGAGCGCATCCGGGCCCTGGGCGAACTGGCGCCGATGGGGTATGGCGCGTTCGGTAACCTTTCCAGCATCAAGGACGGCGACGCCGAGAAGGAGTGGGAGGCCATGTTCAGGGAATTGCAGAGCGACAACGAGACCGTGATCGCCACCCTGCGCGACGCCTTCGCGGCCGCCGACGCGGCGGGCGACGAGGCCACCGCCGACCTCTACACCCAGCGCCTGGCCGCCCACGAGAAGCACGCCTGGATGATCCGCTCCACGCTCGGCGGAAAGTGACCGCCCTGAAGCCTCCGTGCCAGCGCTAGGCCGACATTCGGTGCTGAGGGCCGCCGGGACGCTGGTCGTCCTCGGCGGCCTTTGCGCGTGCGCGGCCGGCGAGCTCCCGGTCGGGTCGGACCGAGCGGCCGGTCTGGCGACCGTCGCCGGGTCGCTGTCGGACGCCGGCCTGGCGCGCTACGCCGCCGACATGGATCCGGCCATGCTGGCCCTGGCCCGCCGGCACGATCCCCGGCCGCACAAGGACTATTGGGGCCGGGTGCGGGGCTGGGAGAAGCTGGACCTGCGCGTGATCCCGCGCCTGGGCGACCGGGAGCCGGACTTCGAGGAGGCGAGAGCGATCAACGACTTCAAGGCCGCCTCGCCCCTGGCCGTGGAGCCGTCGCGGCCGTTCGTGCTGTCCGGCGCTCCGTCGGTGCGGAGCCAGGCCCTGCACTGCCTGACCCAGGCGGTCTATTTCGAGGCCGGCTTCGAGCCGGTCGAGGGCCAGCGGGCCGTGGCCCAGACCGTGATCAACAGGATGCGCCATCCCGGCTATCCCAAGTCGATCTGCGGCGTGATCTACGAGGGCGCGGCGCGAGGGACCGGCTGCCAGTTCAGCTTCACCTGCGACGGCTCGCTGCAGCGGGCGATCAGCCCGGCCGTCTGGACCAACGCCGAGATCGTCGCCAAGCGGGCCCTGGCCGGCTTCGTGATGAAGGACATCGGAACCGCCACCCACTACCACGCGGCCTATGTCTATCCGTACTGGGCGCCGACCCTGGTCAAGCTGCGGACGGTGGGCACGCACGTCTTCTATCGCTGGACCGGCCCGTCCGGCGAGCAGGCGGCGTTCCGGGGCCGCTATTCGGGCGACGAGACGGTGTCGGCCGACATCCTGATGGGCGCCGACCCGCGCACCCTGGAGGCGGCCCCGCCGGGATCGCTGGCCGCCCTGGCGGCGGGGGGCGCGGGCCTGATCCCCGTGGCGACCGGCGAGCCGGCCAAGATCGTCAGCCCCGAGGGAGTGGTCGAGATCCTGCCGCCGATGACCGGCGATCCGGCCGCGGCCATGCGCGGCGGCCGTCGCCTGCCGACGCCGGAAGAGATCGAGAAGATCAACAAGGCCCTGGGCGCGCTGGAGGCGCCGGTGGTCGACACCACGGTCAAGCCCGCGGAAACCGCGCCGCCGCCTGCACCGGAACCGCCCAAGCCGAAAGCGCGGCCGCCCAGCCTGGTCAATCGGCTGAACTAGCGGGACCCCCTCAGTCGCTTCGCGACAGCTCCCCCGGAGGGGGAGCATCTGCTCGGCGTAGATCCTCCCCCTTTGGGGGAGGTGGCCCGGAGGGCCGGAGGGGGGTCACCAGACCCCGATCTTCTCCGCCTCGTGGTGGCTGATCGGGTGGTGGGCCTTCCGGTGGTCTTCCTCGGCCAGGAAGCGCACGGCCTCCAGGGCGGCCATGCAGCCCATGCCGGCGGCGGTGACGGCCTGGCGGTAGACGTCGTCGGTGACGTCGCCGGCCGCGTAGACGCCGGCCACGGCGGTCGAGGTCGTGCCCGGCTTGACCTTCAGATAGCCGCCCGGGCCGGTCTCCAGCTGGCCCTTGAACAGCTCAGACGACGGGGCGTGGCCGATGGCGATGAACACGCCGTCGCAGGGGACGGTCTGGGTCTCGCCGGTCTTGACGTTCTTCAGCCGCACGCCGGTGACCCCCATCGGGTCGGAGTCGCCGAGGACCTCGTCGATGGCGCTGTCCCAGATCACCTCGATCTTGGGATGGGCCAGCAGGCGCTCCTGCAGGATCATCTCGGCCCGCAGCTCGTCCTTGCGGTGCACCAGGGTCACCTTGCTGGCGAAGCTGGTCAGGAACAGGGCCTCCTCCACGGCGGTGTTGCCGCCGCCGACCACGACCACTTCCTTGTTGCGGTAGAAGAAGCCGTCGCAGGTGGCGCAGGCGCTGACGCCGAAGCCCTGGAACTTGCTCTCGCTGTCCAGGCCCAGCCACTTGGCCTGGGCGCCGGTGGCGATGATCAGGGTCTCGGCGAACCAGTCCTGGCCGCTGTCGGTGGTGATGTGGAACGGGCGCTTGGAGAGGTCGGCGCTCAGCACGATGTCGCTGACGAACTCGGTTCCGACATGCTCGGCCTGGGCCTTCATCTGGTCCATCAGCCACGGCCCCTGGATGACGTCGGCGAAGCCCGGATAGTTCTCGACGTCGGTGGTGATGGTCAGCTGGCCGCCGGGCTGGATGCCGGCGATCAGCACGGGCTTGAGCAGCGCGCGGGCGGCGTAGATGGCGGCGGTGTAGCCGGCGGGACCCGATCCGATGATCAGGCAGCGGGTGTGGCGGGGTTCGGGAGTCGACATAGGCGCAGATATAGGGCCGATTCCGGTTTGGTGCGATGGGGCGGCGCGGATTCTGGGGATCGGCACGATGATCGGGTTCAAGGGGGCGCCGACAGGGATCCTTGTCGGCCTGGCGTTCGCGGGCCTGGCCTGGTTCATCACGGGCATGGCCAGCGCGGCCCTGATCTTCGGCGTGGTGTTCGGCGGCGTGATCTACGCCGTCACGCGGTATCGGGCGCTCTACGGCAAGCCGGCCGTCGACGGTTTCGGCGGTTCCAGCGACGACATGACCTGGGACGACGACACTAGTTCATGGAGCGCCTCCAGCCCGTCGAGCGACCCGACGTCCGGCGACACCAGCTGCGACGACAGCGGATCCGACAGCGGAAGCTGCGACAGCGGCGGTGGCGGCGGAGACTAGCCGATCTCCCCC
>Ga0065165_1002259_pt1 | contig 17019 bp, 16 predicted proteins | sample AraplaMF_Cvi_mMF_FD_63813 | JGI IMG/M metagenome (GOLD analysis project Ga0065165, IMG submission 63813) | Arabidopsis root microbial communities from the University of North Carolina, USA - plate scrape MF_Cvi_mMF (version 2) (version 3) | ecosystem: Host-associated > Plants > Roots >...
GCACGCGGGGAGCGCACATGGATGTGCGCGGCTCTGAGGAGCGAGGAAGGTGGCGGCAGCCGGATGAGGGTACGACCGGAGCGGTGCACATCACTCTCGCGCTCCGCCCGCACCCTCGCCCTAACCCCTCTCCCGGAGGGAGAGGGGCAACAAACCCTCACACCGAGGAAGCACCGATGAAGCCCTACATCCTTTCCCTCGCCGCCGGCCTGCTGGTGGGCATCGTCTACGCCCTGCTCAAGGTGCGCTCGCCGGCGCCGCCGGTGATCGCCCTGGTCGGCCTGCTCGGCATCCTGGTGGGCGAGCAGATTCCGCCCCTGGTCAAGCAGCTCCTGCATCGCGACAGCGCGCAGACCACCTGGCTGCGCGGCCAGGTGAGTCCGCACGTGTTCGGCCAGCTGCCGCAGGGCCCGCATACCAGGCGCGATACCACCGCCGCGGAGCGCAAAGCATGAACGCGCCGGCCAGCCCTCCCGACCTGATCCTGCACCACGGCCTGATCACCACGCTGGACCGCGCGCGCCCCACCGCCAGCGCGGTGGCGATCGCCGACGGCCGCTTCGTCGCGGTCGGCGGCGACGCCGAGGTGATGGCGCTGGCCGGCCCCGCCACCCGCGTGATCGACCTGCATGGCCGCCGTGTGCTGCCCGGGCTGATCGACAACCATCTGCACATCATCCGCGGCGGCCTGAACTACAACCTGGAGCTGCGCTGGGACGGCGTGCGTTCGCTGGCCGATGCGATGGCGATGCTGAAAGCCCAAGTCGCCATCACGCCGCCGCCGCAGTGGGTGCGTGTGGTCGGCGGCTTCACCGAACACCAGTTCGCCGAGAAGCGCCTGCCCACCATCGACGAACTCAACGCGGTGGCGCCCGACACACCGGTGTTTCTGCTGCATCTGTACGACCGCGCCCTGCTCAACGCCGCCGCGCTGCGCGCCGTGGGCTACACCCGCGACACGCCGGAGCCGCCAGGCGGCCAGATCGTGCGCGACCGCGACGGCAACCCCACCGGCCTGCTGCTGGCCAAGCCCAATGCCGCGATTCTCTATGCCACGCTCGGCAAGGGTCCCAGGCTGCCGTTCGACTACCAGCTCAATTCCACCCGCCATTTCATGCGCGAGCTGAACCGCCTGGGCGTCACCGGCGCCATCGATGCCGGCGGCGGTGCGCAGAACTATCCCGACGACTACGCGGTGATCCAGCAGCTGGCGGACGACGGCCAGCTCACCATCCGCCTGGCCTACAACCTGTTCACGCAGAAGCCCAAGGCGGAGAAAGAAGATTTCCTGAACTGGACGAAGACCTCCAAGTACAAGCAGGGCGACGATTACTTCCGCCACAACGGCGCCGGCGAAATGCTGGTGTTCTCCGCCGCGGATTTCGAGGACTTCCGCCAGCCGCGCCCGGACCTGCCGCCGGAAATGGAAGGCGACCTGGAAGGCGTGGTGCGCATCCTGGCCGAGAACCGCTGGCCGTGGCGCATGCACGCCACCTACGACGAGACCATCAGCCGCGCGCTGGACGTGTTCGAGCGGGTGAACCAGGACATTCCGCTGCAAGGCCTGAACTGGTTCTTCGATCACGCCGAAACCATTTCCGACCAGTCGATCGACCGCATCGCGGCGCTGGGCGGCGGTATCGCCGTGCAGCACCGCATGGCTTACCAGGGGGAATACTTCGTCGAGCGCTACGGCCCCGGCGCGGCCGAGGCCACGCCACCGGTGGCGCGCATGCTGGAGAAAGGCGCGCGGGTTTCCGCCGGCACCGATGCCACCCGCGTGGCGTCGTACAACCCGTGGGTGTCGCTGGCCTGGCTGATCACCGGCCGCACCGTCGGCGGCCTGCGCCTGTATCCGCAGCGCAACTGCCTGGACCGCGAGACGGCGCTGCGCATGTGGACCGAATACGTCACCTGGTTCTCCAACGAGGAAGGCAAGAAGGGGCATATCGCCGCCGGGCAGCTGGCCGACCTGATCGTGCCGGACCGCGATTTCTTCGCCTGCGCGGAAAGCGAGATCGCCGACATCACCTCGGAACTGACCATGGTGGGCGGCAAGATCGTGTACGGCGCGGGCCGCTTCGCCGATCTGGACGAAGCGCCGATTCCGGCGGCGATGCCGGATTGGTCGCCGGTGAACCGCTACGGTGGCTACGGTGCATGGGCGGCGAAGCAGCCGGCGCGCGCAGCGGCGCCCGTGGCCTGCGCTTGCTCGCATGCCTGCGGCATCCACGGCCACGACCACGCCACCGCCTGGTCCAGCCGCCTGCCGATCGCCGACCTGAAATCCTTCTGGGGCGCGCTGGGCTGCGCGTGCTGGGCGCTATGAACGCGGCGCCCTCGACCGCCTGGAAAGCGGCGCACTGGATCGCGCTGTTGCTGCTGTGCGCCGCCTATCTGCAAGGCGGCATCGACAAGGCGCTGGATTTCCCCGGCGCCATCGCCGAGATGGCGCACTTCGGCCTGGCGCCGCCGGCCGTATTCGCGGTGCTGGTGATCGCACTGGAACTGGGCGCCTCGCTGGCCATTCTCAGCGGCGTGCTGCGCTGGGCCGGTGCACTGGCGCTGGCGGTGTTCACCCTGGGCGCCACTTTTCTCGCCGTACGTTTCTGGGAACTGCCGCTCGCGCAGCGCCTGCCGGCGGCCAATACGTTCTTCGAACACTTAGGTCTCGCCGGCGGCTTCCTGCTGGTGGCCTGGCACGACTGGCGCGGACGCCGCGCCGCACGTTGATCGCATCATCAAGACCCGTTGCATCATCAAGATCCAAGGAGTTTTTCCCATGCGCAAGGCTTCTGTCCTATCTATCTTCGCCCTGTCACTGAGCCTTCTGGTCGCGTCGGCGGGGGCGCGCGAATCCGCGTTGCCGCACGTGGCGGTAGCCCCGCAGTACGACACCACTCATGTCTATGTCGATCCGGCCGACGTCGACCGCTTCGTGCAGAGCTTCACCGCCACCTTCGGCGGGCAGAGCACCAAGCAGGTAGTGGTGCAGGTGACGCCCACGCCCAGCCAGACCAGCTCGCAGCTGCTGCAGACGCCGGCCGGCACGGTGTCGCTGTTCGGCTTCCGCACGCCGATCCCGTATCCGTTCGGCGCCGAGCGCACGGGTTATCTGGTGAAGGACATGGACGTGGCGATCCGCGCCGCGCGCGCCGCCGGCGCCGACGTGCTGGTGGCGCCGTTTCCCGATCCGATCGGCCGCGACGCCGTGATCCAGTGGCCCGGCGGCGTGAACATGCAGCTGTACTGGCACACCACCGCGCCGAACTACAAAGCGTTCGGCACCGTGCCGGAGAATCGCGTGTACGTGTCGCCGGATCGCGCCGATGCTTTCGTCCACGCCTTCCTGGCGTTCTCGCACGGCAAGGTGGTGTCCGACGACAAGCAGGCGCCGGGCGTGGAGATCGGCCGCGCCAGCGATCGTTTCCGCCGCATCCGCATCGAATCGGACTTCGGCAAGATGTCCGTGCAGGTCACCGATGGTCTGCTGCCCTGGCCTTATGGCCGCGAGATGAGCGGCTACGAAGTGGCCGATCTTGCCGCGACGCTGGCCAAGGCCACGGCGAGCGGCGCCAAGGTGCTGGTCGAGCCGTACGAAGCCGATGGGCGCCGCATCGCGATGGTGTCGTTCCCCGGCGGCTATATCGCCGAGATCCACGCTGCGGCCAAGGGCGGTTGAGCATGCCGCGGCGGCTGCTGGCGATTGCGCTGCTCGCAGGCGCCGGCGCGGCCGCCGCGCAGGAGGCCGCGCGGCCGGCCTTCGCCTCCAACCGCTGGCAGGAGGACTGGTCGCCGCTGGCCGATCCGGCGCTGCGTACCGAGCCGGGCGATGCGCTGAAGTACATCGCGCTGGATCGCGGCGGCCCGGCCAGCTATCTCTCGCTGGGCGCCAACCTGCGCGAGCGTTTCGAGCGCAATGACGCGGCCGGTTTCGGTGCCGGCGGTGCGCGGGCCGACGGCTATGTGATCCAGCGTGCGCAGGTCCATGCCGACCTGCGCCTCGGCAGCCAATGGCAGGCCTTCGTGCAACTGGAAGACGCGCGCGCCTACGGCAAGCGCAACCCCACGCCCACCGACCGCAACCCGCTCGATCTGCGCCTGGCCTTTGTCGCCTACGTGCATGCCTTCGGCACGGGCACGTTCAAGGCGCGCGCCGGCCGGCAGGAGTTCGCCTTCGACCTGCAGCGCTTCGTCTCGCTGCGCGACGGACCGAACGTACGGCAGGCCTTCGATGCGGTGTGGGCGGATTGGGAAACGGGGCGCTGGCGCTTGATCGGCCTGCTCAGCCAGCCGGTGCAGTACAAGGACGACCGCCATTTCGACGATACATCCAACCGGCACGTGCGCTTTCACCTGCTGCGCGTGGAGCGGCTGATCGACGGCAAGCACGAGCTGTCCGCGTATGCGGCGCTGTACCGGCGCGACAACGCGCGCTTTATCGATGCGGCCGGGCGCGAATCGCGCCAGGTGTTCGACACGCGCTACGCCGGCAATGCCAACGGCCTGGACTGGGATCTGGAAGCGATGGCGCAGCGCGGTTCGGTGGGCGGCAAAGATATCCGCGCCTGGGCCGTCGGCACGCGCGGCGGCTATACCTTCACCGCGCTGCCGTGGATGCCGCGCTTCGGCCTGCAGCTGGATGCCGCCTCCGGCGACCGGCGTCGCGGCGACGGCACGCTAGGCACCTTCAATCCGCTGTTCCCCAATGGCTATTACGTCACCTTGGCCGGGTATACCGGCTATGCCAACTTCATCCACCTGAAACCGTCGCTCACCGTAAAGCCCATGACCGGCCTGGCGCTCACCGCCGCTATCGGCCTGCAATGGCGCCAGACCACCGGCGATGCGGTGTACACGCAGCCGAACGTGGCGGTGCCGAATACCGCCGGCCGTGGCGGCCGGCGCACGGGCACTTACGGCCAGCTGCGCGCCGATTACGCCGTCAACCGGCACGTGGCGACGGCGCTGGAGCTGGTGCGCTTCGAGGTCAGCGATGCGCTTCGCCGCGCGGGCGGCCGGGACAGCGATTATCTTGGCGCCGAGCTCAAGTTCACCTGGTAGGCCAATATCCGGGAATCCCATGAAACTTACCGTCCCCACCTTGCTGAGCTTCGCCGCCGGCTATACCGACACCGCCGGCTTCCTGGCCATGCATGGCCTGTTCACCGCGCACGTCACCGGCAACTTCGTCACCATCGGTGCGGCGCTGGTGATGGGCGCGACGGGCATCGTCACCAAGCTGCTGGCGCTGCCGACGTTCTGCGTGGCGGTGATTCTCGCGCGGCTGCTGCGCTATCGGCTGGTGGCTGCGGGCCGGCCGGTGTTCCGCACCTTGCTGGCGATCCAGCTGGTGCTGCTGGTGCTGGGTGGCGGCGTGGCGATCTGGCACGGGCGTTTCGAGCAGGGCGATGCGCCGGCGGCGATGTTCGCCGGCCTGGTGCTGGTGGCCGGCATGGCGGTGCAGAACGCGGTGCAGCGCGTGCACCTGGGCAAGGCGCCGCCCACCACCATGATGACCGGCACCACCACGCAGCTGATGCTGGACGTGGCCGACCTGCTGCACGGCTTGCCGCAGGAGCAGCGCGCCGCCGCGCGCACGCGCATGGCGAGCATGGGCGGTGCGGTGCTTACCTTTGCGGCGGGCTGCGCGGCGGCAGCGCTGCTGTATCGCTATGCCGGCATGTGGTGTTTCGCGCTGCCGCCGGTGCTGGTGCTGGCGGCGCTGTGCCATGGCGATACGGCCGGCGACGCCTAGGCCTTATTCCTCGATCGGCACCAGCACGCCGCGCTTGAGCGTTCCCAGCGCCACGCGCGTCTGGAAGCGCCGCACGTTGGCGTTGTCCGCCACCAGCTTCTGCATCAGCGCGTCGTAGTCCTCCACGTCGCGCGCGCTGACCACCAGCACGTAGTCGCCTTCGCCGGTGACGTACCAGGCTTCCTGCACCGCCGGTTCGGCCGCGATCCATTGCTTCAGGCTGGCCAGCAGTTCGGGGCGTTCGCGCTCCACTTCCACGTCCACGATCAGGGTGAGCGGACGCCCCGCGCGTTTCGGATCGACGATGGCCACCTCGGCCAGGATCACGCCTTCTTCGCGCAGCCGCGCGATGCGCCGCTGCACGGCGGAGGCGGACAGGCCGATCTCCGCGCCGATCAGTTCGGCGGAGCGCCGCGCATCGAGCTGCAGGATGGACAGGATGCGGCGGTCGAATTTATCCAGGGCGGTGGGCATGGCCGCGTGGTCTCTCGGAAGATCGGGGAGAAAACCCGCCGGTTCTGGGGCGGACGCGGCCCCGCCGCGCGGCGCCACCCTAGCATGGTCGGCCTTCGCCACCGTAGCGAGCGCACCGCATGAACACCACGCTGGATCTGGACGGCATCGTCGCCGCCCCGTCATCGATCGATCCCGTATTCCTGCGCACGCCAGTACGCCGCAGCCCCGCACTCGACGCCGCGCTGGGTTGCCGCCTGATCGCCAAGGACGAAACCGGCAATCCGATCGGCTCGTTCAAGGGGCGCGGCACCGAATGGTTCGCCGCTACCGCCCTGCATCCCGGCGAAGCCATCGTGTCCGCCTCGGCCGGCAACTTCGGGCAAGGGCTGGCGCGCGCGGCGACACGGCGAGGCCACGCCTGCACGGTGTTCGCCGCGGCAACCGCCAATCCTGCGAAGCTCGATGCGATGCGTGCACTGGGTGCGGATGTGCGACTAGCCGGTGCGGACTTCGATGCCGCGAAAGCGGCGGCGCGCCACTACGCGCAAGAGCAAGGCTTGCGCTTTGTCGAAGACGGCGCGGAACCGGCGATCGCACAGGGCGCCGGCACCATCGCCACGGAGTTGCTCGCCGACGCCGCGCCGGAGGTGGTGCTGGTGCCGCTGGGCAATGGCGCGCTGCTCGAAGGCATCGGCTCGGTGCTGCGCGCGCGCTTGCCGTCCGCCGAGATCGTGGCGGTGGTCGCCGCCGGTGCGCCATCGATGAAACTGTCGCTGGAAGCGGAGCGCGCGATCGAAACCGCACGCGCCGACACCATCGCCGACGGCATCGCGGTACGCGTGCCGATCGCCTCGCGCCTGCCGCAGCTGCGGCGCTGCTGCGACCGCATCGTGGCCGTGGACGAAGCGCAGCTGATGAGTGCGATGCGCCTGCTCCATCGCCACCTGCATCTGGTCGTCGAACCGGCCGGCGCCGCCGGCGTGGCGGCCATCCTCGCCGAACCGGCGCGCTACGCCGGCCGCCTTGCCGCCACCGTGCTGTGCGGCAGGAACATCCATCCCTCGCTGCGCGAAAAGCTGCTCGCGGACTGACCCATGAAACTCCTCTATCAGACTCACTCGCCTTATGCCCGCAAGGTGCTCGTCGCCGCGCACGAAACCGGGTTGGCAGGCCAGCTCGACGTGATCCATCACGAAACCAGCCCCACGCGGCGCAACGAAGCGGTGTATGCGGTCAATCCGCTGGGCAAGGTGCCCGTGCTGCTGCTTGACGATGGTGAGGTTCTGTTCGACTCCGGCGTGATCTGCGAATACCTCGATGGTCTGCACGGTGGGCCGAAGCTGATTCCCATGCAGACTGCCGCGCGCTATGGCGTGCTGCGCATGCAGGCTCTGGCGCAAGGTATCGCCGATGCGGGTATTGCGGCACGCTGGGATATCGAGCGCAGGCCGGAGGCGCTGCGCTGGCCGGTGCTGGTCGATGCGTATCGCGAGAAGATCGCGGCGACTTGCGATTACCTGGAACGTGAGATCGATGAGGGCGCCGTCGACCTCGGCACGATCGCGCTCGCCACCGCGCTGAGCTGGATCGAATTCCGCGAGGTCTACGATTTCCGCGCCGGCCGCCCGCGGCTCGCCGCGTGGTACGAGCGGTTCTCATCGCGTGCTTCCATGCAAGCCACCGCCTTGAGCGGTGCGACACACGACTGAGCGGAGACTTCCATGGACCCGGCATCATCCAAGCCTTCGCTGTGGACCGCGCTGCTGTTCCTGCATGGCTACGTCGCCGATCCGCAACTGGCGCAGCGCCTGGTAACGGAGGAGGCCGCCGAACATCCGGACGCCGCACCCGCAGGCAGCGGCGAGGCCATGCGCCGCCTGCTCGATCGCGGTCGCAAGCTTTCGCTGCGCCTGTGCCAGGGCATCGGCAGCGGGCTCGTGCACATGCAGTAACGGCGCTGCCGACACGCGATTCGCCGCCGCTTCTGTGCGACACTCGGCGCCCATTCCATCGGCGGCGTAAGGGGGCGGCGCGATGCAATTCTTTGCTCTGGAACATTTCGCGGGACATGTGGGCGAGACCTTCACGGTCGCCCTGGATCACGACGGCAACGCACCGTTTGCCTTGGTGGAGGCCCGGCCGCTGCCGGTGCAGCAGTACCAGGGCATGGTGCGCTCGCCGTTCTCGCTGCTGTTCCGCCACGAGGCGGCGATCGTGTTCCCGCAGAAGATCTACCAGATGAAGCACGCCAGCATCGGCGAGTTCGGCATCTTCCTGGTGCCGGTCGCGCGCGACCAGACCGGTTTCATCTACCAGGCGCTGTTCAACTGAGCGCCACCGCGGCGGCCATCCAGCGCATGCGCAGGTGGCTGCCGATGTCTTCCTCCACGGCGAAACCCATGCGTTCGTAGAGCCGGCGCGCGCCGGTATTGCGGTGTTCGACGTGCAGCATCACGCTGGCCAGGCCGTCGCGATGCGCGGTCTGCTGCACCAGCTTCAGCAATGACGAACCGAAGCCGCGGCCACGCGTGGCCGAGAGCAGGGCGATGTCGATGACGTTGGCCTCCCGTCCGTCGTGGTGCAGGTACAGGCGGCCAATCGGCGTGCCGGTGTCTTCGATCACCAGGTAATCCGACGGCTGGTAGTGCGCGGTGTAGTGCTGGTGCTGCAGGGTGAACTGGCTGTCGAGAAAGGCCTGGCGCACCGCGTCGGGCCAGGGGGTGAGCGCGAGTTCGTCGGCGCGCACGTCGGCGTAGAGCTTGCGGAAGAAGGGCAGGTCCGTGTTTTGCGCTTCGCGCCAGCTCAGGCCGGGCGGGAGGTCTTTCCCCGTTGCGGGCAGCCAGGCTGCCCGCAACGGGGGAAAGGTCAGTGCATGGGCCGTGCTCACGGACGCTGCGGGAAGACACCCGACAGGCAGATGCAGAAATTCAGCGTGAGGTAGGGCTGCTGGTTTTCGTGTGCCGTGCTGCCGCCCGCGACACCGATCGTCGCTGGCGGGAAGGTGGTGTTGAAAGATGGGTCTGCGGTGAATGTCTTCATGCCCGGCTTCTGCAGCGGGATGATGGCCGCGCCGGTTACGGGTGTACCGGTGCGCTTGGTGGCGTCGGTCTGGTTATAGATGCGAGCGTTGTGGTTGTGCGCCGGCATCTCATTGGTCAGCAGCGTGACGCTATCCGAGCCGAACGTTTCGCCCATGACGCGCGGCGTCAGTCCGGGACCGGCACCCTGGCCGCACGCGGCGTTGCCAACGTAGTTCGGCAATTGGTAGTTGGAGGTGCCATTGCCGCCGAATGTAACGCCCAGCAGCGAGAACAATGCCGTGTTCTGCTGGATCGGCATCAATTGCCCTTGGCACATGGCCCAGTTGTAGGGGGCGAAATTAAAAGCGTAGATCTGGATCTCGCCAATGAAGGGATCGCTCATGATGTTGGTCCTTGTAATCTATCGATGAGCATCAACCCTGGGAGGGGAAGACGCCGGCCCAGGCGATGCAGAAGCGCGCGACCAGCGACGGCATGGTGTTCTCGTGCGGCTGGCTGTTGCCCATGGAGCCGACGGCGGAAGTTGCCATGGGAACACTGGGGATGCTTGCGGTGCTGGTCGTATAAAGCACATCACCGCTGACCGCGCCAAGCTGCAACGTAGCGGCTGGCGCGGCGGCACCGCCGGCCGAACTCACGGCATAGTAAGCATGGGTATGTGCCGGCATCTGGTTGGGCAGCAGCGTGACCGACTCGGTACCGGCCAGCTGGCCCAGCACGTACGTACCCATGCCAAGTCCGGTGCCTTGATGAATCGGCACGCGCCCGCAGAGGTTGGGCAGGCCGAACGTGGTCACGCCGTCACCGCCATAAGTGGTGCCGAGCAAGGTGTACAGCACTTCGTACTCAGAGATGGGAAGCAGGCTGCCATCGCAATCGAACCAGCCGTTCGGCGCGAAGTTGTAGGGAAACAGGCGGACTTCGCCAACATATGGTTGAGACATGGCGGGGGCTCCGGTCAGCTGCGCGAGGGATAGATGCCATTGAGCGCGATGCAGAAATTCAGCACCAGGTATGGCTGCAGATTGGAGTGCGGGAGCGTCTGGCCCGCGTTGTCGAGCACATTGAGCGCGATCTGCGTACCGGTGTTGGCGCCGTAAATCTGCTCGGAACCGGTATTGCCAAAGAGCCCCTTGCTGGGATCGACTGCGGTGGCGGCAGCCGTATTGGCATTGAAGCCATGGTTATGCGACGGCAGATTGGCGGTCAGCAGCGTGACGTTCTCGACGCCGCCGATCTGGCCGATGTCCGCACCACTGTTGGAGCCTACCGGCGTGCGGCTGCGCAGATCGGGCAGCTGGAAATTCGTGGTGCCGTTGCCGCCGTAGTACGTACCTAGCAGCGAGAACAATGCCTGGTTCTGCGCGATCGGCAGCAGCTGTCCATTGCAGAAAGCGAATCCCTTGGGCGCGAAATTGAACGCCACGGGCATGACCTGCCCGAGAAAGGGTTGTGACATGAGTTTTCCCCCTTGGTTGTGCCGGCGAAAAGAGCCCCTGGCCGGATCGCTTAACTTTCGCGCGCGGCCGGCATCTTGACAAGCACTTCGTGCGCAAGGTCACAATATTGCGTTGCTTGCCCAAGGAGGGTAGGCACTTAGGGGAAGGTGCAGGACCGCCAGGCAAGGCTGACAGCTGTCCGGCGGAGGGGGTCCGGTACCGCGGCTGCTCGTTCACGAGCCACGGCAGCTTTCACATTGGCGCCGCCAGGTGCCCGCCCGTTGGGAAGACGGGCAAGCAGGGGACAAGTCATGTGGCATACGGAGTCGAAGCATCGCGATGCGATGCGCCATGGGCTCGGCCGTCATTTATTCGGCCGCTGGACTGCATTTTTATTGCTGTGCGTCATGCTGGCCTTGCCCGGCATGTCCTACGCAAGCTGCCCGGACTTCACGCCGCCCAATGCGAGCGTCGGGTCACCGGTGCCCTCAGGCGGCACCATCGTCATCGACGTGCCCGTAAGCTGCAGCGGCTCTTCCTTCAATGTGATCGGTGATGTCACGGTTCCGGCCAGTCACGGTTCGGCGCAGACCACCGACTACAGCCTTCGCAAGATCACTTATGTCAATAACGGCGATGGAGCCACGACGGACTCCTTCAAGTTCGACGACGGTCTCGGCGGCACGGATCCCGCCATTACCGTGACGTTGAACATTGCGCCGCACACTTCGCCTATCAACATTACGCCGACGACGCTGCCCTCGGGCACCGTGGCTGTCACCTACAGCTCCACCACCTTGAGCGCCTCCGGCGGCACTGCGCCGTATACCTATGCGGTTACCAGCGGCACGCTGCCGCCCGGGCTAAGCCTTAGTACGGCCGGTGTGATTTCAGGCACGCCGACGACGGACAACACTTACTCGTTTACCGTCACTGCGACCGATAGCGCCAGCGTGACCGGCATTCAAAGTTATACGGTCACGATCGCGGCGCCGAACGTCCACATCACGAACACGCCCAGCAATCCGATCATCAACACGCCCTACAGCTTCACGCTGACTGCGACTGGTGGCACGGCGCCTTACACCTATACGCTCGACGGCGGCACCACGCTTCCCACCGGCCTGGTGCTTGCGAGCAACGGAACAATCAGCGGTACGCCTACGACGGCGGGTGCGAAGAGCTTCACCGTAAGAGTGACCGACACGGGCGGATTCTTCTCCGCCACTATTTTTAATGTCACTGTCCAGACCCTGCCGCCCCCCGTCGCCAACCCGGTCAGCGCCACCGTCGCCTACAACAGCACCAACAATCCGATCACGCTCAACATCACCGGCGGTGCGCCGGCCTCCGTCGCCGTCGGCACGCAAGCCGCGCACGGCACGGCCACCGCGAGCGGTACGTCGATCACGTATACGCCGACGCCCGGCTACGCCGGTCCCGACAGCTTCACGTACACGGCAACTAACGCGAGCGGCACCTCCGCACCCGCCACCGCGACGATCACCGTCTCGCCCCCCACCATCACCTACACGCCGTCCAGCCCCGCGGCCGGCACCGTCGGCACCGCGTACAGCCAGTCGCTCGCCGGCGCCAGCGGCGGCGCCACGCCGTACAGCTACACCATCGCTTCCGGCGCGCTGCCGGCCGGCATCACGCTGGCCAGCAACGGCACGCTGTCCGGCACGCCCACCGCGAACGGCACGTTCAACTTCACGGTGAAGGCCACCGACAGCAGCACCGGCACCGGCCCGTTCAGCGCCACCAGCGGCACGCTGACGCTGACCATCGCCGCGCCCACCATCAGCTACGCGCCGACCAATCCGCTGCCGGCCACGGTGGGTACCGCCTACAGCCGCTCGCTGGCGGGCGCCACCGGCGGCACCGCGCCGTACAGCTATACGATCGCTTCCGGCAGCTTGCCGGCGGGCATCACGCTGGCCAGCAACGGCACGCTGTCGGGTACGCCGACCGCGGGCGGTACGTTCAACTTCACCGTGACCGCCACCGACAGCAGCACCGGCACCGGTCCGTTCAGCGCCACCAGCGGTGCGCTGACGCTTACCGTGAACGCGCCGAGCATCACCCTTGCGCCGGCTTCGCTGCCCAACGCGACGGTGGCGGGCTCGTACTCGCAGAACGTCACGGCCTCCGGCGGCACCAGCGCGTACACCTATGCGGTGACCGCGGGTTCGCTGCCGCCGGGCCTGAGCCTGAGCAGCAGCGGTGCGATCACCGGCACGCCTACCGGTGCCGGCGCCTACAACCTGACCATCACCGCGACCGACAGCAGCACCGGCACCGGTCCGTACACCGGCAGCAGCGCCTACACCCTGACGGTGAACGCGCCGACGCTGACGCTGACGCCCAGCACCGGCACCACCATCAACGGCACGGCCGGCGTGGCGGTGAGCGGCAGCTTCACCGCCGCCAACGGCACCTCGCCCTACACCTATGCAATCACTTCGGGCGCACTGCCGCCGGGCGTGACGCTGTCGTCCACCGGCACGCTGTCCGGCACGCCGACCGCGGCCGGCAACTTCAACTTCACGGTGCAGGCGACCGACAGCTCCACCGGCACCAGCGCACCGTTCCACGTGTCGGGCAGCTACACGCTGGCGATCGTCGCGCCGACCATCACGCTGTCGCCGGGCAGCCTGCCGGCACCGTCGGTGGGCGTGGCCTACAGCCAGGCGATCACCGCCTCCGAAGGCCATCCGGCCACGTTCACCTACAGCGTCAGCTCCGGCGTGCTGCCGGCAGGCCTCAGCCTGGACGGCAGCTCGGGCGTGCTCAGCGGCACGGTGACCGCGGCGGGCGCCTACAGCTTCACCATCACCGCCACCGACAGCGGCGGCTTCACCGGCAGCCAGGCCTATAGCGGCACGGTGGGCGCGGGCACGGTGGTGTTCACCTCCGCCGCGCCGGCCAGCGGCACGGCGGAAGTGGCCTACAGCCACACCTTCACCGCCAGCGGCGGCACGCCGACGTACACCTACGCGCTCAGCGTGGGCACCTTGCCGGCGGGCCTGTCGCTCTCGTCGAGCGGCGTGCTGTCCGGCACGCCGACGGTCGCCGGCACCTTCAACTTCACCGTGCGGGCGACCGACAGCAGCACCGGCACCGGCGCGCCGTTCACGGCGACCCAGCCGGTGGCGCTGGTGCTGGCCGCGCCGACGGTCGTCCTGGCGCCGTCCACGCTGCCGGCGGGCACCGGCGGTGTCGCCTACAACCAGACGATCACCGCGAGCGGCGGCAACGGCACCTATGCCTACAGCCTCTCGGCCGGCGCACTGCCGCCGGGCATCGGCCTGACCAGCGGCGGCGTGCTGTCCGGCACGCCGACCACGGCCGGCACCTACAACTTCACCGTCACCGCCACCGATGGCCACGGCTTCACCGGCAGCCAGGCCTACGCCTTCACGGTGAACGCGCCGGCCATCACGCTCACCCCGGCCACGCTGCCGGCGGGTTCGGGCGGCGTCGCCTACAGCCAGACGATCACGGCCAGCGGCGGCAACGGCGGCTACACCTTCAGCCTCACGGCGGGTGCGCTGCCGGCCGGCATTGCGCTGAGCAGCGCCGGCATCGTGTCGGGTACGCCGACCACGCCGGGCTCCTACAACTTCACCGTCAAGGCCACCGACGGCTTCGGCTTCAGCGGCAGCCAGGCCTATACCGTCACGGTGAATGCGCCGACGATCGCCATCACGCCGACCACGCTGGCGGCGTTCACCGGCAGCGTCGCGTACAACCAGCCGCTGACCGCGAGCGGCGGCAACGGCGGCTACACCTTCAGCCTGCTCTCCGGCGCGCTGCCGCCAGGCATCGCGCTGAGCAGCGCCGGCGTCATCAGCGGCACGCCGACCACCGCCGGCCCCTACAGCTTCACCGTCAAGGCGACCGACGGCTTCGGCTTCAGCGGCAGCCAGGCCTATACGGTGACGGTGAACGCGCCGGCCATCACCTTCACCCGCACCACCTTGCCGGGCGGCCAGGTGGGCGTGGCCTACAGCCAGACGGTGAGCGCCAGCGGCGGCAGCGGCAGCTTCACCTACAGCCTCACGGCGGGTGCGCTGCCGCCCGGCATCGCGCTGAGCAGCGCGGGCGCGATCAGCGGCACGCCGACCGCGGCGGGCAACTACAGCTTCACCGTGACGGCCACCGACACCAACGGCTTCACCGGCAGCCAGGCCTATACGGTGGGCATCAACCAGCCCGTGCCGGTGGCGGTGAACGACACCGCCAGCACGCCGGCGAACGCGCCCGTCACCATCAACGTCACCGCCAACGACACCGGCCCGATCACCAGCATCGCGGTGGCGCAGGCTCCGGCGCACGGCGCGGCGACGGTGAGCGGCCTCAATGCGGTGTACACGCCGGCGACGAACTTCTTCGGCACCGACACCTTCACCTACACGGCCAGCGGCCCCGGCGGCACCTCGGCGCCCGCCACGGTGACCGTCACCGTGACGCCGCTGGCCGTGCCGGTCGCGGCGGCGCAGAGCGGCACCGTGCTGGCCGGCCAGTCGGTCACCATCCACGCCACCGCCGGCGCCACCGGCTCGCCGTTCACCGGCGTGGCCATTACCACGCCGCCCGCCAAGGGCACGGCGGCGGTGAGCGGCACCGACATCGTGTACACGGCGCCGCAGGACGCCTCGGGCGCGGTGGGCATGGACTACACGCTGTCCAACCCGTTCGGCACCTCCACGCCGGCGCACATCACCGTCACCGTGAATCCGATCCCGCTGCCGGCGGCGCTGACCGCCAACGTGGTGGCCGGCCGCACGGTGCAGGTGGACCTGACCACGGCGGCGCACGGCGGTCCGTTCACCGGCGCCACGCTGATCTCGGTGTCGCCGGCCGCGGCGGGCAACGCGCACATCCACAACAGCGGAACCTCGGGCTATACGCTGGAATTCACCGCGGCCAACAGCTACAGCGGCCAGGCGCAGGTCAGCTACACGCTGAGCAATGCCTACGCCACTTCCGCCACGGCGACGGTGAACATCACCGTGACCGGCCGCAGCGATCCGTCGAAGGACGCCGAAGTGCTGGGCATCCTGCAGGCGCAGGCCGATTCGGCACGCCGCCTGGCGGTGGGCCAGATCGACAACTTCCAGCGCCGCCTGGAAACCCTGCACACCGGCGCCGGTGGCGGCGGCTTCAGCAACGGCATCAGCTTCAGCTCGGCCAGCGCACGGCAGAACCGCGACCCGATGGCGGGCCTGCACGGCCGCGACGACGACTGGGGTCGTGAAGATTGGGGCCGCCGCTTCCTGGTGCAGCCGGACGAGCCGACGCCGGGCCAGGGCCAGCGCTCCGGCGCGGCGGGCCAGCCGGGTACGTGGTCGGTGTGGACCGGCGGTGCGGTGAACTTCGGCAAGACCTTGCCGGGCAGCAGCAGCGACGGCATCGACTTCACCACCTCGGGCGTGAGCCTGGGTGCGGACCGCGCCTTCGGCGACAACTTCGCGGCGGGCGTGGGCGTCGGCTACGGCCACGACTCCTCCGACGTGGGCAAGCACGACAGCCGCAGCACGGTCGACGCCTACAGCGCGGCGGTGTACGGCAGCTACCGCCCGGTGCCGCTGGTGTATGTCGACGCGCTGATCGGCTACCAGAAGATGTCGTTCGACTCGCGCCGCTACGTCACCGACAACGGCAACACGGTGACCGGCAGCCGCGACGGCAAGCAGTACTTCGCCTCGCTCTCGGTGGGCTACGAGCACCGCACCGAGGACGGCATGCTGATCTCGCCGTACGGCCGCTTCGACTTCGCACGCGCCACGCTCGACAGCTACACCGAGCACGGCGACAGCGTCTACGCGCTGCAGTACGAGCGCCAGACCGTGAAGACCAGCACCGGCGTGCTGGGCCTGCGCGCGCAGTGGGTGGTCAAGCGCGACTACGGCGTGTGGATGCCGCAGCTGCGGGCGGAATTCCGCCACGACTTCCAGGGCGCGAGCATCGCGGCGATGCGCTACGCGGATCTGCTGGGCGGCCCGCTGTACCAGGCGGCGCTGGGCAACACCAACCGCAACCACACCCTGGTGGGCGCGGGCGTGATGCTGCAGACGCTGAAGGGCTGGTCGATGCGGCTGGAGTACCAGAACCTGCTGGACAACAGCACGCGGGACAACCAGTCGATCCAGCTGGGGGTCGAGAAGAAGTTCGATCCGTAATGTGGAAGGCCGCGGGTGCGGTGCGCCCGCGGCCAACAGCTCGTCATTCCGGCGCAGGCCGGACGAGCGCGTAGCGCGAAGAACGCCCGCAGGGCGGCCCCGAAGGGGTGAGCGAAGCGAATCATCCAGTAACGACA